>WNFD01008478.1_pt1 | contig 11183 bp, 8 predicted proteins | sample 5400491 | NCBI WGS metagenome assembly WNFD01 (sample SAMN13153343, study PRJNA577476) | soil metagenome | isolation source: 120 cm saprolite under Douglas fir tree site 2 hole 2 replicate 2 | place: USA:California | collected 2015-04-18 | reverse complement strand
ACTCGGCCAGCGACGTCTTCTTTATATATCCGTTCTTGGTCACCATGAGCATGTAGCGCGCTTCGGCCTCCGACTCGGGGCGCACGAACACCGCGCTGATGCGCTCGTTCGGTCCGATGTCGATGAGGTTGTTGACCGGGACGCCTTTCGCCTGGCGCTCGCGCTCCGGCACCTCGTGCACACGCAGCTGGAACACACGGCCGCTCTGCGTGAAGAAGAGCATCGATGCGTGCGTGTGCGTGGTCAACAGATGGACCGCGTAGTCCTCTTCGCGCGTGCCGCTGGGCGCATCGCTGCCGGCGGTCGGGCGCGCTCCCTTCAGCCCAACCCCTCCGCGCTTCTGAGCGCGGAAGACTCGCAGCGGCTGCCTCTTCACATAGCCGCGGTGGGTGAGCGTGACGACGACGTCCTCTTTGGGCACGAGATCCTCGGCGGACAGCTCGTTCGGCTCCTGGTCGGTGATCTCGGTCCGGCGGTCGTCGCCGTACTTTTTGACCAGGTCGTCCATCTCATCCTTGATGAGGAGGCGGACCTTCTGGTCGCTGGCGAGGATGCTCTCGAGAGCGGCGATGGTCTTGATCACCTGCTCGTACTCCTCGTCGATCTTGCCGCGCTCGAGCTTGGTGAGGCGGCCCAGGGTCAGCGCCAGCACCGCCCTCGCCTGGCGCTCGGACAACCCGAACTTTGTCTGCAGCTGGGTCGCCGCGACCTCGGTGTCGGCGGCCGCGCGAATGGTCTTGATGACCTCGTCCAGGTGGTCGAGGCAGATCTTCAGGCCTTCGAGGATGTGCGCGCGCTCCTGGGCGCGCTCGAGGTCGAACCGTGTGCGGCGCACGATGACGTCGCGCCGGTGGTCGATGAAAAGCTGGAGCGCCTGCTTCAGGCTCAGCACCACAGGGCGTCCCTCGACGATGGCGAGCAAGATCACGCCGAACGTCTGCTGCAGGGTCGTGTGCTTGTAGAGGTTGTTCAAGACCGTGAACACCCGCGCCTCGCGCTTCAGCTCGATGACGATTCGCATGCCGTCCCGGTCTGACTCGTCCCGCAGGTCGGCGATCCCCTCGAGCTTTCGCTCCGAGACGAGCTCCGCGATCTTCGCCACCAGGGTCGCCTTGTTGACCGCGTACGGGAGCTCATCGATGATGATGCGCTCGCGTCCGTTGGGCGCCTGCTCGAACGTGTGCCGGGCGCGAACGATGATGCGGCCGTGCCCGGTGGAGTAGGCGGCCTTGATCCCGGCCGTCCCCATGACGATCCCGCCGGTGGGAAAGTCAGGACCCTTGATGAAGGCGAGGAGATCTTCGCCCGTGGCCTCGGGATTGTCGACGAGGTGCTTCACGCCTGCGGTGATCTCACGCAGGTTGTGCGGCGGAATGTTGGTGGTCATGCCGACCGCGATGCCGGTGGCACCATTGAGCAGCAGGTTCGGCATGCGCGCCGGCAGCACCGACGGCTGCTCCTCGGTCCCGTCGTAGTTTGGAACCATGTCCACCGTCTGCTTCTCGATGTCGGCCATCAGCTCGCCGGTGATCGCGGAAAGCCGGGCCTCCGTGTAGCGCATCGCCGCCGGGGGATCGCCGTCAACGCTGCCGAAGTTGCCCTGACCGTCGATCAGCGGATAGCGCAGCGAGAACGGCTGGGCCATGCGGACCAGCGCGTCGTAGACCGCCGCGTCGCCGTGTGGGTGGTACAGCTTCATCACGTCTCCGACGAACGCGGCGCACTTGCGGTGCCGGCTGGCGGAGGTCGCGCCGGCCCGGTTCATGGCGTAGAGAATCCGGCGCTGGACCGGCTTCAGCCCGTCGCGCACATCGGGCAGCGCACGCGCGATGATGACGGACATCGCGTACTCCATGTAGGAGGTCTGCATCTCCTCCTGGAGGCTGCGATTGAGAACGGTTCCGGTCGTGGCGTCGTCGGTCAAGCTACTCCTCGTACTTCTTCAAGACCACGACTGCGTTGTGCCCGCCGAACCCGAAACCGTTGGAGATGGCGATATGCACATCTTTGCGGCGGGCCACGTTGGGCACGTAGTCGAGGTCGCATTCTGGATCTGGGTTTTCGTAATTGATGGTCGGGTGGATCAGCCCGCGATTCATGGTCAGCAGGGTCGCGATCGCCTCGACTGCGCCAGCGGCGCCAAGCAGGTGACCGATCATCGACTTCGTGCTGCTGATCGCAACCTTGTAAGCCTCATCGCCGAGCGCGATCTTCAGCGCACGCGTCTCGCCCGCGTCGTTCAGCGTGGTCGAGGTGCCGTGAGCGTTGACGTAGTCGAGGTCACTCGGCCCGACGCCGGCGTCTTTCAGGGCAAGCGTGATCGCCCGGGCCGGCGCTTCGCCGGTTTCGTCGGGGGCCACCTGGTGAAAGGCGTCGCACGTAAGCGCGAAGCCCACCACCTCGCCGTAGATGCGCGCGCCCCGGCTGATCGCGTGGTCGATCGACTCCAGGACCAGCGTGCCAGCGCCCTCACCGGGCACGAAGCCATCGCGATCGCGATCGAAGGGACGGCTCGCCTTCTCGGGTGCGTCGTTGCGTGTCGACAACGCGCGAATCGCGTTGAACGCCGAAATGCCCACCTCGCACAGGGACGCTTCGCTGCCCCCGGCGAGCATGACGTCGGCGTCGCCGTGCTGGATGATCCTGGTGGCGTCCCCCAACGTATGTGTAGAGGCGGCGCACGCAGTCGTCACCGTGGTGTTGGGGCCGCGAAGATGGAAAGCCATGGCGACCGATGCGGCGGCCATGTTGGGGATGATCATCGGAGCGTAGAGGGGGTTCAGCCTGCCCTTGGTCGCGTACGAGATGGCGCCGCCAGTCATCTCGATGAAGCCGCCGATTCCCGTCCCCATGTCGACGCCGACTCGAAAGTCGTCCTCCTTGGAGAGGTCGAGGCCTGAATCCGCGAGCGCCATCGACGACGCGGCGACCGCCATCTGCGAGAAACGCGCCATGCGTTGGGCCCCCTTGCGGTCCATGTACAGGGTCGGGTCGAAGCCATGCACCTCGCACGCGAACTTGGTGTTCAGCTTTTCGGTTGCGTACGACCCTTCGACCTTGCGCGCGGTGCTGCGTCCTTCGATCAGCCCGTCCCAGTACTCGTCGAGGGTCTTCCCGAGCGGGTTCACGGTCCCCATGCCGGTGACCACGACACGCACTCGCCCGTTCTTTTTCACGTGCCCACCTCAGCCCGAATCTTACGCACGAGTTGATTCTCGGCCGCCTCCTTGGTCACCCGGATGGCGTTCTTGATGGCGCGGGCGTCGGAGCGTCCGTGCGCCACCACCGCCACGCCATCGATCCCGAGCAGCGGCGCGCCACCGAACTCCCGCCAGTCGATGCTGTTGCGCAGCCGGCGCACACCATCGCGGATGAGGATGCCGCCAAGCTTGCCCTGCAGCGTGCGTGGAATCTCGTCGCGCAAGCTCCGAAAGAGAAACTCGGCCGTCGCCTCCGCCATCTTGATCGTGATGTTGCCGACGAAGCCGTCGGCGACGACCACATCCACCTTGCCTGCGTAGAGATCCTTCGGCTCGACGTTACCCACGAAACCCTTCATGCTTCCTTTCAGCCTGCGGGCTGTCTCCTTGACCAGCTCGTCCCCCTTGCCCTCCTCCTCGCCGTTGCTGAGCAGGCCCACGCGAGGCTCGGATCGGCCCATCATCTCGCGCGCGTAAATGGCGCCCATGAGCGCGAACTGCACCATGTACTCGGGTTTGGAGTCGACGTTGGCGCCGACGTCGAGGAAATAGGCAAACCCGCCCTTGATGGGCACGATCGAGCCCAGCGCCGGCCGCTCCACGCCTCTGATGCGCCCCTGGACCAACAGCGCCGTGGCCATGATCGCGCCCGAGTTGCCGGCCGACATCCATCCGTCGGCCTTGCGTTCTCTGCACAGTCGTGCGCACACGGCCATCGACGAATCCGGGTTGGACCGGACCGCCTGCGCCGGGTGATCGTCCATCGCGATGACCTGTGTCGACGGGCACAGCGTCAAACGCGGATGCTTGTCGAGCAGCGGTTGCACGACGCCGGGAGAACCGACCACCACGACCTCGATCCCGTACTGCGCGGCCGCTTGCGAAGCGCCCTGCAGCACCTGCGAGGGCGCATGGTCGCCGCCCATGGCGTCGACGGCTATTCGCATCTGGATGGACTCTCAGATGTCGAGGTTGCGGACGCTCTTGGCGTGCGCCTGAATGAATTTCTTGCGTGGCTCCACGTCGGGGCCCATCAATTTCTCGAAGGTCTCGTTGACGGCGGCTACGTCCTCGACCTGCACCCTGAGCAGGACCCGCGTCTTCGGGTTCATGGTCGTGTCCCAAAGCTCGTCGGCGTTCATCTCGCCAAGGCCCTTCATGCGCGCCGCTTCGGCGTTCTTGCCGAGCTGGCGCAGCGCCTTGTCGCGCTCGCCTTCCGAGTGGCACCACACGACCTGCTTGCCCTTGGACACCTTGAAGAGGGGCGGCTGGGCCATGTACAGGTAGCCCTTGTCGATGATGTCCGGGAAGTAACGAAAGAAGAAGGTGAGCAGCAGGGTGCGGATGTGGCTTCCGTCCACGTCCGCGTCGGTCATCGTCACGATCTTGTGGTAGCGGAGTTTTTCGATATTGAAGTTGTCGCCGACGCCGGCACCCATGGCGGTGATGAGGTTTCGAATCTCCTCAAACGTGAGGACCTTGTCGAGGCGGGCCTTCTCGACGTTGAGGATCTTGCCGCGCAGCGGAAGGATGGCCTGCGTGCGGCGGTCGCGCCCGCCCTTGGCCGTGCCTCCGGCGGAATCACCCTCCACGATGTAGAGCTCGCAAAGGGCGGGGTCACGCTCCGAGCAGTCGGCGAGCTTGCCAGGCAGCGTGCTCGATTCGAGCAGGCTCTTGCGCTGAACCAGGTCGCGCGCTTTGCGAGCGGCTTCGCGTGCACGCGCGGCGGTCAGCGACTTCTCGATGATGCGACGCCCATCGGACGGGTTCTCCTCGAGGTACTGCGTGAGGCCTTCGGTCAGTGCGATCGACACGTGGCCCTGCACCTCGGCATTGCCCAGCTTGCCCTTGGTCTGGCCTTCGAACTGAGGCTCGAGCACCTTGACGCTGATCACGGCCGTAAGGCCCTCGCGCACATCGTCGCCCGTGAGGTTTGGATCCGCCTCTTTGAGGATGCCGGCCTTACGGGCGTACCGGTTCAGGACGTTGGTCAGCGCCGAACGAAAACCGGTGAGGTGACTGCCGCCCTCGATGGTGTGGATCGTGTTGGCGAAGGCAAGGACGTTCTCGACGAAGGTCTCGTTGTACTGCAGCGCGATCTCGACCTGGGTGCCTTCCACCTCGCGGTCGACGTAGAAAGGCAGCGGATTGACTGTCGCCTTGTCGCGGTTGAGCGCGCGCACGAAGGAGACGATGCCGCCTTCGAAATAGAAGGTGTTGGTGAACCCGAGCTTCTCATCTGCGAGCGCGATCTCGAGTCGCTTGTTGAGGTAAGCCATCTCGCGCAGGCGGTGTTGGATCACCTCGCGGTCGAACGTGGTGTCGGGGAAGATCTGGGGGTCCGGCCAGAACCGCACGATGGTGCCGGTGTGGTCGGTCTTGCCGACGGCCTTGACGCCGCCTCTCGGTACGCCCCGAGAGAACTCCTGGTGGTAGACCTTCCCGCTTCGGTGCACCCATACCTGCAGCCGTTCGCTGAGAAAGTTGACCGCCGACACGCCCACGCCATGCAGACCTGAGGAGACCTTGTAGCCGCCGCCGCCGAACTTGCCACCGGCGTTGAGGCGGGTGAGGACCAGCTCGAGGGCCGAGAGGCCTTCCTTCTTGTGGATGTCGACCGGGATGCCGCGGCCGTTGTCGTCGACCTGGACGCTGCCGTCGGCGAAGAGGGTGACCACGATCCGGGTGGCATAGCCCGCCAAGGCCTCGTCGACGGCGTTGTCGACCACCTCGTAGACCAGGTGGTGGAGGCCCTCCTTGGTCGTCGAGCCGATGTACATGCTCGGACGCCGCCGGACGTGCTCCCGGCCCTCGAGGACCTGGATCTGCTCGGCGGTGTACGCCACGTCGGCGCCTAGAGGCTGGGGCCTGCGGCTACGCGCTGGGAGCGGCTCTTCGGCCTTGCTCACCGGTATTTCGGCCCTCCCAGCCTGGAGAACTCGTAGGGGACAACTGGGCAGAGGTTCAGGCCCTTAATTTTACGCGATTTCGAGTTCGAAAATGGCCTCCGGAGGCCTCTTAACAGGGCTGTTCGCGAACTGGTTTCCAGCGGAGGATGGGGTCCTCGCTCTGGCCTTGCAAATAGGCGTTGATTTTGCGGGCGGTGGCCACTTCGTCAAGGCGCCCGACCGGCAGGCTGTGGGGCTCGTGATGCAATTTTTCGGGGTCCTCTTTGGCTTCCTTGACGATCTCCGCGATCGCCGCCGCGAAGGCGTCCAGGGTCGGCTTGCTCTCGGTCTCCGTGGGTTCGACCATGATCGCCTCCGGGACCACAAGAGGGAAGTAGATGGTCGGGGCGTAGAAATCCCGTTCCAGCAGACCTTTGGCAACGTCGAGGGCCTTGATCCCGTTCGGGGCCAGGTTGCGAGCGCTGGCGACGAACTCGTGCATGCAGGGGCCCTCGTGAGGGAGCTCGAGCAGTCCCTCGATGCGCTTGCGCAGATAGTTCGCCGACAGCACGGCGTCCATCGAGGCCTGGGTCAGCCCGTCGCCGCCCATCGCGACGATGTACGTGTACGCGCGGACCAGCATGCCGAAGTTGCCATAGAAGCTGCGCACTCGCCCGATCGACTGCGGCCGCTTGAAATCGAGCTTCAGGTGGCCGTTCGACCGCTCCACGGTCGGCGTGGGCAGGAAGGGCACGAGATCCGCCTTCACCCCCACCGGGCCGGCGCCCGGTCCGCCCCCGCCATGGGGGGTGGTGAACGTCTTGTGGAGGTTCATGTGCACGGCGTCGAAGCCCATGTCCCCTGGGCGGCACACGCCCATGAATGCGTTCAGGTTGGCGCCGTCGTAGTAGAGCTTGGCCCCGGTGTTATGCACCAGCTCGGCTATATCCAGTATCTCCCTCTCGAACAGACCCAAGGTGTTGGGGTTTGTCAGCATGAGCGCCGCGACCCTGCTCGAGAGCTTCGCCTCCAGGTCGGCGAGGCTGATGCGGCCGTCCGGCCCGGAGGCGACCTCGACCACCTGGAAGCCGCTGAGCGCGGCGCTGGCCGGATTGGTGCCATGGGCCGAGTCGGGGACCAGGACCTCCGTTCGCGCCTCGCCGCGAGAGCGGTGGAAGGCCTGGATCATGCGCAACGCGGTCCACTCACCGTGGGCTCCGGCCGCCGGCTGGAGGGTCACCCGATCGACACCGACCACTGCGCAAAGGGCCTGCTCGAGCCGCCACATCAGCTCTAGGGCGCCCTGCACGCTGTCTTCGTCTTGGTACGGGTGCAAATCGGCGAATCCCGGCAGGGCCGCCGCCGCCTCATTGGCGACCGGGTTGTACTTCATCGTGCAGCTGCCGAGGGGATAGAACTGCTCGCTGATGGAGTAGTTCATCGATGCGAGCCTGCTGTAGTGGCGCATGACCTCCGGCTCGCTGAGTCGCGGCAGTGCAGGTGCCTGCGAGCGCAAGAGCTCGCGGGGGAGCACGTCGCCGGCCTCCGCACCGTCTACGTCTGCGTCGGGTAGGCGCGGCGCATGAGCGTTGGGCCGGCTCTTCTCGAAGCTGAGCGGCTCGGTCATGACCTCACCGCCTCCACGAGCTCGTCCAGCGCGCGCGGGTCGTTGACCTCGGTGCACGTGAAGGTGAACACACCCCTGAGGTCGCGAAACCAGCGGTGCATGTCCAGCCCGCCGAGGATTCCCTTGCGGGCAAGCCTTCGATTCACTGCCGCCGGATTTGGAACGCGAATCGGAAACTCGTTGAGGAACTGCCGTTCGGGAAACGCGAGCTCCCACCCCGGCAGCGTGGCCAGCCTTGCCGCCAACGCGTGGGCGCGTTTGAAGCTGACGTCGGCGACATGGCGCATGCCTTCCGCGCCCATGTACGTCATGTAGACGCTCGCCGCCAACGCGCAGAGCGAGTGGTTCGTGCAGATGTTGGAGGTCGCTTTCTCGCGGCGGATGTGCTGCTCACGCGCGGTGAGGGTGAGCACGAATCCGCGCCGACCTTGCGCATCGTGCGATGCACCGATCAAGCGGCCGGGGAGGCGGCGCACGAGATCTTTGTGGCACGCGATGAAGCCGACGTGTGGACCGCCATAGCTTGGGCTGAGGCCGAGCTGCTGGCCTTCGCCGACGGCGATGTCAGCGCCGTACTGGCCAGGCGGAGCCAAGAGAGCAAGGCTGATGGGGTCCACGCAGGCAATCGCAATCGCCCCGACGTCGTGCGCCCGTTTGGTCAGGTCGGGCGCGTCGACCAATAGACCCAGGAAATCCGGCTGCTGAAAGATGACGGCGGCGGTCCTGGTGGTCGGCTCGGCTCCCTTTCTGACCTTGATGCCGCGCCCTTCGCCGAAGGCGCGGAGCACGTCGACATATTCGGGATGCAGATAACCCGCGACCAGGACCTCTTTTCGGCCCGTGTGGACGTACGCCATCATCGCCGCCTCGGCAACCGCGGTCGCCCCGTCATACAGCGACGCATTCGCAACGTCAAGCGCTGTGAGCTCGGCGATCAGGGTTTGAAATTCGTAGATCGCCTGCAGGGTGCCCTGGCTGGCCTCGGGTTGGTAAGGCGTGTAGGCGGTGTAGAACTCCGGCTTCGACGTCACCGCTGCGACCGCAGCCGGGATGAACCTGCGATACACCCCGCCGCCGCGGAATGTGAGGCGATCGGGAAACACGCGGTTGCGCGCCGCCAGCGAAGTGACCTGAGACATCGTCTCGAACTCGGAGAGACCGTTCGGAAGCTCGAGCTTCGGAATGCGCAGCGACTGCGGGATGTCGACTAGCAGACCCTCCATCGAGTCGATGCCGAGCGCGGCCAGCATCTCAGCGCGGTCCTCTGGAGAGTGAACGAGGTACGGCAACCTAGCCTTGGGACTCCGTCGATTTCTTATACGCCGCTTCGTCCATCAGGTCAGTGGGTAGGTCGCCGGTCAGGTCCAGCTTCAGGATCCAGCCGTCGCCGTATGGGTCGGAGTTGATGAGCTCGGGCTTGGCCGCGAGCTGCTCGTTCACCGCCGCCACCCGGCCGGAGACCGGGGCGTAGAGATCGCTGGCCGCCTTGACGGACTCCACAACGCCGAAGCTCTCGCCGGCGCCGAGCTTTCGGCCCTGCTTCGGGAGCTCCAGAAACACGACGTCGCCGAGCTGCGACTGCGCGAAGTCAGTGATCCCGACCGTGACGCTCTTGCCATCGACCGTGAGCCATTCATGCGACTTCGTGTAAAGCCGGCCTGCCATGCCATTCCTCCCTCTTCGTGAACGCTGCCGCGACTCGGCTCAGGACTTCGCGGGGGCGGCGGCCGATCGCGCCGAACCGCGGTAGAAAGGCAGCTGCACCACTTCGGCCGAGGCTTGCCGGCCTCGAACGTCGACGCCTGCTGTTTCCCCGACTCGCAATGATGCGACTTCCACCAGCGCGAGCGCGATGGGGTGCCCGAGAAAGAAGGAGTGCGTGCCACTGGTCACGCTGCCGACCACGCGATCCTGGCTGCGGACTGCGGCACCATGGCGCGCGATATCGCCCGGCGCGGTCGTCAGCCCGACGAGACTTCGTTCAGGTCCGTCGCGCTTGATCCGTCCCAGCGCATCGCGGCCGATGAACTCGCCTTTGTCGACACGGACTGTCCAACCGAGACCTGCCTCGTACGGATTGACGGCGAAGCCATCCTCGCCCGTGTACCCGGTGCGCGACACGAGCGCGCTCACGCCCGCCACCTGACCCGGGCGAAAGCCGAAATATGGGAGGTCGTCAAGTCCCTTCGCGGGCAAGAGCTCTTGAGCCCGCGGACCCTGAAACGCGATCAGCGCCACTTCGAACGTGCGGTCCTCGATATCAACCGAGGACGGCGCGTGGCTGCGCATCCACTCGAGATCTCGTTCCCGATTGGCGGCATTGACGACGACGGTGAACGCATCGTCGCCCCAGTACACGACCAGGTCGTCGAGGATTCCTCCCTGGTCATCGCACATGAGGTTGTACTGCGCGCGGCCGGGGCCGATGCGGGACAAGTCGTTCGTGAGCAAGTTCTGTAAAAAGTCGAGTCCGGCTTCGCCGGTCACCGTGAAGCGACCCATGTGCGAAATGTCGAAGAGCCCGGCGACCTTGCGCACCGCGAAGTGCTCGTCGCGGATGGACGTGTATTGCTGGGGCAGCTCCCAACCGCCGAAGTCCACCATGCGTCCACCGAGGGCGACGTGACGTTCGAAAAGCGGAGTTCTGCGCGCTGCGCTAGCCGTCAAGTTCAGAGCGCTCGTCGTCGTCGTCTTCGAGGTCGACTGCCTCGGGGTCGATGAAGGCGAGCATCTCCTCGTCGTATCGACGCCTCGCATCGGCGACCACGTTGGCGACATAGAGCGTTCGATCGACGGTCCACTCGAGCTTCTCTGCGACCTCAGCCGCGGTGGGGACGCGCTCGAGGATGCGCGCCAGGATGAGCTCGGCGCGCTCGTAGTCGGTAGCTGCGGCCACGAGCAGCTCGCCCTCGCGAACAGCCGCGGCCTCGGCCGCCAGCGCGGCGTCTATCTGTACGGCGATGCACGTCTCGGCGAAGCTGGCGAAGTCAGTCTCTCCACTGTCGACAAACGTACGGACCGCCTGCAGCAGGCCGATCGAGCCCTCCTGGACCAGATCGGCCAGCGAAAGTGATTGCTCACCGCGCTCGGCGGCGAGTCGCATGACAAGGTCCATCTGCCCGGCCACGAGCCGGTCCTGGCTGAACTGGTCGCCCCGGCCGGCCCTGATGAGGAGTGCCGCTTCCTCACCCTTCGCCAGCGGCCTGGCCGATCGAGCCCCCCGCATCAACGCCTGGAGCGCGTCTTCGTCCCGGATGCCATCGTGGCCGTCGTCACCGAACTGCTCCTGGCGGCGGGAAGAACTTGCCATGCGGCTGATTTTACGACGGCCCCCGGAGCGGTTCCCCGTGCCTTCGGCAGGGCAATGTTCCACGTTTTACACAGCCGGTGAGGCTGGGGCCTATGCTCAAAACATGCGCGCCCGTCATTTGTTGGGAGCCGGAGCGGCCGCCTTGGCGATCGCGGCAT
>WNFD01007047.1_pt1 | contig 11184 bp, 11 predicted proteins | sample 5400491 | NCBI WGS metagenome assembly WNFD01 (sample SAMN13153343, study PRJNA577476) | soil metagenome | isolation source: 120 cm saprolite under Douglas fir tree site 2 hole 2 replicate 2 | place: USA:California | collected 2015-04-18 | reverse complement strand
CCCGGCCGGCGCCGGCGGGCCGGCCTTCCGCACGACCGAGAACTTCCGCGCCATCCTGCGCTGGAACCAGTCGGATTTCTTCGGCCTCGCCGTCGGCCTCTTGTCCGACAAGATCGCCGCGTGATCCTCTCGGCACGACAGTCTCCCCGGCGTCCGCAAGATCATGTATGATGCCGCCATCATGCCGCTAGAGGTAGTCAGCCCATACCCGGCGCCCCTGGCCTTTGTCCGAGCGGGCGCAGTGGCTCTATTGGCGATTTGTCTGGCCGCCTGCGGCTCCTCGGGGGGCAAAGGGGTGGCCCAGCGCGGCGCCTACAAGATCGGCGCGCCCTACAAGATCGACGGCGTCACCTACACGCCGCAGGAAGAATTCAACCATGTCGAAACCGGCGTCGCCTCATGGTATGGGCCGGGCTTCCACGGCAAATCGACCGCCAACGGCGAGCCCTATGATCAGAGCGCGCGCACGGCGGCGCATCGGACCCTGCAAATGCCCTCGATCGTGCGTGTCACCAATCTCGACAACGGCCTCAGCACGGTGGTGCGGGTCAACGATCGCGGGCCGTTCGCGCGCAGCCGGGTCATCGACCTGTCGCGCGCCGCCGCGCAGGAGCTCGACGTCGTGCGCAACGGCACGGCGCACGTGCGCATCGACCAGCTCCAGGCCGAAAGCCTGGCCGTGAAGGACGTCGCGATCGGCGGCGGCGGCCCGGCCGAGCAGCAGGCGGCGGTGGCGCAAGTGGCGTCCGGCCGCTACGCGCCGCAGCCGGCGCCAGTGCAAGTCGCGACCTACGCTCCGCCACCGCCTCCGCCCGCACCGGTACAACCCGCGCCAGCCCAGCCGGTATGGCCGACCAATCCACACAGCGCGCCGGCCGAGGTCGTGCCCATCGCCGCTGCGGCCGGCAACGGCGCGACCGTGGCCTCGCTCGCCACCGGCACGATGCTGCAGCCGGCGGGCGGCTTTTATGTCCAGACCGGCGCCTTCTCGACGCCCGAGAATGCCGAACGCCAGCGCGATGCGGTGCGCAGCTATGGACTGTCGGAAATTTCGCAAGGCTCCGCCGGCGGACGCGATGTCTATCGCGTGCGCCTGGGGCCCTACACAACCTCGGATGCCGCCGGCATTGTCGCCGACAGGCTGAAGCGGTCAGGCTATGGTGATGCTCGTGTCGTGGCTAATTGATCGACTGCGCCCATTGGCGGTGCTTATCGCGCTAGCGGCCCTCGCCGGGCCGTCGCTCGACGCCTTCGCGCAACAGACCGACCCGGCGGCCAAGCGACAGACGCCGCAGAAGCCGCCGCCAGCCAAGCCGCGCGCGACGACCACCACGCCGAAACCTGCTGCCAAGACCGAGGCCGCCAAGACCGAGGCGTTGCCGCCGTCGCAAATCGGCATCGGCACGCTGGCCAAGCAGGCTTTCATGGTCGACCCGCAAAGCTCGACGGTGCTGCTGTTCAAGGACGCCGACAAGCCGATGCACCCGTCATCGATGGCCAAGATGATGACCATCTACATCCTGTTCGAGGAACTCAGCGCCGGCCGGGTCAAGCTCGACACGCGTTTCCGGGTGAGCGAGCGGGCGCGCAACATGGGCGGCTCGCGCATGTTCGTCGAGCTCGGCAGCGAGGTCACGGTCGAGGATCTGATCAAGGGCATGATCGTGCTGTCGGGCAACGACGCCTGCGTCGTCGTGGCCGAAGGCCTGTCGGGCAACGAGGACAGCTTTGCCGAACGCATGACCAGGCGCGGCCAGGAACTCGGCATGACCGGCACGGTGTTCAAGAACGCCTCGGGCTGGCCGGCCGAAGGCCAGTGGACGACGGCGCGCGACCTCGCCGTGGTGGCGTGGCGCACCATCGAGGATTTCCCGAAGCTCTACCGCTACTACGCCGAGACCAACTGGACCTACAACAACATCAAGCAGGAGAACCGCAACCGCCTGCTCAAGATCACGCCGGGCACCGACGGCCTGAAGACCGGCCACACCGAGGAGGGCGGCTTCGGCCAGGCAAGCTCGGCGGTGCGGGACGGACGGCGGCTCATCCTGGTGGTGAACGGCTTGAGCTCGATGGCCGAACGCGCCCAGGAGACGGCGCGGCTGACGGAATGGGGCTTCCGCGAAACCACCAACACCACGGTCTTCCGCGCCGGCGACGCCGTCGTCGAGGCGCCGGTCTGGCTGGGCGCCCAGGACAAGGTGCCGCTGGTCGTCGCGCGCGCCATCCAGATCACGGCGCCGACCGGGCAGACCGTGACGCCGCGCGTGATCGCGCGCTTCGACGGACCGCTGCCGGCGCCGATCGTCAAGGGCACCAAGCTCGGCACGGCAGCCGTCACGCTGCCCGACGGAAAGGTGATGGAATACCCGCTGGAGGCGGGCGCCGATGTGGCGCGCATGGGCGTGGTCGGCCGCGTGGCGGCGCTGATCCACCATTACCTGTTCGGCTGGCTGTCGTGAGCCAAGCCCCAGGCGGGCGGTTCATCACCCTGGAAGGCGGCGAAGGAGCGGGGAAATCGACGCAGATTTCGCGGCTGAAGGGCTGGCTCGAAAGCCGTGGCCGCTCGGTCGTGGCGACGCGCGAGCCCGGCGGCTCGCCGGGCGCCGAGATGATCCGCAAGCTCCTGGTGGAAGGTCCTGTCGAGCGCTGGGACGGCACGACCGAGGCATTGCTGCATTTCGCCGCCCGGCGCGAGCATCTGCGCTCGACGGTGTGGCCGGCGCTCAAGCGCGGCGACTGGGTGCTGAGCGACCGCTTTGCCGATTCGACCCTGGCCTATCAGGGCCACGGCCACGGCGTGAGCGCCAGGATATTCGAGCAGCTCTACGCGGTCGCGGTGGGTGACTTCCGGCCCGATCTCACCCTCGTCCTCGACCTGCCGATCGAGATCGGTCTGGCGCGCGCCTCGGCACGGCGAGGCGGCGAGACCCGTTATGAGAGTCTGCCGAAGGATTTTCATGCCCGCGTCCGCGCCGGTTTCCTCGACATCGCCGCGCACCATCCCAAGCGCTGCGTGGTGATCGATGCTACAGCAGACATCGACGCCGTCGCCGCCGCGATCGCGCGCGCGGTGCAAGAACGGCTGGGAGCCTGACGCGCATGGCCCGGGGCAAGACGAGCGCCGACGCAAGCGAGCTCGAGAAGCTCGAATGGCCCTACGACTGGCCGCCGCCGTGGCGCCGCGACCGCCTGCTGGGCCACGAGACGGCCGAGAAGACCATGCTCGCCGCGCATCAGAGCGGCCGCCTGCATCACGCCTGGCTCCTGGCGGGACCGCGCGGCATCGGCAAGGCGACGCTCGCCTGGCGTTTCGCCCGCTTCCTGCTCGCCGGCCAGGCGCAGAGTGGCCTGTTCGGCGCCTCCGACAGTCTCGACGTGCCGGCCGACGCGCCGGGGCGCTCGCTGGTCGATGCCCGCTCGCACCCCGACCTGTTTCACCTGAGGCGCACGCTCAATCCCGACACCGGCCGCATGCGCGCCGAAATCGCCGTCGACGACGTGCGCGAGCTCGGTGCCTTCATGCACATGACGCCGGCGATGGGGCAATGGCGGGTCGCCATCGTCGATGCAGCCGACGAGATGAACCGCAACAGCGCCAACGCGGTGCTAAAGATCCTCGAGGAGCCGCCACCCAATGCCGTGCTGCTGATCGTGGCGCACGCGCCCGGCCGGTTGCTGCCGACGATCCGCTCGCGCTGCCGGCGGCTCGTGCTGCAGCCGTTGTCCGACGAGATCGTGGTGCGCCTGCTGGGCGACTACGCCCCGGGCGTGAAGGAAGAGGAGAGGGCGGTCCTGGCGCGATTGAGCGAAGGCAGCATCGGCCGCGCGCTCGAACTGGCGGGCGCCGGCAGCCTCGAGCTTTACCGCGAGATGGTCGATGTGCTGGCGACCTTGCCCGAGCTCGACATGGCGCGACTGCACGGTTTCGCCGAGCGCTTCGCGCGCCGCGGCGAGGAGGCCAATGCCGCTTGGCGCTCGCTGAACTATCTGTTCGACAGCTGGCTCAAGGGCCTAGCGCGGCACGCGGCGGTGGGCGGAGAAGCTGCAGCCATCGTGCCGTCGGAACGCGGCTTGCAGGCGCGGCTGGCGTCGGCTGCGAGCCTTGATCGCTGGATGGAGGCGTGGGAAAAGGCCGCCGACCTGTTGTCCGGCGCCGATAGGGTCAATCTCGACCGCAAGCAGACGGTGCTGGCGAGCTTCCTGGCTCTCCAGTCGGCGATGCGTTGAGCGGCGACAGTCGGAGTTCAGTCATGTCGGGCCGCAGCACTTACTACGTCACCACGCCGATCTACTACGTGAACGACGTACCCCATATCGGGCACGCCTACACGACGCTCGCCTGCGACGTGCTGGCCCGCTTCATGCGCCTCGACGGCCGCGACGTGCACTTCCTCACCGGCACCGACGAGCACGGCCAGAAGGTCGAGAAGGCCGCGGCTGCGGCCGACCTTTCGCCGCAAGCTTTCACCGACAAAGTGAGCCAGTCGTTCCGCGACCTCATCGGCGTGATGAACTACAGCCCGGACAACTTCATCCGCACGACGGAGAAGCGGCACTACGCAGCCTCGCAGGCGCTGTGGCAGAAGCTTGTCGAGGCGGGCGACATCTATCTCGGCAACTACGCCGGCTGGTATTCGGTGCGCGACGAGACCTACTTCGTCGAAAGCGAGACCGAGGTCGGGCCGGACAACAAGCGGCGCGCTCTGTCGACCGGCGCCGAGGTCGAATGGGTCGAAGAGCCGTCGTACTTCTTCCGGCTGTCGACCTGGGCCGAGCGGCTAATGGCGTTCTATGAGGCGAATCCGCGTTTCATCGCGCCGGAGAGCCGGCGCAACGAAGTCATCAGCTTCGTGAAGGGCGGCCTGCAGGATCTTTCCGTCTCGCGCACCAGTTTCTCGTGGGGCGTGCCGGTGCCGGGCGATCCCAAGCACGTGATGTATGTCTGGCTGGACGCGCTCACCAACTACATCACCGAGTGCGGCTATCCCGACACGCACAATCCGCTGTGGAAGTACTGGCCGGCCGACCTGCACATGGTCGGCAAGGACATCATCCGCTTCCACTGCGTGTTCTGGCCGGCCTTCCTGATGGCGGCGGGCGTCGCGCCACCGCAGCGCGTGTTCGCGCACGGCTGGTGGACCAACGAGGGCCAGAAGATTTCCAAGTCGCTCGGCAACGTGATCGATCCGGTGGAGCTGGTGAATAGCTACGGGCTCGATCCGGTGCGCTACTTCCTGCTGCGCGAAGTGCCGTTCGGCAACGACGGCGACCTGCAGAAGCGCGCACTGATCGGCCGGCTGAACGGCGACCTCGCCAACGCCTACGGCAATCTCTGCCAGCGCGTGCTGTCGATCGTCGCCAAGAACTGCGACGGGAAGATACCGGCCAAGGGCGCGATCACGCAGGCTGATACCGCTCTGCTCGACCGCGCCAAGGCGCTGCTGGGGATGGTGCGCCGCGAGCTGGACGACCAGGCCTTCCACCGCGCACTGACCTCGATCTGGGAGGTGATCGCCGACGCCAACCGCTATGTCGATGCGCAGGCGCCGTGGGCGCTCGCCAAGACCGATCCGGTGCGGCGCGACACCGTGCTGTGGGTGCTGGCCGAGACCATCCGCCGCGTCACCTTGCTGGTGCAGCCCTTCATGCCCGGCTCGGCGGCCAGGATCCTGGATCAGCTCGCCGTGCCGGCTGAACAAAGGACCTTCGCCGCCTTCGACCGCGAGCTCGTGCCGGGCAGGGTGCTGCCGGCGCCGCAGGGCGTGTTCCCGCGTTTCGTCGAGGTCGCCCAATCCGCGAGTCGGGGGGCGGCGAGCTGATGCTGATCGACAGCCACTGCCATCTCGACTTCCCCGAGCTTGCCGCCGACGAGGCGGGCGTGCTGGCGCGTGCCCGCACCGCCGGCGTGGCGGGCATGCTGACCATCGGCACGCGGCTCGACCAGTTCGACAAGGTGCGGGCCATCGCCGAGCGCCACGACAACGTCTGGTGCTCGGTTGGCGTGCATCCGCACGAGGCCAAGGAGGAGGGGCAGCGCGCGCCGGACCGGCTGGTCGAGGCGACGCGCCATCCCAAGGTGGTGGGCATCGGCGAGACCGGCCTCGATTTCTACTACGAGCACAGCCCGCGCGCCGAGCAGGCCGAGAGCTTCCGCGCCCATATCGCCGCGGCGCGCCAGAGCGGCCTGCCGCTGATCGTCCATACCCGCGACGCCGATCAGCAAACCGGCGACATCCTCGAGGACGAACATGCCAAGGGCGCCTTCACCGGCCTGATCCACTGCTTCAGCGCGGGGCCCGAGATGGCGCGCCGGGCGCTGGCGCTCGGCCTCTACATCTCGATTTCGGGCATCGTCACCTTCAAGGCCGCCGACAGCCTGCGGGCCATCGTGAGCGACATCCCGCTGGAGCGCCTGCTGGTCGAGACCGATGCGCCCTACCTCGCGCCGGTTCCCAAGCGCGGCAAGACCAACGAACCGGCCTTCGTCGCCCATACCGCGGCCAAGGTCGCCGAACTGAAGGGCGTGAGCCTGGGCGCGCTCGAGGCGGCCACCACCGACAACTTCTTCCGGTTGTTCGCCAAGGCGGAGCGTGTCCGGTGCGGGTGACGATCCTGGGCTGCGGCACGTCGGGCGGCGTGCCGAGAGTGGGCGGGAAGGACGGCAAGGGCGAATGGGGAGCGGCCAATCCCGCCGATCCGCGCAATCGGCGCCGTCGCTGTTCCATCCTGGTCGAGGAGCAGGGCAAGACCCTGCTGGTCGATACCTCGCCCGACGTGCGGGCCCAGCTTCTCGACGCCGAGGTCGCGCGGGTGGACGCGGTGATCTGGACGCATGAGCATGCCGACCAGGTCCACGGCATCGACGATCTGCGGCCCTACACGTTGCGTCAGGGGGCGATCGAAAGCTGGGCCGACAGCAGGACCTTCGAGATATTGCGGCGCCGCTTCGGCTATTGCTTCGAGGCGGAGGACCACAGCTTCTACAATCCGATCTATCGCCACCACCCGATCGAGGGGCCGTTCAAGGCGGCCGGTGTCCTCGTGACGCCATTCGCCCAGGATCACGGCGGCACGTCCTCCCTGGGCTTGCGCTTTGGTCGCGTGGCCTACGCCAATGACGTGGTGACGCTGTCGGAGGAGGCCTTCGAGATCCTGCGCGGGGCCGAGGTGCTGATCGTCGATGCCATGCGGTTCCACCCGCATCCAACCCATGCCCATCTCGACCGGGCCCTGGAGTGGATCGAACGGATCAGGCCCAAGTGGGCTTTTTTGACCAATCTCCACGTCGATATGGACTATGCTGAGGTCGATCGCCTCACACCGGCCCACGTTCACCCTTGTTACGACGGCCTTGTTATCGAAGTAGATGGAAATTAATTATTAAGCGCCATGAAGTTAGAGAAAATTCTGCATCTAATAGATAAAGCGGGACAAAGGGAGTCCGGTCGCCGCTTGTTCCTGGGCGGAAGCCTCGCGGCATGCTTCCTGGGCGCGCCGGCGCTTGCCCAGGACAAACTCGATCCCGGCGGCCTGACGTTTCGCGACTTTTCCAGCAACGACAATGGCGCGAGCTTCAGCCGCGGCGACCCCATGATCGCCGGCGGTCCCAACCAGGTGTCATCGAAGATTGCCGCGATCGAGAGCGACAAAGGGCTGGCCCGGATCCAGTTCAGCTCGATCCGGGTCGAGCTGGCGGTGCCGCTGGGCTGGCAGGCGACCGAGGATTGGGAGCGAGGGGTCGCCTATAGCAGCGACAAGCGCTACCGCGTGATCGTATGGCGCGTCGACTTCGCCTATGAGGGCGTCAAAGACGCCGAGCACTACGCCGCCACCAAGAGCGGCTCCATCCAGGCCCGTCGTCCGACCGTCCGTGCCCAGGCGCGCAAGCTGGGCGACGGCACGTTCCTGATCGTCTACGAGAACGCCACCAGGGCCCAGGGCGACAGCGAACCAAGAGTGGTGTTCGATCTCGTAGTCCCAAGGCCGGGCAACCCGAAGGAAGGCGTCCTGGTCACCTTGGGCGTTCCCGCCAGCGAAGCGGCGCGTGGTCTGCAGCTAATGGCACTCTTAAAGGCAAATATAAGGATTAGCTGGTAATATGTTGTTTCTTCGAATCTATTTATATTTGTCATAATACATATTATACGATAAACGGAGATGAGTGCAAACCCCATAGCGTCCGACCGTCCCACGGCGGACTCGCTGCCCCACGAGCCGATGGCCCGCCTGCTCGCGGTCATGGCGTGGCTGCGCGATCGCCAGCACGGCTGTCCGTGGGACGTCGACCAGACCTTCCGCACCATCGCGCCGTATACCATCGAAGAGGCCTACGAGGTGGCCGACGCCATCGAGCGCGACGACCTTCCGGGGCTCAAGGAAGAGCTGGGCGATCTTCTGCTGCAAGTCGTTTACCACGCCCAGATGGCACGCGAGGCCGGCGCCTTTAGCTTCGCCGACGTGGCGGCCGCCGTCGCCGACAAGATGGTCGACCGCCATCCCCATGTCTTCGGCGACACCCGGATCGCCACGGCCGAGGCCCAGACCGTGTCGTGGGAGGCTCGCAAGGCCGCCGAACGGGCGGCCAGGAAGGGCGGCGCCGCCGACGAGCCGGCCGGTGCGCTCAATGGCGTGGCGCGCGCCCTGCCCGCCCTGTTGCGGGCCGAGAAGATCCAGAAGCGGGCGGCCCGCGTGGGCTTCGACTGGAAGCAAACCGGTCCTGTCATTGACAAGATCGAAGAGGAGCTGGGCGAGCTTCGCGCCGAACTTGCTGCCGGAACCGTCGACCAGGCCCGGCTGACCGACGAATTGGGCGACGTCCTGTTCGCGGTGGCCAACCTGGCGCGCCACTGCAAGGTCGACCCGGAGGCGGCCCTGCGCGCCACCAACGACAAGTTCGAGCGCCGGTTTCGCTATATCGAGCGGCAACTCGCCGAAGCCGGCCGCAAGCCGGTCGACGCCAGCCTCGAGGAGATGGAAGCGCTCTGGCAGGAGGCCAAGACGCGCGTCTAGGGCTTCGGCAGCTCCGCCAGCAGCGGCAGGCGCACTGCCTCGAACAGCATCCTCGCCTCATCCAACGCGTTAGGATCGGCCGCAGCGACCAGGCCGGCGTTGATCGGTTGTGCCGGCGCATAAGGCTGGCCGTCGAACCGCACGGCATCGCCGCCCGCCTCTCTCAGCATCAGCGTGCCGGCGGCATGGTCCCACGACTTGGTCATGCGATAGAGGCTGAAGTCCGCCCGGCCGGACAGGATTTCGAGATATTCGGCACCCGCACAGCTCAAGGTCGACAAACGGCCGAACTGTTGGCGCTTTGCTGCCGGAAGCTGACGGTCAAACTCCTTGCGGAACTTGTAGCCGACGAAGCCGATGAGCGGCCGGTCGGCGTGCGCGCCACGGACCGGCGTGCCCTCCAAGGTCACCCCCTGCCCGCGCAGCGCCACCGCCATCTGCTGGCGCGGCACGTCGAGGATCCAGCCGGCGACCGCCGCCCTGTCCTGCACCAGGCAGACGATCATGGCGAAGCGATCCTTGCCGGCGGCGAAGTTCGCCGTGCCGTCCAGCGGATCGACGATCCAGCACGCCTCGCCGGGCCGTGCGATCAGATCGACCAGGCCGGGGTCTCTCTCCGCCGCCTCCTCGCCGACCACGGGCACGCCGGGCAGGATCTTGGCGAGACCGGAAGCCAGGCGCTGCTCGGAGAGCTCGTCGGCCACGGTGACGAAGTCACCGGGGCGCTTCAGCCGGATGTCTTCCTTGGCGAGCATGCGAAAGCGCGGCGTCAGCTCCGCCGCGGCCGTCTCGCGCATCAGTTCGGCGACCCGCTCAGAATCGCCGGGACCCAGCATGCGTTAGCCGACGATACCGAACAGGTCTTCTTCCTTGAGGATCACATGATCGGCGCCGTCGAGCTTCACTTCGGTGCCCGACCACTTGCCGTAGATCACCTTGTCGCCGACCTTGACGCCGAGCGGCTGCAGGCGGCCGTCTTCCAGCCGCTTGCCTTTGCCGACGGCCACGACCTCGCCCTGCATGGGTTTTTCCTGGGCGGTGTCGGGGATGATGATGCCGGCCTTGGTCTTGGTCTCGGCGGTCGTCGGCTTCAGCAGCAACCGATCGTGCAAGGGCTTGAATTTCATGGTGTTTCCTTCGCCTGGACTGAGCCGCTTATAGGGAGCGGCAGCGCTTTGTGTCAACGCGCCAAGCGCCGCTCGAACTGCGCCGAAGCGGCGGCATCGAGCGCCACGGTGAGCAGCGCCAACTCGCCGTCGTCGCGGCGGCTGCGCACCTCGCCGTGGCGGTAGAGCCAGGCGATCGTCGCGCCATCGCTGAGCGGCACCGCCACTTCGCGCGCCTCGCTCGTCTGGAGGAAATCGCCGATCGCCTCCATGAGCTGATCGACGCCCTCGCCGGTCGCGGCCGAGACCGGGTACTGGCGGGCCCGCTCCGCTCCGGTGGCACAGCGGGTCTGCAAGGTGCGCCGGTTTTCCGGCGGCAGCGCATCGATCTTGTTCAGCGCCTCGATCAGCCGGTTCCCCTGCCCCTCCTCGATCGCTCCCAATTCGCGCAGCACCGTCTCGACGTCGGCGCGTTGCTGCTCGGTATCGGGATGGGAGATGTCGCGCACATGCACGATCAGGTCGGCCTCGATCACCTCCTCCAGGGTCGCCCGGAAGGCCGCGACCAGGTGCGTCGGCAGGTCGGAGACGAAGCCCACGGTGTCGGAGATCACGCAGTCCTTGCCACCCGGCAGCTTGATCGACCGCATGGTGGGATCGAGGGTGGCAAACAGCAGGTTCTTGGCCACGACGCCAGCGCCGGAGAGGCGGTTGAACAGCGTCGACTTGCCGGCATTGGTGTAGCCCACCAGCGCCACGGTCGGCAGGCGCGCCTTGCGCCGGCCGACGCGATTGACGGCGCGCGTACGCCGCACGCCTTCGAGATCGCGCTTGATCCTGACGATGCGCTCGCCGATCAGCCGGCGGTCGATCTCGATCTGCGATTCGCCGGGGCCGCCCAGGAAGCCGAAACCGCCGCGCTGGCGTTCCAAGTGGGTCCACGAGCGGACCAGACGACCACGCTGATAGTCAAGCGCCGCCAGCTCGACCTGCAGGCGGCCCTCATGCGTGCGGGCGCGGGCGCCGAAGATCTCCAGGATGAGGCCGGTACGGTCGATGACCTTGG
>WNFD01007046.1_pt1 | contig 11186 bp, 9 predicted proteins | sample 5400491 | NCBI WGS metagenome assembly WNFD01 (sample SAMN13153343, study PRJNA577476) | soil metagenome | isolation source: 120 cm saprolite under Douglas fir tree site 2 hole 2 replicate 2 | place: USA:California | collected 2015-04-18 | reverse complement strand
AAAAATGGGCAACAAGATCTCGCTCACGCGGAAGCAAATCCCGATATTCTTGGTAGTTGGCGCTCTGGCGATCGCGACTTCGCGCCTCGCTGTGGCAGGCGACAGCCGGGGACATGAACACGAGGATCTCGGGCCTGGATGTGCCCCGGATCGGCGAGCGATCGCCCATCGCGCCGGTGGACGCGCCGAAAGCCCGACTGGGAGAGAAGATTCCCGTCCGATTCCCTGCGTGTCCGACACCGGCTTGCGCACGGGTGAGCCGAGTATCGCGGTGACCAACGAGGGCACCATTCTGTTTCAGCCAAACATGACAAGCGCAACCGGCTCGGTTGGGCTCGTGCGCTCCGTCGATCAGGGCGCAAGCTGGGAATTCATTCTCCCCGCGGACATTCCGGTTCGCGCGTCGGGTGCCGACATGAACATCTATGTCGATCGCGTCACCGGGCGGGCGTTGTGGACGTCTGATCTGTCGAGCCGACGGGTCGACCACAGCGACGATGATGGCCAGACATGGGTCGCCGGGTCTCTTTTTCCAGCGACTGTCGTCGGTTTCGATCATACGCAAGTCTTCACAGGGCCGCCGCCGAGAGATCTGATAGCCCTGACTCAAGGATATCCAAACGTCGTCTACGTGGTCGTGGCGGGAGGCGCCGCGACCTGCCCGGGCCTGAGCTATTGCGGCGCGCACATCGCGCGGTCCTTCGATGGTGGCTTGACCTTCGACGCCGGCGTCCTCATTCCCTTCCCTCCAGAGTGCCCCGATCCGGGGATCAACCCGCGCGGAAGTTATGGACTGAACGGCGTCGTCGGCCGCAACGGTACGGTGTACTTGCCGCTCACTCCTTGCCAGCGTCCCTACGTCGCGATCAGCGACGATGCGGGCGAATCCTGGCGTCTGTCCCTCGTCGCGGACACGGAGACCATCGGCTACGGAGAGGTGCCGCTCGGGATGGACAGGCAGGGAAACCTGTACGCGGCGTGGTCAGATGCCTCGGACCGGCTGCTCCGACTCAGTATCTCTCGCGACCGCGGACGGCATTGGAGTAGACCGATGACGGTCGCTGCTCCCGGCGTGAACGAAACCGCGATCCCTCAACTGGTTGCTGGGGCACGAGGCCAAGTCGCCGTCAGCTATTACGGCAGCACGAATGCGCCGCTTCCGTTCCCGCCCCGCTGCATCGTCGGGGTGAGTATGCTCTCCGGTAATCTCATCGAGGCCCCCTCGCTCAGTTGCGCGGGTTACGAGGATGAGACCTGGGATATGTATGTGACAGAGAGTTGGGACGCATTGGCTGCTCGGCCCTTATTCTGGAGCGCGACGCTGAATGATCCCGCCTATCCGGTTTGGTATGGCGTCTCGCCATCGTCGATTCGAATGATCGGGCCGAATGGCCCCAACTATGCCATTGGCGCGACGGCGGGGGCGGGGCCTTCGCAACAGGGGGGACGCGTCGATTATTTTGGCATGACCATGTCCCCGAGCGGCACGCCGTGGGTCGGCTTCGCGCAGGAGTGTCCCTTCGGTCTACCCGTCGATGGGAACCCGAATTGTCCAAGCTGGCTAACGGGCGCCAGCAATGACGGATTGATTGGCTTCGTAGGGCGTCTGGTCCGCGCACGGGAAGAAGAGGACGCCGGCGAGGAGTAGCCGCTCGAAGCGAACGCTCCTCCTTCGACGGATAGTGTTTCAGCTTAAAGCTTCGGCGACGGCAGATCGTAGGCGCGAGGCGTTCAGCATTGATTCAGATTGGCTTCAGGTGAAGCAGGTACCATGCGATGGGTTCAACTGGGATGTTCGTTCGCGAGGAGAGCATGAAGAACGCAGCCCACCTTTTCTGTTCTGCGCCAGCGCTCAAGGCGGTGCAATCGCTCCCCGGGCCTCCCACCTCAAAACCGGAATTCGCACAGGAGAGGCCGATGAACCAGCTGAAAAGCTGGACTGAACCTTAAAGGAAGAAGAGGCATGTTTCGCATCGCGAGCATTACCCTCGCGTTCGGTTTGTCGGTCAGCGCCGCTTTCGCTCGTCTTGAGCCGCGAAGGTGAGGACATGGTCCAGCGGGACGCGCATTTCCTACCGCTGACCGGCAGCGCCGCTCGCGAACAACTTCGGAAGCTGGACTAGGATCGGAGGCTCTCATGGCGTCGAAGGTGCGTATGATTCTTGGGGCAATCGCACTGGTTGCGGCGGCTTCGGCGACCGTTCTTTCCCAAACCGCCGAGGAGAAGTCGATCAACATCCAGCGCGGGCGCGAGAAGCGGGTCAAGGCTCGCGGCGAGAAAGTCCACTACACCAACGTGTTCGACTTAAGCGGGCTGCCAAAGTATGCGCCCGAGCAGAAAATAAGCGGAACCCTTCGCATCTGGGGACTGAACTATCTCACCGACGGAAAGCTCGCCAAATACTGGGAAGAGGGATTCCGCAAGTATCACCCCGGCGTGACGTTCAGCTGGTTTACGCCCACCGCCCTGGTCGCTTGGTCGGGACTCTTCACCGGCCAGGCCGATCTGGGCGCAAGCCGGCACATCACCTTCGACGAGCTGCTGACCTTTCAACGAGTATTCAACTACTCACCGATCGAGATCTCGATGGTTACCGGCTCGTACGACGTGCCGGGTTGGGCGCCGGCCGACACCATCGTGGTGAACAAAGAGAACCCGATCAGCAAAATCACCTTCGATCAGCTCGACGGGATTTTCGGCGCGCAGCGCGATGGAGGCTGGAACGGAACGGCGTGGAACAGCGCCGCCGCCCGAGGGCCTGAGCGAAACATCCGCACCTGGGGACAACTCGGTCTGACCGGCGAGTGGAAAGACAAACCGATCCACGTCTTCGGCCGGCCGCTGAAATATCATCAGCAACTGCACATCGAGCGGCTGATCTTCCACGGAGGTGACAAATGGAATGAGACCCTCCGAGAATACGCCCACGACGAGACTCCCGCCGGCAAACAAAAAGTCTCGACGGCGTCCCTGTTGGACGATCTCAGCAAGGACAAATACGCGATCGCCTATAGCAATCGCGGTTATCCGGCGCAGGATACGGTGAAGCAGCTTGCCGTCGCGGAGAAAGACGGCGGTCCGTACGTCGAAATGACCATCGGGACGGTGCAGAGCCGCACCTATCCGCTATACGCCGAAGAGTACTTCTACCTCAACCGAAAGCCCGGCACCCCGGTCGATCCGAAAGTGAACGAATTTCTCCGCTACCTCCTCAGCCAGGAGGGCCAGCGCGAGGTGATGCGGGACGGGAAGTTCCTACCCCTGACCGCTGCCGCATCTCGCGAGCAATTGCAGAAGCTGAAGTGAGGCGAGCGATGATTGCGCTTGCCGCGACGACCGCTCTGATCTGCGCAAATTCGGCAACCGAGAAAAGCCCAGTCGGCCTCGATTCATACCCCGAATACAAGATCGACCATCGGGTCGTTGGCCCGATTCGCAGTATCGGCGGCACGCTCGGAGGACAATACAAGGCATGGGAGGAGGCATTCCGGAAATTTCATCCGGAGGCGCGCTTCGTCGACGAGCTCGTCAGCAGCGAAGCGTCGATCGGGGGACTCTACAGCGGTGCGGCCGATCTGGGTCCCTCGGGCCGTGAGGCTCAAGTGATGGACCTGCTGCCGTTCGTCGAGACCTTCGGCTACCTGCCGACGGGCATCATCGTCGCCTCCGGCGCCTGGGATCCCGGCAAGAAGGGCGGCTCCGCGAGTCTCGCGGTGATGGTCCACAAGGAAAATCCCCTCACCCAGCTCACGATGAAACAGCTCGACGGCGTGTTCGGCTCGGAGCGCAGCGGGGGGTTCGACGATTACGTGTGGACGCCAAAATACGCGCGCGGGCCGGAGGGCAACATTCGCACCTGGGGACAGTTGGGTCTCGACGGCGGCTGGAAGAACAAAACGATCAACACCTACGGCTATGCGTACACCGGCATGCGCTACTTCTTCCAGCAGAAGGTCTTCCACGGCGCCGATAAGTTCAACCCGAACTACCGCGAGTACGTCGAGAACGAGTCGAAGATGGTCGATCGCACGAGCAAGGAGGGCCTGCGCCTGACGATCGACGGTATGCTCGCAGATCTCTCGAGGGACCGGGCGGGCATCGCCTATGTGCCGCTGCATTACGCGAAACAATTTCCGGATCTCAAGCCGATCGCGCTCGCGCCGCACGAGGGCGGGCCGGCAATCGCCCCGACAAGGGAAAGCTACCAGGACCGGACCTATCCGTTGACGCGAAGCATCTACATCTATTTGAACCGGCCGCCCAGGCACCCGGTCGCGCCCCACCTCAAAGAATATCTGCGATTCGTTCTCAGCCGACAGGGGCAAGAGATCTTGATCGCTCAGGGGCGCTATCTGCATCTGCCTCTCGAAGTCGTGCGGGAGCAGCTGAAGAAACTGGAGTGACTGCAATGAAAAGAACGATGCTTCGGCGCTGCCGATCAGCAGTGTTCACGCTGACCTTGATTGGGGCTGCCGCCGGCGGGCAAAGCGCCACTTCGCTCCCCCACTACAAGCCCGAAGGGAAGATCTCCGGCGCCGTCCGCATTTTCGGGGGCGAATTGGGCGGAATGGTGAAGATCTGGGAGGACGGGTTCCGCGCCTATCATCCCGAAGCACGCTTCGAGGACGCCTTTCCTACCAGCGATGGCGCAACGGCGGGATTGATCACCGGTGTGGCCGACATCGGCGTCAGCGGGCGGGAGCCGACCCTGACTGAATTCCTCTCGTTCAACGAGACGTTCAAATACGATCTCCAGACCGTTGCGGTCGCCACCGGCGCCTACGACATCAAGGGGAAGACCTGGGCGGTCGTCGTCTTCGTCAACAAAGACAATCCGTTGACGAAGCTTACGATGAAGCAATTAGACGGCATTTTCGGCGCGGAGCGCACCGGAGGATACGACGGCTACAAATGGACGAGCCGGGCGGCTCGAAGCGCGTCGGACAACATCCGTACCTGGCAACAGCTCGGGCTCACCGGCGAGTGGGCCGGCAAGCCAATCCAGACGTATGGCTACGCGAACACGGGGATGGCCAAGTTCTTCGAGTTGAAGGTCTTCAACGGCGGAGAAAAATGGAATCCGAACTATCGCGAATACGTCGAGTCGGACACGAAAATGGTCACCGACGAGAGCGGCGGCAGCTACCACATGCTGGCAGAGCTGGTGAAGGATAAGTATGGAATCGGGTGGTCCGGAATACCGCACGCCAGTCGCTTTCCGGAGCTGAAACCGATCGCGCTCGCGCCGGATGAGCGCGGCCCCTTTGTTCTGCCGACGCGCGAAACGGTCCACAACCGCACCTATCCACTAACGCGCAGCGTTTTCATGTACATCAAGCATCCACCGGGGCAGCGCGTCGATCCCAAAGTCAAAGAGTTCCTGCGCTACGTGTTGAGCCAGGAAGGTCAAGGAGAGGTCGACCGCAAGCGATTGTATCTGCCGCTCACCCCGGACTACCTGCGCGAACAAATGAAAAAGCTCGATTGAGACACCATTTGAGCTGGACCCTGACAGCTTCCGTCATTCCCACCGCCCGGCTCACGGCTCTCTGCTCCGCGCTTGCCACGTCCGCGATCGCCCTCGAAGTAGACTCACAACTCAAACCCACTCCCAGCCATCGCGAGGATGCGGCGAAAATCTACGCACAAGATCTGGTGGAAAGAACGGCCGCGAAGCACCCTGAGCTGACCTCGCTCGAGATTCACGCGAAGGTTCCGGACGAGGAAAAGCTGGGCAGTCTGGTCATCGCTTCGACCGATCCCGCCCGAATCCGGCACCGGTCCTCCGAGGCGGAGATCCGCGTATTCGATGCCGGCGCGCCGCGAATTGAGGTCAACCAGGCAACCGGGCGAGACGCCAGGGTGAGCGTCCGGTTGCTGGACGCGAAGCGCGAGCCAATCGGTACGCTGTCGATGATGCTTTCGTATGAACCCGGCGCGGACACCAACGCGCTGATCGAGAAAGCGCGGGCGATCGCGGAGGAGTTGCGTCAGGCAATTCCATCGCTGGAGCGTTTGGTCGAGCCGCTCCAACTCACGCCTGCCGAGGAGGAGGAGGAAAAAGAAGAGGAGAAGGACGCGTCGCTGCCGATGACCAAGTCGGTGGTGAAGGGCGAAGCACTGGAGGACACCAAGCAGGACGGCTACTCCGAGGCGATCAAGAACGTGGCCGGCGTGTCGCCGGCAAACTCGAAGGGTACGCCGAACGACTCGGTCAACATTCGCGGTATCAAGCTCAACCTTTACTCCAATTATCGTCTCAACGGAGGCCTTTCCACGGCCGGCGTCCTCACCGTTCCGACCGAAGACAAGGAGAAGATCGAAACGCTGAAGGGAGCCAATGCACTGATGTTCGGCATCGCCAGTCCCGCCGGAATCATCAACCTGGTCACCAAGCGCGCCGGGCCGGTTGATGTCACCACACTCGGTGTTCTCGGAAACAGCTTTGGTCAATTGGGCGGGTCGGTCGACGTGGGCCGGCGATTCTTGCCCGGTAAGCCGATCGGTGTCCGGCTGAACGCGTCCGTGGCGCGACTGGAAAATGGCATCCGAGGCATCACCGGGGACGGCGAGTTCGCCAGTCTCGGGCTCGACTGGAGTGCGACTTCCCGGCTCACCTTCGTCGGCGACGTCGAGTACTTCGCGAAGCACGTGGCGGACCAGGGGGGCGTTAGCCTCGCGGCGCCAGTGAACGGCGTCGTTCCGATCACCAAGGTTCCAGATCCCCGAAATCTTCTTTCGGGGCGGTGGGCGAAGGGGACGGCAGACACCAAGAACTTCCAGGTGCGCGGCGACTACGTTTTCTTGGACGGCTTGAAGGTCCTTGCCGAAGTCGGGCGATCCTACGCATTCAAGAAGCGGTTTACCACTCGCATTTCAGGCTACGACCTCGACACCGGCGACGGAGGAGTCGTCAGAGTCACCACCGCGACACAGGATTTTCTCAATACCTTCGAACGGGTCGAGCTGCTCGGCAGATTCCCGACCTGGTTCCTGACACACCATCTGACCGTCGGCGCCTCAAGAGCCGGGAGGGACAGCAACACCACCTCCCAGAACAATGTCAACCTGACCCAAAGGCAGAACATCTTCAATCCAATCGAGTTACCTGCTCCCGTCTTCACCACGGACCCGACCTCTCTGCCGAGACAAACCAGCACCGAAACCGGTGTCTACGCCTATGACACAATCACCATCATTCCTCAGGTAAGACTGCTGGCCGGACTGCGCCTCACTTGGGACAAGGAAGACCAGGGCAGGGTGCCGCCCAAGACGACCCGGGTTTTGACCCCTGCCTTTGGCGCGCTGTGGGACATCGTGCCGAAGCTCACCGTCTTCGCCAGCTACATGGAAGGCCTCGAGGCGGGAGCCACGGCGCCGACCAATGCGATCAATGCCTTCGAGATCATGCCGGCGGCAGTATCGACGCAGGACGAGGTAGGGATCCGCTATTCGAACTTGAGAGGGCGCACCGTCAGTGTGTCCGCCTTCAAGATCAACCGCGCAAACGCGATCACCGACCCCCAGACCCTGATTTTCGCCCAGAACGGCAAGATCGACTACGAGGGCATCGAAGCAACCATCGTATTCGAGGTGGCGCGTCCGTTGACCGTCAGTGCGGCGGGACAGTGGCTGAGGGCGATCCAGGTTTCTCCGAATGATCCGACGATCAACGGTTTGCGTCCGGAGAACACGCCGACCCTGCTCGGAAACGCGGGAATCTCTATTCGTCCACCCTTTGTGCCAGGACTGACTATCAATGCCGGCGCATCCGCGATCGCAAAACGGTGGGTCAATCCGCAGGACCAGGGCACCATCCCCGGTTACACGCTCTTCACCGCGGGCCTTGGCTATCAGATTCGTTGGGGAACAAGCCGCGCCGTCTTTTTGGTGAACGTCGATAACCTGACGAACATCCGCGTCTGGAACTCGGTTCAAACCGGCACCTACGGGACGGGGATGGACCGCTCGATCAAGATGAGCGCGAGGGTCGATTTGTAATCAGGCCGTCGCCTGTTCTCAGAGAAGGCCCGCCCGGCGCAACACCCCATCGAGGCGTCCGGCCAGCTCCGCAGTGGCGCGCACCATCGGGAGCCGGTGCTCCTCCGTGGCCAGCAGTCCCATGCGCATCATCATGTGTTTGATCGGGATAGGATTGGTGTCAAAGAAGATCGCCTGGTTCAGCTCGAACAGCGACTCGTGAAGGCGCCGCGCTTCCTCGAGATCGCCCTCGGCCGCCGCGCGATACAGGTCCGCGATTCGGCGCGGGACGAGATTGCCAACCGCGTTCATCAGACCGGAGGCGCCGAGGGCCAGCATCGGAAAACTCAACTCTTCGAGTCCCACGAACACCCGAAAATCGGGCCCGAGCTTTGTCAACAGCGCGGTCACCAGCCCCAGGTCGTTGGCGGCGTGCTTCATTCCAACGAGCGTGGGCAGGCCGTCGGCGATCTGAGCGATCGTCTCCGCCTTGAGGTCGACCGCTGCGCGGCCTGGAATGTGATAGAGGAGCAGCGGCAGATCCGTGCGACGGCCGATGTCGAGGAAGTACTCGACCAGTCCTCGCTGAGGCGGGCGAATGAAGTAAGGCGTCACCACCAGCACTGCCGCCGCTCCTGCCTTTTCCGCTCCCAGCGTCAGCTCGATGGATTCCGCGTGCGACTGCGACCCAGTCGCCGCGACCACTGGGATGCGACCGCGTGCCGCCTTGACCGCAACCTCAACCAGCCGGTTCCGCTCCTCCACGGTGAGCGTGCTCGGCTCGCCCGTCGTGCCGTTGACGACAATCCCGTGCGAGCCTCCCTCGATCTGGCGCTCGATCAGACGGGCGTATGTCTCGTAGTCCACCTCGCCATCGCGAAGTGGCGTCACCAGGGGCGGATACGAACCGCGCAGGAAACTGTGTTCCAGGCTGATCACTGGCCTTAGCCCACCTGTTCTCCGGCGAAGATGGATAGGACCGGGGGTTTCAAGCCCAGCGCATTCACCACCAGCGCGTGCGTCCAGTACCGTCCAACCAGCATCAGAATCGCCATCCCCTGCGCCGGCCCGATGGCGTCGACGACCTCGGCCAACTCGCGAGCAACGCCGTGACCGCTGGTGCGAAGGACGGACAAAGCCAGAGTTTGAATAGCCTGCTCGGGCGGTGACAGTGGGCTGGGTCCGGAGCCGCGGCCGGTTAGCGCGGCTATCCACGAGCGGCCATAACCCAGGCGCTCGCAGAGGCGCTCGTGCTGATTGCGCTCGTACTCATTCCCGGTGTGAGTGGTGACAGTCAGCGCGACGACCTCGACCAACCGATCGGGAACCGCCTTGTGGAGGGAGTCGGTGAGCTGCATGAAAGCCAGCAGGGAGTCGGGCTGAATGGCTGCGCACTTGAAGAACTCTCCCAGGTATCCAAGCCGCGCTACCCGCGCTGCCAGCGCCTCCCGAAGGCGCGGGTCCATCTGTTCCATTTCAAGACGTGGGATTGGAGAGTTGAGTGAGCTCATTTCGAAGATTACTGTTTCTCAAAGACCAAGAAGTATTGGTTGGTAAGGAACTGGAAGTCCTTGACGAGCTTGAATCCCGCGTCCTCCGCTTCGCTGATGACCTGGGATCGAGGGACGTGCTCTTCGTTCGGGTGCGGAGTGCGTGGCGCGCCGGGGGCGTAATCGATGATCGCCATCCGACCGCGCTGTTTCACCCCAGGGGCCATCGTGCGATAAAAATCGATTCGGTTGCCGATGTGGTGGGTCGTGTCGCAAAAAAATACGAGGTCAATAGCGTTTTTGGGCAGCATCGGATCGTCTTCACGGGAGACGATGGTCGAGATGTTGTGCAGGCCTTCCTTGTCTGCTTCTTCGTGGAGGTAACCGAGGACATCCGCGGCGACGTCGACCGCGTAAACCTTGCCGTCCGGCGCCACCGCCTTGGCGAAGCGGCGGCTGAAATAGCCGGTCCCGGCGCCGATGTCGGCAACGACGTCTCCGTTCTTGAGGGCGAGCGCCTGGACAACTTCGTCCGGCTTCTGCCACGAGTCTCTTTCAGCCCGTTCGAAGGAGTTAATCCGGTCCGCCAGCGGTCTGTCCTGGGTCCGCGGCGGCATTCTTTCCTGGCGGTGCGAGCACGCAGTCGCGAGGAAGAGAAGGATCGGCAACGCAGACTTCGAGAGCGCGGCGAAGCGTAGGTTGGAGCTCATCGCGTGGGTCCCTCCGCGGAGGACAGCTTCATACCTGAAACCCGCAACCCATTCACCACCCGTTTGCCAGTCTTGAGGCAGCGCGCAGATTTTCGGCGACGGCCTTGTTCCACTCAGTGAAACACCGCATGCAGCGGCCCATTGACAGACAGAACCGATCGCTGTGTAACTCGGCGCCCGGGGGGATCACGAGCTCCAACGCAGTCCAACGAAGATCGGTAAGGACCGCAGGAGGCAACGTGCGTATCGTGGTGGGACTGGCCGGCTCGTCGGGCCCGATCTACGGGATCCGGACCTTGCAGGCGCTGAAGGAAGCCGGGGTAGAGACGCACCTCGTGGTGAGCGACGGGGCGAGGCGCACCATCCCGCTCGAGTCCAACTGGACGGTAGACCAGATCGAGGCGCTGGCCACGGTCGTCTACTCCAACCATGAGCTCGCCGCGTCGATCAGCAGCGGATCATTTCCGACCGACGGGATGATCGTCGCTCCCTGTTCGATGAAGACCCTCGCCGGGATCGCCTATTCGTTCAGCCAGGACCTCCTGGTGCGCGCCGCCGACGTGACCTTGAAGGAACGGCGCAAGCTGGTGCTCGTGCCGAGGGAGACGCCCCTTCATCTGGGCCACCTGCGCAACATGGTCCGCGCCACGGAGATGGGCGCAGTCATTCTGCCGCCGGTGCCTGCCTTCTATCACCGCCCGACGACCGTGGATGACCTCATCAATCAGACCGTCGGGAAAATCCTCGACCAGTTTCACGTCGAGCACACGCTCTTCCGCCGCTGGCAGACCCCGGAAGGTGCTTAGGCGCAGAAAGGACGGGTACAGGTACATGAAACGGCCGACCCTTTTCTTGACGCTGGCGGTCCTCCTCGCATCGTCCACGGCCTTGGCCATCCCCGTTCGGACCGGCATCGAGGACCTTACCCTCAACATCGGCACGAATTTACAACTCCGCACCGAGGGCACCTACGGCGGACCGCCGCCGACTGCGACGTCTGGTTCT
>WNFD01008199.1_pt1 | contig 11187 bp, 9 predicted proteins | sample 5400491 | NCBI WGS metagenome assembly WNFD01 (sample SAMN13153343, study PRJNA577476) | soil metagenome | isolation source: 120 cm saprolite under Douglas fir tree site 2 hole 2 replicate 2 | place: USA:California | collected 2015-04-18 | reverse complement strand
ATGACGTAGTAGGGTTTTGTGTCTCGAAACATCAGCCCCATGCCTAGATTCGGATTGGAATAGACGACGCTGGCTTGCGCTTCAAAAAATTCCGTCTCGGTGAAAAGTTTTATCCCCAGGGACGCGCCCAGCGTATAAGGATTTTTTGTGTCGACGTAGCATCCGTTCAAGCTGAGCTCTTTGACGCGCGCGGTCCTCTTGTCTTCCGACGTGCCTTCGCGCATTTCGATGGATGCAGTGAATGGGTACCGAGGAGTCCGGCGCCGATTCTGTTCCATGGGACACCTGGGAGAGAGCCGCGACGATTCTACTCCGGCCTTCCCAAATGTCCTCAAAAAAATCTTTTGGTTTGTCCGAACGGATAGAACTCACGGACAGGAAGACTTGCTGTTGGCGGGCTGCGGTTAAGTCAATCTCCGCAGGCGCACTCCGCAAAAGCGGGGAGCGGAATTCTTCGTTCGTGTTTGTGTTCCGCGTCGCGCCGCGCGGTTTGCAGTATGGCTCGTGCATCCGCACGCTGGTGTTTCTCGGGCTGCAGCGCCACGCTCAACTTTTCCCGGAGTCTACGGCGCGCCCTGAAGAGCCTCAGCCGCACGGCCATCGAAGAAATCCGCAGGCGCTCGGCAACTTCCTGCGTCGAATACTGCAAAACGTCGCGCAGCAGGCATACTTGCCGCAGATCGGGAGAAAGCTGCGTGATGGCGTCGGCCATTAGCTTGCGCATTTCGCGCCGCGCGAAGCGTTCTTCTGGATTGTCTTCGCGCGCGGCCACGTTGCTTCCCAGGGTTTCCTCGCCAGCGGGGCTTGGCTCTTCGAGCGAGAAAAGTTTCCCGTCGCGCCGCTTGCGAATCACGTCGATGGAAGCGTTCGCTGCGATTCGCGAAACCCAGCGCACATCTTCCGCGTCCGCGGGATTGCGAGTTAGCCGCAGAGCCCCCAGGTACAGCCCCGGGGCGTAGGGCAGGATGAGCCTAGCGAGCGATTCGCGGTCACCCATGCGCGCTTGGGTAAGCAGGGCGGAACGGGTGGCACCATCAAGATAGGAGGAGGTGCTGCACATGGCGCCGTAAAGGATGGCAGGCCAATCGCCACCGCTAGGGCGAGTGCAAACTACAGAAAACAAAGAACTAACTGTATCAGCTTGGACAGAAGTCGGAAAATGGAGTGACCGCTTGTGGGACGCAGCGTGGCGATTCCGGTCACAAGTTCGATGGCTGCCGGCACCTTAGCCAGTCCTCAACGTCATGCGAATCAGTGCACCAAGCTTGCCGAATTCATCGAAAAGCCTGTGGCAGCGGACACCGAAAGTATCCTCGTTCTACTCGGCGATTTGGAGTTGCTCGTCCCGCATTTCCCATTCGATTCGAACCAGGAAATCGAAATGTATTCCTTCGGTTTTGAGCCAGGCTTCCAGGCCTTCGCGTGAATTGGCGCGGAACTCGACGAACATTTTTCCTTCGAGCATGTTGACGAGGACGCGCTCGGCGCGGGCCGTGCCGCCCGCCTGCATGCGCTGGGCTAGAGCTTCGGCGCCCTGGCGAGTGAGGCAGGCCAGAGTGTGCTGGGTAAGGTAGCGTGGCATCGGAACTCCCGAGAGCAGCTTGAAACTCAAGTATTTCATGGAAGCGGATTCACGTGCATGGCCCAGAGGAGTGGAAGCGCCCGGCGACAGCATGACTGGACAAGAAAATCTGCAAGAACCGGACAACGCGAGTAACACCACGAGCATCTCGATTGACAAGGCTGTTATTCGTTTAGGACGGGGGTGGTTCATGAGGCGAGTCCTGCCGGTACTGTGTCTCTGTGTATCATTTTGCAGCTTAATACCAGCGCAAGAGAATCCAAGTCAAGCTCCGAAACCAACTAGCAAGGAAGCTGGCGCTGAGGCACGGGAAGACACGAATCCTGCGGCAGCGAAGCTGCCAGTGCGGCGCGTGGTGCTCTACAAAAACGGCGTAGGGTACTTCGAACATCTGGGACAGGTGCGCGGGAGGCAGGGGGTGCACATTGACTTCACAAGCGCACAATTGAACGACGTGCTGAAGTCATTGACCGTTCTAGATCTTTCCGGCGGGCGAATCACCACCGTGGATTACAACTCGGAGGCGCCGCTTGCACGGAGACTGGCAACGCTCCGCCTAGCGCTCGGTGAGCGGCCGACGACGGCAGAGTTTCTGGGAGCGTTGCGCGGGGCGCGGCTGGAAGTGCGCAGCGGGAACAGTCTGGCACTCACAGGGAGATTGCTGAGCGTAGAGCGCAAAACGCGCACGGGCGCAGGGCCAGGTTGGACCGTGGAGACGGACGAGGTTTCGGTGATCACGGATGGTGGCGAAGTACGAAGCGTTGATCTCAATTCGTCAACGAGCGTGCGGATCGCCGAAAGAGATTTGCAAATCGAAGTAGGAAAATATTTGGGTTTGGTCGCGTCATCGCGGGACCAGGATGTGCGGCGGATGACGATTTCGACCGCGGGGACCGGAGAGCGGAATCTATACGTTAGTTATATCAGTGAAGTGCCGATATGGAAGACGACCTACAGAATCGTGTTGCCATCAAGAGCAGACAAGAAGCCGCTGCTGCAAGGCTGGGCGATTGTAGATAACACGGTGGGAGAAGACTGGGATGGCGTGGAACTGTCACTGGTTGCGGGAGCGCCGCACTCGTTTATTCAGCAGCTGTCGGAGCCGTTCTACGGCAGACGGCCAGTGGTTCCGTTGCCGGAGAGCGTGCAGCTCTCACCGCAGACGCATGCGGCGACCCTCATGCGGGGTAATGGTCGGCTCAGCGGCATGGTAACCGATCCGTCCGGCGCGGCGCTTGGGGGAGCAAATGTGCGCCTGCTGGATGAAAACAACGCTGTGATTGCACAGACTACCACCGAGAGCAACGGGCAGTATTCATTCTCGGGAGTGTCCACGGGAAACTACCGCGTCGAAGTGGAACGGCAAGGCTTTCAGAAAAACTTGATTAGCGGTCTCGCTGTTGCTCCGGGCGAGAATCAGTTCAACACACAACTGCGATTGGGGTCGAACACGGAAACTGTGACGGTGAGCGCTAGCACGCCAGCAGAGCTGAACACGGAATCAGCGATGATTGCCGGACGGGGCAAGTTGAGCGCCGTGGCGAACCGGCCGCACGTTGGAATTGGCTCGGGAAGTGGTGGAGGAATGGGCGAGGCTGCGCGGCCAATAAGCGGAAGGGACGTCCATTCACTGTCGATGCTCTCCCCCGGATTCGTTGACACGGCTCGGGAGACGAGTGAAGCGGCAGCGAGCTGGCAAGAGTTAGGCGACCTGTTCGAATACAAGCTGAAGGATCGCGTAACGCTGAAGAAGAACCAGTCGGCCCTGGTACCGATCGCACAGACAGAGATCGAGGCGGAGAAAGTCTCGCTCTGGAACGGAACGTCGGGAGCAGGGCGCCCGCTGCGCGGATTGTGGTTGAAAAACACTAGCCCGCTGACGTTCGACGGCGGAAGCTTTAGCGTGCTAGAGAATGAAGTGTTTGCGGGCGAAGGATTGACGGACCCAATCAAGCCGGGAGAGCGGCGGCTCATTTCGTATGCGACGGACCTGGGGCTCCTGGTGGAGGCGTCGAAAAACAACCAGCCGCAACACGTGACGCGCGTAAAGATCTCGAAAGGAGTGCTGACGCAGGTCAGCGAGCTGCACGAGCGGACGCTCTATTTGGCCCGAAATCAGGACAGCGGCACGCGCACGCTAGTGATCGAGCATCCGGCGCGGGCTGAATGGCAACTTGCCAAAGGGGCCAAAGAACCGGAGGAGAGGGCGCCGGGTGTGCATCGCTTTCGAATCGAAGTCTCGTCCAAAGCAAGCGCTTCACTGCCGGTCGAGGAAGTGCGCACGCTGGCAACGAGTTACGAGCTTTCGAATCTGAGCGATGAGCAGATCGGCGTATTTGTGAAGCAAGGGACGATCACGGGGGAGATGGCGGAGGCGCTGAAGAAAATCACGGCGCAAAAGGGCGTGGTTGCCAAGCTGGAAGAGGAGATGGAGAACCGGCAGAAGGACATTGACCGAATTATCGAAGACCAGGGACGGCTACGAGAAAACATGAAGGCGCTGCGAGGCAGCGCGGAAGAAAAAGCGCTGTTGCAGCGCTACACCAAGCAACTGGACGAGCAGGAGACGCAGCTCGACGTGTTGAGAAAGAAGATCAAGGACACGGAAGCACAGCGTGACAGGGCCAACAGTGAGCTCGAGAAAATGGTCGAGGAACTTCAAATCGAGGCGACGCTCTAAGAACGAACGCTTAGACATGCGCACCCGTGTGAAACAAGGAGGTTGACTGAAATCGCGAGTGCTGGGACGCTCCGTGACCGCAGTTCAGACTGTCTTGCTAGGTTCAGGTACTCTATTTGAATTCGCCGGAGCCTGCCGGATGGCCACGTATTGGTCAAGCACATTGTCTAGTTCCTGCGGCCTTATCGGCTTACTCAGATAACCGTCCATACCCGCGGCCAGGCAGCGCTCCCGGTCGCCTTTCATGGCGTGAGCGGTCATGGCGACCACGGGCTGATGGTTGGCGGTGCCTTTTTCTCTGTTCCGAATTGCGGCGGTCGCTTCGAAGCCATCCATCTCCGGCATCTGCACATCCATCAAGACCAGGTCGAAATTCTCTTTCTCGAGAGCTGCGAGCGCTTCACGGCCGTTGCCAGCCACCACGACATGGTGTCCTCTTTTTTCGAGTAAGCGGACCGCTAGTAATTTATTAACTTGATTATCTTCCACCAGGAGCAAACGTAAGACGGCTGCGGGGTCGCGAGCATCCTGCAAGGAGTAGCGGGTGATCAAAGGAATGGCGCCTTTATGCGCGCGCGCTCCGAGGACGCGGGCAATGGCCTCGCGCAATTCGGATTGCCGTATAGGTTTCAACAAATAGGCGGAAACTCCCAGCTCCTCGCAGCGGGCCGCATCTCCGCGGTGGCCCGCCGAAGTCAACATCATTATGGTTGCGGCGGACAATTCTGGTCTTTGCCTGATGCGTTCGATCAGCGTAAAGCCATCCATCTTGGGCATGTGCATATCCGTCAGAATCAGTGAATACGGCTCTCCCGCTTGCCGGGCTGCGGCAAGTTGCACGAGGGCTTCCTCTCCACCTTCCACCGCTGTGGACCTCATCTTCCAGCGCTTTAGCATTCCTTCAAGGATTCTGCGATTGGTGCGATTGTCGTCGACGACCAGCACTCTCACGCCGTGCAAAACCTCGGGAGGCGCAATCGTGCCAATTTGAATCGGATTCTCTGAGCTCTCCATTCGAACGGTAAAGTGGAACTGCGTCCCGCGACCCACTTCGCTCTCGACCCAAATCGTGCCACCCATCATCGCCACCAGGCGCGCGGAAATGGTAAGACCGAGACCAGTTCCGCCATAATTTCGAGTTGTAGAGGAATCTGCTTGAGAGAAGGGATCAAAGATCAGTTTGTGTTTCTCGGGAGCTATTCCGACGCCAGTATCGGAAACTGTAAAATGCAAGAGACGGGATGTGCCGTCCTGAGCTTCAAGGTGCACCTTCAAGGCTACTTCACCTTCCGGGGTGAATTTGATGGCGTTGCCCGCAAGGTTGATTACAATCTGGCGAAGACGGGTGGAATCCCCGCGGACAACTTCCGGCACTTCAGGAGCTACTTCACACAACAACTCCAATCCTTTTTCATCCGCCCTTAGCCCCAGGGTTTTCATGGTCCCTTCCAGACAATCGCGCAGATCGAAGTCGGTGGCTTCCAGGTCGATCTTTCCTGCCTCAATTTTTGAAAAGTCCAAAATGTCGTTGATAACAGTCAGCAAAGTGTCGGCCGAGAGTCTTACAGTTTCCAGGTATTCGCGTTGGTCGGATGAAAGGTCGGTGTCCAGGGCCAGATCGGTCATTCCAATGACGCCATTCAGCGGGGTGCGGATTTCATGGCTCATGTTGGCAAGAAACTCGCTTTTAGCATGGCTAGCTGCCTCGGCGGCTTGGCGGGCTCTTTGCATTTCGGTTTCTGCCTTCTTGCGTTCGGTAATATCACGGCCAGTACCGGCGATTCCAATGACCCGTCCATTCTTGTCACGGAGAGGAACTTTTGTGGTCAGCAGCCAAATCTTGTTTCCCTGGCCGTCCAAGCATTCTTCTTCGCGATTGGACAGCGCCTGTCCCGTTCGAATCACGTTTTGCTCGTCTTGGTAATAGGCTCTTGCGAGCTCCTTGGGAAAGTAGTCGAAGTCGGTTTTCCCGAGCAGTTCTTCGGGAGTCTTCATGCCTAGCGAGTCCGCCAGGAAGGAGTTGGCCACGATGAAGCGACTCTCCGTGTCCTTGGCGTACATGAAGTCGGGCACATTGTCGATCAATGCGCGCACCATCGTTCGCTCTGCCGAAAGCGTTTCCTCCGCCCTAATGCGGTCGGTAACTTCCGTTTGCAAGGCATGATTGGCGCTGGCAAGATCAGCGGTGCGCGCGCGAACACGTCCCTCCAATTCATCGTGGGCCTGCCGCAATTCTTCCTCAATTCGTTCGCGCTGGTCGATTTCCGCAGCAAGCGAGAGATTGGTCTGGAGAAGGTTTGTGGAGTTTTTCGCTTCACTCTTGAAAATCGAGTGCATGCTGATGAAAAGCCCCACGAGCCCGCAGAGGTAGCCTGCAATCTTCATCAGATGAGAGGCGAAAAAGAGGGGATCGTAGAGATTGCGGTAGAAACCGGTGTAGATGAGTTGGCTCGAGGTGACGAGGACCAGGGACAAGACCAGCCAATGTTCAAAATCATCGGATTTCCAGGTGCCCTTTCGCAAATAGCCGACAGCCGCCAAACCAAAAAAGAGGCCGGGTCCGAGTTCCGTGGGCCGGTGAATCAGGAGGTTCGGATAGTAAGTGGAGGGCAGGCGTATGAAGGCAAAACAGAGAAAACTAATTGCCATCGAGATCCCCACCACCAGATAGACGATAACTTCCACCCGGCGGTCTGCTTTCAACCTCAGCTTGTCCCCCTTCCAAGCCAACAGGCTTGCGCACATCATAAGAGACAGGAACACCCGAGAAGCGATACCGCTCCAAGGAATTAGAGAGGAAAGAGTGGAAGGAACATGGCCCAGAAAAAGCGACGAGGTTATGATGGCGTGGTAGCCATCGAATAGACCGGCGCCCAAGTAAGCGCTGCCGAGAAGCAAAAACGCGCTGCTTTTCTTTGTGTAATACCGCACCAGGGCCATCGCGCCTGCGATAAGACCCATCTCCGTGGCAACGGATTCGAGCACGGTGTGCAATTCGGCGTTGCCGTGCCAAGCGGTGCGATGAAGAGGCAGATCCGCAAGAAGCAGAACCACAGGGACAAGCGTGTAGACGAGAATCCGTACTCGTACTTGAGTTGGATTCGGCTGGGACGACTCCATTCACCCTCCCGTGTTTCGTGAACGGCGGCGAAGACACGAAACCGTGCTATTCGGACGGAAGGGAGCGTCCTGGAAAACTTTATGATTCTTGAAGGCTCCCAGAGGAGAGGGGGTTCAGAACGGTCTGGGGGACGTCACAATGCCAATGTGCCTTAGGCATTTGGCTTCGTCAAGTGAGTTGAATCAGATGGTTCCAAGAAGTAAGGGACCTCCATAGAATGCACGTCGAAATCCTTCGGCGGTTGTCATCAGATCGGCCCAGGATGATAGGGCTTCTATTTTGAGCGCTCTCGGCGATCCATCGACCGAATTTAGCCTTTTTGTTTTCGTGAAAGTTCCCCGCGGATGAACGATGAGACGCACGCAAGCGTAGCGAACCAAGTAACGAAAATCTTCGAGAGGGCATACCTGTCCGAAGTGGCAGGTTGGCCGTGGAGCACATTCCGATCCTTGCGCGGTTTGTCCTGTCAGGCACGGTCTAGACTCGAAATAGAAGGGGGACGGAACAGCCTCGGGTTTGAATTGAGGCGCGATGCTTCGACGGTTTCCCCTGCACGCGACACTAACGAGGATGAGAAAATGAAACGAAGACTCGTGTTCCTGGCGATTTTTCTGCTCACGCTGGCAGCAGTTCGCGGGGCGTCTGGCGCGCCGCAACGCACGCAAGGCAAAGGATCCTCCACGCTGAGCGGAGTTGTCCTGGGCCCGGATGACAAGCCGGTGGCACACGCAAGCGTATCTTACCAATCGTCAGCCGGAGTCGCCCCGCACGTGGTGCACACGGACTCGCATGGGCGATTTTCGATTGCGAAGCTGGGGGCGGACAACTACGACCTCCGAGCGTCAGGAAAGGGCGTGTTTTCAGAGTGGGAGAAGAACATTACACTGCGCACGGGGCAGACAATAGACCTGACGTTGCATTTGGTGTATGCGAGGCAGATTCCCAAGGCGTACGTGAAGAGCAACTCCAAGCAGTGAGGGGTGACTGGTGACTCGTAACGGGTAAGAGTTCGCTGGTACGCATGAGTGAGCGTATTGAGCCCCAGGCTTGCAGAACCAATCCGCAGTAAAACAACTTCGTTAGATGAGCTGGCTTATTGGTAGATAAGCTGGGCAAGCTCGTACAGGTCGGAATCAGAGACGTCCGAGACGGCGCAATATTCCATTCCCTGACGGCGCCAGTGGCGCCATTGATAGCCTTGGCGCAGGCCGGGGGCATGAATCTCCGTGTCCGGCTCCTTGGTAGGCAGCACAAAGACGTTGATAACGTGCTTGCGGCGCGAATAAACCAACGCGGCGACGTTCTGGCCGCCGAGAACATCAAGACGCCCGCCCATCAGCGGAAAACCTTCGTCCGCAAAATCTTTCACGGGAGGGACAAAAGCGAGCTTGCCATCGAACCAGGGCTTGACAGTGTGCTGGTCGGTGGAAGCTATGTCCATGAGATGACCGGGTTGTAACGAGCGAATGTGAGCGTCAATCATCTCGGCGGCGGTGAAAGGCGGAGAATCAGCCCTGTTCTGGACGCGCGGCCAAGCAAACCAGGAAATAGAGGCAACAATCAAAATGGAGGCGGCAACGGCAACCCATCGCCAAGCAGGAATGCGGATGCCACCGGATGAAGCGGTTGCAGCATCGAGACTGGCACGAACCTTTCTGCGGAGGGCGACGGGAGCGCTTTCATAGAGGCCGCCGCGGTGAAGCGACGAGCGAAGAGATTCCTCCGCTCCCAGGGCGGTCGTGCATTCGCGGCAACCTTCGAGGTGGCGCTCAAACTCAGCAGCACCCGTGGCATCGAGCTCGCCATCCAGGTAGCCGTGCAGGACGGTGCGCGTAAAATCACAGTTCACTTGGAGGCCTCCTGCGGTGAACCGTGCGTCAGCGCACGCTGCAGACGCTGGCGGGCGCGGGCCAGCGCGGACATAACCGTGCCGATAGGTATCGCAGTGATGGACGCAATCTCCTTGTAAGAACATCCTTCCAGTTCGCGAAGGACGAGAACTTCGCGGAACCGTGGGGGAAGTGTTTCCAGAGCGCGGGTCAAATGCTCGCGATTGTCTCCCGCAATGGCTAGAGCTTCAGGAGAGGCGCCGGACTGAGGGTGCAAGTCCTCGTCGAATTCCGTCATGAGTTCCACAGGGCGATTCTTCTCCAACCAGGTATAACAAGTATTGCGCACAATCTGCAAAAGCCAGGCACGCGCATCGCCACCGTGGAACCCGCGGAAAAAGCGGTAGGCACGGAGCATGGCCTCCTGGGCGACGTCTTCGGAGTCGGCACGGCTCTTCAGAAGCCAGCGCGCCAAATTGAAGGCGGCGTCGAGATGCGGCAGCACGAGCTGCTCGAAGCGCGCCCGGTCCTGCGCATCCAACACGTCCGAGCCTTTCCCCTGGTCAGAGCCACTCATGGGCAGGAACCGCCTGAAGGACCATTTTATTCCCAATCCCCTCTTGGATGTGACCAATTAAACAAAAGGTTGGTGAGCACAGAAATTGGGAATAATTGGCGGCCACTGGTGGTCTGGACAAGCGAAACACGTCCCATATGCGGCGCGGGCTCCCTGGACTCTCTCACCCGCGCCGCCCTCCAAGCAAATTTGGCGGGAACGGGCGACAGCGAATAGTCACGGGTATTCGTGTGTGCAAATGCCGAGGAGGAGACAATGACGGGCAAATTGAAGGACGAAGTCCTATACGATCACAATCATGATGGAATCGATCGGCGCGGATTCCTGAAGTGCATGGCGTGGGCTGGCACCGGTGCTTTTTGCGTAATGAGCGGGGGAGTGCTGAAATCGTATAGCCTCAGCCGGCTCTCGGAGTTGAGCTCGAAAGAGGCCATGGGCGAGCTGAGCTTCGTGCAGATCAGCGACAGCCACATGGGTTTCAATAAGCCAGCAAATCCGGACGTCGCCGGCACGTTGAAGGCTGCGGTTGACAAGATCAACGCACTGCCGGCGGAACCGGAATTCATGCTGCATACCGGCGACATCAGTCATCTCTCGAAACCGGAGGAGTTCGATACCGTCGAGCAGATTCTGAAAAGCGCCAAGCCCAAAGACACCTTTTATGTGCCAGGCGAGCACGATGTGCTGAATGACGACGGGAAACAGTTTCTCGAACGTTATGGAAAAGGCAGCAAAGGGGCGGGTTGGCGAAGTTTTGACAAGAAGGGCACGCACTTCATCGGGCTGGTCAACGTCATGAATTTAAAAGCCGGAGGGCTCGGAACGCTGGGCCACGAGCAGCTCGAATGGCTTGAAGACGACGTAAAGCATTTGAAAAGCAGTACTCCGATTGTGGTCTTCGCGCACATTCCGCTGTGGTCGGTCTATCCCGAGTGGGGCTGGGGTACGGAAGATAGCGCCCAGGCGCTCGCGTACTTGAAGAAATTCGGCTCGGTGACGGTGCTCAACGGTCATATCCACCAAGTCATGCAGAAGGTCGAGGGCAACGTAACGTTTCACACTGCTTGCTCAACGGCATTTCCACAACCGCAGCCGGGCAAGGCGGATTCGCCAGGGCCGATGAAAGTGCCGGCAGAGCAGCTGAAGAGCGTGCTGGGAATCACGGATGTGAACTACGTTCAAGGGAAGCATTCGCTGGCCGTCGTGGATTCGACGCTCGCGTAACGGTAAACCAACTCAAATCAAAAAACGATTTTCGCAAAAATAGATAGAAAGGAAAATATCATGGGGAAGAGTATGTCTATTGCGGTTTTTATGATGGCGCTGGTTGTCGGGATGGGAACGATCGCGGCTGGCCAGAAGAACTCTCTCGCGGGCGTGCAACAGAAGCCCGAGACG
>WNFD01007045.1_pt1 | contig 11188 bp, 13 predicted proteins | sample 5400491 | NCBI WGS metagenome assembly WNFD01 (sample SAMN13153343, study PRJNA577476) | soil metagenome | isolation source: 120 cm saprolite under Douglas fir tree site 2 hole 2 replicate 2 | place: USA:California | collected 2015-04-18 | reverse complement strand
GAGCGGCGTCGCGGCCTCCGTGGGGCTGATTATCCTTCAGCGCCACTCGGCCCTGCTGGAACGGGCCCTCACTATCTTTCACACAGAATTCAACAAGTCGGCGGCAGATGATCTGCCCCGGGTTTAAGGAGCCAAACAATGTTTCGAGCACTCTACACAGCGGCCAGCGGCATGAACGCCCAGCAAAACAATCTGGACAACATCGCCAACAACCTGGCCAACGCCAGCACCGCCGGTTTTCGCAAGCGGCGGCTTCAGTTTCAGGACCTCTTCTACCAGAACATGATCATGCCCGGCTCGGCCGCCACGCAGCAGACCACGGTAGCCGCCGGACTGCAAATCGGACTGGGCACGCGCACCGTTGCCTCCGAAATTGTCCAGGCCCAGGGCGATTTCAATTTCACCGGCAATCCCCTCGACCTTTCCATTCAGGGCGCGGGTTTCTTCCAGGTGAAGATGCCCAACGGAGAAACGGCTTACATGCGCTCCGGCAATCTTCATACGGATGCGACCGGTAACCTCGTCACTTCGGACGGCAATGCGCTGCAACCGGGGATCACGATTCCGAGCAACGCGACCACTATTTCCATCGGCACCGACGGCACAGTGAGCGTGACGCTGCCGGGACAGACCAACGCCCAGCAGCTCGGCACCATTCAGCTTGCCCAGTTCGCCAATCCCTCGGGACTCAACAGCATCGGCGGCAATCTGTTTCTGCCGACTGCGGCTTCCGGAGATCCCGTGGTGGGAACCGCCGGCGGAAGCGACGGCCTGGGCAAAATCCAGCAGGGCGCGCTCGAAGCGTCGAACGTCAGCGTGGTCGAGGAATTTGTGGCCATGATTCTGGCGCAGCGTTCGTATGAAGCGAACTCCAAAGTGGTTCAGGCCGCCGATCAGATGTTCCAGCAGTTGAATACACTCGGCCGTTAGTGCAGATCGGGACATCGGGTAATCGGGACATCGGAACATCGAAACCGCAAACCTGCTTTATCACAGGAATAAAAATGAAACTGTTCCGGCAAATCATGAGGTGGATCAGGGTCGCGCTGCTGATGGCTTTCGTCATCATACCGGCGGCCTGGTCCGCCTTTGCTCAGCCCGCGGGCGTAACGCTGCGCGCGAGGGTCCAGGTATCCGGAGACAACGTAACGCTTGGGGACGTACTGGCCGGAGACGATGCGAGACTTCCCGGAGATCTGGTTCTCTGCCGCGCTCCGCAACTGGGTACCGTAAGAACGTTCGACAAAAACGACATCGCGGAAGTCCTGCGTAAACGCGGGTTGGATATTCCTCTGCACGGCCCGGCACAGATCAGCATCCTGCGCCTGGGACGAAGGATTTCGCCGGAAGACCTGCGGCCGATCATCGAAGCGGCCCTGAAGAAAAACGGATCGACGGCGACCGTCGGCAAGGTCGCGATACAGTCGGCCATGATGGTCGCGCCGGAATCGACGCTGGAGCTGAGCAAATTGAAGTTCGACCCGGCCACGCTGAGCTATCGCGCCTGGTTTGTGGTGATGAAGAAAGACGCGGCAAAGCCCGCCCGCCGAGTGGCCTCCTTCGAGGCCGTGGCCACGCTGGCCAACGGCAGCGAGCCGGTGGCGATCGATCTGTCTCCGCCGGCGAAGCCGTTTGCGGCGGCGATCCAGGCACATGCTCCGCCGGCGCCGGCACTGCTTCTCGTCCATCGCGGCGAAAGCGCCATGATGCGGATTGAGGGCGAAGGGTTCCAGGCCATGCTGGTGGTGGTCTGCCTCGAAGACGGCGGGAAAGAACGGACCGTCCGCGCGCGGGACATGACATCGAAACGCATTTACAAAACAACGGTCATCGACCGCGGAAGGCTGCGCGAACTGAGCCTGGAGAATTAAGACCTTTGCACCACGGAGGCACGGAGACACGGAGAAGAGATTTAGATGGATTGTTTTGGACCTGCGACATTATTGATTGATTGATTCAGGCAGGTGAGGGCACGGAAGTTATACCTGAATTTCGGGCGCGCTGAAATTACCCAATTACCAAATTACATAATTACCCAATCCGCTCTTAAAGGACTTATGAAAAAAATACTCACTTGCTGCGTCTTACTGCTGGTTTCCACGGCCTTTGCCGCCGGCAAAAAAAATAAGCCCGCGCCGCTGCCCACGCCGGATTACATTCCCGCCGGACCGCCCGAGGTCCACACGCTCGGCAGCCTGTGGTCCGATCAGGGCACGCTCTCCGATATGGCCAAAGACTACAAGGCCCACCGGGTGAACGATATCGTGATCATCCGCATCGTGGAAAAGACCGACGCCACCGCCGCCGGCCAGGCCAAGACTTCGCGCGCCTTCAGCGCCAATGCCAGCGCCAGCGCCATCGGCGGCAAGCTTTCCCTGGCCAACAATCTGCAGAACCTGCTCAACCTGAATTCCTCGAACAACCTGAACGGGCAGGCGACCGCCACTTCCACCACCACCATGAGCACGGTGCTCGCGGGCCGGGTCACTCAGGTGCTGCCCAACGGGAACATGGTGATCGAGGCCACGCGCGATATCGAGATCAACAACGAGCGCACCACGGCGGTCGTCCACGGCGTGATCCGCCCGGGCGACGTGGCTGCCGACAACTCGGTGCTTTCCAGCTCCGTCGGAGATCTTCATCTCCAGCTCAAAGGCAAGGGGATCATTTCCGAATCGACGCGGCCGCCCAACAAGATCGTGCGGCTCGCCCTGCGAATTCTGGGGTTTTAAGATGAGATATCGAACTTTTGAACTTATCCTGCTGATGGTTCTGGGGCTGCTCGGCTGCGGCGCGGCCCATGGCTCCGATCTGGCGCAGGCCCGGGTCAAAGACATCACCACCATCGAGGGTATCCGCGATAACCCGCTGATCGGGTACGGGCTGGTCATCGGCCTCAAGAACAGCGGAGACAGCACGCAGACGGTCTTTTCAACCCAGACCCTCTCCAATATTCTGCAACGCATGGGCGTCCAGGTTCCCGGCACGGCGATGCGCGTCAACAACGTCGCCGCGGTTTTTGTCACCGCGACTCTGCCTCCCTTCTCACGGCCCGGCATGCGTCTGGATGTAACCGTCGCCTCGGTGGGCGACGCCAAGAGCCTGGAAGGCGGCTTGCTTCTGCTGACTCCGCTCAGCGCCGCCAACGGCCAGACCTACGCGGCCGCGCAGGGACCGCTCACCGTCGGCGGATACGCGGCCGGCGCCGCGGGAACTACGAAGGTCCTGAACCATCCCACGGTGGGCCGGGTGCCCGCCGGGGCCATCATTGAAAGACCGATGACCGTGGACCTTACCCAGATGGAAACACTCTCTCTGCTTTTGCGCGACCCCGATTTCGCCACGGCCCGCGATATGGCCGACGCCATCAATTTGACGATCGGCAAACCGGTGGCCCGCGCCATCGACAGCCGCCGCGTGGATGTTTCCACCAAAGCCGTTCCGCAGAATGTCACCAATCTGCTGGCCGAGATCGAAGAGACCACGATATCGATTCATTCCGTCGCCAGGGTCGTCATCAATGAACGCACCGGCACAGTGGTGATGGGGAAAGACGTTCAGCTGGGCGGAGTGTCGATCATGCACGGCAATCTGGAAATCCAGATAACGACCGAGTTGAAGGTGTCGCAGCCGACCATGCTGTCTTCCGGAGGCACCACCCAGGTCGTGCCTGAAACCACGATCAAGACCCAGGAAGCTCCCGCGCGCAGAATCGAACTGAAGCCCGGCGCCACCGTTGAGGATCTGGTCCGCGGACTTCAGACCATCGGCGCCACGCCGCGCGATATCGTTGCGATCCTGCAGGCGATCAAGGCCGCCAACGCTTTGCACGCCGAACTGGAGGTGATCTGATGTCATCCGCATCCTTTATTAATGTTGCAGCGCCCACCCCGGCCCCGATCGACACACCGGCGCACAAAAAGCTGGAAAAGGCCGCGCGGGAATTCGAAGGACTGCTTATGAGCGCCCTGTGGAAAAGCATGGGCGAAGACATGAAGGGACCTGTGGACTCCGACCCCATCAATGCAAGCTTCACCGACATGGGAATCCAGGCGGTCAGCAGCGCCATGGCCGCCTCCGGAGGCATCGGAATCGGACGCATGTTGTTGAAAACGCTGGAAAAGCAGCAGGCGGCGGAAGATCAGCGACCGAAGTAAGAAGCGGAACTGCGGGAAAACGTCGGTTTTACCGATAAGGATTGCAGCGAGGTGGGCAAAGATTGCCGTGCTCCCCAAAAGAGGCAGAAAAAAGTAACAGAGGTAATTAAAGGTCTCTTAAAGATTTGACGATAGTTCTAATGCAATGGAGATCAACAAAATGCGTATCGATTCTTCACAACCGACACAAAACACCGGCGATGCCGAACAGGTAAAACGGACCCCGCAGGATAAAACCCAGGCGGCAGCGACGGCTAAGACCGCCGCGACCGACAGCGCCCGCATATCGCCCCAGAGCCTCGCTTTGCAGAAGCATCTTCAGACCATCAAAGCCCAGCCGGAAGTGCGGCAGGACCGGGTGGATGCAATCAAACAGGCGATGGCCAACGGCACGCATGCCGTAAGCAATCAGCAGCTGGGCGAGAAGATGTTCAACGATCTTCTCAAGCGCCAGGGCTAGAGAAAGCAAAAGTAAAGGCGGTTTTCCATGGAACACTCAGTGCAGAACCCGACCGCGCACAGCGGCGGTGAAACCGGTACGACGAACGGTGCTGCGCGGGTGTGCCTGCTGGAAGAGCGACTCGATGCCTGCCGCAAGCTGGAAGAAAGCCTGCGAAGCTGTCGCGCCGACTACATCCGCTGCGACCTCGACAGAGTTCTGCAATCCATTCAGATACAGTCCCGCTGTTGTGAACGAATCGCCGCGGCCGAAGCCGCGCTGAGCGGCCTCGATAAAAAGCATCTCTTCCCCGAAACCCCGGGCACGTCCGGGCCGGAGCCGGTGGAAGCGCAGCGCGCGCGCCGCGTTCTTGAGGAGACCGCCGTGGTGCGGACTTCCGTCTCGCGGCTGGCCCGCACGCATGCCCATATGATCGCGCGACTGGCTTACACCAACGCTATCCTGAAAAATTTGTACGCTAACGCAACGGTCTATGCCGACCCGCGCGCGGCCGCCGAACAGCCGCGCCGCTGGCTGGAGAAATAATTATGGGTGGCCTTTTTGGAAGCATGGGAACCGCGCTGGGGGCGCTCAGTCTCAATCAGGAAGCCCTCGACATCACCACCAACAACATCGCCAATATCAACACGCCCGGCTATTCGCGCCAGGTCGCGGGTATTTCGGAAAACACTCCGATTACCTATGCGAACCTGCAGTTCGGCCAGGGCGCGCAGATCACCGGCATCCAGAGCATACGCGACCAGGTGCTGCAGACCCGCATTTATAACGAGACTCAGCAGCAGGCGGGATCGAACGCTTTTCTCGGTCCAATGCAGCAGGTCCAGGCATCGTTCAACGACGCGGGCGGCACCGGGCTGCAAAAATCGATGACCGCGTTCTTTTCGAGCTGGGCGCTGCTCTCCGTGAATCCATCGGACATTCCGTCGCGCCAGGGCGTCATCACGGCGGGCAAAAACCTGGCCACCACCTTTAACAGCGCGGCAAAAAACCTGACGGTGCTGCGCGGCAACCTGAACCAGCAGGTGCCGGGCGACATCCAGCAGATCAACACCATCGCTCAGTCGGTGGCCAAACTGAACCTGCAGATCGCCAACGCGCGCAACAGCGGGCAGAACTCCGGCACGCTGGAAGACCAGAGGAATGCGCTGATTCAGAATCTCTCGCAGATCGTTGGGGTATCGGTGACGAACGGAAACAACGGCCAGATCAGCCTTTCCACCGGTCAGGGATCGGCCCTGGTGGTCGAAGGCCAGAGCTTCGCCTTGCAGGCCCAGTCGGACCCGGCCTCGGGCATGACTCATATCATCAGCAACGGCAACGACATTACCAGCCAGATTTCCGGCGGACAGCTCGGCGGAACTCTGCAGGCGCGCGATCAGGCCATTTCGAACCTCCAAACCCAGCTCGACACGCTGGCCTCGGGCATCGCCGCGGCGGTCAATACCGCGCATCAGGCGGGAACCGATTTAAACGGAGCTCCCGGCCAGGTTTTCTTCAGCGTGCCGGCAACCACGCCTGGCACCGCCGCCGTCATGTCGGTCAATATCCAGGACCCGGCCCTGATCGCCGCCGGACAAAGCGGCGCCAGCGGCGACAACTCCAACGCCCTCGCGCTTTCCGGCCTGCAAAACCAGAACATCGTCGCCGGGCAGAGCGCCAACAACTATTACATCAACACCGTTTCGCAGCTCGGCAACGACATCAGTTCCGCGCAAACGTCGAGCGACGCGCAAACCGCGGTGCTGCAACAGCTCAAAACGCAGCAAAGCTCGGTTTCAGGAGTTTCGCTGGACGAAGAGGCCGCTAACCTGGTGCAGTTCCAGCGCGCTTATCAGGCCTCCGCCAGGGTGATCACGATTGTCGACCAGCTCACTTCAGTTGCCATCAATATGGGAGCGCCTTAATGACAATTCGCTTTAACCCCGATCTTTATTCCACGGTGCTCGCCGGTTTGAACATCAACAACCGCGACCAGCAGCAGGTGCTCCTCGAACTTTCGAGCGGCAAGCGCGTGAACGTGCCTTCCGACGATCCCGCGGCCAATGCCACGGCCATGAACATTCAGCTGCAACAGGACCAGACGGACCAGTTCACGCAGAATATTTCCAGCGTGCAGGGCCAGCTGCAGATGGCCGACTCAACCATGAGTTCGGTCATCACCTTTCTGACCCAGGCCCTCACCCTCGGAACGCAGTCGGGCAACAGCACTCTCTCCGCTTCGAACCGCGCCGATATATCGAGTCAGATCCAGGCGGTGGCGACGCAGGTCATGGCGCTGGCGAACACCAGCTATCAGGGCGCATATATTTTTGCCGGAACGGCCTCCAACGCGCCGCCTTACGTAGCCAACCCCGCCAGCCCCAACGGAGTTACGTATAACGGAAACACCGCGACCAATCAGGTGGAAATTGCCCAGGGAGAAAAGATCAACATCAACCTGCCCGGCTCGCAGATCTTCACCAATGGAAGCGCCGACGTGTTCGGAGCCCTGACCACCCTCGCGCAGGCGGCCCAGTCCGGAACCGGCCTGAGCGCCGCCATCGGCCAGCTGCGCACCGCTTTCGATCACGTGTCCGCTCAGAGGGCCTTCTACGGATCGAACCTCAACCAGCTCGACAGCACGCAAAACATTCTGGCCGCCGACAAAGTGCAGCTCAGCAGCCAGCAAAACACCGTGGTCGGAGCCGACATCGCCACCGCCGCCACTCAGCTTTCCCAGGTGACCACAGCGCGCTCGGCCCTGCTGGCCGCCGGAGGAAAGATCAAAGCTACGAATCTGTTTGACTATCTGCAGTAGGCCGCGAATTGAATCGGGTGAACGCAGTACCGACGCACTGTCGGTTGATACTTTACCCGCAGTCGGTCACGCTGCCTGCGCGGGGAGCTTCCGTCCGCCCCAGGATATCGATCGAATGAGCGGATTTTAGTACAGCTTCATAATCGCAGGCTCATGCGTGATGGCTCGACATCCCTGCAAATGATTCTCGTTAACCGCTCACCAGGTTCGGAACCTGCGGTTGCTCGACGACGAATCAGGGTTTGTACGCTGTCACTATTTTCTTCAGCGTCTCGATTGTCTCGTCGAGTTTTTGAACTTTAAGTTGGTCGGGAGCGCAGTTATCCGGGAAAATAAGAAGGTTGACGCCTGATCCGACTCTGCTTTTGAACAACAGGCCCTGAACCCCGGCATTGGCAAGAAACTTTCCCACATCCTGGGAGAAAGCCAGATCATCGTCAAGGCTTTTTTCCCTGATCGAAGCCAGAGAGGCATTCCGTGGTTTGCGGACCAGGCTGACAACCCGCTCCAGTTCAACATCGATCGCGAACACGATCCGCGGGTACTTATCCAGCGAGATTTGAGAAGCGCCTCCGAGCCGATTCTTACGGGCCAGCACTTCAGATGAGGCGCCGGCATCTGAATTTGCGAGATACACACCCTTCGTGCCGACTGGCGCAAAGCGCCCTCCGTATAATTCTGTGCCACGACCGTTGAGGAACTGGGTAGGATCCATATATCGACGCTCAACGGAACGAAAGTAGGCGCCCGATATCGGCTTCCACTTCCTGATCAACGCACCAAGTGTCTTCTGTTCATCGACCGTCAGACTCAAAGCGGCTGTCCCTCGCGCAACCGCAGGAATTCCACAACTAAATCGCGCAACTTACCTTCGACAATGAGTTCGATCGGCTTCCTTTTCCTGAACGCGGGGTTGGAAGTGTTCAGCCAGTTTCTTTCCTCGCGGGCGACTATGTAGTCATCCATAAGATCCGCTAATTCCCAAAGATCTTTTGTCTTGCGTTTCATCTGACTCGTGCCAATGTTGCGTTCCCAATTCTGAAGCGTACGTGTTGTCACATTTAACGCCGATGCCATGTCCTCTTGTGTCAGGCCAAACCTCTTGCGAACATCGGCCAAATCAGTCCCTTTCGGCGCAAAGGGCGGGTCGCTTATCACGACATCCCACGATTTCAGCAGTTGTTTGACTTCCCGCATGTTGGAAGCAATCTCCGCGGGCTCACCCAATTCACGTCCAACGGTCATGCCGATATTGAATGCCAGGTGCATGCCTTGTCGTACCACGTAAAACAGCAGGCGATGGTTGCGAACAAGTTTGATGTTGTGGAGCGCCGCGGAAAATTGATCCTCTGGCAGCTGATCCCTGATATAGAAGATGAAGAAACCATAGGATCCCGACGATTTGTTCCGCAGAGCATCGAATGCTCGAATGGCATCAAATGTCGCGGTCTCGACGCTCGCACCGATTCCTGAAAATACGTCTCGGGCTTCGGCCAGGACGCCTTTTTCTGCAATAACGAGACCCTGCGCGGGACGTAACACATTGGCTTCCACGTCTATTAGAATATACTGAATATATTCGTGCTGCACGAAAATATTCGCAAATTAAGGGTTCCCTGCTTGAATTGAGAGAAACAGGCAAATCACTGAAAACAAGACGCTTGTTGTGCCAGGCCGGATCGGCCTGAGAATAGCTCTGGAGTCTCAGGCTCTCACGGTTTGGCAATACATACGAGGTACACGGAAAAAGTCCGTTTCGCCCCGCCTGCTATCTCACCGGCAGTGGGTGGGAGAATATCAGAGAAAAGAGAATTACGGGCTGACGTGATGGCCGAGTTCAAACGGGCTTGCGAATCATGAACATCCGCATCTTCTCATAGCGGCGTTGCAGAAAATTGTTCAAATCATCCCATAGGTTGCATACCAGCATTCCGGATGTCCACTTGAGGATCAAAAGGGCTGCAATCACCGACTCAAAAAACCTGCGGACACGTCGCATGGGCGCAATCTCCTTCGTGACCGGAATCTCCGCAATCAATCCGAAGCGGCGGGTAGTTTAAAACTGGACACGGCGCCGGCATTTTCTTGCGAATCGGGATGAAATTCGAGAGGGTCTTCGAACAACCGCAAATTCCTTTCTGAATCTTGTCTTCTGTTTAGCCCATGGCTTTCACTCCACATCCCACCAGTGAGCTTCGTTTGCAGGGGCCGATTCCGGCGAACGCGGAGGCCATTGACTGGTCGAGGTTTCTTGATCGTCCGGTCATGACATCGGCCTGTCCTGACCAGGACGCCGCTCTGGCCGGGAAGACCGTGCTCATCTCCGGCGCGGCAGGCTCGATCGGTTCCGCTCTCGCGCGCCGTCTGATGGATGCGCCCGTGGACACTCTGTTATTGCTCGATTATTCCCGTCCGGGTCTTCACGCGCTTCGTCAGGAACATAGTGAGCGAATGGGCGTGTCTCCCGGGATTAAGCTCCTTCATGTCGATATTCTTTCCGAGGCCGAACTCCAGGACATATTTCTTGAGCATCGCCCGCAGATCGTCTTCCACGCTGCCGCACTGAAGCACCTTCCCGCTCTGGAACATGACCCGCTCAGGGCTCTCAGGGTTAACGTTCTGGGAACTCTGCGGCTCCTGGAGTTTGTGGACAGTTCCAATGTGGAATGCTTTGTGAACGTCTCGACCGACAAAGCGGTGAACCCCACCAGCGTCCTTGGAGTCTCCAAGCGCATCGCGGAACTGCTGGTCTTGTCGATGGAATCATGCGGGGCGCGTCTGACTTCTCTGCGGCTGGGCAATGTCCTGGGCAGTTCCGGAAGTGTGGCCTCGCAATTCGTGCGGAACCTTCAAAATCGCCGGCCGCTGGAGATCACGGACCCGCGGGCATCAAGATATTTCGTCACCATGGACGAAGCGGTTTCTCTGCTTCTTTCGTCACTGGCCATTTCCGATAACTCCCTGCTGCTGCCGGAGATGGGCAGCCCGCGGCGAATCACGGACCTCGCCGACTTTCTGCTCAAGGAGTTTCAATATGTTGTCCCGGAAAAATCGCTGACCTTCACGGGACTGCGCGACGGTGAAAAGCGCGCCGAACAGCTTGTCTACGGACATGAGTATCTTGGCGCCGGCCCTGTGCCGCATCTTGGCAGGATCTTTGGCAGCAGGACTTCCAATGCGGAAGAATTTGCCGAAGACCTCGGTCAGCTCCTGGAACTTGTGGTCGAACAAAGGACGGAAGGGTTAATCGAGATGCTTTCCCGGGTCGTCCCGGAGTTCACCGCCAGCCCGACTCTCAGGCGCTGCGTTCACTAATACCCATATGCCACCAACCATCACGCAGATTCCGGAAAGCCCGCGGGACAGGCCCGGCCCGCCGTTCAGCGCGGTAACTTCGAACACTGTAACTTCGCTGTCGGCCGCCGTGCTCGCGCGATTGATCCGCAGGAAACAACTCTCGCCGGTTGAGGTGACAGACGCTTATCTGACGCAGATTGAGCGATTCAATCCGGCGATCAACGCTTTCTCTTATGTCGATGCGGAGCGCGCGCGGGACGCGGCCCTCGAAGCCGAAGCCGCGCAGATGCGCGGAGACCTGTTGGGGCCTTTGCATGGCGTACCTCTGACGATCAAGTCGTGCATTGACGTGAAGGACTTTCCCTGTGAAGCGGGCAGCAGATTGCGGGCGGGCTATCGAGCGGCACAGGACGCTCCCCTGGTCGCGCGGCTCAGAAATGCGGGCGCAATCATCCTCGGGAACACCAGCACCCCCGA
>WNFD01037691.1_pt1 | contig 11191 bp, 6 predicted proteins | sample 5400491 | NCBI WGS metagenome assembly WNFD01 (sample SAMN13153343, study PRJNA577476) | soil metagenome | isolation source: 120 cm saprolite under Douglas fir tree site 2 hole 2 replicate 2 | place: USA:California | collected 2015-04-18 | reverse complement strand
GCTCGAACGGCGCTTCCAGCCGGTAATGGTCGAGCAGCCTTCGGTCGAAGATACTATCAGCATCCTGCGCGGATTGAAGCAGCGCTACGAGGTGCATCACGGCGTGCGCATCCAGGATAGCGCGCTGGTTGCCGCTGCTATGCTTTCCAATCGCTACATCACCGACCGTTTTCTGCCCGATAAGGCCATCGACCTGGTGGATGAAGCCGCCAGCCGCAGGCGCGTAGAGCTGGACAGCACGCCCAGCGAAATCGACGCGCTGGACCGCCGCATTCGCCAGTTGCAGGTCGAACTCGAAGCCTTGAAAAAGGAGACCGATGCCGCCAGCCGCGAGCGACGGGCGAAGGTAGAGCAGGAGATCGCGAACCTCACCGAGCATTTGCATACGCTTAAACTTTCGCTTGAGAGCGAACGCCAGCCGGTGGAGGAGATCCGGCGGCTGAAGAAGGAGCTTGAGCGGGCACAGATTGACATGGAGAAGGCCGAACGCGAATATAACTACGAGGCCGCAGCGCGATTAAGTTATGGCACTATCAAGGGCCTGGAGCAGCGCATCCAGGAGATGGAGTCGAAGCTGACCAGCCTCAAGGGAGCGCGCATGCTCAAAGAAGAGGTAGACGCGGAGGACATTGCCGAGATCGTCTCGAAGTGGACGCACATTCCCGTCTCCAAACTGATGGAAGCCGAGATACAGAAGTTGCTCACGATGGAGGATCGCCTGCGCGAGCGCGTGGTTGGGCAGGAACAGGCGCTGCAAGTGGTTGCCGACGCCATACGCCGCTCCCGCGCGGGCCTGCAGGACCCCAACCGGCCGCTGGCAAGTTTCCTCTTCCTTGGGCCAACGGGCGTCGGCAAGACGGAACTGGCGCGAGCGCTGGCCGAGTTCCTGTTCGATGATGAACGAGCCATAGTACGTATCGACATGTCGGAGTACATGGAAAAGCACAGCGTCTCGCGACTAATCGGCGCCCCACCGGGCTACGTCGGTTACGAAGAGGGCGGGCAGCTGACCGAGGCAGTGCGGCGGCGGCCCTACAGCGTCGTGCTCTTCGACGAGATCGAAAAGGCAGCGCCGGAGGTCTTCAACGTCTTATTACAGATACTCGACGATGGCCGCCTGACGGATGGACAGGGCCGTACGGTCGATTTCAAGAATACCGTCATCATCATGACCAGCAACGTAGGAAATCGCTGGCTGCACGAGTATGATGGCATGGACGAGGACGAGATCCAGCGTTCGGTACGCCAACGCCTGCGCGAAGAGGGCTTCCGGCCCGAGTTCATCAACCGTATCGACGAAGTGATCATCTTCCATCAACTCACGCGCAAGCAGATGCATGATATCGTGGAGATACAGATCAACCACCTGCGCCCGCGCCTGGCCGAACGGCACATCACGCTTCACCTGAGTGAAGCGGCAGGGCTATGACCCCCAGTTTGGTGCGCGCCCACTCAAGCGCGTCATCCAGCGCGAGGTCGAGAACCGCATTGCACGCGCCATACTCGATGGGACGCTTAGAGATGGCGATACCGTGGAGATCGATGCAAAAGACGGAAAACTGACAATCGAACCAAAACGGATAACGGCGGAGGCCTGATAGGCTATGCAAACCGACGATACATCTCAACAGAGCAGTCATGCTCATCTCATACAGATGCTGAGCGCATTGATGGTACAGGTCAATGCGCTCCAGTCGCTGGTGCGCAACGAGGACACGCCCACCGTGCTGGAAACCCTGCGTGAAGGGCTCGCAACTCTGGAGCAGCTGACGCGAGAAATCCTGCACGAGGCACGCTCTTTCGACGAGGATGTCCCACTCGCCGAGTTGATAGGAGTCACGCTCACCGAGGCGCTGTCACGTGCCATCGAAGAGACCGCAGAGACTCTAGGACTTTCCAGTCGCATCACCTTCTCCGGAGAGGAGTATGCTTTACCTGGCTACGTTGAGGGCCTGCTGTACCGTATCGCGCAGGAGGCACTATATCAGGTACAGCAGCACACGGGTACGCGCAGGCTGCGTCTTGTCTTCACCTATGGGCGTGATGAGGTGCAGATGAGTATCGAGGATGATGGCACACCAGCTAGTGAAGGAGAGGATGCTTACGTACCACCATTTGTGTTCAATGCTCCGGTGGCAACGGATGCCGTACTGAGCGATTTACGTCACCGCGTCGAACACCTCGGTGGCTCACTGGAAATAATGGCCAGCACCGAAGAAGGTTCTCGTGTGCGCGTCCGGGTCCCTCATGTGCAACACCCAGACACCGAACCAGAAAATGTAGGCACCCTGCCTGGGGGGCAGGTATCCCGATTTATCGAGGGACCGCCCCTTGCGGGCGCCAGGTCCCCCGACGCCAGTCCCGTTAGTGCCAGTCCTGCCGGTCCCGGGTCGACCCGACTTAACGCTGAACCGCCGCGGCAAACTGCCCCGCCGGACCCTGTGCGCGTACTCGTCGTAGAGACCCAGGCCGTGACACGTGCTGGCCTGCGGCGTCTCTTAGAAAGCTACCCCGACTTGCAAGTCGTGGGCGAGGCGGCCGATGGAGTGCAGGCTGTGAGCGAAACGCTCGAACTCGGGCCGCAGGTCGTACTCATGGATATGCAGCTTCCCGCTGGGCAGAGCATGGAGGCCCTGCGGCAGATCAAGCAGCTCAATCTCGATACTCAGGTCCTGATGCTGTCTGCGCTGGACCGCGAAGATTACCTCTATGAGACGCTGCGCGCGGGCGCGGGAGGGTATGTGTTGAAGGATATCGCCCCCGACGAACTGGCACAGGCGGTGCGAACCGTCGCGCGAGGCGAAGTGCTGGTTCAGCCGCAGCTCGCCCGGCGGCTGCTCTTACAGTTTGGCCGGCAGTCTCGCGGCGGTCATCCATACGAATCCTTGACGGCGCGGGAGCAGGAAGTGCTGCGCCTGCTGGCGCGGGGCCTGCGCAATAAAGAAATGGCCGCTCGCCTGCATGTGAGCGAGCGTACCATCAATTTCCACCTGGCAAATATATATCAGAAGCTCAACGTATCTGGTCGTACCGAAGCTTTAAGCAAGGCTTTGGAGCAGGGATTGATCACGGCCTGAGAATGCCAGCGTGCCACACATCTATATAGCGCTTCAAGGCAGCTATGTAACCCTTCACGTCATTGTGGTCGCTGGATGGCGCATACACGGGAATGATCTGGTCGACAGTTACTAGCCCTTTCTGCGCCACGTACAGGTTGCGAATCAGTTTGTACCACTGCTCAAATCCATCTTCCCAACTGTGCATCTGGGCAAAATAGCCATTCACTCCTGTCGGAACACAGAGGCGACCAGGAATGCAGCGCAGGTTACCAAGCGACAGGGTCGTCCGGGCCACGCCTGTCGTACCCATCGTACTTTCATGCAGGAAGAAGGCGAGCGCGTAGATGGGGTCAATACCATACTTGACTCCGTAGTTATATAGCGCCTGGCCTTTCCCTGCCGCCGGAGAGTTATAACTGGCGAGGACCTGGTTGATGAAGTCTACGGTGATAGTCGGTTTACCGAGCACGGAGTATGGCCCCGGATTTGTTGGGATCGGTTTTTTGGGTGGCAGCGGCTCGTTACTGTTCCCTGGTAGGTAGTAACGAGATGCGAGTTGTCGGTCCTTTGGAATATGCCCGCGCTGATCAACACCAGCGAGCCTGAAACCACAATCACCATACAGATGATAAATGGCCCCAGCCATGTGCGGTGGCGGGCCAGAGGGCGCTCTGCGTATTGGTGGATAGGTATGCCTGTACCAGGCTGCGTCTCCGGCAACCTGCGCGTTATTCTTTCCTCGAGTTCCTCGGGTTCCCTCACCGCAGGTAACTGGCGCGTTGCACGCGCAGGAACAAGCCTACCAGAGGGCTCTTCCGGCATGGGCCTCTGGCTATAACTACCACCAGCCATTCAATACCTCCTTATGCTGAATGACTTCCAAAACTAGAACATGTGTTCTTCATCATTATAACACATGTGGTAATCCCTGTAAGCGTCCCTGCGTGCCAGGGTCTGAAATTATGCTATTTCTCTTCTACTTGTGGGTTTTTGCGCTTGTGGAACAACATGATACACTATAATACATTATGCACTAAAAAATCTTACTCATAGTAAGATTATCACATTTTAGCCAAAGTTACTAGCCCGTTAGTCATGCTGATCTACCTCGCGTACATTATTGCGGAGTTTATACTTTCGGATTCGCTGCCTCGCTTGTCTTTACACGCTGAAAACACTTGTGCTATACTCACTTAAATCCGTAACTGTATTGATTTATCTCCCGCGGTTTTATATGTATATACGGCTGGATCATCCACACAGTTTTGCAAAAGACGGAAGTGTCCTCATTTTCAGGAAGCTGACCGGGCAGCCAGGCGTGGGTCTTGCCAATTTCTACAGAGGAGCATCATGGCCGAGCAACTCAACATCATCATTGTTCCCCATACACACTGGGACCGCGAGTGGTACCAGACCTTTCAGCAGTTTCGTATGCGCCTGGTACGTACAGTCGATAAGTTGCTCGACATCCTGGACCGCGATAACCAGTTCAGCTATTTCATGCTAGATGGTCAGACCATTGTGCTGGACGATTACCTGGAGGTCCGGCCGGAGCAGGAGGAGCGCCTGAAACGCTATACACACGCCGGGCGTGTGCTGGTTGGTCCGTGGTACTTGCAGCCCGACGAGTTTCTTGTTAGTGGCGAGTCGCTGGTACGTAATTTGCAAATCGGCCTGCAGCGAGCCGCCGAGTTCGGCGAACCCATGCGTGTTGGCTATGTGCCCGATTGTTTCGGCCACATTGCGCAGTTGCCACAAATCCTGCGCGGCTTTGATATTGACAGCGCGATCTTCTGGCGCGGCGTTGGCGCGGAGGCCCATAAAAGCGAGTTTTACTGGGCTGCGCCGGACGGCACCAGTATCCTGGTGGTTCACCTCGCCGATGCCCGCGGCTACTCCAATGCCGGCATCATGCCGCTGGTAGCGGAAGAATTCGTCACGCGCGTCGAACTGCTCAGCGCTAACCTGCTGGGCAAGGGAACCACCAATACCCTCCTGTTCATGAATGGCTCTGATCACCTGGAGCCGCAGGATGGCCTGCCTGCCGTGATCGAGGCCGCGAACGCGCTGCTGGCTCACATCGACCCTGAGCACGAGAAGCTGATCGCGAGCTTTGCCGGGCAAAATGGAAATATCCCCCAGTATGATAGTATTCACCTGCGCATAGGCACGCTGCCGCAGTACGTCGCGGTTGTTCGCCAGCACATTGCGAGCCAGCAGGGGACTGCCTCGCCCCTGGAGACGCTCAGCGGGGAGATGCGCAGCAGCCAGTATGCTCACCTGCTGCCGGCGGTTCTTTCCACACGCATGTGGATCAAGCAGCAAAATACCCTGACAGAGCACCTGCTGGAGCGCTGGGTAGAGCCGCTGACGGCCTGGGCCTGGAAACTGGGCGCTCCCTATCCCCATGGCCTGGTGAGGTTGGCCTGGAAATATCTCCTGCAGAACCACCCCCATGACAGCATCTGTGGCTGTAGTATCGACCAGGTACATCGTGAGAACAGCGTGCGTTTTGCGCAGAGCCAGCAGGTTGGAGAAGGTGTGCTTGCCCAGGCGCTGCAGCACCTGGTGGCTGCCACAGACACGCGCGCACCTTTCCCCGTATCGCACGCGAGCCACGAGCCTATCCCGATTGTCGTATTTAACCCTGCTCCTGGACCGCGTACCGAAACTGCGCGTGCGGTGGTATCGCTTCCAGCTTCGCTGCGCAATGCCGCTCTCGTCGACGAGCGTGGAGAGCACATGCTCGCTCAGGCCGTCCAGCGCTGGAAGCAAGAACTGGGTAGTATGCCCGTGGCGCGCGAGGTGCTGGCGGCCACAATGGCGCTGTCGGGAGTAAACGCCCCTGGGCAGTTGCTCCACATGGCTCATGAGACGATCAAAGTCATGCTGAATCGGCCCGATGATCCGCGCGTGATCACCCATATACACATCGCGGACCACACAGACGCGCCGGGAGTGATACATATCGAAGTCGTAGTTGCGCCTCGCGGGCAGGTTGTGGTCAACGAGCAGGAGTTACTCGCCACTGAGCAGCAGGTACTGGCGCTGCTGGATCGCGAGGACATTGTCACACTGGAGTTTTCGCTGGTGGATCAGGTGCGCGAGACAATTGATTTCGTCGCTGCCGACCTGCCCGCGTATGGACTCAAGACGTTCTGGCTCTACCCGCGCGGCATCAAGGGCGAGAAGCGCCCGGAACCTGTGACTATACTGGCTGGCCAGCAGGCCGGTGAAACAACGCCGCGTTCGTTCATCGAAAATGAGTTTTTCCGCGTCGAGGTGAATGCCGAGGATGGTACATTGACCGTTACCGATAAGCAGACGGCCGCGGTCTTTACAGGCCTCAACCGCTTTGTGGATGGCGGTGACGTGGGCGATTTGTACACCTACTGCCCACCCGCGCAGGACACGCTGGTCAGTATGCCACTCGAGCCGCCGAAGATCGAGTTGGTCAGCGCGGGACCTGTGCATGCCATGCTGCGTAGTAGAGGGCGCTGGTCGCTGCCCACTGCCTGCGCCCCCGGCCGCGCCGAGCGCAGTTCGCGTACCACCGTCTGCACGATTACAAGCGAAGTAGCGCTGTTTCCTGGGTACGCGTCATTTTTCCGGTACCATATAATATGGAGAGTGCAAGTGCCGAGGGAACATTCGAGGTCAGGTCGCGACCTGTAACCTCACCCCGTCCCGCCGATGTCGCGGAATGGATAGAGGCGCCTGTGAACACGTTCCCGCAGAAGCGCTTCGTGGATGTCAGTAATGGAACCTTTGGCCTGGGGGTGCTCAATCGCGGCCTGCCGGAGTACGAAGTAGTGCGGGATGGACCCGCTGTCGCGCCAGGGCAGGTGGCGGTGGCATTGACACTGCTGCGCTGCGTAGAATGGCTTTCGCGTGGCGACCTGTCTACCCGTCGTGGTCATGCAGGGCCGATGGAATATACCCCGGAGGCGCAGTGCCAGGGTCACCACGAATTTGACTACGCGTTGGTACCGCACAGCGGCGAGTGGCAGGCGGAGCACGCGCTGGTGCTGCGCGAGGCGCAGGCCTTTAACACGCCCGTGCGGGCCGTGGTGACCGGGCAACATGCAGGACAGCAGCTCTCGCGAGCTGCTCTGGTTGAGGTTGAGCCGCGTGAACTCGTCGTCAGCGCCATAAAACGCGGTAACGCGGGAGAAGGGCTGATCGTGCGCGTGTATAACCCGCTCGGTCACTCGGTTGAGGCCAGCCTGCGGCCAGGGGTTGCAGCTGCCAGGGCATTTGTGACAAACTTACATGAGGAGCAAAGGGAACAGCTTTTCTGGAGTGGCGAGGGCGATGAAGGGCACGCATCTGAACCGGTACATGTAGGTATGCGGGCCGGGGAGATTTTGACGATATTGTTTCAGTGACGACTCCCTACGGCTCCCGCGCCGAGGGCTTCTGGAATGACGCTGGTGTGTCGTCCCACACCGTTCGTTCGGTTCATGCACGCAAGCGGCTTGTCGGCTCTAGACTTACGTATCGCATGGCACGACTCAAAAACACGGTCGTGTTTTTACCCACAGCCCTGCGCTGTGGAACCCGCCGAAACGCGATTAGGTTGGAAACGTGCAACAGAACTGAAGAAAATATACAACAGGTGAAAACAAATGTCAACTGTATTACCGGAGGCATTCGAGTGGCCATTCATCCCCAGGACTGAAGTCTGGGGCCTTCTGGCCGCAAAGAGGGAAACCTGTCAGGGAGACACGGTACCTCCAATGGCGTCCCACGTGGCTGCCTTAAGGTCCTATTCTGCCTTCATTTTGTCTATTGTGTACGTTGTAATTGTATATATGAACTTTCATGTTTTGAAAGGGGCATAAATCCAGTGTTTGCAAATATAATCGTAATTGGCGCATCTACAAGTGGCTTGCTTGATGCTCTCAGCAAAGCGTTAGGGCTAATTATCGGCTTTGTAGTAGCCTTCACAGTCATCTTCTGGCTAAGCCTTATCATATGGACGTTCCGCGACATCCGAGCGCGCACGCAAGATATGCTATCGCAGATACTCGCCACCCTGCTCGTCACCATATTCTTTATCGGTGGCCTTTTCATCTACATGATTCTACGCCCGCGCCAGACGCTGGCCGAGATTTACGAGCGCCAGTTGGAAGAAGAGTCCCTGCTGGCGGAGATGACCGAGCGCCAGACATGCAACAATTGCCACGCGCGTGTCGAGTCGGACTTCCAGGTCTGCCCATCCTGCGGGCAGAAGCTGAAGCGGCCCTGCCCCAAGTGCGAACGCCTGCTCGAGCTGCGCTGGGTATTCTGTCCCTATTGTGCCACCAATCTCGCCCCGGCCCCCATGCCTGGCATGGCTGCGATACAGGGCATGCCTGGACCCGCTGGCGTACCCATGGCTGGTCCGCGTTACTGACACAAATTCGCTAGAAAGGTCCTGCCCTACCATGCTGAGCGAAGCGAAGCATCTCTGTGCCCAGCCAGACAGATCCTTCGCTGCGCTCAGGATGACACTGTGCGACTGTTCAAACGGTCAAGGACTTTTCTTCATAAATTGAACCTTGCCTAAAACTCATCATGGCGCGGCTACACCGTAGAAAAAAGGCTTTCAAAAGCCCCCCAAAGGGGTTGAAAAGGGGTTGAAAAATATGTTTTACTTACCGGCCAAAAAGTGATATAATAAAGCCATAGAAGCGCGAGTAACATAGTTCAAAATGTGCCCGCTATACCCTGCTTCAAAACCTGGACAATGCATTGATATACCGCTTTTTCTATGCTCAATCAGAATATCTTTTCCAGGTGTAGTTTCGCGGAAATGACCGGGCGATCAAAACGGTCGCCCGGCCCTTATGCATGTTCTAACAATTGACTGGCAGCGCTCTACCTGCAATGCTCGCAGGCTCGAGCGGAGTGTTTCAAAGGATATACCGGCTCTATGGCAAAAGCAAGAGAATCAATAGTAAACGAAATTACTCCCGACGATAGCGAAAATAAGCGTGGCAATGGGAACGGGAAGACCTTCGTAAACGGCAACGGCAGCTACAGCGAACAGGACATCCAGATTCTCGAAGGCCTGGAGGCCGTGCGTGTGCGCCCCGGCATGTATATCGGCGCCACAGATCAACGTGGTCTGCACCATCTCATCTACGAAGTCGTCGACAACAGCATCGACGAAGTCATGGCGGGCATTGCCGACACCATCACCATTGTCATCCACGCCGATGGTTCGGTCATCATAGAAGATAACGGGCGCGGCATCCCCGTGGAGGAACATCGACAGCGCCCAGGCCTTTCCACACTTGAAGTAGTCATGACCATTCTCCACGCCGGCGGCAAATTTGGCGGCAGCGGCTACCAGATCAGCAGCGGCCTGCACGGCGTAGGCGTCTCGGTCGTCAACGGCCTCTCCGAGTGGTGCCAGGTCGATGTCAGGCGCGACGGCCGCCTGTATCGCCAGCGCTATGAAAGAGGCATCGCAGTAACGCCGCTGCTCGACCTGGGACCGGCAGAAGGCACGGGCACCACCACCTCTTTCCTGCCCGACCTGGAGGTCATGGAGACGCGCGATTATAACTTCGACATCCTGGCGCAGCGCTTCCGCGAGATGGCCTACCTGAATCGCGAGTTGACCATCTCGATACGCGACGAGCGCAGCGATCGCGAGGCAACCTTTTACTTCGAGGGCGGCCTTGTTTCGTTCGTGCGCTACCTGAACAAGAACCGCAGCTGCATACAGGCGCGCCCGGTGAGCACCGTGCGCGAAATCGACAACGTCAAGGTCGAGCTGGCGGTGCAGTACAACGATAGCTGGACGAGCACCGAGTTTTCGTTCGCCAACGGCATCAACACCGTCGATGGCGGCATGCACATCACCGGTTTCCGCAGCGCGCTCACCCGTTCGCTCAATGACTACGCGCGCAAGATGAACCTGCTCAAAGAAAAAGATAGCAACCTGACGGGTGATGACGTGCGGCAGGGGTTGACGGCGGTGGTCAGCGTCAAGATGCCCAATCCGCAGTTTGAGGCGCAGACGAAGGCCAAGCTGAACAACGCCGAGGTGCGCCCCATTGTAGAGACGGTGACCGCGGATATGCTGACCAAATACCTGGAGGAGACTCCCAGCGAAGCCAAAGCCATCATCGATAAGTGCCTGTTGTCCGCTCGTGCGCGCGAGGCAGCTCGCGCTGCCCGCGACCTGATCCAGCGCAAGAACGTGCTGGACACCACCCTCCCCGGCAAGCTCGCCGATTGTTCTGAGAAACACGCCGACCGCTGCGAACTCTACCTCGTGGAAGGCGATTCCGCCGGCGGGAGCGCAAAACAGGGGCGTGACCGCCACTTCCAGGCCATCCTGCCCTTACGCGGTAAAATCCTCAACGTCGAGCGTGCGCGCCTCGACAAGATGCTGGAAAACGTCGAAGTCAAGAACATTATCACCGCCATCGGCGTGGGCATTGGCGAGCACTTCAACATAACCAAACTGCGCTACGGCCGCATCGTAATCATGAGCGACGCCGACGTTGACGGAGCGCACATCCGCACGCTCTTGCTCACCTTCTTCTTCCGCTACATGGAACCGCTCATCACCGATGGGCACCTCTACATCGCGCAGCCCCCGCTCTACCACGTCAAAATGGGCAAGCAGACCCGCTACGTCTACACCGAAGAGGAACGCGACGCACTGATTGCCGAATACAAAGCTGCCCACAACGGCAAAGAACCAGATGTTGGCCGCTACAAGGGCCTCGGCGAGATGAACCCCGACACGCTCTGGGAGACGACGATGGACCCCGCCAAACGCACGATTCTACGCGTGAACATCGAGGAAGCGGTGGAGGCAGACAAAACCTTCAACATGCTGATGGGCGACGAGGTTGCTCCGCGGCGGAGATTCATCGAGAGCCACGCGAAGAATGCGAATCTGGATATATAGGGGTGTTGTTTTGTGTATGTAGGATTTCGGAAATCTTGAGACTGTGATCATAAATTGTAGGATTTCGGAAATCTTGAGACTGTGATCATAAATCTTGACACTGAAAAGGAATATAAATGTTGAGACTGGCCTATACATAGCTTTACACTCAAGCTGCTTTGGCTTAGCCGCTTGCTTGCATCGCACACAAAAAGTGCGATGTAAATAGAGCAGAACA
>WNFD01018911.1_pt1 | contig 11191 bp, 9 predicted proteins | sample 5400491 | NCBI WGS metagenome assembly WNFD01 (sample SAMN13153343, study PRJNA577476) | soil metagenome | isolation source: 120 cm saprolite under Douglas fir tree site 2 hole 2 replicate 2 | place: USA:California | collected 2015-04-18 | reverse complement strand
ACGATTTCGGTATGGCTACTGCCTGCGCAGTTGCTGCCGTGCGCGGCGGCGCTTCATGGATCCAAGGCACAATCAATGGTATGGGTGAACGTGCGGGCAATGCCGATATCTGTGAGATTGCGCTCGCACTGCAGTGCCTTTATAACGTCCCAGTCGATTTGAAGCTGGGCAAAGTGCGAGAAGTTTCGGAAGTGGTCCGGAAAGCGGCGAATTACACGCTCGAAGCATGGAAACCGCTAGTCGGCGAAAACCTTTTCATGCGCGAAAGCGGCGCCGTAGCCAGCCAGTTTCATATCCCTGAGGCGATCGAGCCTTACTCCTCGGAACTCGTGCACGCCCAGCGGAGCATCGTTCTCGGGAAAAAAAGCGGACTGGACAATATCGATCTCAAGTGCAAAGAACTCGGCCTCTCAATTACGCCAGAGCAGCGTACTGCGGTTTTAGCCGCTGTGAAAAAGCGGGCCATTGCCAAGCGTGGGTTACTAAGCGATGAGGAGTTTAGTAAAATCGTGAGAGGATCAACCGGACACCTTGGCTAGTTCCCAGATTCGACAAATGATAGTTCCCTGATTCGCTCTCCTGTCTGTGCTCTGTGGCTATTTCCTGAAGTGCGGCAGCACTGCCTCGCCGAAAAGTCTGGCCTGCCCTGTGCGGTCATCGCCCCAGATTTCCAGCATGATGTGAGTGCATCCAGCCTCACGGTATTCTTCAATGCGTTGGATGCACTCCTCCGGCGTCCCTGCGATGGGGAAGACCTTACGTAAAATCTCGTCAGTAACCGCCTTGGCTGCGGCTTTGCGCCCGCCTTTTTCCATGGCGTCAGCTACCGGCCTTAGCTCGTCGAAGGTTAGGCCTGCGCACTCGAGTAGCACGTCGGCGGAGCCTCTAATATTTTGCACTTTGTTAGCCAGGTACATCGCGGCCTGCTCACGAGCACCTTCCTTCCCTTTAATAGAGTCGCGTCCGATGCTCCCCACAATTACAGATCCCAGCACCAGCTTCGAGGCGTCCTTGCCTGCTTTGCGCGCGCCCTCTTCCATGTTCTTACGCGAGTAGCGCACAAACTCAGGGGTTGTAATGCTGGCCGTCAAAAGCCCGTCTCCAACCGCACCTGACATCTTCTGCAGAACGGGTCCGGTAGCCGCAACGTAAATGGGTGGTACTCCGCGTGGCGCGTGCGCATCCCTTTTCAACGGAGGAACGTCGGCGGCAAAGACTTTTCCCTGGTAGCGGAATTCATCTCCCTCGAGCACTCCTTGCACGATCTCGATGCTCTCGCGCATTACCGTCGCCGGCCCAACCTTCTCCCCTTCTCCCTCACCAATTTCTTTCATGAAAATCTTGGAGGCGCCTAGCCCCAAAAGAAACCGGTCGCCAGCCAGGTCCTGCATCACACGCGCTTCCATTGCGATCTGCACCGGATGCCGGGTGTAAGGAGAGATGATTCCCCATCCCAGTTGAATACGTGCGGTCTCACGCGCGATCACAGCCAGGATTGCGGTTGAAGAACGCGCTTCAAAGGAATGCTTGCGCCACCAGGGATACGCTTCCGCAATCCAGAACGTATCGAATCCCGCCTGTTCACAGGCCTTGGCCATGGCCACGGTTTCGCGGACCGGTTCCATGCTCAATTGCAGCACGCCGATGTTGAATGGAAGGTTCATCAGTTCCAGGTAGCTCCCGGCTTCTGTCAGCATTCTGCTTTCAAATTGTTGGGACATTTCCTAGGCTTCCGCGCTGCTTTAAGCGGGATCGCTCCAGGAACACTCCAGCCCTTTAATCAGCTCCCACAGGGCTTTATTTAGTGGTGTGGGCACTCCGACCTTCTTGCCCCACTGCACGATTGCGCCGTTCATGAAATCCACTTCTGTCTGACGTTTCGCAAGCACGTCCTGCAGCATGCTAGCTTTGTGCTTGCCTGGAGCGGTCGCGCCTTTTTGCACCAGTTGACGAGGATCACCGTGGAGTACAATCCCCAGCTTGTTCGCTACTGCCTCACCTTCGAGGATGAGATCGTTGAACAGTTGGTTTGTAGGCTGAAATCGTGTGGCAGCTCCGTGATGGAGCAGGGTGAGCGCTCCAACCGGATTGGTTGCCGCGTTAAAAATCAGCTTGGTCCACTGCGCCCCGCGAGCGTCTGGCATGGCGATAGTATTCATTCCCGCGCGCGTCATTACCCCCGCTAGTTCTTCGACCTTGTCCATCGGAGTCTTACTCGCTTCGAAAGGACCAATCCAAGTGTCTCCTTTGATGTCATACCCGATGTGACCCGGTGCGATGGGATGTCCAGCGGGAAAGGTCGTGCCACGGATCACGTATTTCACGTGCTCGGCGATGATTTCCTCGTTACCGACGCCGTTTTGGACTGAACAAACGGCACTCTTCGTGTCGAAGATGTGTTCTGTCTGTGCAATGGCAGGTCTTGTGTGGATGGCCTTGGTCGCAACAATACCGTAATCGCAGCGCGGCAATTCTTTCGCATCGCTAGTAGCATTCAACCGGGCTGTGAAGTCAGCCGCTCCCGAAAGTTTCAGGCCGTTTGTTCGGATTGCGTCGGTATGTTCCCGCCAGACGTCGTAAGCCCAGACTTCAGCCTCGCCGGCTTTGGCAAGGTGTGCAGCAAACAGGCTGCCTACAGCACCACAGCCGATCACGCAAATCTTCATTTATTTTTCCCGCGTCCCTTGATGTTATTTAGTCCCATACCGCTTTTCAGGCGGGATGTGCCAGCTTTATTTGAAACTTCAGGGTGCGACATTCTCCTTCGTCTCTTGCCCCGTGAAAAATCGCCATGGAACGTCGGCCAGACATTCGCCCTCGGCTTTCCCAACGCGGTACGTGTCTTGCGTGTAGAGGCAGACCGTGCCATCCTGATCCACGACCTGCGGGTGGAGTGAAAAAATCATGTTCTCCTCAAGCGGCACATCGCAGTTCGCGCCGATGGCGGGGTGTTCAATCATCGTCGTTCCAATCGAATGTCCGGAGAGGTGTCCGAGCGAGAAGCCGTGTCTGGCAAACGTTTCCGCCACAACTCGATGAACACTGCTTGCCAGCTCTCCTGGGCGCATTAGTTTCCGCGCCGCCTCTAGTGCCTCGGGGTAAGCCTCGGCCATTTTCTGTGTGGTCGGACTCAGTTTGCCGCGTAGCAGCGGACGAGAAAACTCAACCCAGTAGCCGCCCGCGCCAGTGATCTCCAGTGAGTAGAGCAGCAGGTCATCACCCGCGACGGCGCGTTGGCCTGGCACCTTGAAGTGCGCCTCAGCCTGCCCGTGTGCACCGGAGAGAACGATGTTCATCATGCGTGGGCCAGCCCCGCGAGCAAAAAAACGTTCGACTGCGGGCGCCATAATTTCCGCTTCCGTCTTGCCCGGCTCGTACGCATCCACCAGCGACCAAAAACCTTCCAGGATGATGTCCATTGCGTCGCGGACTTCGACGAGTTCCTCTTCACTCTTAACCGCTCGCGCCATGTCGAACTCAAAGTCGAAAGGCACGAGTTCCAGAGGCGCCTGAAGCAGTTCGCGATAGTCACGCACGGCCATGATGAAGTTCATGCCGTATACGCCGACGCGTTTCCACCTGCACTGCTCGGCGCGGTCGCGTATCCATCGGCCGGGGACATCCGGCCAGACCTGATCTTTAACCCAAGGCTTGGCTTTGTCGCCGATCCAGCGGGCTTCGCGAGGAAAAACCAGCGTGGGCTCGCCTTCAAAAGGCAGTAGAACATACACATAGCGGTGTACAATCTCGAACCCCGACGCATAGAAAACCGCACCCTCGAAGCCGGCGTACTGATTGCCGCAGATAATCATGGCGTCCAATCCAGCGGTCGCCATGCGAGAGCGAACGTTCTTGTAACGACGATGAATTTCCGTTTGACTCGGCAACTCTAACCTCAGGGTTAAGCCCCAACTTTGGATTTAGCGACGGCGACTGATGCCGTTCCCTAATGCGCACCGCACAGCTCCGCGGCAGTCAGGGCGTAGATTTTCGTGATGTCCACCAATGTTTTGATACTGACTTTTTCTCCTTCGGCATCCCGCGGGCCACTCGATGGCCCATAATTCACGGCCTCAATCGCGTAGCGGGTCATCACTGAAGCGTCCGAACACCAAAGCACGACATCACGCTTGGGTAGTTGTCCCATGACTTGCTGGTGATTTTTTTCGATTGCCTGCACCATCGGGTGATCGGCGCTGATCGTCGCCCCGGGAACGGAAACATAGGTTTCGAATTCCAGGCCATAATCTGGATAGTGTTTCTTCAGTTCAATAAATAATTTTCTGGCTTCGCGCCGGGCCTCTTGCATCGGCATGTTCGGAGGCACTCGCAAATCGAGGAACAGCTCGGCTTTTTCTGGAGTTCGACTGACCCGCCAGGGATGGCCGCCACGAATGCAGCCCAGGTTGGCGATACCTTTATGTCCGCCATGAGCCGTACGACCTTCCCAGCCCGGAATCCATTTCAGCACGTCATCCAGAACATCGTAGAGGCGTCGAATGGAATTGTTCTCCGAACGCCCTTCAGCAAAAGCGGTGTGGACGTACATGCCGCTGGCCGAAATGCGAACCCAAAGCGATCCATAATGCTCGAGGAACGGTATTCGCGGCCGCGAAATTCTTTCCATTGCGTCTTTTCGATTTCTCCGACGACGGCGGCCAGAATGATGTCGCCATCGAGTTTCACCCCCGCCTTCTGGAGCGCGCGCACCGCGTGCGTGTAGCAGATCAAAGCCCCTTTCATGTTGTAAATGCCCAGACCGTAAATCATCCCGTTCTTGATAACGGCGCGAGGTTTATATCCGATACCGGTGAGAAATTCTTCCTCGCCGGAGTTCGACGTATCCATGTGGCCATTGAACATCAAGGATTGGCCGTTGCCGTCGCCTTCCCAGCGGGCGATCACGTTGGCACGTCCTTCTTCGACTTCCTGCCAGGTGACCTGGAGACCCATGCTTTCCCAGAGCGAGCGCATGTAGTCAGCCATCCTGCCCTCATGCCCCGTCGGGCTGGGAATATTGATGACGTCACAGCACATGGAGACGAGCGATTGCTCGTCGATCTCAGCAAAGACCTTTTCCGCCACTGGAGGAATCCGGCTGATGGTCGTCTTACGGGCTGCTTTCAAGATAAGGCCTCTTGAGTGATCACGCCCGCGCTAATCGAAAATCGTCGGGATATGCGCACAGTTTTTCGTTCCCTTTCTCGGTGATTAGAAAATTGTCTTCTAATCGCAAGCCTCCGCCGCCTGGCCAGTAAATGCCGGGTTCAATGGCGAGCACCATGCCTTTGCGAATCGTTCCCGAACCCGCCTGGTGCGCATAGGGAGGCTCGTGCGCTCGCGCTCCCACACCGTGACAGATGGGATGGGATGGCTGTCCGGGATAACCGCCCTCGGCGATACGTGCTCGGATCAAGCGGTCTAGATCAGGGAAGCTGGCGCCGTCGCGTGCGTGTTTGATTCCCTCGGTGAAAACTTTCAGCAAGAGATCGAGCAGCTTGTGATATTCGGGCGTGAGCTCGCCTGGACAAGCGTTCTTTGTCAGATCAGTCCAGTAGCCATCCGCGCAGACCCAGATCTCAAATAGTGTCGGTTCGTTTTTCTGAATCGGACGGTCGGCGGTTGCGGTGAATGTCGCAATGCCTTTCCCCGACCACACTAAAGTGAAGGCCCGTGCCATTTCGACTTTTCCCTGATATCCAACCCCCAGACCGTGGACGAAACCTTCGTACATGCCGCCCACTTCACTTTCTTTCATCCCCGGGCGCATGTGTTCGCGTGTGTGCTCCATTGCCAGGGTAGCCAGTTCGTTGGCTATACGCATGCGCTCGATTTCCTGGGTGGTCTTGATTGAGCGAGCTTCGTTGAGGAGTGGCGTAGCGTCAACCACCTGGCCAGAGACTTTTCGAAAAGCATCAAAGTAGTTCTGAGTGGGCGTCGTTGGCTCGCCAACCATACGGTCGGCACTTTGCGTACCCATGTTGAGTTCCACGGCGATCTTGTCAGTGAGACCGCGGTGCTTGAGTACTTCGAGAGTGACATCGAGGGCACGATATTGCGGTGGACGCGGATCGCGCTCGTCATAACCTTTGAACAGGCGAATATCCCGCGTCCAGGAGTTGCGCTGGGCATCCGCAAGCTGGGGTTCGAGAGCTATGAGAGTGGGATCTCCCTCACGTGGGAAGACGACCGCATCGTATCCCTTCATGCACCAGTAGTTGGTGAGATAGAGAACGTTATCTGGGGCGCGAACGACCACAGCGCTAAGGTCCTGATCCTTCATCAGGGCGCGGACACGGTCGAGTTTTGTATGGTCAACAGGCCAGGGCATAGTTTCATTAAGAGAAGCTTCAGTCTGCTCTCTTTCTAGCCTCGTGCAGCAACCGGATTATTCTCATCTTTGAAGTTCCACGCCGCTTCCCTTCCTTTGATCAAGCGATACACGGCCGTGTGCAATGGAGCAGGTTTACCTAAACGTTGCGCTTCGCGCGCAATGGCGCCGCTCAAGAAATCTACTTCAGTCGGGAGTTGGTGGCGGACGTCGTACAGCATCGATGGCGGATGATTGGTCACCGCGCCGATTTTGTTCATCTGCCACGGATCCTCATGAAGCTTGATTCCCGCTGCTGCGGCCACTGTCTTGCCTTCTTCGATCAAGTCATGAAGTAGATGACCGAGATCAGACAAATCTTTCTCGGCCGCGAAGTGAGGCGAGTGCGGCAGGCCGGTAAGCGCCGAAACACCATTTACCGATGAATTGAAAATGAGCTTGGACCACTGGGCGGGCCGCGCATCTTCAAGGGCTTCGGCTTTCAATCCGCCAGCGATTATGAGTTCCGCAGCTTCTTTGACCACTGCAATCGGGGTGTTGCGAGGTTCGTACGGTCCGAGCCAGGTGGCAGTGTCCAACTCGTACTGCACATGTGTGTCGCTGTGATGCGTCCCGCTCATGAATGTTGTGCCCCGAATAATCAAACCCCGCGTATGCTCCGCGATAATTTCTTCACTGCCCAGTCCGTTTTGAGCCGAGATGACCGCACCCTTATCGAAGTGTTTACCTGCTCCAGCGATGGCTTCTTCTACCTGCGTCGCCTTGGTCGCGACAATGCCAAGGTCGAAATCGGGTAGCTCCTTCGGATTCGTCGTCGCCTTTAGCGACACTGAAAAATTGTGCTTTCCGGAAACGCGCAGGCCCTCGCGATTCAAGACACGAGCATGGTCTGCGCGCCTCACAAACGCCCACACCTCAGTTACACGCGCGAGATGCGCCGCGTACAAGCTGCCGATGGCGCCGCAACCGATAATGCAAACCCGTTTCATCCTATGCCGAGGCGGACGGTATCTTTACAGCCAATGCAAAAGCACCGCGTCACGATGCTCGCCGCTCCAGCTTCACTAACTTATCCGCCTGACAGATTTCTTTCCCCACTAATGCCCGGAACAAACTATCTGCATTATTGAATGAGTCCTCAATGATGATGCCATTTGAGAACAGCGCATCCTGTAAGGCCGCTGAAATTGTATGGATGGGGGCCGCGCCCCCTTCTCCCATACCTTTGGCGCCGCTGTAGCTATGTGGCGAAGGAGTTTGAATATGGCCGTATTTGATTTTTGGCATGTTTACGGCGGTGATGGGCGTGTAGTCACTGAAAGTACTGGTCAGCATGTTGCCGACGGCATCGTAAGCACAGTTCTCCAGCAACGCTGCGCCAATTCCATGCGCGGTCGCGCCGTACACTTGTCCTTCAACGATGGGTGGATTGATCACCGTGCCGCAGTCATCTACCGCAACGTAGTCGAGAATTGCGGGGATAAAGGTTTCGCGGTCCACTTCAACGACAGCGATGTGTAGTTGCGATGCATACGTCAGTGTCAGGTTGCCATACTTCCTTTGCTTGTCCGGAACTTTGAACGGCGCACGCCAGATGTAGCGGCAGTTCAGCGTGATGTCATACATTGCAGGAGGAAGCACCGCACTGTTTACATTGACGATGTTGGCCAACCCCCAATAGTTGATTGACTTTCCTGTGCTTTTGGCCCGAAGTTCAGGGCCCTGCGCGCCCACGCCGAACTCAATATCGTCGTCCTTGGTTTCAAGCACGAAAGCCGCCAGTCGCTTCATCTCGGCCTTGAGTTTCTGGGCCGCGCCGTGAACCGCAGACAAGCCGGAGACGGCGAACTGGCTGGCATAGGTTCCAGAAAATCCGGTGTGGACGTTGCGCTCAGTATCAAACCCGGTACGCACCGTGATCAGATCTGGCGGGATATTTAATACGTCGGCAACGACCTGCGCCGCCGTGGTCTCATGTCCCTGGCCCTGCGGACAGGAACCAACCGCGACCACAACTTCCCCGTAGATATCCAGCTTGCAGTTGGCGCCTTGCGAATTGCCCGAGAACGGCGCGCCGGGATTAACGATCTGTGATTGTCCAAAATTGTTGGTGCCAGAATCAAGCGTCGTACCAATGCCAATGCCAATTAGCCGGCCTTGCTTTCGGGCTTCAGCCTGCGTTTTCTTCCACTCGTCCCAACCGATGAGTTGCTTGGCCAGTTCGAGCATCCTGGGGTAGTTTCCGGAGTCGTAAACGCAGCCATTCGGCGTAGTGTAGGGAAATTCTTCGGGGCGGACGTAATTGCGCATGCGCATTTCGTCGCCGGGGATGGCAAGTTCGTGCGCGCAAATATCTATGACCCGCTCCAGGAACCACAGATGCTGCATACGGGAATAGCCGCGGTTCGGTCCGACCGGGCACTTATTGGTCACGGTTTGAGTGAAATCAATGCACGCGTTCTTGAATCGATACACGCCGGGGAAAACTTGCGACCAGATCACGCAACCGAGAGGCTCGTAACGAGGATAAGCGCCACAGTCATCAATGTGCCGTGAGGTAATGGCGGTGATCACGCCATTCTTATCAAGAGCCACCCGCGTGTCACGGAAGGTGCGCTCATTGCCGTGCGCGCTGGAGGTCATGTGCTCGGAGCGTGTTTCCACCCATTTAATGGGCCTTCCACCAGCTTTCTTTGAAGCTAACGCAACCACCGCCATCTGCGGATAACTTGTGATCTTTATGCCAAAGCTGCCGCCGATGTCGGAAGTCTGCACGCGAATTCGGTCGATATGCACGTTGAGATGTGCGGAGAGAAATTGGATGGCAAACGAAGGAAAGGAATTGTTGCAGGAGTAGTAAATGTGATCGTCTTTCTGATTCCACTCGCCGATCACAACGTTGTTCTCCAGTGGCGTGCTGGAGAAGCGATGAAAATGCAGCCGGTCAATACGGACGACGGAGGCGGCATCCTGAAAAGCTTTTTCCACGTCACCGTATTCGAAAACGCCATTCCAGATCTTGTTGGTGCCAGCCTCCTCATGCAGAATGCTCTTGTCTTGTAGCGCCTGTTCGGCATCCACTACAGGTTCCAGCGCTTCATACTCGACTTGGACGAGTTCAGCGGCGTCGTCTGCGATACTCGCTGATTCGGCAACCACGGCGGCCACCGGTTCGCCTTGATAGCGGACTTTGGAGACGGCAAACGGATAATCCCGGACTTTCGAGTCAGGCCCGATTTCGATGAAGGGCTGCGTCTGCGGAACAATTTCTTTTCCAGTAAGCGTGCAGACGACTCCGGCCAGAGCCTCAGCAGCGGGAGTATCGATGCTGACGATGCGCGCGTGAGCGTACGGGGATCGAACGAAGCGCAGGTAGGCCATATCGCGCAGCTTGATATCATCGGCAAACCTCCCACGGCCGCGGAGTAGGCGATCTTCTTCTTTTCGCGGCAGCGCCTTGCCAACCCACTTTTTCTCTTCGCCGCCAAAGTTGATGGCCATGACCTACGCCCCCGTCTTGTTCTGCGCAGCCAATTGAATCGCCTTGAAGATGTTTTGATAACCGGTGCAGCGGCAGGTATTGCCGGCAATCGCCTTGCGGATTTCTTTCTCGCTCGGCTGTTTGTTATGTGAGAGCAGTTGGTAGGTTGAGATCAACAGGCCCGGTGTGCAATAGCCGCACTGCAGGCCATAGGAGTCGCCAAAGGCCTTCTGAATGGGATGAAGCTGCCCATCCTTTTCCAAACCTTCCACTGTGAGAATCTCTGCGCCATCGGCCTGAACGGCAAACACCGTGCACGATTTCACCGCTGCGGCATTCATCAGCACCGTACAGGCTCCGCAATAAGTCGTATCGCAGCCAACGTGAGTACCGGTGAGGTCTAATTCCTCGCGCAAAAATTCAACCAACAGCATACGCGGCTCGATGTTTCTGGCGTACGCCTTTCCATTCACGTTCACCTTGACCGGAGTTTTCTCAATCGTCTCAGGCATAGATGTGGCGGACCTCGACTTGCTCACCCCGCGCACGTCGCACTGCAATCTCAATTGCGCGCTTTACCAGCGCGACCACCAGCGCTCGCTTATACCCAGCCGAACCGCGCATGTCCGGCTGCGGATCAGCGGCAGCGCGAGCAGCTTCCGCCGCGGCGGCGATGGATTTATCGGTAAGCCGATGCCCGCGGAGTGCGGCTTCAGCAGCGGTCGCTTTAATGGCAGTAAGGCCGACACAACCGAGCGCGATGGCAGCCTCTTTGCAAACGTCGCCCTCCATCGCAACACTAACCGCAGCACTCGCTGTGGGGTACACGGGAGCAGCACGTTTGAAGGCAAGGTACGCGGCGCCGGTTCTTATTGGAGGAATCTTCACCCTGATTTCGCTTACCAATTCGTCATGCGCAAGTACTGTCGTATAAGCGTCGGTAATGAATTGATCCAGCGGGACTGCGCGTTCCCCTTTGGGTGAGAGGCAGCGAATTTCGGTAGCTTGGGTCAGCAAAACCGTGGCCCAATCCCCACTGGGATCGGCTTCGGCGATAGAACCACCAATAGTGCCACGATTCCGCACCTGCACGTCGGCAATCCCCGCGGCACAATCATGAATGATCGGAAGCTTGGCTGCTATTGCGGAGTTTTCGATTTCGGCATGGCGGGTGAGGGCGCCTAATCGTAATGCGCCGTTTTCTTCTTTGATGTAGGAAATGTCAGGAATGAAATTCAGATCGACGAGGTGCCGCGGATTAGCGAAGCGCAGTTTCATGAGCGGGATAAGACTCTGCCCACCGGCCAGCAGCTTGGCCTCGTCGCCGATTTGCGTGAGCATGGTGGCTGCTTCTTTCAGCGAACTCGCACGGTGGTAAT
>WNFD01032568.1_pt1 | contig 11194 bp, 7 predicted proteins | sample 5400491 | NCBI WGS metagenome assembly WNFD01 (sample SAMN13153343, study PRJNA577476) | soil metagenome | isolation source: 120 cm saprolite under Douglas fir tree site 2 hole 2 replicate 2 | place: USA:California | collected 2015-04-18 | reverse complement strand
CTCTCGCGGCGGTGCTGGACGCGCCTGAGCGGTACGCGGGCCGGGAGGTCGCGATCGTCTGCAGCGGCGGCAACATCAGCCCGGCGCAGCTGCTAGAGCTGTGGCCTCGCCAGAGAGCCTGAAGGCGAGGCATAAGGCCCGCGCCGCTGCTTCGGGCCAGTCCCGCGTGACCAGCACCGCGGCAGTGGCTGGCTGTGGACCTGCTGATGTGCCGACCGTGCTGTTGGCCGAGCACCGAGCAGCTGTTCATCCATGGATGCGGGTCAGCGCTCCCCGCCAGCACGTACATGCCGCGACAGGCTGGCCGCCGCGCAGCCACAGCCCACGAATCTTGACGGCGGCCGACAGAAGCCACCCGAGCAAGGCATGCTGGACGCCAGAGACCTCTGATGGATCGCCCGGTGCGGCGGCATGAGCGGGCGTTCTCGGTGGAAGGTGGCGATGCATAATTATGCAGGCCATGCCCGCCATCGCGCCGTGAACGTCCATGACAGCAGGAACGCCGACGATGTGATAGGCGTCAAATAAGCGTGCGCCGACCCGCCGATCTGCATGTCAGGGCGGCTGGTCCGGTGGCCTGGCGAAGCCGGGCAGATTTGGTCTTTCTGCGCTACCGCGTTCAGGGCGACCTTTTGCCCCCACCCACGCGCACGGCAAGCTCGTGGCCGCCGGGCGATCATTGAAGCCCGGGATCATACGCGCGGGCAGCCGGGTATCGCTGACCTTCGGGCAGGCGCAAATGCCGAAGCACCGCGTTCGGCGCGGGCCGTGCTCAGAACCCGGCGCCGAAGTCCGAGCGTGGCACGGTCGCGAGCACCTGCTGCTGGTAGTACACCGGCCCGCCGCCGTCGGCGGTCACATCGGATGGGTAGTGCGTGGAGACGAACAGCGCGTAGATGTTGCCGCCGGAGACCGCCAGGCCGAAGTAGTCGCCGATGAATCCCACCGCACAGTTGGCGTCGGCGCATACACGCTGGCTCAGGCCGCCGACCGACTGGCCCGGCTGCTCGGGATCCCAGCCGAAATTGGTGATCCGCGCGTTGCCGCCGGCCGGCACCGCGCCGCTTCCCGGGTCCTTGTAGGCCTGCAGCGAGGTGTCGATGCAGAAGTTCGCCCTTCCGACGTCGGCGGGCAGGACGCTCGGGTCGCTGGGGCAGGACGGCTGCCCCGGCACGTCCACGTTGTCATTGACCTTAACCGGCGCCGACCAGGTCAGCCCGCCGTCCGTGGACTGCGTGAACTTGACGTCCATCTGGGTGCCGTCCCAGTCCTCGTAGGCCACATACAGGTGCCCCGGGTAGGTCGGGCTCGCGGCAAAGCTCTCGGGGATCCCCAGCCGGAAGGTGGTGTTGGGCAGGCGGTGAACCGTGAAGGCCGCGGCGCGAACAAAGGGACCCCAGTTAACACCGTCGTCGGTGGAACGGGTGACAAAGACGCTCGACGGCCCACTGCCATTCACCGGGTCCGACTCGTAGCCGAGGTAGACGTTCCCGGCGGCATCGATGGACGGATAGCTGCTGCTGTTCACCGGTCCCGACTGCGACGGCGACGTCAGCGTGATGGCCCTGGAGAAGGACAGCCCACGATCACGAGACACCGCGACCCGGATCTTCGTCGTCTTCCCGTTGATCACGTCCCACGTGGAGTAGACGTGATCCTGGAACGGGCTTCCGGGGATGTCGTTGACCGCGATCCACTGCTTGTCCTCGACGTGGCCGAGCTGCAGGGCTGAGGCGTTGTTCGGCGGTTCCAGCGGCACGCCGCCGTTGCCCTTCACCCAGTGGCGGCCAATGTCGTCGCTATAAGACACGTCGATCTCGCCGTCCGGGTGCAGCGTCGAACCACCCCAGAACGCGTTGAACGGCAGCGTCGTCTGGTAGACGCGCCCCTTGGTGTCGAACGCGACGTTCGGGTCGGTCAGGTTCGTCCAGCTCGGCGGCATCGCCTGGGTTCCGGCCGAGACGCAGTCATACCCCTGCACCTGGTTGTCGCCGGCCGGCGTGCCGCCAATGATCCGGTAGGAGCCCAGGTAGAAGTCGTAGAACTTCGAGTACTTGTCGAAGAAGAACTTCGAGTTGCCAACGAGGTCCTCGGTGCCCGGCTTGACCGCGATCCACGACTCGGAATGGTTGGAGTCCAGCGTGCCAGCCCGGCACGTGCCAGGGTTCGGGAACGTCTGCCCCGGCGGCACCGGATAGCCGCCCCCGGCCGTCGGCGAACTCGCCACCTGATTGGTGAACGGAACGCTCGACGTCCAGCCCGAGCCGCTAGCAGCGGCACTGCCCGGCCCCGCTGCCCCGAACGCCAGCGTGACCGGCGCGGCTGTCACCCCGGCACCCGTCAGCACGGCGGCAACCACAATAAGAAACCGGGAGCGATACATGGCCGGCCCTTCTTCCTCCCCCCAGACCCACGACGCTACGCCCGGCGCCACCAGCACGGAAGAGCCAAAGCCAGCGCGCACGCACGAAACCGGCAACGAGTGATGCACGACCACTGGAAGGTCACGCGCGTCGCGTTCCGTAATCAGCTTCCCAACGCCAGGCGCACTCCGAGCCGCCTGGGCGACTAGCACCCCTCCGTCACAGCCCAGGATCGACATGCATAACAGGTCCTTCTGACGCCTCGGCGCATCCATCACATCCACCGTGTTGCGGCATCCAGGCCGAAGATCACATCCGCTCGGGTGACACGCGAAGCCGCTCGGCCGCACACGGACAAGAAAGCTGCCGCGGCCGTCCAGGGCATGGTCCCTGGGACGGCCGCGGCGCCAGCTCAGCCCTGTGTCGTCAGGGCGTAGGGTCGGGGAAGGAGCCGCTGTAGTTGTCGAGGTTCCCGAAGTCGGGCGGGCAGTCGGTCAGCGGGGACGGTGCGGCTATGGGGGTCCCGTCGATCAAGGACTGCCGGTAGGCGTCCACCGCCGGGCAGTCGGTCGCATCGCGCGCGTCCATCCAGATCACCGCCCCGTAGTCACGCGAGGCCGCGGCGTACTGGTAGTCGTAGATCAGCTCGCGGTTGAGCGTCCTGGTCGTGCCCCTGGCGTCGCCGACCGCCGCCCGGTGCAGCGTCGTGAAGCTCCCGACCGCACCGCCCGCTCCAACGTCGGCGTGCCGGGTGACTCCCTGCATTCGGCGCGGGTTGGCCGTGGTCGTCTGGAACGGGTCCAGATAGGCATTGTAGACGAGGTACAGGTCGGTGCCATTGGGCGAGATCGCCACGGCAGGGTTGTCCGGCCGGTCGCCCGCCTGGGCGGCGTTGACCGGGGCCGACCAGGTCAGGCCGTGGTCGACCGAGGTCTGCACGAGCGCCTGTTCGTGGTTGAGCGCACCGTCGGGCCAGGTGAGCACGATCCTGTTAGTGGCGTCGGCGCCGGTTGGCGCGCCGTTGGCGATGCCGAGGCTGGGGAAGCTGTCGGTGCGGGTCCCGGCGAACCCGTCGAACACGATTCGTCCCGACACCGGGTCGAACACCCCGACGTCGTGCACGGTGGCGATCACCCGGGGCTTCTCGAAGTTGACGCCGCCGTCGAACGAGCGGGCCAGGAAGAAGACGCTGTGGCGGGTCTTGATGTCAGTGCCTTCCCAGACGACGTAGACCACGCCCGCGCTGTCGGTCCGGATGGCGCAGCCCTGGCGTCCGTTGGTCTGGGCGTTGTTGGTGGCGGCGCTGATCTGGCGCTGGCGCCAGGTGCTGCCACCATCAGTGGAGGAGGCGACCATCACGGGCTCGGGGAGGGAGTTCGTGCCGCGGAAGGCGACGTTGCAGAGGTAGACGTTGCCGAAGAACCGGCTCGAGGACGCGTTGTCAGCCCAGATGTCTTCCTTGTCGGTCAGCAGCGCGGCGTTCTGGCGGCTGACGATCACCGGGTCCATCCAGGCACTCTGGTTGCCGGCGGCGGCAGCCTGCAGGTTGTCGGTGCGCGACACGGCGGCCGCGGAGAAGCCCGCAAAGCCAGGCGCGGTGCTGAGCGGGAACGCCAGGTTGGCGTAGTACAGGCGGGACCCGTTCGCCCACGAGAACCCGTTCGGGCCGGGCTTCGGCCCGAACGCCAGCGCCGGGTCGCCGTGGGAGGACATCCCGTGCTCGACGTAGTTGGGCAAGGTGTGGATCGGGCCAACGTGGGTGGTGCCGTTCTGTGCCGTCAGGCCGGTATAGGTCGGCTGCGTCCACGTCGCGCCGCTATCGAAGGAGAAGTAAACCCCGGAAATGCCGATGTCGGGGGTGAGGTTGCAATTGCTGCCCTTGCACGGCGAGTTGTCGACCAGATCGTTGGCACCGGAGGCCAGCACCGCCGGATGGTTCGCGTCCATGGCGAGCGCAGGCTCGTTGGAGCCGTTGGGCAGGTACGGGGTGGCGGGGCTGCCCACCGTCACCTTGCTCTCGGTGGACGCTGCACCGGCGAGCGCGGGGACGGCAAGGGCCGCGGTTATGGCGAATACCGCCACAAGAACGGCGGAGCGACGGACCATCGTTGGCTCCTCTCCTCGTGGAGATCTGAGCGGGAGCATACTCTTTGCAAGCGGCAACGCCCAGCGTTCCTCTCAGCCCCGGTACGGAACGCCGCCGCCCCGGAGGCTGCCGGGGCAAAGGTACACCTGGGCGCCTGGGGGCAAGGCCATCAGCTACTGCAGGTGCCACTGATAGCCCATTTCCTGATAACGCCCGGTCCTCCACAAATCGCCGTACCGTCGAACCCAACCAGCGCAGGTGGCGGTGGCATGGGGTCGCTGAAGGTCGTCGTCACAACCCGCTGCTGATGGCCACCGTGTGGCCGCTGGTGCTCGTGGCGGTCTTCCTGCCGCTGTCCGTGCGGCGCTGCCAACGGCTAGGCCGCTGGCTTGCACGCCCTGCGTCCGGGCCTGGCGAGGTGGTGTTCCGGCGCTGGCCGGACGTGCGCTGGAGGTGATGCTGGTGCGCTCGCAGGCGCTTGCCGTCGGTGAGGAGCTGGTCGCCGGGCGGCCGCCCAGGCGCCTCTGGGGAGCCTCACCGGCGGGCCCGGCGCGGATCTGGAGGGCCTGATCCTTGATCGCCCGGCTCGCCAGGGCGGCTCCCGCCGACGACGACCAAGAGGTGCTCGTCAACCCAGGAGACCTCGGGGCTGGGCAGGCGGGCCAGGAACGTCGCGATGGACGCGCGCAGCTCGTCCGGCGGGTAGAGGGAGAACGTCGAGTAGTGGCGGCCCTCGGCCTGGGCCCTGAGCCGCCCGGCCGTGCTCGAGCGCGGATGCTTGAAGGTCTGTGTTGCGACCACCGTGAGCCCGTCGGTCCGCCTGACGGCGTCCCGGAACGCGGCCTCGCTGTGCAGGCGCTGCTCGTGCTCGGTGAAACCCGGGAAGTAGCGGCCCCAGATCGTCCGCGCGTTCTGCTGCGGGGTGCGGGTGTAGATGAAGAGCTGGCCGCCGGGCGCCAGCACCCGGGCGGCGGCGGTCAGGAAACGGCCGAGGTCGAAGTGGTGAACGCAGTTGAACGCGGTGACCAGGTCGAGGCTGGCGGTCCGCAACGGCAGCTCTTCGGCGGTTGATAGCAGCGGCACCACCCCCAGGGCGTGGCCGTGGCTGCCGGCCTTGAGCTCGGCCAGCATGGCCGCCGAGACGTCGCTCGCGGCCAGCAGCGAGCCGTCCGGCAGCAGCCCGCGCAGCAGCCGCGAGTACCGTCCCGTCCCGCAGCCGACATCGAGGCGGAGCTGGCCGATCCTGCGCACCGGCGCCTCGTCGGTGGTGCGCAGCGATTCGTAGACGGCGGCTACCCGCTCGAAATGGTCGCCCACGGTCACGTCCGGCACCTCCCCGCGCTGGGTCTGCTGGCGACCATCATGCGCCCGCCTTGTTCAGTTCACACACTGTTCACCCGCAAGACAGGCCAGCAGCGCCGGCGCGGCCCGCGTCCCGGAGCTCACCGCCGCCCACCGCTAACTGAGGCGCGCCGGGTGGTGCGGCCCCGGCGGCCTGGTCGGGTTCACTTATCTGTTGCGGTCCGTCAGTTCAACGCTTGCAGTCCCCTCATCCCGGCCGATAGGTGCCAGATTCACGCCGGTTGAGCCGCTGGAGTCAAGACTGGCCGGAGGCCACCCCGTAGCAAGGCCACGAAGTTAAGGGTCGGGTGCGCTTGTCAAGGCTGCTGGGCTCGGCGTGTTGAGTGCGTAGGTCCCGAAGCCGGTGCGGGTGAAGAACCCGAGCTTGGCCCATTCGCCGAGCTGGGTGAGCATGTTGCGGGGCTTGACGTGCAGCCGCAGGGCTAGTTCGTGGCCGCTCCAGGCTCGCGGGGGCTGGCTGGTGATGATTGCGGTGATCAGCTCTCGGCGGGTGGGCGGCTGCGGCGGCCTGGGTCTGGCCGGGGTGTAGCGGCGGGGCCTGCCTGCGCTGAGCGGCGGCGTGCGCACGGTGACATCGATCGCGGTGATGGCGGTGACGGTGTGCGGGCGGCCGTCGTCGCGGTTGAGGTAGCGGGAGGTGGCGCATTTGACCTTGCGGGCGCTGAAGCGGGGGCGGCGGGCGGGCAGCAGGGTGGCCAGGACCGCCCGGCCGATGACGCCGGGCAGGTCAGCTGGGCCGTCGGGGCAGATGCCGCGGGCGGCGGTGAGCTCCTCGCGCGCCGCCTCCAGGGCGGTGGTGAAGCTGGCCCGGTCGGGGTCGGTGCCGGGCCGGGTCTCCACGGCGGTGACCATCGCCACGCGCAGCAGCTGGTCGAGGGTGAGCAGGGCCCACAGTTCCTGCTCGACGCCGGGCCGGTCACCCGAGCGCAGGACATAGCCGTTCAGCAGGGTGTGGCGCAGGGCCAGGAACGCGGACTCGATCTCCCACCGCTCGTGGTAGAGCCGGACCAGGGCAGCGGCCGGGAAGGCACGGTGGTCGGTCAGCGTGGTGATCAGCCGGTAGCCGTCGGCGACGCGGCTGCCGTCGGCGCCGGTCATCGTCACCTGCGCGTCGATCATCCGCACTGGCAGGTCATCCAGGCGTGACAGGTAGGAGCCGTCCGGCAGGTGCTCCAGGATCGGCGGATTGCGGGTGGACTTGGCCCGGGCCAGCAGCATCGCACCGGTCGCGGCGATATCGGCGAGGAACGCGTTGGCGTCGAAGGCCCGGTCCAGCAGCACCAGCATCCCCGGGCCCAGCAAGTACAGCAGCCGCCGGGCCAAGGTGGCCTCATCACGGTCCGACGCCGAGCCCACCGTGGCGCCGAGCAGGCCGCGGGTACCGGTCTCGGCCAGCGCCATCAGCCGCAGCGTCGGGTACCCGGCCAGGCCCATCCGGTAGCGGATCTTGCCGATCCACGACTGGTTGCGGTCAGTGTCAGGGATCTTCACCGAGTTGCAGCCATCGAAGGCCACGGTGCGCAGCCCGCAGAAGCGCACCCCGGGCGTGCGGGGCTGGGCCAGCGGCCCGGCCACCACCTCGAACAGTGCCCTCAGCGGCGCCGGGCCCAGGCGGCGGCGCAGGTCCCGCAGCGCCTTCTCCGACGGGCACGGCAGGTCCAGGCCGGCCAGCCCGGCGGTCAGCTTGCCCCAGACCCGCAGATAGCCCAGCCGGGGGAACATCCCCAGCGCGAGCACGAAGTACACCCCGGCCCGGGACGGCAGGACCCGCAGCCGGCGCTGCACCGTCCGGGTCTGCTCCAGGATGTCATCGACCAGCTCGAACGGCAGGTACTGCGTTAACTCGCCCAGATGGCCCGGGGCGAAGACCCCGGCGGCGACAGTGACGGCACGAGTGATGGTGATGGTGGCAGACTGAGCACGCAACGGGACCTCTGGTGTCGGGAAGATCGTGATGGATTGCCCCGATCTATCAGAGGTCCCGTCCCTTATCAACCCTCGTCACACCGTCAGAGACCCGCTCTTGACTTGATCACCGGCCCCTTAACTTCGTGGCCTTGCACCCCGTAGGGGCGTGGTCTTGACGCTGGCGGCGGCCGGCGCACGCTGGGCGATCGGCACGGGTGAGGGCGGGGTCAGGTCATGGGTTCCTCCGGGAGAGGCTCGGGGATCGGCGTGTGCGGGTGGCGCGGGCGCCCGGCCTTATCTCGGTCCGCGAGACCGTGCTGGCTGGTCCCGGCGACATGATGATCGATGGGGTGGTCCCGCTGGTATGTGGCCGCGCCGGTCTTTCGAGGCCGTCCAGTCCGTGCCGTGGCACGGGGAGTGGCGGCAGGAACCCTGCGGGGCGTCGGCCACGGGGATGGCCACGGTGCATCGGTTTCGTGAGGGCCGCCGCGTTCACCCGCATCAGCCTCACCAGCCCGGCACGGGGGCGTAGGCCTGGTCGCCGAGGCGGCGCAGGATGTGGTGGGAGCGGCGGGCGAGCTTGCGGGCGACTGATAGCGCGGCCCGGTTGGCGTCGATGCGCGCGGCGACATCGGTGTAATAGAGGTGGCCGGGGGAGCTGGCGCGGGAGCCCTGATGCCCGGCTTCGAACAGCGCCCAGCGCAGGATCGGCGGGCCCTGGTGCGACAGGTGCCCGGGGGTGCGCTTGTCATCGGAGGAGTACACGGTGACATCCAGCCCGGTGTGCCGCACCGCCTGGGCCGAGGAGGAGAACCGGCGGGCATCGCCCAGGAACGCCCACACGATCGCCGCCACCAGCGGCCCCACCCAGTACAGCTCCGCGGCCAGGGCCTTGCAGCCGGGCTGGCGGCGGGCGAACGCGGCGATCTGGGCATGCACCGGCGCCAGCGCGGCCTCCAGGTCGTCCATCCGGCGCAGCGCGACGGCGACGGCCTGCGCACCGGCCGGGGACAGCCCCAAGTCCTGGCCGTGCTCCAGCAGCGCCCGGGCCTGCGGATCGAACAGCCGCCCGGCCAGGCTGGGCACGCCCTGGTGGAACAGGGTGGCGTGGATCCGCTGGGCCCACGCGGTGTGCTCCTCGCGCAGGTCCCGGTACAGCTGCAGCAGCACCCGCAGCTCGCACGCCTGCCCGGGCGGGATCCACGAGACCGGCACCCGGTCCTCGGCGACCAGGGACCGCAGGTGACGGGCATCGGCCTTGCCGGTCTTCGCCCGTTTCTTCGGCCCCCGCTGATGCGCGGTCTCCGCTGGCTCAGCCAAAAGCGCGGTGATCCCCGCCCGGTGCAGCTCCTCCACCACGAACCGCCACCCGGTACAGCCCTCCACCGCGAACGTCACATCCTCCCGGCCGGCGAACCGCTCCAGCCACGACCGCAGCGTCTCCCGGTGGTTAGGACGGTTGACCAGCTCGCCGCGATCGTCAAGAACCGGCTCAAGCGCATCCAGTACCGGCCCGCCCTCATCGACGGGTTCCTCGCCCAGACCGGACTCACCCTCGAACCCAAACCACCGTAGAGAGGAACAAATGCTGGCCCTTCAGTCTCTTGTAACGGCCGGTGCCGCTGAGGGAAGCCAGCGGCACGCGGAAATCAGCGGCTCGCTCCTGACCGCCCGCGAACCACAGCCGCGAAGCCACGCCGCGAAGCGGGCGAGCTTCGGCAACTGGCAGCGTCCTCGCGCGGTCGGCCGGGTACGGGCGTGTCAGCGAGCGCAGCCGTTCGGCTTCGGTTCTTGGGGCCACTGCCCGTGCGGCGCCCACGCTGATTCGCCATACGGGCTGTGCCGCAAGTGCGCGCCCCGGATGCTCCGGCGACGCCGCAGCGGCCAAATGAACCTTGCCCGCCGCATGGCCGTACATATTGCCAGGAGCGGTTCGCGGTTCATCCGGCTGGCCGCGCCGCTGCTGACCCGCAAGCGGCTCGCACCCCGAACCGGCGCCGGGCCCAGCATCGGCCGAACCCGCCCCGGCGACCACAACCACCCTTCCACCCCACGGCATTGAGAAGAGCGATGACCTATGCTGATCGCCCTGGTTTCAGTCACCCTCGCGGTGGCCGTCATCGGCTTAGTCCTGTTTGGCTTGCTGCTCACCAGCATCCGCAGGGAAGATCACGGACCCGAGCTGGCCTGCCGGCCGCCGACGCTGGTCACAGCCTTGGCGCGGCGCCTGTGCGGGCTGCACGTGCGCAGGCCAGTAACGCCAGGCCCGGCCGACGCGCGCTTGGGCGCCTTCCTCGCCTCACGTGGCACCAGCGCCCGCAGCCGTAACGCCGCATAAGAACCCCCATTCTAAGCGCGCACGAACCGCTGAAAGGAACCAGCAATGCAACAGACCCAGGTCAAAGCCAGGCCCCGGCTACGCCACACGACACCGGCCGATCCGCCCACCATCAACAGCAAGATAGCGCGGGTATGGTTTCCCGAATCCCAGACTCCAGCGCCAGCCAAGTCCGGTGGCTAACGCGCGAAGGCTCGCCGAACCAGCTTGACCTGCTCCTCTTAGCCTCCGACCCAATCCCCAGGCCAGAGGCAACCGGATTTCGCGTGGGCGAGCCCTCAGACGACCCGAAGTGGACGATCTGTGCGCGGCCGCCCGCGCTGGCAGCGCAATTGTCGGTCGTTCAGATTCGGTAGCCTCATCGGGCGCTCACGGCAAACGACGCGTAATACCCGGTACGGGAACTTTATTCATAAGTGCTGAAGAACATCAGCCCGGTTATCGCCTGGAGTGTCTCTTCGAATTTCTCGATCGGCGGGCGGAACCGGCCGCCTTCCTCGCTGAGCATCCGCCATGTCTACGCCGACATATCCGAGATCGGCGGCGGCGTGGATTCCCGCCAGGATGTCCTTCAGGCCGGAGGCTTCAAAAGCGAAGGCGTCGTGCCGCGCGCCATGGATAGCAAATGGCCCGACCGCGGCGATATCGCCGTCAAGTGTCGCGGCGACCTGGATATTCATCCCGGGCATGTCCTCTTTCCCGGAGAACAGGTCCGGGATGTGCTTCCAGTCCCATGTGGGCGCGATGGTGCCGTCTACCAGCGCGGTCCCGCCGCCGATGACTTCGTGCGGGGCTGGGATGAACCCGGCGACCGCCTTTCTGATGATGGGCCTGAGCAGGTCCCATCGGCGGCTCGCCGTCGGCTGGCTCACGCCGAACATGGCCCCTGCCACGGCCTGGACTGGATTACGGCGCATCAGGTGCACCACTAGCGCGACCGACCTGAGCAGCCCTATCGCGGGCGGCCTGCCGCCAGGCCGGGCCACATCGCCGGCCAGCGCGGCGCAGCGGGTGGTCAGCATGAGCAGTTGCCCTGTGCTCAGCCCTGTGAGAACCTCGTAGTTCAACGGTCCCTCCCTCGGTTTTTGTTGTCTCGCAAACACGAGATCCAAGGGCAGGGACCGTTGCCATGTCAAG
>WNFD01007037.1_pt1 | contig 11194 bp, 8 predicted proteins | sample 5400491 | NCBI WGS metagenome assembly WNFD01 (sample SAMN13153343, study PRJNA577476) | soil metagenome | isolation source: 120 cm saprolite under Douglas fir tree site 2 hole 2 replicate 2 | place: USA:California | collected 2015-04-18 | reverse complement strand
CCCAATCCCGAACTTGCCGACATGACAAGGCGCTTCTGGATCGGCGCAGCGCTGTCGCTGCCGCCGGTGGTGCTGGAGATGGGCGGACATCTTGTCGGCGGCCACGGCTTGATCGATCCCGCCCTGTCGAACTGGATTCAGCTCGTGTTCGCGACGCCGGTCGTATTGTGGGCAGGCTGGCCGTTCCTGGTTCGCGGCTGGCGGTCGCTGGTCACGCGCAACCTCAACATGTTCACCCTGATCGCAATGGGCACCGGCGTCGCCTATCTCTACAGCCTGGTCGGAACGATCGCGCCGCAGAGCTTCCCCGAAACGTTCCGCGGGCATGGCGGGGCGGTCGCGGTCTATTTCGAGGCCGCCAGCGTCATCACCGTTCTGGTGCTGCTCGGCCAGGTGCTGGAGCTGCGCGCGCGCGAAGCCACATCGGGCGCGATCAAGGCACTGCTGCAGCTCGCGCCGAAGACCGCGCGCCGGATCGGTGAAGACGGCAGCGACCATGAGGTCGAAATCGATACGCTTATGGTCGGAGACAGATTGCGGGTGCGGCCGGGCGAGAAGGTGCCGGTGGACGGCGTGATCCTCGAGGGCCGTTCCGCGCTCGATGAATCGCTGGTGACGGGCGAATCCATGCCCGTCACCAAGGAGGCCGGCGGCAAGGTGATCGCCGGCACCCTCAACCAGTCCGGCAGCTTCGTGATGCGCGCCGACAAGGTCGGGCGCGACACGCTGTTGTCGCAGATCGTGCGGATGGTCGCTGACGCGCAACGTTCGCGGGCGCCGATTCAGCGGCTCGCCGATCAGGTCGCAGGCTGGTTCGTACCGACGGTGATCGCCGTAGCCCTCATCGCGTTTGCTGCCTGGGCGACGTTCGGACCGGAGCCGCGGATGGCGTTCGGCCTGGTCGCGGCCGTCAGCGTCCTGATCATCGCTTGCCCCTGCGCGTTGGGACTGGCGACCCCGATGTCGATCATGGTCAGCGTCGGACGCGGCGCGCAGGCCGGCGTCCTGATCAAGAATGCCGAGGCGCTGGAGCGCATGGAAAAGATCGACACGCTGGTGGTCGACAAGACCGGCACACTGACCGAAGGCAAGCCGAAGGTCGTCTCCATCGTTGCGGCGGCGGGCTTCGAAGAGAACGACATTCTGCGGCTTGCCGCCAGCGTCGAGCGGGCGAGCGAACACCCGCTGGCCGACGCGATCGTCCGCGCCGCGAAGGACCGCAACTTGAGCCCTGCGCCGGTGGAAGGATTCGATTCGCCGACCGGCAAAGGCGCCGCCGGCAAGGTCGATGGCAAATCCATCGTTCTGGGCAACGCCAAATATTTCGCATCGATCGGCATCGAGACCGCCGCGCTCGACGGTGAAGCCGAGCGTTTGCGCGCCGATGGCGCCACCGTCATCAACATGGCCATCGACGGTAAGCTCGCAGGCCTGTTTGCGATCGCCGATCCCGTCAAATCATCGACGCCGGAGGCGCTGCGGGCGCTGCAAGCCGAGGGCATCAGGGTGATCATGCTGACGGGCGACAACCGCACGACCGCGGGCGCCGTGGCACGCCAGCTCGGCATCCCCGACATCGAAGCAGATGTTCTGCCGGATCAGAAGAGCGCCGTCGTCGCAAAATTGCGGGATGCGGGCCGCATCGTCGCGATGGCCGGCGACGGGGTCAACGACGCGCCGGCATTGGCCGCCGCCGATGTCGGCATCGCCATGGGCACCGGCACGGATGTGGCGATGGAAAGCGCCGGCGTGACGCTCTTGAAGGGCGATCTCACCGCCATCGTGCGCGCGCGAAAATTGTCGCAGGCGACCATGAGCAATATCCGCCAGAACCTGTTCTTCGCCTTCATCTACAACGCGGCCGGCATTCCCATTGCCGCGGGGATTCTCTATCCCGCGTTCGGCATCCTGTTGTCGCCGATCATCGCGGCCGCGGCGATGGCGCTGTCGTCGGTGAGCGTGGTCGGCAACGCGCTGCGGCTGCGCGTGACGAAGCTCTAGGCCGCCTTCTCCTTACGCAGCTTTGGCCGCCGTGCCGCGCGGCAGACCGGCGCGCGCCAGCCCGCCATAGAGCGGCTCGTTCGGCATCTCGCTGCGCAGGATCGCGCGTACCGCGATCAGTTTGTCGAGGTCGATACCGGTCGGAAATCCCTTGCTCTCGCACAGGAACACCAGATCCTCGAACACGACATTGCCGGTCGCGCCCGGCGCGAACGGGCAGCCGCCGAGGCCGCCGAGCGAACCATCGAGAATGCGCGCGCCGGCATCGAGGGCGGCGGCGGCGTTCGCGATCCCCATGCCGCGGGTATCGTGCAGGTGAACGCAGATCGGCTTCGAGCTGGCGAGCCTGACGACGGCCCAGGTCAAGTCGCCAACCTGCTTCGGCCCGGCGTAGCCGACGGTATCGGCGATCCCCACCACGTCGACGCCGGCCTCGAAGCACTTCTCCACCAGCCGCAGCACCTCGTTCGGATCGACCTCGCCGGAAATCGAGCAGCCGAGCGCCATCGAGATCGCCGCATGCACGATCGGCTTGTGTGCGCTGGCGTCGCGCAACTCGCACAGCCGCTTGACGTTGGCGATCGCCGCCTCGCGCGACCGGTTGGCATTGGCCTGGCTGTGCTCCTCGGTCGCCGAAACGACGGAAGCGATTTCCGCGACGCCCGACGCCAGCGCCTCGTTGACGCCGCGCTCGTTGAGCGCCAGCGCAACGCCATGCGCGCCCGGCAAGGCCGCGACCGTCCGCACCATGTCGCCCACGTCGGCAAATTGCGGAAAGGTTTTCGCCGGCAGGAACGAGCCGACCTCGAAATGCCGCACGCCCGCCGCGTATTCGTCGCGGACCCAGCGCCGCTTGGCGTCCGTCGACGGAAACGTCTTGACGAGCTGCAGGCCGTCGCGCAGGCCGACCTCGCGCAAGGTCACGCGGTTCAATGGATAGGTGTCTCGAACCGAACTCATGCGCGCCTCCCTGCGGCCTTGGCGGTTGAAGCGTTCGTTGGCCCTTCTAACTCTTGTTCGAACTCCTGTTCGGACTCCTGTTCGGACTCTTGGCCATCGAGCTCTGCGCGGATCGCCGCGGTGTCGGCGCCGAGCGGCGGCACCTTCAACCCTTCGCCGATATTGGCGCCATTCCACTCGATCGGCAGCGCCGGAACACGGAACGCCGCGCCATCGGCATTGACATTGCTGACGAGGCCGCCGGGCCGCAACACATGCGGATCGTCGAACAGATCCTCGGGACGGTTGATCGGTGAAAAGCAGATGTTGAGCCGGTCGAGCTTTGCGGAGAGCTCCACCACGTTCCAGCGTTTGATCACCTCGGCCGCGCGCGGAATGATCCTGCCGCGCGCCATGATGCGCTCGGTGGTGTTCGTAAGCCGCGGATCGTCCAGGAATTCCGTCAAGCCGAACTCCCGGCAAAAGCTTCGCCAGTGGCCTTCGGTGACGACGCCGATAAAGATGCGCTCGCCGCCTTTGGTCTCGAAAATATCGTAGATCGGCCAGGCATGTTCGCGCTCGGGCATCGAGCGCGGCTTGTTGCCGGTCATCTCATATTCGACCATATGCTGCGCGACCAGGAACAGGCAGTTCTCGAACAGCCCGATGCGGATGTCGGCGCCATCGGCGCGGCCAGAGCGCTTCTGGTACAGCGCGGCGAGGATCGAGATCACGCCGAACATGCCGCCCATGATGTCGTTGGCGGACGAGCCGACCCGCTGCGGCTTGTCGCGGGTGCCGGTCATCGCGGCAAGCCCCGACATCATCTGCACGACCTCGTCGAGCGCCGGGCGATGTTCGTAAGGGCCGGACAGGAATCCCTTGTGCCCGGCGACGATCAGATGCGGATATTTCTTGCGCAATTCTTCCGCGCCGAGCCCCTGCTTGTCGAGCTGGCCGTCGCGGAAATTTTCCACGAACACATCGGCGGTCGCAAGCAGCCGGTGCATGGTCTCACGGTCTTCGGCCTTGGCGAAATCGAGCACCACGCTGCGTTTTCCGCGGTTGAAGAGCGGGAAGAAGGAGGTGCCCATGCCACCCAGGCTGCGGGTCTTGTCGCCCGCGGGCGGCTCGACCTTGATGACCTCGGCGCCCAGTTGCGCGAGGATCATGCCGCAGGTCGGGCCCATCACCATGTGGGTCATCTCGACGACCCGCACGCCCTCCAGCGGCAGTCCTGTTCCAGTCATCATGCTCTCTCCTGCGCTCCCCTGTCCGTCACACTAAGCCTTCGCGAGCCGCCTGAAAAATATAATCTGACGAAGGCTGCATTCGTAGCTTCAGAATGCAATTCGGATGCATGGCGGCCCTGCCATTTCGTTACCCTGCAACAGCAGGGTACCGATGCCTTTTGCCGCCGATCCGAACTCAGCCCGCGGCCAGGCAATCGACTTTTGCGATCGATTTTCGCCGGCGCCATTTACAATTTCCGGTCGCCACGCCTTAACTCTTGCTCAACCGGTGCGCTCGAAGGAAAGATGGCCGGCGAAGCAACAAGACGCGGGACGCCCGCGTTTTCCGGGGAGAGACACCATGAGCGCCGTCGGCGTCGACACCGGCATTGATCTTGCCGCCGCGGCCAGCGGCCCCAACGAGATTTCGCGGCGTCTCGAGAGCCTGCCGGCCTCGGCCTATCTCTGGCGGCTCGTGATCCTGCTGTCGCTCGGCGGCTGCTTCGAAATCTACGACCTGTTCCTGACCGGCTATATCGCGCCGGGCCTCAACCGCAGCGGGCTGTTGACCACGACCACGCAGGCGTTTTTCGGCTTTTCCGGAATCGGCGCCTTCGTCGCGGCGACCTTTGCCGGCTTGTTCGCCGGCACGTTCTTCTTAGGCTTCCTGGCCGACCGGTTCGGGCGGCGGTCGATCTTTACTTTTGCGCTGCTCGGCTACACCGCGGCATCCGTGATCATGGCCTGCCAGACCACCTCCGGCGGCGTGCTGCTGTGGCGTTTCATCGCCGGAATCGGCATCGGCGTCGAGGTCATCACCATCGACGCCTACATCACCGAACTCGTGCCAAGCTGGATGCGCGGCCGGGCGTTTGCTGTCAATCAGGCCGTGATGTTCATCGCCGTGCCCATCGTGGCGCTGCTCGCATGGTGGCTGGTGCCGCTGTCGCCCTACGGCGTCGACGGTTGGCGCTGGGTGGTGCTGATCGGCGCCGCCGCCAGCATGGCGATCTGGATCCTGCGGCTCTACGTACCGGAAAGCCCGCTCTGGCTCGCGCGCCACGGCCGCGGCAACGAGGCCATCGAGATCGTCCGCAAGCTCGAAGCCGCGACCGGCGCCGAGTTGCGACCCGAGCGCGTGGCCGAGGCGCGGCCTTCGGCGGTGGTCCGGATGGCGGGCTTTGCCGATCTCTTCAGGGCGCCCTATCTCTCGCTCGTGGTGCTGTTCATGGTGTTCAATTTCTGCCAGGCGTTCGGCTTCTACGGCTTCGCCAATTGGGTGCCGACGCTTTTGGTCGAAAAAGGCATCACCGTCACCAAGAGCCTGGAATATTCCTTCATCGTGGCGTTCGCCTATCCGGTTGCGCCGCTGCTCGCCGCAAGCTTCGCCGACCGCCTCGAGCGCAAATGGATCATCAGCGGCGCCTGCGTCGCGATCATCGCGTTCGGGCTTTTGTTTTCGCAGCTCACCGAACCGGCGCTCTTGATCATCTGCGGCGTGTTGCTGACGGCGGCGAACATGACGATGTCCTACGCCTACCATGCCTATCAGACCGAGGTTTTCCCGACCGCCATCCGCGCCCGCGCCGCGGGGCTCGTCTATTCGATGAGCCGGGTGAGCGCGACGTTCTCCGGCTTCATCGTCGCCTATATGCTGCGCGAAGGCGGTGTCGGCGGCGTGTTCGGCCTGATCACGGCGGCGATGATCGTCGTGATCGTGACGCTGACAGCCTTCGGCCCGAACGTGCGCGGCAGGCCGCTCGACGCTTGAACTCGCGGAACCCTTCTCGCAAAGTCTTGCCGAAGCTCGCAAGCATGTCTACCTCTCGGTGACCATGCACAGAGGGTAAGACCGCCATGTTGGATGCCGCCGTCAAGGCGCTTACGCAGATCCTGTCGCCGCCGATGCGTTCGATCCTGTGGCGATCGATCGGGCTTGCGCTGGTGTTGATCACGGTGCTGGCGATCGGCCTGCAGCGCCTGTTGAGCTGGTTTGCGACCTATGGCGAGGACTGGGCCGAGGCGATGCTCGGTTCCGGTTTCCACGCCCCGCTCAACATCTTCGCCTGGATCGTCTCGATCGCCGCCGGTCTCGGCGTCGTGCTCGGCGGGATTTTCCTGATGCCGGCGATCACCTCGCTGGTCGCGAGCGTGTTCGTCGATGACGTCGCCGACCATGTCGAGCTCGAACATTATCCCGCGGAGCGCCCCGGCGTCGCGCTGCCGATCGGCCTTGCAATGCGCGAGGGCATCAAGACCGCGCTGCTCACGATTTTGGTCTACCTGATCGCCCTGCCCTTCGTGTTCGTGGCCGGCGCCGGATTCCTGGTGTTCTTCATCGCGACTGCCTGGCTGCTGGGACGGGAATATTTCGAGCTCGCAGCGATGCGGTTCCGGCCGCCCGCCGAGGCCAAGGCGATGCGGCGGGACAATGCCGCCACCATCTTCACCGCGGGACTGATTATCGCGGCGTTCGTCTCGATCCCGATCGTCAATCTGGCAACCCCGCTGTTCGGCATGGCCTTCATGGTCCACATGCACAAGCGACTCTCCGGCCCGCGGCCGGAGCTGATCGAGCCGGCACGCCGGACCGGGATCCCTACGGTTTGATATCGCGATCGCGTGCGAACGGGACCAACAGAAGTCCGATCACAGCAACGCAGCCGAGCATTGCCCAAGCCTCGTTGACGCAAAGCGCCAGCGAGGCCTTTTCGACCATCGGCCGTACGAACGCGACAGTGGCTTCATCCGGCGGGCCCGGCGGCCTGTTCAGGAACAGCTTTGTGCTCAACCCGATCGCCTGCGCCGCGGTAACGTCGCCCGCGAGCAGGCGATCACGAAAATTTTCGGCATAGCCCGCCACCCGCCCGTACAGGATGGTGTCGATCAGCGCGATGCCGATCGCGCCGCCCAGATTGCGCATCAGGTTGAAGAGCCCGCTGGCGTCGGCGACTTCCGCTTCCGGGAGCGAACCGAGCGCAATCCGGGTCGGCGGCAACAGGCAGAACATGATGGCGACGCCGCGCACGATTTGCGGCCAGAACATTTCGTCGAAATCGGCGATGCGCGGCTGAAAGGCGCTCATCCCCAGGCCCAGCGCAAACAGCGTGAAGCCGGCGGCCGTCAGCCATCGCGCTCCCAGCCGGTTTTCCAGCAGCGCCGCGAATGGCGCCGCGATCAATTGGGCCACGCCGGTCACCAGCATGATGCTGCCGATCTCAAATGCGTCACGCTCGCGCACGAAGGCGAGAAACACCGGCATCAGGTAGACCGAGCCGAAAAGTCCGACGCCTAAGCAAAAACTCAAGGCGCAGCCGACCGCGAACGAGCGGCGCTTGAGCGCTGAAAGCCGGACCACCGGATGCGCGGCCCCCAGGGTCCGCCAGACCGCGACGCCGATGCCGACGAGGCTCACGAACAACAGGCCGGCGCTCAGCGGCGACAGCCAGCCGCGTTGCGGCGCCTGCTTCAACCCGATCTCGAGGCTCGCAAGGGCAACGGCAACAAGGATGAGCACGCGCGTATCGAGTTTTGCAAGTTCGGCAAGGTCGGTGTCGTGACGGGGCAGCAGGCGCGGCGTGGTCGAGGCCGCGATGAGCCCGGGAATCACGTTGATCAGAAACAGCCAGGGCCACGACCAGGTTTCCGTGATGAAGCCGCCGACGATGGGCCCGATGGTGGGCGCCAGCACCGCGACGACGCCGCCGATGGTGGTGGCGGCCGCATGGAGTCGTGGCGGAAACAGCAGGAAGACCGCCGAAAAGACCGCCGGGATCAACACACCGCCGGAAAAGCCCTGAACGGCACGAAACGCCAGCAGCACGGCAAAGCTGCCGCTCAGTGCACAGCCGATCGACGCCACCGTGAAGAGCCCAACCGCGCCCGCGAACAGCCAGCGCAGGGTGAAGACGCGCGTCAAAAGGCCAGTCAAGGGGATCGCGATGACTTCCGCGATCAGGTAGGAGGTCTGAATCCAGCTCATCGCATCCTGGGGCATGCGAAGCGCGCTCTGGATCGTGGGCAGCGACGTCGCCACGACCTGGATATCGAGGATCGCCATGAACATGCCGAGGCACATCAGGAGAAAGGCGGCCCAGGTCGCGGCGGTCGGCGTATCCGTCTGATAGCTTGTCTGATACTCGAGCGAGGCGCTCATGGACTTGCGCGCGAGAACCCGCCGCCAGAGGCGGAAAGCGCCCGCGTCTCCGCGCGAATGCGGATGACAAGCACCGCTGCGTTCAGCAGCGTGAAGACGACCGCCACCCCTGGCAGATGCAGCGCTAGCGGAAGCACCGCGATCTCGCCGACGACCACGGCGTAGTTGGGATGGGAAAAATAACGGTAAGGCCCAGAGGCAATCAACGGCTCGCCCCGCAATATGATGATGCGCGTGGTCCAGCGAGATCCGAGCGTCGCAAGAATCCACACCCGCATGGCCTGCAGCAAGACAAAAATCGCCAGTGCAAAAAGATTCACGTCTTGATCGCGGCCCAAGGCCCATAACGCGATCAGCCAGGCGGTGTGGACCGCGACGACGAGCGGATAGTGCTTCGCGCCGACTTCGATCGCGCCTCGCGCCTTGAGTTTTTCGGTGTTGCGGCGGGCAAGAACAAGTTCGCCCAATCGCTGCAGCGTGACCAGCGCCAGAATGATCGCAGCGAGGCTCACGCGGCGTGCCGAAGCGCGACGCAGCTCGCGGTGAAGCCCGGCCCGAGCGCGGTCAGAAGCGACCGCGGCGGCAGGCCTTGCGCGCGGGCGCGTTCCAGCACAAACAGCACGGTCGGCGCCGACATGTTGCCGTAGTCGGCGATGACGTCGCGCTCATGATCGAGCGTGCCCTGATCGAGCGACAGCGCCCGCTCCAGCGCGAGGATCACTTTGGTGCCGCCGGGGTGGCAGATGAATCGATCGATCTCGCTGGTCGAGAGTTGCATCCGCGAGGCGATCTCGGTCACCGCCGCTCCCATGTGATCCCTGACGAAATCGGGAATCGTACGCTGAAAGATCACGCCGAACCCGTCGGGATCGACGCTCCATCCCATGATGTCGAGCGTATCCGGCCACAGCTTCTCGCCTGTCGCCTCCACCCGCGTGGCGCCGCCATCGCCGGCGCGCAGCACGACGGCGGCCGCGCCGTCGCCGAACAGGCTGGCGGCCACGACGTTCGCCTTGGTCAAATCGTCATGGCGGACTGCGAGCGTGCAGAGCTCGAGCGCGACCATCAGCACGTTGCTGCCGGGCCGCGACTGTGCGAGTCTCGAGGCGATCGAAAGCCCTGACACGCCGCCCGCGCAGCCGAGTCCGAACACCGGCACGCGCGATATGTCGGCGCGGAAGCCCATTCTGCCCGCAATGCGCGCGTCCAGCGTCGGCGTGGCGATGCCGGTTGAACAGACCGTGACGACGGTGTCGATGTCGCCCGGATCGATATCCGCGCGGGTGATGGCCTTGCGCGCCACGTCGATAAACAGCGACTCCGCGCCTTCGAGAAACGCCTCCGTGCGCTCCGGCCAACCGCGATGCTCGAGATACCACTCCATCGGCTTGACGGCGTAGCGATGGTGAATGCCGGTATTGGCAAACAGGCTCGAAAGCGTCTCGAATTGCGGATAGCGATCGGCCAGCAATGCGATCGCGGCGTCGAGGATTTGCTTTTGGTGGAATTGATGAGGCGGAACCGAGGTCGCCAGGGAAACGAGCGCGGCCGTGTGGTTCATATCCTGTCCCTGCCTCTCATACCCCATCACCCATGAACCACGCGGTGCGGCGAATATTTCGGCCGGAAGTGTCCACGAGCAGCGGGGAGCGTTCACTATGCGGTGAATGCGGCTTTCCTTTGCTGCAACAATGGCCCCGGGCGGATCAATGCGCGACCCCCGAACGTACTATGTCGGAACGGCCAGTCCGCATTTGCGCATCAACGCCTTTGCCGCGCCGAACGACTCCGGCGTAAACGGCCCGGGCGGCGCACGGGCGATCAGGCTGACGAAGATCAGCGCGGCAATCGCCAGCCAGAAGCAGAGCCAGAAGCCGTCGATATAGGCCAGCACGTTCGCCTCGCGCTGAACCTCCGCTGACAGCGTCCCCAAGGCGCGTGCCGCGGCGGTCGACGCGCCATGACCCGCAAAACCATCCGCCAGCCGTTTGAGCATGCGCGTCACATCGACGCCGCCATTCTCGAGGTGCAATCCGAGAAAGTTGGAGTGCACCTGCTCGCGGACACGTAGCCAGGTCCCCATCAGCGCCACGCCGATCTCAGCGCCGCCAAGCCGCATGATCTGGATATAAGCGGCGAACGCAGTGGCGCGTGTCGTATCCGCGTTCGACAGCGCCATGATGATGATCGGCAGCAGCGTGAATGCCTGGCCGACCGATTGCAGCAGCACGATGGTGACGAAATCGCCGCGCGCCCAGTCATGGGTGAGCTGGGTGCCGAGCAGGTTCGCCGCGGCAAAGGCTGCAAGTCCCACGATCAGCACGGTGCGCGCGTCGAAATGCCGGAGCAGAAAGATCGAGATCGGCACCAGGACGAACATCGGCAAGGCACCATAGGCCAGAAGCAGCACGCCGGATTGTTCGGGGCGCAACAGGCCGACGACGCCGAGGAAATTCGGCACCAGCGATGAATTGGACAGGCTCGTCAGCGTATAGAGCAGGATGACGACCAGCGAGAGCCCGATATTGCGCGAGAACAGCACGTTGACATGCGCCCAGGGCTGCCGGACGCAGGCCTCGTTGACGAGGAAGACGACAAACAGCACGCCACCGCCGAGCAGCAGTGCCATCACGGTGCCGGACGCGAGCCAGTCCAGGCGATTGCCCTGGTCGAGGCCGGCATAGATCATCGCGACGGACGCGCCGAGCAGCAGCATGCCGCCCCAGTCGGCCTCGCGCACCAGATCGCGGTTGACGGCTTCGCGCGGGGTGCCGAGATAAACCATCAGCGCCATCAAGGGCGCGATCAGCGCGCCCTGCCAATACAGCCACTGCCATCCCCAATGATCGACATAGAAGCCGACCAG
>WNFD01008819.1_pt1 | contig 11195 bp, 12 predicted proteins | sample 5400491 | NCBI WGS metagenome assembly WNFD01 (sample SAMN13153343, study PRJNA577476) | soil metagenome | isolation source: 120 cm saprolite under Douglas fir tree site 2 hole 2 replicate 2 | place: USA:California | collected 2015-04-18 | reverse complement strand
TACGTAGATGTTTTTCGGCTGGCTTAAACCCGTAAGAGCGCCCTGGATCGTCCGGATCGGCGCGGTATTGCCGAAGGCGGTGCGGGCGTAAACGGTGATGGACGGGGCCTGCGGGGCGACACCGAACGTGTGACCCTCGTTTGCCACAAAAAGCTCGTTGTTCGCGGCATCGACGAAAATCCCGTGTGGATCCGCAAGCTGGGTGGCCGGGCCGCTGAGGCTGCGGAGCAGATCTCCTACAGCGCGATCAAAGACGTACACGGCCGAGCCGTTCTGGAATGATCCGAAGACTTCCCCGTTCACCGCGTCCACCGCCCAGCCCCAGGTGCGTTTTTCGGCTAGCGCGAAAGCCTTGAAATCGACGACGCGTAGAGGCGTTATGTTTCCCGTGTCGGTGCGGTTGAAGACGACGGCGCGATCCGAGGTATCGTTGTTCACCGCCCAGAGCTCATTGTTGGTGTTATCGACCACGACTTGCGACGGGTAATCGAGCTGGGTGGAAAGCCCGGTGATCTGGCGCAGAGGAACCGCTGCACCGCTGGCCGTGCGGGCGTAGACGATGATGCCGTGGTGGTTGTCGTCGCCCACGATCAATTCGTTGTTGACCGTGTCCACCCAAACTCCGCTGTAGTTGAAGTTCGTGTCGGTCACTACCCGCAATGCGGCGGGATCTGCCGCTTGGGAAATACCGAGCGGCAGCCCCAGCGCGAAAACTCCGGCAACCGCGAGGAGGAACCTCGTCCGACAGTCCGAGCCAAACATAGCGTGATACGAATATGATCATAGTACGATTATATCGAGGATTGTCAAGGCGCGTCCACGGCGCCTGAACGGCAGGAGCCGGCACGCCTGAGCCCACTACGCCGCGTAGCCGAACCACGACATGACAAGCACGCGATCGCGCTCGCCAAGACCGTCTTCTTGTTACTCGCGGACGCCCTGCGGTTCCTGATCCTGTCGTTCCGTTTCGTTTTGTTCGCGTGTCACCACGGCTCAGGCGAAGAAAGCGAGCGTCCGCGCCTCGATGCTCTGGCGCGGTGGCGCGCCCTCGGGGGTGTTGGGGTCGTTGAACGAGCTGTGCGCGGTGAATCGCGCGCGGCCGTCCTTGGCCGACTCGAACACCTTGAAGACGAGCGCCTCGTCGCGCCGCATCCGCGGAAAATAGAACCAGCGGTGATCCGGGTTGTAGCCGATGCGGTAGGTTTCGCCGACGCGGTTCGGATAGCGGCGCTCGGCGCGGATCAGGTCCTTGGGGGCGAGGCTCCTCGCGTCGGCGATCGCGAGCGGGTTCGACTGGATCGGCTTATTTGTCGCGCGCCACACCTGGATGATGGCGAAGCGTCCTTGCAGCAGTGCCTCCGCTTCGTCCGGCAGCAGCTCGCGCACGCGCTGCGGCCCCGACCACTCCGTATAGTCGTTGTGCACGTAGAGCACAGGCTCGCGCACGAGCTTCGCCTCGCGCTCTGCCTCGTCGCCCGAGCGCAGCGTGTGATCGAAAACGACGACCCGCGCGGCGCCGGAAACCTTCTTCACGAGCACTTCGACCTCGGGATAGTAGACGCGCTTCAATTCATCGGCGTCGAAGAAATCGCGCACCTGCGTCTTGTGCTCGACGAATTCGAAGCCCGTGACCTCGAGGTCGAACTCGTCCTTCAGCGGCCGGCCGTCGCGGATCGTCACCGCCCGCTCCTCGGTTTCGCCCGACTGGCGGCGGCGAATGTTCCCCGGGCCGAAGGTCTCGTTCACCGGTTTCACGCCGGTGTCGATCGTGTAGTGGAGGCCGGCGCTCACCGCGCCAGCTTCGGCCTTCAGGGCTGCTGTTCCACTCATGGCTTCCCTATTCGTGGGACTCGGACGAGTCGGTCGCGACCACGCTCGCGTCGACGATGTCTCCGCGATCGAAGAAGTCGTCGATTGCGCGCGGCTCGTGCTGGATCTCCCACCAGTTGTTGTCGAGGTCCTGGAAGTAGAAGCCGTAGGCGTCGTGGCGCTCGAGCACCTTGTTGATTTTTTGTATCCCGTATTGGTCCTTCAGCCGATGAGCCTCGACGTGCACCCGGTCGACTTCCGCGCGCGTGGCGACGTTCAAGCCCCAGTGGGTGAGGACATGCTGGTTCGGGACCTTCTCGCCGATGCATACGGCGACGACGTACATCCCCGTCCTCAGACGCAGCATCATGGCGGGCCTTGCGTGGCGTACCACTTCCAGCCCGAGAAATTCCTCGTAGAAGCGCCGCGAGTTCGCGAGGTTCTTGCACATCAAGGTGCCGTGCGAGAGCAACATCGGATTGAGGATCGAGGACTTGTTCTTTTGCGGAGCGGCGAGGACCTGCGTCATATCTCCCCCAAATCGGCTTCGGGCAATTATAGCCCTTGCGACGCGCTTTCCCTCCGAGGCGACGCTCTGATAGTCTCTCGGGGAGGAGGAATCATGAGGCGGACCGCGGCAATTCTTCTTTGGCTGTTGACGCTCGCTGCGGGCGCGACAGCGCAGGAATTTCCCTCGAAGCCCGTGAGGCTCGTCGTTCCCTTCCCTCCCGGAGGCCCGCTCGACATCGCGGGCCGGCTGATCGGTAAGGAATTGCAGGACCGCTGGGGGCAGCCGGTCGTCGTCGAGAACAAACCCGGAAGCACGATCGGTCCCGAGTACGTCACGAAGAGCGCCCCCGACGGCTACACGCTCATGATCATCAGCTCCACTCCGCTCGTCACGCTGCCGCATCTTCAAAAGGTGCCCTACGACGTGTTGAAGGATCTGGTCGGCGTGACGCAGACCACGTTCCTCACCTACGCCTTCGTCGTCAATCCGGCGAGCGGGATCGGCTCGATCCAGGAATTGATCGCCCGCGCGAAGAAGGAGCCGGGGCGGCTCAACTACGCGAGCGCCGGGAACGGCTCCGGGCAGCACCTCTACGTGGAGCTGCTGAAGAGCGCGGCGGACATGAACCTCACCCACGTGCCCTACAAGGGCGCGGCGCCGGCGCTGCAGGCCGTGCTCTCGGGCGAACCGGGCATGATGCTCGACGTGACCGTCGCCGTAGTGCCGCACGTGAAAGCGGGCAAGCTGCGCGCGCTCATGGTCACGGGAGCCTCGCCGCTCGAGCAGCTGCCGGGCGCGGTTCCTTTCGATTCGCTCTTTCCGGGGCTCGGGATCCCCGGCTGGCACGGGATATTCTCCACGGGCGGAACGCCCAAGCCGGTCCTCGACAAGCTCGCCGCTGACATTCGCTCGGTGCTGCAGATCCCGGCGGTGGCGAACCGCTTCCGCGAGCTGGGGGTCGAGCCTTCTGGCCTGTCCGGCGACGCCTTTAACGACATAGTGCGGCGCGACTACGCGCGCTGGGGAGAGATCATTCGCAGGAACAATTTGCGCGCGGATTGATCCGCACTGCATCAGGCCTTCTGTTTGTTGCCCCACTCGCGCAGCGCCTTCATCACCGGACCGAGCTCGCGCCCCTTGTCCGTCAACACGTACTCCGCTCGGGGAGGGTGCTGCTCGTAGAAGCGCCGCTCTACGATCCCCCTCTCCTCCAGCTTCTTCAGCCGAGTTGAAAGCGTGTTCGGGCTCGCCCCGGCGAGCGATTCCTGGAAGTCCTGGAATTTCCGAGGGCCGTCGAGGAACAAGTTGCGCAGGATGAGGAGGGTCCAGCTGTCGCCGATGACGTCGAGCGCGCGGACGACCGGACAGTGTTTGGGGTTGCGTATGGACATCGGCCTGGATTGTAGCAAAATGGGGTATTGACTATCATAACAGTAATCAGTATCGTATTGGAAGTCTTAGCCTTGGGGAGCCCACTCATGAACACCCTTCTCGACGTTTTCGCGCTCGTAGGCACCGGCTGGGTGCGTACAGTCATCCTCGCCCTGCTGCTCTGGGGCCTGTGGGCCGGCCTGCGCCGGGCCGGGCTCGATCGCCTGGAGCGGCTCCTCACCTGGTTCGGTGTTGCCGTCCCCCTGCTCGCCTGGCTCTTCGTTGTGCTCGAGCTCGCGCAGGCGGGCGTCTTCGCGCCCGGCGCGGCCGGCCGCGTGCCCGCGCTCCCGCTCGCCGCGCTCCTTCCTGTCCTGCTCGCGCTCCCCTTGCTCGTGCGCTCCAAGAACGTCGCCGCGGCGCTCGACGCCGTGCCGCCGTCGTGGCTCATCGGCCTGCAGGTCTACCGGGTTCTCGGCGCAGTGTTCCTCGTCCGCTGGGCAGCGGGGCAAATCCCGGGCGAATTCGCCCTCCCCGCCGGTACGGGCGACGTCCTGGTCGGCTTGCTCGCGCTCCCGGTCGCGTTCTACGTCCATTCCTGCGCGCGCGGGAGCCGCGCCTCGGGGTACGCCTGGAACCTGCTCGGCATTCTCGATCTCGCGCTCGCCTTGACGATGGGCGCCCTCACCTCGCCCAGCCCCATTCAGATGCTCGCGTTCGATCACCCGAACACCGGCGTCGGGACCTATCCGCTGGTGATGATCCCGGCGTTCGCTGTCCCGCTGTCACTGATCCTGCATGGCTTGTCGCTGTGGCAATTACATCGGGTCGGGCGAGGTGCGCGCACATCCGGTCATGCTCCGCCCTCTGCCTCCGCGTCCCGGGTCAGCGCGCTGTAGAGAAACGTCCCATGCAAGTCGATCGAAGCGCGCTTCTGCACGGCCCCATCGCCGGGACGCTCCTCGGCCTCGCGTGGCCCATCCTGGTGGTCCTCGCGCTGCAGACCTTCGTCGGCGTGGCCGAAACCTGGTTCGTGAGCTTTCTCGGGACGGGCGCGGTCGCCGGCGTCACGCTGGTGTTCCCGGTGTTCATGCTGATGACCATGATGTCCAACGGCGGGATCGGCGGCGGCGTGTCCTCCGCCGTCGCGCGCGCCATCGGCGCGGGCCGCATGGGCGACGCCGACGCCCTGGCTGCGCACGCCGTCGTCGTCGCGGCCGTGTTCGGCGCCGTCTTCAGCGTCGGCGTCTGGGCGGGCGGCCGCGCGCTTTTCGAGTGGATGGGAGGCCGAGGCGAAGCGCTCGGCAACGCGATGCTGTACGCGGGCGTCGTCTTCGCCGCCGCGATCCCCGGCTGGATCGCCAACCTGCTCGCCGCCGCCCTCCGCGGCGCGGGCAACGTCCGCGTCCCCGCCCTGGTCACGGCGGGCGGCGCGATCGCGACGCTGGCGCTCTCGCCGCTCTTCATCTTCGGCTGGGCCTTCGTGCCCGCGTTCGGCGTCGCCGGCGCCGGTATCGCGCTGGTTTTCTTCAATGTCGGCTCCGCCGTCGCGCTGGCGCTGTACATGCGCTCGCCGCGATCGCCCCTGCGCCTGCGCCGCGCGCGGCTGCAATGGCACCTGTTCCTGGACATCCTCCGTGTCGGGTTGCTGTCCGCCATCGGCACCGTCGTGGCCAATCTCACCGTCGTCCTGACCACCGGGCTGGTGGGCGCGTTCGGCAGCGCTGCGATCGCCGGATACGGGCTCGCCTCGCGGCTCGACTACATCCTCATTCCCCTGTTGTTCGCGCTCGGAACGGCCTGCGTGACCATGGTCGGCACAAACGTGGGCGCAGGGCAGCATGCGCGCGCGCTCAAGATCGCCTGGACCGCCGCGGCGATCTCCGCGGCCGCGGTCGAGGCGATCGGCGTCGCCGCCGCGCTGTTTCCGCAGGCGTGGATGCATCTTTTCAGCCGGGACCCCGCAGTTGTCGGTGCCGGAATCAGCTACCTCGCGCGCGTCGCCCCGGCGTACGCGTTCTTCGGCGCGGGCATGGCGCTCTACTTCGCGAGCCAGGGCGCCGGCAGGATGGCCTGGCCCTTCGCCGCAGGTCTGGTCCGGCTCGGCATCATTTGGCTGGCGGGAGGGTACTGGGTCGGCGTCCTGCACGGATCCATCGACGGACTGTTCTGGATCGTGACGGCCGGCTATGTGATGTTCGGCGGCATCAACATCCTTGCCATGGCGGGCGGCCTTTCATGGGGCCGCGCTGAGCCGCGCGCAGGCGCCGCCGACAAGCCTGCGATGGAACCGAGGTAGCGCCCGTCGCCTACGGCTTGGAGCGCCCGGACGTTTTGCGTTTGCTCCTCAGCCCGCGAAGCGCGGCTCGGGAACGCCGCGGATTCCGAGACCGGTGATGCGGAAGAGGCTCCCCGCGAGGAACTGCGGTTTCGCCTCCTTGGCGAAGCGGTCGTGCGCCGCGGGGTGCTTCACGCGCGCCATCGAGGTCACGTAGATCTCGTCGAGCTTTTCCCCGCCGAAGACGACGCTGGTGATGTTCCTCACCGGCATGCCGATGCGCCGCTCGACGCTCCCGTCGGGCGCATAGCGCACGAGGTCGCCCGAGATCAGCTGCGCGTTCCACACGCAGCCCTCGGCGTCGACGGTCGAGCCGTCGGCGACGCCGGCATCGTTCTTGAACGAGGCGAACACCCGCTTGTTGGCGGGCGTGCCGGTCGCGAGGTCGTAGTCGTAGGCCCAGATCTCGCCCTGGAAGGTGTCGGCAAAGTAGAACGTCTTGTCGTCGGGGCTCCAGCACGGGCCGTTGGAGCAGATGATGCCGTCGTCAACCAGGGTGACGGAGAGATCGGGATCGAGGCGCCACAAGCCGCAGATCCTCAGCTCTTCCTTGTCGTCCATGCCGCCGGCGAAGAAGCGCCCGCTCCGGTCGCACTTGCCGTCGTTCAGGCGCGTGCGCGGCTGCCCTGCGTGGACGAGCTGGATCGCGTCGAGCTTGCCGGATTGGAGATCGAAGAAATAAAAACCGTCGTCGAGCGCGAGCACCGCTCCGCCTTTGCGCCGCAGCGCGAGCGCCCCGATGTCGCGCTTGAGCACCCAGTTCTCGGTCTTGCCGCTCTTCGGATCGAGCCGCCAGATCGAGGGTTTGCCGGCGCGCCGGCCGGTCCCGTCAACCCAGTAGAGCCGGCCTTCCTCGACGTCCCAGACCGGGCCTTCGCCGAGATAGTTGGCGCACTCGAGGACGCATTCGATCCGCACGGCCGGTTCAGCAGTCCCCGACGCGCCGCGCCGCGATCCGGCTGACCGACCCGGTTCGTTTCGCCGCCCCCGGATCGCCGAGGTTGAAGTCCAGATTCAGCGTGCCCTGCATCGCGTCTGGGGTGTAGTCGACGGAGCCGTGGCCCCCTATTGCGAAAATACCTTCGCACTTCACGTCGAATTCGAAGTGTCCGGACGATCCGGCCTTGCCGGAAATCGCGCAGGCCGTCGCGCCGGGCACCGACATTTCCGCGAGCAGGCGGCTAGGATCGCGCGCGTCGGCGGCGGTGAGGCACTGAGGGCGCGAGATCGCGGGCTGTTTGAATGCCGGATCCGCGGGAACGGAGAATTCGACGCTCATGTCCCACAGGCCGGGACGGATGTCGGCCTGCGCGGCGGCGAACGGGCTTGCTGCGAACCCCAGTACGAGCAGACCCAGGCGAACTTGCATGTCAACCTCCTTTTGAGACGGGCAACGACTACGCGGCCTTGCGCGCTTTTCCGGCGCGATCGAGCAGGCCCGCGGCGATGAGCGCGTCACGGATGCGCTCGATCTCGGCTTGCGGAATCTTGACGAGCGGCGGGCGCACCACCGCGCGCGGAAGCCTGCCCATCATCACCAGCGCTTCCTTCATGCGGTTGTGCATGTCGACCCAGGGCTCGGCGTAGAACGCTTCCGCCGTCGGCCAGATGCGCTCGTTGATCTCGCGCGCTGTGGCGAGGTCGTTCGCGCGCACCGCGCGAAAGAGCCGGGCCTGCAGGTCGGCGATCACCGAGCCGCTGCCCGAGAGAAGCCCGTTCGCGCCCATCACGAGCGAACTCATCAGCCAGGAGCTGTGCGTGGTGAGCACGTTCACCTGCGGATCGAGCGACTGCAGCGTGCGGATCTGGCGCTCGTGCAGCTGCGGGCTCGCGCACCAGTCCTTGATCGCGCGCACGGCGGGCACCGCTTCGATGATCTTCAATAGGGTTGCAAGCGGATAGCCCTGGCCGCCGGCAAGGGGGTACTGAAAGGCGATGATGGGAAGGCCGGCCGCGTCGGCGACGCGCCGGAAATGCTCGACCACCATCTCCGGACGCTGTCCCATCGTGAAAGGCCCGGGCGGGAAAACGAGGAGCGCCGCCGCGCCGCCCTCCGCCGCCATCCTCGCGATGCGCGCCGCCTCGAGGCTCCCTTCGGCGTAGACGCCGTGCACGATCGGGAGCCGCCCGCCGATCTCGTCCTGAGTGATCGCGAGGACGCGCTTTTGCTCGTCGAACGTGCAGGAAGCGACTTCGGTCGAGTGCGCGTTGATGGTGATCGCCGAGAGGCCTTCGACGGCGGCGACGTCGCGCAGATGCGCACGAAAGGAAGGCTCGTCGATCGACAGGTCCTCGTGAAAAGGCAAGAGCACCGCAGGGATGACACCCTGGGGAATCCACTTCGTGTCGCGTGCCATCGGGACTCCTTGGATTATTCGACCCGGATATTGTAATCGCGGATCACCTTCGCCCACTTCTCCGACTCGGCGCGGGCAAAGGCGAGGAACTCCTCGGGCGAGCTGCCGACGACGTCGAAGCCCTGCGCGCCGAGCTTGCCGCGCACTTCCGGATCGGCGAGCGCCTTCGTCGCTTCGGCGTAGAGGCGCGCCAGGATCTCCTTCGGGGTTCCGGCCGGCACGAGCATCCCGACCCAGGATTGCGCGGCGAACCCGGGGAGCGTGTCCGCGACGGTCGGGGCGTCCGGCAGCTGGGGGATGCGGCGCGCGGCTCCGATCGCAAGCGCCTTGATGCGTCCGGCCTTCACCTGCGGAATCGCCTGCGGCGCGGACACGAACATGACGTTCACCTGGCCCCCGACCAGATCGATCATCATCGGCGCGCCGCCCTTGTAGGGCACGTGGGTCATTTCGATCCCGGTGCGCTTCGAAAGCAGCAAGGCGTTCAGGTGATTCGAGCTGCCCGCGCCCACCGTAGCGTAGGTCACCCTTCCCGGGTTGGCCTTCGCGAAGGCCACGAGCTCGGGCACGGAGCCCGGCGCGAAGTTCGTCGCGCCGGCGAGCACCTGCGGGGAAGTGACGAGCAGGCTCACGTGGTCGAAGGACCTGAACGGGTCGTAGCCGAGATTCTTGTAGAGCAGATGGTTGACCGCGTGCGTGTCGAACACCAGCAGCAGAGTGTGGCCGTCGGGAGGCGCCTTTGCGGCCTCCGCCTGCCCGATCGAGCCCCCCGCGCCCGCCTTGTTCTCCACGACGACCGGACGGCCGAGGCTGGAGGAGAAACTCGGTCCGATGACGCGTGCGACGCCGTCCACGGTCCCGCCCGCCGGCCAGGGCACGATGAGACGGACCGGCTTGCTCGGATATTGAGCCAGGGCCGCCGCCGCAAGCAACGAAGCGACGAGCGTCGTTGCCGCCACGAACGACCGATTCATCGGGCGCATCGATCCGCTTTCAATACGTCATCGATGCGGCGTTCAGGATCCCTATCGCGAGCGAGATCGTACCGAGAAACAAGCCTTGCGCGACCTTCCCCTCCGGGATGTCCCGCGACAATGTCGGCACGATCATCCGGACGGCGAAGTACGAAAGGAGCTGAACCACGAGGGCCACCGCCCCCCAAAGCAACATATCCCACCACGCGACGCTGTGCGCGATCGCGCTGGCGAGGGGAATGACAAATCCGAGCAACGCGCCGGACAGCGAAAGAGCCGCGGCCATGTTGCCTTGCCGGATCAGTGCGATTTCGCGATACGGCGTGACCCACGTGTAGACCGTGAGAAAAACGGCCACCAGGGCCAATGCCATCAGGAAGTAAACAAAGAAATCGTCCACCCCGCCGACGGAAGCGATGAAATCACTCATGAGGCTGCCCCCTTTTTCTGTTTCCCGGAACGTAGTGTCATTCGAAATAATGCGGCACGAACCTGCTGGTGTTTCTCGTGATCGGAGAATCGTCTTCGCGGATTCCGATGCCGGCTGCCCGATCATCTACGATCCATGCGCCGATGACCGCATAGTTCCCCTCGAAGCGCGCGAGCGGCGCGTATTTCTGGAAGACGTATCCCTCCTTGCCATAGGTTCCGCCCGTCATGAGCGCGCCGGCGTTGCGCCGCAGGCTGATGTTGGAGCCCTCCCGAGCGAGGATCGGTTTTCTGACGTAATCGGCTCCCGCCAGGGGAGCCGCATCGAAATAGCACGGCAGAAGGTTGGGGTGCTCCGGAAAGAGTTCCCAGAGAATCGCGAGGACCGCCTTGTTGGAAAGCAGCATCTTCCAAGGCGGCTCGATCCAGGAGCGGGGCTCCTCCAGGATGTGAGGGCCAAATCTCTCCCGCGCCAGCCATTCCCATGGATAGAGCTTGAACAGCGCCTCGATGGCGTTTCCTTCCAAGTCGACGAAGCAGGCGGCGTCTGCGCTCCAGCCGATGTCCTCGATGAATATGAATTGCGTGGCGAGTCCCCCCTGGATCGCAGTGTCGCGGAGGTAATGGGTGTTGCCGTAGTCCTCTTCATGATCGCGGGAGTTGAACTGATCGGCGCTCTCGCCTATCGCGCCGCTCGCGGCGGATTCCAGCCGCTTGCGGTCTTCCAGCCAGAACCACTGCGCCACGCTCGCCTCGATGAGTGCGGTCGGTGTATCGGCGTTGTATTCCAGAAGCTTGGGCGGTTCCTTGCCGTCCCAGGCGAGATCGAAGCGGCCGAAGATGGACGGATCCCGCCGTTTCCAGGAGTCGCCGACGCATTCGGAAAAAGCACCCGGAATCGCGAGCTCGCCGTAGCGCCCGTTGCGCACGATGTGCTCGCATGCCTCCAAGCAAAGACGCTGCAATTCCTCGGCGGCGGCCTCCAGGATGTCGACCTCTTCACCGGAAAGGACATAGCAGGCCGTTTCTTCCCAATACCGCCCGCCGAGAGAGTGAAAGGAGAAGCCGACGTCCTCGCAGCGGCGCTGCCAGTCCGCCCGGGGTGGCATCGAGCTGCGCCTCATGCGGTGGCGCCTGCCATCGCCTGCTCATCCGCCGCCGCTATGGAACGCCGACGAGGATCCAAAGCCGCCGCGGCTGACGGATGTGGTTCCGATCGCCCGCGGACTGCGCGCCGTATTGGAGTTCGAGCCGTAGCCTGGCCCGTACCAGACGCGCGACGATCCGACCGAACCCGACCGGTATCCCGGTTCGCAGTATTCCGGACGCCCCCAGTCCTTCTGACACTCTTCGGCACTCGCATACATGTCCCGATTGGTGTAGCGCGGTCCGCTGTCGCAGGCGGACAG
>WNFD01007036.1_pt1 | contig 11195 bp, 11 predicted proteins | sample 5400491 | NCBI WGS metagenome assembly WNFD01 (sample SAMN13153343, study PRJNA577476) | soil metagenome | isolation source: 120 cm saprolite under Douglas fir tree site 2 hole 2 replicate 2 | place: USA:California | collected 2015-04-18 | reverse complement strand
GCGGCGCGGTCATCAGTCCCGAAGACCACACCGCCATTCTAAAACTGGCGCACAAGCGCGGTATTTACGTGATTGCGGACGAGTGCTACGTCTATCTGAATTTCAGCGGACATGACTTCTCCGCCGGCTCAGTTACCGAGGCGCGCGAGCATATCGTTGTCGTCGGATCGCTTTCGAAGACCTATTCCATGACCGGCTGGCGTCTGGGCTATACGCTGGCTCCGCTTCCGGTCTCCAACGCCATCGCGAAACTGCAGAGCCAGAACACTTCCAGCACCGCACATATGATTCAGAAAGCGGCGGTGGCCGCCGTGACCGGCCCGCAGAAGTGCGTGGCGCAGATGAAGGCCGAATACATTCAGCTTCGCGATCAGATGCTGGGTGAACTGGCAAAGATTCCCGACATTACCTGCGTCCGCCCGGAGGGCGCATTCTACGTCTATCCCAACGTCTCCGCGTATATCGGGCGTGCCGGAATCAAATCCGCCGCCGACATCGCGCACCGTCTGTTGCACGAGGCCCACGTGGTTACGGTGCCGGGCGAGGCTTTTGGGACCATGGAACATATTCGACTTTCGTATGCGACATCGCCGGGCGAGATCAAGCGCGGCCTGGAGCGGATGCGCGAGTGGTTCGCAAAGCTGGGATAAACTGGAAAGAATTTTGCCGCTGATTTACGCGGATGAACGCTGATAAGAACCGAAGAGAAAAATTGGAGAATTCGCTTTCTTCCTTTTTCCGGTTTTTATCAGCGTTCATCCGCGTAAATCGGCGGCAAATTCTTTTTGTTCTAAAATAGAAATCCAATGCCCGATCTATATCCATTGCTGCTGCGCCCTGTATTTCAGGAGCGGGTATGGGGTGCGCGCAGTCTTGCGCCTTACTACACTTGTGAAATTACCGGTGACCCCATCGGCGAGGTATGGCTCACCGGCGAAAGCTGTACCGTCGCCAACGGCCCGCTGGCCGGGCGCGCGCTGGGCGAACTCAGCCGGGCGTTCGGCGCCGATCTGCTGGGCGGCAGCGGCACGCAGCGCTTTCCGCTGCTGATCAAGTTTCTTTTTCCGCGGGAAAAGCTTTCGGTACAGGTGCATCCGGATGATGAAGGCGCGGCGCAGATCGGTCAGGCATGCGGCAAGACGGAGTGCTGGTATATCCTGCGCGCCGAGCCGGGGGCGCAGGTGGGGCTGGGCCTCAAACCCGGAGTCACCAGGGCCCAGGTGGAACGCGCCATCGCGGAAGTTCGACTGGAGCCGCTGCTCAACTGGGTTGACGTCCACGAGGGCGATATGGTCTACGTGGATGCCGGAACCGTGCATGCCATCGGGCCGGGAGCGGTCATCGTCGAGACACAGCAGAATTCCGACACCACCTACCGTCTCTATGATTACGGACGCCCGCGCGAACTGCACGTGGCCCAGGGACTTCAGGCGACAAGGGAAAGAACCCGGGCAGGCAAGGTCGTTCGCGGCGCGGAGGAATCCGCCGGAGGCAAGTCGCAGGTCAACCTGGTGTCGTCGCCCCATTTTGTCGTGGATAAATTCAAACTCGATCAGCCCTGGGAGTTCCGCCGTCCGCACCACGCGCCGCCATCGGTCTGGTGCCTGGCGGCCATCGGCGGTTGCGGGATCGTAACGGCCGAGGGCGCTGAGCCCGTGGTCTTCAACTGCGGCGAAGCAGTCATCATCCCCGCCTGTACCCGGGAATTCAAATTGCAGCCTCAGTGGGAGCTGGAACTCCTGTGCGCCTCGGTACCCGTGGACGAGCTGCCTCCACCGGAAACGATTCTCTTGTGACCAGCCAAAGGCGGATCCACCGCAAAGGACGCTAAGGGCGCAAAGGGAAAGAAAAAAATGGAGCGATTCGGGGCAGTCGGTTGAACAACTGGTATGAAAGACTCAGCGGGTTGTGTTTTCAGGGAGAATGTGAATGAAGAATTTCTATCCGGTCATTCTGGCCGGAGGCAGCGGCACGCGGTTCTGGCCACGCAGCCGGCGCAGATCGGCCAAGCAGGTGCTGGCCCTCGATGGCGCGCACACCATGATTCAGCAGACCGTGCAGCGGCTGCTGCCTGTTTCCGGCGAACGGGATTTCTGGATCATCACCAATGGTTTGCTGTCAGCGGAAATCCAGCGACAGCTTCCCGCCATACCCGCCGTTCAGGTGGTGGCGGAGCCCGCCGCCCGCAATACCGCTCCGGCGATCGGCCTCGCGGCCTTCCTGCTGGAAAAAATCGCTCCCGGAGCCATCATCGGCATGTTTCCCTCTGACCATGTGATTGGCGATGAAAAGGAGTTCCGCGCCGTGCTGGAGCGCGCCGTGGACATCGCCGGACGCGGCGAAAACATCGTTGTCATGGGAGTCAAACCCGGCTGGGCCGAGACCGGCTATGGCTACATTGAGACGGGCGCCCCGCTCGAAGCCGGGGTATTGCGGGTACGGCGATTCACCGAGAAGCCCGATCAGAAAAAGGCCTCGGAATTTCTGGCCGCCGGAAACTTCTACTGGAACAGCGGCATGTTCGTCTGGAGCGCGAAAACCCTGGCCGCCGCCCTGCGTGAACATCTGCCCCGGACCACACCCCTGCTGGAGGAAATTGCCGCCGCCTGGGGAACCCCGGACTTCCAAAAGAAATTCGACGAGCTGTATCCCCGGTGTGAAAACATCAGCATCGATTACGCGCTGCTCGAACCCCGGTCCGCCCGGGGAGAGAACGCCTCCAATCTCTACTGCCTTCCCGCCAATTTCGGATGGAACGATCTGGGCTCCTGGACCGCGCTGTATGAGCATCGGATCGCCGGCTCGCGGAATAATCCCAACGTGGTCGAGGCGCGGGACTCCCTGGCACTCGACGCCGGCGGAAATTACATCTATGCTCCGGGAAAGTTCGTGGCCGCCATCGGCGTGGAAAACCTGGTGGTCGTCGAAACTGAAGACGCCCTGCTGATCACCACCCGCGAGCGCTCGCAGGACGTAGGCAAAATCGTGAAACACCTGACCGATAAAAAAATGACCGACCTGGTGTAATCGCGTTCATTCGCGGCCGGCCTTTTTTTGCTCACGATCATGTAAGATTTCCGATACCCGAATGCAGACCCACAATTCCATCGATTCCATGGTTCAGACCTATGCCCGGCAGGCGGTCGCCCTGGCGGCCGAGTTCAATTCGACCCTGGATTTCAGCGAAACATCCATCCGGGAAGTTGAGGGCATTCTGGCCCGGCTGGCGCGGGAGATGCCTTCGCAGAAGCCCTCCACCGAGGATGTGGGGGAGTTGTGCAAGATCTGGGGATGCTACCTGGGGGAAGTTGTGCGGCGGCGCTTCGGCGGGGAGTGGAATATCGAGACTTATCCGGGTAAAGAGTTTGCCACTCTGACGCTGAATGTGGGTGGCAGCAAGCTCTTCCCGTCCATTAAGGTCCATCGGAGGCTTACGGAAGGCGAGAGCGACAATATATGGGCCTTTTATGGAATGGTTAAAACCCGCCTGGAGTCCTCGCCGGGAGGGAAAGTCCAGTAAGCGTGTCTTAGAACCATAAGCCTATTAGAATCAATCTGTTGCCTTCGAAAATAACTTTTCGGACCAAATTCACTTCAAAATTCTTCAAAAATTAGAGAAAAACTGAAACGTTTCTGCCCGTTTACACACTATCTCTTAGACGATTTAGACGCAGTGGGGTTCGCTGCACGTGTGGGGGCACCAATGGCTGAGCGCTATGCCAATCTCGAAGGGGGCCAGGAACCGCGCGGATTTGCGGGTACCGAGCGGCCACAGGCGCAGATCTATGAGATCCAGCCCCGCGATAACCGGGAGGCCATCGCCGCCGGTATTCGCTACCTTTCCTCCAAACGCGAAGGCCGGCACTGGATGGAGTTCGCAGGAGCCCACGGAGGCTCGGACCTGTGGATTACCGCGTTTGTCGTATCCGAGCTGAGCGGAATGCCGGTTCGCTGCCTGAATCCGGCGCTCCGGGAAGAGTTACAGCAATCCGCGGACTGGCTGCTGGGCATTCAAAACAACGATGGGGGATGGGGATTCAGCGCCGGACAGGAAAGCGATGCGGAATCCACGGCCTGGACAATGCTCGCGCTTCGCGGCCAGGACCGGGCGGTTCCCAAATCCGCCATTGACTTCATTCAGCGCTGCCGTCGTTCCGATGGCGGTATTGGTCTGTTTCCCGCCGAACGCGGGGCCGGCAGATTATCGAAACCCGGGAATCCGGATGTGACCGCGCTGATGATGCGCGCTCCGGATACCGGCAACGGATTCGCCGAAGACTTTCTGAAGACCTGCTGGCTTCAGACCAACCGTCCTTTGCCGCAGGCAAGATTGCAATCCCGCTTCCATACCTTCGCCATGTTGCTCGACTGGGAGTCGATGCCCGCATCCTGGCCGGTGCTTGAGAAATTGTGTGAACTCATGGCGTCGAACCGGGCGGAAAACGCCTTCGATCAGGCGCTACTGCTCCGGTGCCTTACCAGTCTGCGCATTCAGAAAGCGTCGTCGGTATCGGCGGGGCTGCGCCGCATGCAACAGGCGGATGGCGGATGGCCGTCTTCGGCATCGCTGCAACTGACACTCTCGGGAGCCGAAGGAATGGGCCCGGTCTGTCTCGACAACCAGAGGATACTAACAACGGCAGCCGCAGTTGCCGCTCTGGCGCGATCTGAACGGACAGATCGGGCGCTTACAGCAGCCTGCAGAAGGTCCCGCGCATCATGACGACTAAGCCCGAAACGAACCGGTCAGGGAAATTTCGCAGGAGACCGCGCGGCGGCGTGCTGGAACCCTCCCACCGCAAGAGTTCACGTAAACCGGCGGTTCCTCCGCCAGGTAACGTATACTTATCGTCAACTACAGTGGATTTTTATCCGTTCAATGAAAATTATCTGGACCGTCTGCGGGCCAACGACCGCGAGACTACGACGCATTTCTTTGTCTATTTCAATCGTTGTCTGCAAATGAAGCTGCGGTCCAAACGACTGGCCCTGCATGTGATAGACGATATCGTGCAGGAAACGTTCGTGCGCGCCTTCAATAAGATCCAGGCCAATGAGGTTCACAAGCCCGCCTGCCTGGGCGCCTATGTCCATGCTATCTGCCGGAACGTTTTGTGCGAACACTACCGTCACGCCGTACGCAACGAACCCATCCATGGCGATGGGTTCGATCTGCCTGACGAGGCCATCGATCTCGATCACATAGTCGATGTCAAAGAGATCAAAGCCCGTGTACGGGAAGTGCTGGCCGCAATGACCGACTGGGAAGGGCCCATTCTGCAGGCCATATTTCTCGACGAGCGCGACAAAGACGAAATATGCGCTGAATATAACGTTACCCGGGATTATCTGCGCGTATTGGTGCACCGCGCACTGGACCTGTTCGAGAAGCTTTACACGAAGCACTAGACCGTAAAAGACCGCAAAAAGCCTATTTAGGTGAAGGAAGATGATGGACCACGATTCGATAACCAAAAACCAGACCACCGAACGCTATCTGTTGCGAGAGCTGACCGAAACGGAGAGTGACGCTTTCGAAGAGCACTACTTTGATTGTCAGGAGTGCGCGGAGAGAGTCCGTTGCGGGACGGAACTCATGGAATATGGACGTGAAGTGGCGCGGGAGGGACGCTTTACCCCGATTGTCCCGGTTCCTCCGCAGCCGAACTACTGGACGCCTGCTTTGCGGGTCGGCATGCTGGCCGTCATGCTCGGTGTGGGTTTCGCTGTTTACCAAAAAATTCACGTAAGCGCTCCGGTACAGCAGGCAGCCCTGCAGGACGTGTTTATCCATCTTGAAGCGGCCAAGGGGCCGTCGGCGAATGCCCAAGTCATCGGTAGGAACCAGCGTCCCGTCCTTTCATTCGCGATTCCCGCATGGGCTGCGTCTGCTGATGCCGTCTCCTATCGGGCGGTACTCGTGCTTCCTTCCGGCAAATCGTTGTACCGTCAAATTACGGCGCATGAGGCTGAAGACCAGATTGACTGGCCAATTGATCGTGATGGATTGACATCGGGCCTGTACTCCGTTACTGTCCGGTCACTTGGAAGAGATGGTGCTGAACTAAAGGGTAATATACCTACCTTTTTGTTTACGCTGGAGCTGCAGAAATAACTAAATACTCGGCCAAGGGCACCAGTAAAATCTCAAAGGAGTCCGAAATGTACCTCTATCACGCCGATGCGCTTGCGCTCGGGGGAACATTGGTTCGCCCGCTGCAGAATATCGTGTCATCTCAGGCCGCCTGCTCATTGCCTCCCTCCGGGGGAGTCGCCAGTTGCCGGGTCGAAAAATTCAGTATGAATGGATTGGTTTCGTTCGATTCTGCACAGTCCGATCTGGCCGGGGGTATCGAAGAAAAGGGAGGGAAGGAATATAACGTCACGCGCGTCTCCGTGGTCGTCGAAGGGCTGAATGTTCTCAATATGGTCATGGCCGATCGCATTGTCATGCGACTGGCGGCAGAGCACGAAACCGGCACGGCTGAGCCTTCCATCATCACCACCGGGAGCCACTATGACGGATTGCGCATTGCCGGTCATGCCGCTGACATCACGACAGGGCACGATCTCTTTTCCGAAATGCCGACTTTCGGACACTTCCAGACTGCATGGAAGAAAAACGGCGCGGGCAAAAAGAAAATCCTGGGTACCCTGATGGGCAACACACTGCCCGCTGCACCCGCGAAGAGCGCACCGCAGCACCTTCATGACATCCATAAGGGCTGCCAGGAACAGCGCAGAGCCCGCGATATCAGACAGACTATGTTATCTTCGTTCGTTACGGGTGTATCCGGTATTGACGGTTCGGAGATCAAATCTTGGGGACCCATCATCGTCGTTCCTCAATTCGGCACGATTTATCTGGGCGAGGTCATGGTCTCGCACAGCCAGCGACGTATGAATATGCTGAGGCTGGAGCTGGGTTCGCCCGATGGCGGCAGCTTTTCCTTCGGCAGCGGCGGCGCCAATGGCACCCCATATCCTCCCATCTAGGGCTCTTTTGCATCTGTCTGCTTCTGCTGTTTTTCTCCGGCTGCGGTTATTCACCGGCTCAATTGGAAGGCCTCCAAGCCGACGCTCAGCATGCTTTGGAGCGGGGTGATTTCGATATTGCACTTGCGAAGTGCGATGAAGGTTTGCGCGCGTCAAAGCGTTCTGATCCCGGACTGGCTTATAACTTCCTGCTGCTGAAGGCCGAGGTTTTTATCTGGCACCATCAAAGGGACAAAGTGGCGGACCTTCTGGCCCCGGCGCCGCCTGCTTTGGATGCTGAATTCCAGCTCCGCCGCAAAATCCTTCTGGGTAACGGAATACTTCCGAAGGATGCCCTCAAGGCGAAAGCGTTGCTGGATGAGGCCCAGGCGATGATCGCCAATGCCAGTCCCCGAGTTCGGAGCGAACTCGCTCTGAGCTACGGCACATTGTATGAACATCTGAAGAATGCCACGGCCGTTGAGCGCTCGAAGAATGATGACAACGCCGAGAAAAGTTACAACAAGGCCCTGGAGTTCGCCCGCGAAAGCAAAGACAGTTTTGCTGAAGCTGTGGCGCTGGCTGATCTGGCATGGCTGCTTACGAAGACCGGAAGATACGACCAGAGCTTAGCGATGGCGCAAAAGGCCCTGCAACTGGCCCAAGCCCATGACTACCGCTACCTGCACGCCGGAATATTGCTCAACCTGGGCTGGAACTATCAGGAGCTCGGCGATTTTTACAAGTCTCTCGACGCGTTCAAGAGGATGGAGAGTTTTTCCGCCGATACGCAGCTAAAAGAGGGTGCTCTGACGAACATCGGGAAGATCTTCCTGAATCAGGGAAACTACAAAGATGCCAGCGACTCCTTTGCCCAGGCCTATAAACTGGCGAAGGCACTGGACAGCCCGAACGATCTGGGGACGTTGCTCGATGATCTCGCCCTCTCCGCGCTTGGTTCAGGAGACTCAAATACCGCGGAATCCTATAATCAGCAGGCCCTTGCAATTTTCAAGACGAATCAGAATGATTCAGAAGAGCTAAGGTCACTGCTCACCACCGCCACCATTGCCGATACCCGAAAAGATTTTGAACGTGCCCGACCCATACTCGATCGGGTGATCGCAGACAAGGAGACACTGGATACTGTCCGGCTGGAGGCACAGGATGAGCGGGCTCGCCTGTTCGCGTCCACCGGCCTGAAAGCAAAGGCAAATGCCGAATATAAGGACGTGCTGGATAAGATTGGCCGTGTTCGAGTTTCCATTGAAGGCATCGAGAACAAACTAGCGTTTGCATTCTGGGAGGCCGCTTTTTATACCAAATACATCGAGTTCCTCGGGGAACAAAACGATCCTCGCGGAGCCTTTGAAGCAACGGAACTGATTCGCGCCCGCACTCTGGAGGAAGGCCCCGGCGGCAATCTCACGCACGCAAAGGTTTCCGATATTCAAAAATTTCTGGCAAAGAAACACGAGATCATTCTTGCGTACTGGCTGGCTCCGGAGAAATCATTTTTATGGATTGTGACTCCGTCAGACTGCCGTCAGTTTCCGCTGCCGTCAAAACAGGCGATTGATGAAAATGTCAGACTGTATCAGGAGGCTGTGACGAATGGCCGCGACACAGAAACCGGGAATGAATCCGGCGAATGGCTCTTCCGAATGCTGGCGGAGCCGGCCCGTCAACTGATAACAAAAAACGCACGGATTGTCATCATTTCCGATGGCAGCCTGGGGCAACTGAATTTCGAGACCTTGCTTGCGCCGAAACCTTCGCCACATTTCTGGATTCGCGATGTGGAGTTGCAGGCGGCTCATTCGGTCGCCTTGCTGATGAAACCCCGGACGGACAGTGCCCCGGGAGAGAAACTGGAAATCATCGGCGATCCCGTGGAGGCCGATCCCGATTATGGCCGGCTTGTGTACGCCCAAAAGGAAATGGGGGTGGTTGCCGCGCAGTTCCTCGGACCGAGGACGATTATTTCAGGCCCGAGCGCTGTTCCATCGGCGTATGCCGCCAGCAAGCCGGGCAGTTACGATGTCATTCATTTTTCAACCCACGGCTCCGCGAACGAGGCAAGCCCTTTGGAATCGGCGATCATCCTGTCCCCTGAAAAGAATGGCTCTTTTAAACTGTACGCGCGTGAAGTCATCAACACCCCGCTCAGGGCCAGGATCGTGGTCATTTCCGCCTGCTACGGCGCGGGCAAACGTACTTATTCCGCGGAGGGACTGGTAGGACTGGCGTGGGCCTTCCTGCGCGCGGGATCCCGTCAGGTCATTGCTGGTCTGTGGAATGTAAACGACGAAGTCACGCCCGAACTGATGCACGACTTCTACGCCGAATGGCGGAAGAGTAAAGACACGGCCGGCGCTCTTCATCTGGCCAAGCTCAAGATGCTCAACACAGGCAGGAAGGCCTTCCGCCGGCCGTACTACTGGGCGTCACTACAGCTCTATACCGGTTCGCAGAATTAACTCTGGCTCGCCTGCTGTTCCGCCATCTTCTTTCGCAGGCTCAGCGGGCGCATGTCGGTCCACACCTCTTTGATGTAGGCCAGGCACTCTTCCTTGGGGCCGCTTTTCCCGGCATCCTTCCAGCCCAGAGCGTTCTCGCGATGGGCGGGCCAGATGGAATATTGCTCTTCGTGATTGAGCACGACTTTGTATATGGTTTTATCTTCTCTTTCTTCAGCCATCATTCCTCCAGAAAATTGAGCAGGCGCACGATGATGCGCAAACCTGATTCGGGTCAGGGCCGCAGGCCTCTGACTCCCCTATAAGGATGCCCTCGCGGAACTCCGGGTTTCCTCAGACTTTTGCGGCGGCCAGGGCGCCGATGTCGGCGGAAGGACCGGCTTCCGGCCCGACTTCCCAGACACCTTCGAAATCCACGAAATACGCCCTGATGTTCAGGCCCGGAATGGACGACTGCAGACCCACGATCGCCTGTTGCAGATCGTCGCAATGATTGCGGGCCTCTTTGACCCTGTCGCCCTGGAAAGCCGCCAGTCCGCCGTAAGCGCCGCAGTCGGAGTGCAGCATCAGGATGACGGTGCGCGTGGAGTGCAGACTCATGGAGCGGCGAATCTGCTCCAGTACAAACGCCCGTTCGCTTTCCTGCCCGCAGGCGGCCAGACAGCGCGCGCCTCCCGCGATGCGGATCGGATCGGAATGAACAATACCGATGCGCCTGAGCAGCTTGCGGAAGACCGTCTCAAAGCGGTTGTCATAACACCATACCACCGCAGCATCGCAGGCGTATTTATCCGCGGGCGAACTGAAGTGGAACACCTTGCGCATCATGCCTCCTCCTCTCTTTTCTCTCCGGGAAGAAACACCCCCTAATAAGCCGTCTGGTTCCATGGTAGGTCCCGCCTGTTAAAAATGAGTGAATTCCTGCGCGGGCAGGCCGGAGGGCGCGAAAGAGACGGCGAAAAAACATGGAAGCAAAAAAAACGGCCGCGCTCCGGATCGATTTTGGAGTGCGGCCTGAGGAGCCCTGATGCGCGTGCTGAAAGTCGTTCAGTCTTTCGCAGGAACAAACGACAAAACCCGGGCAGGGACTGCCACCCCCTGGCTTCTGCCCTGCCCGAATGTTCTGTTTTTGCTTCCGTCGTGTAAGGCGCAAAGTCGCTTAAAAAGGGACCAGCGTCTCATAAAAAAATTCGCATTACTCCCACGCGTCTCCATTGAGCAGAGCGTTGACGACGGCCTGGGGAACCACCATGACAGCGGCTTCGTTGAAACCGTATTTTTCCATGACCGGGCGGCCGCCGATCAGCCGCTTTCTGCCTCCGTCGAGCAGATAAATCTTCTCCGAAGCCGCGCCCCGCAGCAGGATGGCGTCTTCGTCGAGCGAAGGGCCTTCGGCGATCTCGGCGACCGCGGAATCGACCCGCACGCCATGAAAGGCCGAGTCCCTGAAAAGGTTCACGAAAGCCAGGGGAAACGGAATCCGCCGGCGGTATCCAAGCCGGTCGACGACATAGAGGGTTTCCCGCCCGGAAATTCGGACTTTCGCGCCCGCAAGTTCAGGATGCGGTGCCGTGATTTCCGGATTGCGCCCGAACGAACCGGCACGGAGCTCGCCGGATGGCTCTAAAGGCAATTGATTGATGAACTTAAGTCGGGCAAGCGGCAGGGACGACATCTGTGGTCCTTTCACGGGTCACCTGCCAGGTCAGATCTTAACGGGGGTACCCACGGGGATTGGGT
>WNFD01007035.1_pt1 | contig 11195 bp, 13 predicted proteins | sample 5400491 | NCBI WGS metagenome assembly WNFD01 (sample SAMN13153343, study PRJNA577476) | soil metagenome | isolation source: 120 cm saprolite under Douglas fir tree site 2 hole 2 replicate 2 | place: USA:California | collected 2015-04-18 | reverse complement strand
GCGTGGCATTACCCGGAGCGCGCTTCAAGCTGGACCCGGCCTCCAATCGTTATCAGATCAGCAAGATTTTCGGAGGCCAGAATGAGGAAGAACTCTATCGCTCCCCGCTTACCGAAGTCGGCGTCGATGCAAAGGCCGGAGACTACGTTCTTGCCATCAACGGTGTAGAAGTCACCGGCAAGGAGGATATATACAAGTTTCTGCGCAATGCCGCGGATTCAACGGTTGATTTGACTCTCAACGCCAAGCCCGCGCTGCAGGGTTCGCGGAAGGTTTCGTATAAGCCGATTACGGACGAATCCAACCTTCTATACCTCGATTGGGTAAATCGCAATCGCGAAAAGGTTTCCCAACTGACCCACGGCCGCATCGGCTACATCCACGTGCCCGACATGGGAGCCACCGGCATTCGCGAATTCATCAAATGGTATTTTCCGCAGATTCGCATGGATGGAATGATCGTGGATGTCCGCGCCAATGGCGGGGGCAACGTGTCGCGAATGCTGATCGAGCGGATGCGCCGGGAGCTGCTGGGCATGCAGTATTCCCGCACTATCGAACAAGGATTCACGTATCCGGACCAGACGTTCACCGGGCCGATGGTGGCACTCCTGAACGAGAATTCCGCTTCGGACGGCGACATCTTTCCCGCCATGTTCCGCCAGGCGGGTGTCGGCCCGCTCATCGGCAAACGCTCCTGGGGCGGCGTGGTCGGCATTACCGACCACGGCCAACTAATCGACGGCGGCCATGTTAATGTGCCGGAGTTCGCGTTCACAAACCCGAAGGGCGAATGGATCATCGAAGGACACGGCGTGGATCCAGACATCGAGGTCGACAATGATCCTAAGTCGGTGATTGAAGGCCGCGATTTGCAATTGGAACGGGCCATCGCTGAAGTCTTGAAGCGCACCAAGGACAAACCGGCCAAACTGCCGGACCACGCTCCGGCACCGGTCAAATTGAAATAAGACGTTTCACGCGTAGTTGAACAAAAAACGTCCGGTCCTCTCGAACCGGACGTCCACAAGAAGGTGTCAATTTCTATTAAGCCGCCTCGACCCTCTCCACAATGCTCGGTCGCAGCGCCCGCCGCCGCAGCCGTGCCGTCCCCAGGTACACCGCGAAGCCGGCGAAAATAATCACCAAACCAAACACCAGACCATTCATCCCCAGCACCGTCTCACTCCCGCCGTGCACCACCGCCAATCCCAGCACCAACAATGGAAACACGCCCACCGAGATCGCGCCCACCAATCCACCTGGCACCCGAAACTCCCGCTTCAACTCCGGCTCGCGAATTCGCAGCACCACTAGAGTCACAAACTCCAGCATCAAGCTGGCCCCATATAAAATGATGTCCAGCGTAACCAGCCGCTCAAATCCCAATCCCAGGCAAAGCCCCCAGCCCGTCGCCAACACAACAATCGCAACCCATGGCGCCCGCGTTTTCGAGTGCGTTTTGCCAAATACTTTCGGCAGCATCCCATCCTGCGCCATTGCCAACGGCAGCCGCGAATAGCTCATCACCAGCGCGTTGAACATCCCAAACGCGCTCATCATTCCGCCCAGCACCAACAAAAATCCCAGCCAATTCGCCCCGTGCCAGCTTCCGCCGACCAGCCCGGCCACTTGCGCCCAAGCGCCATCGCCCGTAAACGCCGCCGCTGGCACGCCCGCCAGATACACCGCCGCGAACGGCACTACGTACGTCAGCGAAACCAAAATTACGGCCGCAATCATCGCCTTCGGATACGTCCTCTGCGGCCGCTCCACTTCTTGTGCAATTGTCGAAGCGTTGTCCCACCCCATGTAATTCCACATTGCGATCAGAATACCGCCTAGCAATCCTACCGTGCCTATCGCAGGTGCGACAGGTGCGCTACTCGCCGCCGCCAACTTAAAAGGTGAAAGCAAAACGATCAGAGCAAACGGCATCGACAGCAGGAAAAACAGCCACAGCGAAGTGATCCCCACTACGCGAATCCCGGCAATATTCAGCGCCGCGCACGCCGCCACCACAAACAGCCCGACCAGCACCCCGCGATGTCCTTCGCGAAACCACGGCGCAATCTGCGTCAAGTACGCCACGAACAGCGTGGGATAAATCGCCATATCGAAAATGCTCGCCACCAGCGACAGCCACGCTTCCTGAAATCCCCAGAAATTTCCCAGTCCGCGCCGCACCCACGCGTAATATCCGCCTTCCACCGGCAGCGCGCTTGATAGCTCGCCGATCATGAACGCCGTCGGCAAGCTCCATAACACCGGCGTCAGCAGCAAAATCAAAATCGCGCGCCCATATCCGGCGCCTTGCACAATCTGTTCCGTTCCGTAGGTGCCGCCGGACACCATGAAAAATGTCGCGGCGACCAACGGCCACAGCGTCAGCTTGGCGATTCGCTTTTTCGCTTGGGGGATTGCGTGGGAAGGAAGTGGGGCAGGCAGCGATAACGTACTCAATTTTTACTCTCGATCCTCCTGGAGCGAGCGCGCACCTTCACCAACCACCGAGCGACTTCGCATCCGAAGAATACAAGGTCCACCTCCGCATGCAACAACAAAATGCATCTGCAACGAAAATTTTTCACGCCACGTAATTGCAGGAGCGAAGGGAACCTCGCCGCGCCCCGACAGAACCGCCCTTGGCTAACCGGAATTTTTTGCGGCTCTCGGGTGCTCGGCGCAGACGTGCGACGCGAACTCTTTGTCGCGCTGTTGTTCGTAATGCTCTTTCATCTCTTCAATTGATTTGCCGACGACCGGCCCTGAGGGGTTGAATGCCCACGCGCATTCGGTGCAAGCCCACCCCTGAAAATTCTGTCTTTCCACCCATACCAGCTTGCGGCGCATCGCCACCATGGCGCTCCTCGAAATTGCTGCGGCTATGCTTCTTTGAAAGACGGTCTGACATTGGTCTTCCACGGCGCTGCGACGACAAACGCCGCTCTTTTCCTTGCCCTGAGCGAGGTTCTGCCCAGGTCACCTCGGTTTGAACGCTGCTGAAAAACCGAGGTGAAAACACAAGGTCCCAAAGATTAGTGATAGAAAGAGGCTGCTGTCTGTGGGGTATCCAACGCTGGCAAGAAATTGCTATCTCAATCCGAGCTCATCCTCGAACTGTTGAATGACACCGTAACACTCACAAGCGGAGTTCTGGAGTTTCCTGCGGTTCACAACCTTCACCGCGCCTCGCACGTATTCGATGATTCCTTTTTTTTGCAGTACGGCTGCTGCCACGCTCACCGTGGCTCGGTCCGTACCCATCATGGTGGCAATGAAATCGTGGGTGATTGGAAGCACTCTCAGCAGCCACCGCGACAGGCGCTGCTGTATATCGTGCAGCCGGTTGCACGCCGCGGTCTGTGCCACTTGCATCCCTTGCAGCCCGCTGTGCCTGCTCAAGATCATCTGCAACTGCGGCGCCGTCCGCAGAATGCGTTCCAGCGCATTTCCCATCATTCGGAAGCCATCGCCGGCGACCTGGATTATTTCCCGCACCGAACTTCTGCTCAACCCGACTGCCAATCCTGCCCCAACAAAGCCTTCGTTTCCCACTACGCCCACTTCCACAGTTCGACCGTCCTTGGTCACCACCACCTGCGAAACCATTCCTCGGTTCGGGAAATAGACGAACTCGATATTCTGCGTCGGCTCATGCAGGCTGAGATGATGCGGCAGATCGACGTACGTCAAATCCGCACGCATCAACTCGTATTCATTATCCGGCGTCGCCAGCAATACTTTGTTGCTTACTTGTTTTCCCTCGCCGTTGGTCCGCTGGCCTGTTTGTGCGACTCGAAAGTTTTTCCCACCCATGGCAATCCTGAAGGGCACCGCAGTGCCTTGCATTCATCGCGCGAACCTTCTTGGCCTCTGAGATTCCATGCCAATTCAACCAAACGAGGTCCCGAACAATCTGTGCAAAATGGGACACTTCCCAAAACCAAAGCAGACCGAATCACCTGCGGCAGGCAGGCGCCTCCCGGGACGCGTGGTTTGCGCCCCGAATGCTTCTACGCGACACGCAACCGCCGCCACGCCCACAATAAGATCGCTACCGCCAAGGCATACCCGATTGGCGACGAAAAGCTCGCCAGACTCCATTCGCCATCGAGGTCCGCCTCCAGCGGAGAAGCCGGATCGAACAGGATCTTCTTATGCGACCCGACCGGATATTGCCGCGCCCAGTGTTCCATCCACGGCCGGACGCCACTCTGAAATCCTCGGTCGACGGTCGTCTCAACAACTTGGCCATTCGCCACATACCGAATCGTCACACCCGCGCCCCACGCCCTATTGCGTTGCAGGCTGGCCCAGGGATTCGCTAAATACACAGCGGACCGCTGGACCTCCGCATCGGCCTTTGACCAACGCAGCAGCCGGCCAATCCGGCTCCCCGCCAGCCACCCGGCCAGGATCATCAACAGCACGGACAACCAGAAAAAGCCAAACGCCCACAGTTGACGCCCGGTCCGCTGGGGACTCGGCTGCACTACTTGCTGAGGAGTCGCTGCCATGTCTGTTTCTTGCGCCGCTGCATTGGAAACGCCACGCGCTCCGCCAGGGATTATAGAACGCCACCCTCAATGCGACTAGCTCAGTAGTGGCGGACGCTCACGCAGCTTTGTCTTCGTAGCGGCCAGTCACCTCGCCATCTCTCTTACCCAATGTGGCAGCCGCCTTCTGTTTACAACCCTACAAAAAGAGCGTCGGGCCTTCCCTCTATCGAATTATCAGGTGAATACCGGCTTGTGACCCGCCGGACCGCGCCCTAGCATCTCCGCCACGCGACAAACCCGGCGAGTCCGACCTCGCCGACCCCGACGGGTGCCCGCCTCCAAGGGCACTGCTGGGCACCCGTCCCTCCTTCGCGTCACCAAAAACCGCGCCGCCCCCAACACCTCCGCCCGAACAGCTCTTCAGCGCCAGCGGCAAATGGCTGGTCGGAATTGTTGCCGAGTTTGTGTTAGCATTTGCGATCGCGCAGTGGATGGGCAGTGGAAGGATCGGCAAAAGTGAACAATACGCCTGAGGATTTGCCCCCGAACAGCGGCGCGACAGAAACCGCCGTGAAGCGCCGTGCCAATGTCGCTCTCGGGTGGGGCTTTCTTCTGAGCCTCGTCGCCTTCCTGAGCTACATCCCCGTCTTCGCGAAATATCCTGTTACCCGCGACGTGCCCTGGGTCAATTTTCTGCTCTTTGCCGTCGGCTTGGTATTTCTTTTCGTGGGCCTGCGCAGAGCCTTTGCCCAACCGAGCCTCTATCGCGGAAAAATTACCGGCCCGATTCTAACCATACTCAGCGTTGCGGCTCTCGCTTTCTTCTGCTTCATGATATTTTCTTTAGGCAAGCACCTGCCCCCATCGACGCAGGCTCCCAAGGTGGGCCAAAAAGCACCGGACTTCGCCCTGGCTGACACCCGTGGCGCCACCGTCTCGCTGGCATCTCTTCTCTCCACGAGCGACGCATCGCACCCCACCAAAGGCGTCGTGCTAATTTTCTATCGCGGCTATTGGTGACCGTTCTGCAACTCCGAGTTACGGGGTATCCAGAATCGCCTGCAAGACTTCGACAAATTAGGCGTCAAGCCGGTGGCCATCAGCGTCGACTCTCCCGCCGAATCGCAAGGCCTGTGCAACAAGGCCGACTACACCTACATGTTTCTCTCTGACCCCAACGCAGAACTAATCCGCCGTTACGACCTCCTCCACAAAGGCGCCGGCGTCAACGGCCACGACATCGCCCGCCCGGCTGAGTTCTTGGTGGATTCCTCCGGCACAATCCGCTGGATCAATCTCACCGACGACCTCCGCGTCCGCGCTCGCCCCGACCAAATCCTAGAAGCCGCAAAGGCCCTGTGACCCGGCGCGCGTTGGTGGAAGCCCCGGAGTGGCAGCCTTTGCCTCATCCAGTCGAATGGACAGAAGTGTCAACCCGCAGACGGCTTCGCATGGCCACTGAGATGGCTAAGGAAGGAGTCAGCTAGATGTATGTCCCCTTCTCACAGCAACCTCCAAGTCGTTTTCGTCATCTACACTCTCTGGTACAGCTATTGCTCAAGTTTTCTCGCTGAGCATGAAACTTTTTTCGCGCAGCCGGGGTTTCAAGCAATAGATAGGTATATATAAATGCTCCGTCACTCTTATTTCCTCGCGCTGTTATTGCTGTTGAGCCCCATCGCCGGCTTGGCGCGGGAAGCAGCACCGGACGCCGTCTCCCCGTCCTTCACAACCGACCCAGAGCTCAGCGCCGGATTCGATCTCCTCTACCAGCAAAAGTTCGCGGAAGCCCGCGAAGGGTTCGCAAACTGGGAATCGCGCAATCCGGAACAGCCTTTTGGTCAGGTGGCCGTGGCCGCCAGCTATCTCTTTGAGGAGCTATCCCGCCAAGGCGTACTGACCAGCGATTTTTTCCTGAACGAAAAGAAATTCCTGCACGGGATTGACGGCAGCCCGGATGCGGAGCGCATGAGCCATTTTCGCGATGCTGTGGCGCGCGCCTGCGAGCTTGCCAGGGAGCGCCAGAAAACAAATCCCAGGGATGGCGAAGCGCTTCTTGCGCTGACGCTGTCCGCCGGAATGGAATCGGACGCGGAAGCGATTCTACAGAAAAAGCATCTGGCCGGCTTGAAGCGCATGAAAAAAGCCAATGGATATGCGAAGCAATTGCTGGAGCAGCATCCGGAGGCGACAGACGCGTACATCGCGCCCGGCATCGCAAATTACATTATCGGGTCACAGAGCGGCGGTACACGCTTCACGCTGTGGTTTGGCGGAATTCACGGCGACAAAAAGCTCGGCATGGAGCAAGTAGCCAGGACCGCGGAAAACGGCCGCTATCTCCGGCCGTTCGCCAAAATTATCCTGGCCCTCGCCGCGCGCCGCGAGAAACAGGATGCCTTGGCGCAAAGATTGTTCCGCGAATTGAGCGAGCAGTATCCGGGCAACGAGCTATTCGCTTTGGAATATACCAAAGCGATGAACCTGTCTAAACCGGCGGGCCTGGGCCGCTGACTTCTCTCTCGCTGACCACACTATCGACGAGCTCTCTCAACCTCAGGCGGGACCATTCGCCATTTGCCCCTGTACACGGGGACACGCCGCTTTACCACCATGGCGCTCGCTTCTTCAAGGGAAACGTGAGGCGCCACGTTTAGCCGGGGTGCGTCTGCAATTTCGTTGAGCGCAGCCACGATTTTTGCCTCGCTTTCCTTAGACTTGATCTCCGGTGGCCTAACAGCCCATTCCCTCCACTCCGGCCTCATGAGCTTGTCCCACAGCTTAGAAACAAGGAAGTCCCCCTCGACTGGCGGATAGTGGGCGAAAGACATTACGCCCCTCAGTTTCTCTTCATGCGAGAGCAGTGAATAATGCGCATCGAGTTTGGCGAGGTCGGCCTTCAAGTCATCCCCTCGAACGAACACCTGCCCCTCATCCAGGAACAACGGAGCTGTTCTTTCATGCAGCCTGTCGCGCGAGGTGAAGACCATGCAGAACGGGAGATAGTACAGATAAGCGATGTCGATCTTGTTGCTCGGTCGTTCCCGCCCGATCAAATCGGCACCTAAGGCTAGGGAGAAGAACAAATCGACCGTCATTACGTGGGCAGTGTATGGGGCAAACTCTTTGATCGGCGGGCTACCGTGAGATTTCCACCGGTCGAGGATTCTCCGCGCGACACTCTCGGGCTTAAGCGCCTGCAAGGCACCTGAGACGTGTCGAGAGGACGATTTCCCCAAAAACTCTGTGGCTGCGACCTTTGCAGCCAGGAGGTCCTTGGGGCGACCGATTCGCTTGATGATGTCTCGCCCCTGCCTGAAGATGGCGTCCAGGTCTATGGCGGACAGCGCGTCACGCCAGCTCTTTGCGAAACCACGCTCGACTTCAAGAAATTTTCCTTCTTCCCAACGGCTGAGTGCCTGCGCTTCGCGCGGCGGATCGAAGACAACCGCTCGCCCGCCGTCACGTGTAGCAACCGGGCTACCGCCCGCGACGACGGGAACGTGCCTCATCTCAAATCTGTTGCCGAGTAGCTCATTCACACTCAGGACGTGATGGTGGACGTTGATCCCACCCCCAAGCGGCGTCTTCTCTGCGAGTGCTCCTACGAATTCTTCCGGGCTACTTCCACTCTGCATTTCCTTTTCTAGGTCAGCCAACGTCTCAACGAAAAAGAGGGGTGTGATGCTCGGAAAATAGAAGGTGTCAAACCAAACTGCCTCATCGGTTGTTAGAATTTGCAGTGAAGACTTGTCGAACAGAAGAATTGGGCCTGAGCCGGGCATCAAACTCTCCAACTACAAGGGCTTTACCCTTTTGACTAGTTTACGCCTGTGGCGTGAGGGCCGCAAAAGGAGACGCGCGGCTCTACTCGTAAGTCGGTGAAAACGCGCCGTGCATCGCGGAAGATGCAAGCGCGCAAAAGGAAATGGTTTTGCCGACTTGGATTCCACACTACGCGTCGGAGGCTGCGGCTCGTGGCTAATGACGCTCTGTTGACCGGCTGGTATAGTACCTCCGAGGTGTGACCTGTGGATGAGGCGAAGATCAAGGCGAGGATCGATGAGCTTCTGGAGCTGGCGAAAAGCGGAAGGGGAGATGATAGCAGCCTCTCTACCGAGTTATACCAGGGCGCCATCACCATGTTGGAACTCACACACGGTGAGAATTGCTCGCAAATCTCAGCCTTGAAAGACCTGGTCGCCGGTCATCAAAAATCCAAAGAAGCTGCTTTCCGAATCACTAGGGCAATCACCAGCAGTGCGCTTGGCTCCCTGAAGAGTCTAAAGGGCGAAGTCGAGGCGGGGCTCGTTGGTAATCTTCGTCGGGAGGTCACGGGTGAAGTTCTGGCGGACCTACTCCTACTCGCCAAGGCCACTCTGGATGAAGGGACGGAAAGCAGTAAGAATGTTGCCGCTGTGCTGGTTGCTGCCGCCTTTGAAGACACAATTCGCCGACTCGGCGCTACTTACTGCGGCATTCACGCGCGGGAAAGCCTTCCTGACATTTTGGCCAAACTAAAAACGGCGGAAGTCTTGAAAGGCTCACAGGTCGGGGTCGTGCAGTCACATTTCCAGTTCCGAAATGACGCAATGCACGCGGACTGGAATAAGATCGATGTCGTCGCCGTGAGGACCGTGATGGCGTTGGTTCAGGAGCTACTCCTGAAACACTTTTCCTAGGCTGCCTCCCCGGCACTGGATTTCAGCTAGGCCGGACGTTACACTCCGCTGCATGTGGGAAACCATCGCTGTCTGGTTGGAAGCAATCGCCCTCATAGCGATCTTTTTCCTGGATTGGAAAGAGAGGAAAGAGAACCGCCAGGAGCAGCACCGTCAGCACAACGAAACAGGAGCACAGTTGGATATTGCGAAGAGCCAGGCTGAGGCAACGAAAAAATCAGCGGACGCGGCAATCGAGGCTGCCCTGGCTGCGAAGAAATCGGCTGAAATTGCCGCCGCCCTCCACCGGCCATTTGTGGGTCTGTCGGGAGTCACGCTAAAGCACGGCTGGGACTCACGGTTGTGGGACATCGCGTTCGCTCTCAAGAACTACGGCACGCTGCCTGCCTTTAACGTAGGCGCCATGTTCGACTTTTTCACCGACAATGATCGGCGTGCACAGAATTCAGAGCCTACCTCGGTCCAGATTTTCCCTTCTCAGGAATTCGAGTCCATTGTCCGGTTTGACATGGGTGATCCCGACAAAGTGGCCGTACACGCAGAAACGAAAAAGTTAAAAATTACGGTTCGAATTCCCTACCAAGGAGAGGACGGTCGCCACTTCGAGTACATCGCCGAGGTCTCCTATGCACACCACCGATTCGCGATCGACAAGGCGGAGACCCACTGACCTTCACACGCAGAGGTTTCAAAAGCGATGTACGGGAACTGGCCTGAGGCGACGGTGCGTGCGCGCAATCTCTTCCTGAAGATTCTGGAGCGGGTGCGGCGGCGCTGTGCCGCGAGCGTGGTGAGTTACGTGGCCATGCCAGAGCATGCGCCGCGCTAGAGCGCGGAACTGCCGGCCAGGTTGGCTGGCAGAGTTATGCGCGAAGGCGTTGGCACGAAGCGCAGGTACACCTCAGCCGCGAGCGCGTTGGGGATCCAGCAGAGCCAGGCGATGGCGGGGTAAACGATCGAAAAAGGCCAATGGAACGCGACACTAAGAGGCAGGTAGATGCGCAGAGTGATGGCTGCGGCGGCGAGGGCATAGCTGCGAATCATCCAGCGCCGGTGGGTGAGCGCATCGCCTCGCAAAATGAACTGCACGGCGAGCCCGGTGGCTACAATCCAAGCCGCGCCGAGGGTGAGAAATCCCGCGGAAGCGATCCAACCGGTCTGCGCATGCGGCGCGATCCAGAGTGAAGCACACCAGCCAAGCAAGACGGCGCTGCAGTAGATCCATCCCAAGAGGCGATGGCGATTCCAGCTGCTTTCACGGAAGCGAGGGACAAACTGCAACGGACCCGCCAGCAAGGCGATCGCGCCACCCAAGGCGTGCAGCGAAAGCGCGATGCGCCGCTGGCTGAAGTTGTCCAGTTCCGCAGGAAAGGGCACGTGCGGCAGCAGGTAACGAAGAGCACCCAGCGCGTTCACAAGGGCGAAGAGCGCGAGCAAGAGCCACAGGAGTTTAGGCAGGAGTCTCACGTTGGTTTATTCTGTCACGTTTCCTTGCGCTAAAAATGCCGATCGCCGCGTTCGAGTCAATTTCTCGCTCCCCTTCCTGCGCTCCATCATTCTGACACCGCTGACAAGATGCCGGACGTGCGGCGGTAGAGCCGCGATTTAAAAAAGCACCAGCCTGCGTAAGTCACTGAAATAGCGTTCCTTACAGGCAATCATCTTCGATACCGTTTGGCATTGAGAATGCCTTTCTATTTCACGAACAAAATACCGCGGCGAAATGAACTTTGGCGCGGATGTCTAAGATAAGGAGATTTAAACATGTACCGCAAAATGTCCGCTGGCATAATCTGCCTGATGCTGTTCGGGGCGACTTTCTTTGTCCCAAAGGTTCGGGCCGACGAATTCGATAAGAAAACGATTGTGACTGTCAACGAACCCATTCAGGTTCCCGGGAAAGTGCTTCCCGCAGGCACCTACGTATTGAAGCTGCTGGACTCCAACGATCGCACTCTCGTTGCAATTTACAATGCTGACGGGAGGCATTTGATTACCACGATTCAAGGTA
>WNFD01008792.1_pt1 | contig 11197 bp, 11 predicted proteins | sample 5400491 | NCBI WGS metagenome assembly WNFD01 (sample SAMN13153343, study PRJNA577476) | soil metagenome | isolation source: 120 cm saprolite under Douglas fir tree site 2 hole 2 replicate 2 | place: USA:California | collected 2015-04-18 | reverse complement strand
CTCCGACTGTTTCTTCGCTCCCGCGGGGGAAGCCGACTTCTCGTCCGTGGAGGAGGCACACGGCAAGCTGGTCGACCAGGTGGTCGAGGTCGACGAGAAGCTGATGGAAGCCTACCTCGAGAAAGGCGAGGTGACGCCCGAGGAGCTGCACGCGCCGCTCGAGCGGGCGCTGCGCGAAGGGCATCTCATCCCGGTGGTGTTCACTTCGGCGAAGAGCGGAGCGGGCATTGGCGAGCTGATGGACATCATCGTGCAGCTGCTTCCCAACCCCCTGGAGGGAAACCCGCCGGTCTATGTCAAGACGGCGGCGGATGGGAAAGCCGGCGAGCTCAGGGCCGAGCCCGACCCGAAGCAGCACGCGCTCGCGCACGTCTTCAAGATCGAGATCGACCCGTACATCGGGCGCCTCGCGGTGTTTCGCGTGCATCAGGGACGCCTGACGCCAGGCGGGCAGCTGTATATCGGCGAAGGCCGCAAGCCGATCAAGGCGGGGCACCTGTTCATGCTGCGCGGAAAGACGCAGGTGGAGGTGCACGAGGCGCTGCCGGGCGACATCTGCGCCATCGCCAAGATCGAAGACATCCAGTTCGACCATGTGCTGCACGATTCGCCCGAGGACGCGCAGGTGCACGCCCGGCCGCTCGAGCTGCCGACCTCGGTGTTCGGGCTCGCGGTGCTGCCGAAGAAGCGCGGCGACGAGCAGAAGGTCTCCGACGTGTTGCACAAGATCATTGCAGAAGATCCGTGCTTTCGCATCGAGCACAACGCCCAGGCGAACGAGACGGTGATGCGCGGGCTCGGCGAGATGCATCTCAGGACCGTGCTCGAGAAGATGTCATCGCAGTACAAGCTCGAGCTCGACACCCGCCCGCCGTCGATTCAGAAGCAGACCGGCGGCGCCGGCCAGTTCGGCGAGGTGTTCCTGAAAGTGGAGCCGCTGCCTCGCGGCAGCGGCTTTGAGTTCGTCGACAGCGTGAAAGGCGGCGCGATCCCCAACCAGTTCATCCCGTCGGTCGAGAAGGGCGTGCGCAGCGTGCTCGACACCGGCTACCTCGCCGGCTTCCCGCTGCAGGACGTGCGCGTGATCGTGTACGACGGCAAGAGCCATCCGGTCGACTCCAAGGACGTGGCCTTCATGTCGGCCGGCCGCAAGGCCTTTCTCGACGCCCTCGCCAAGGCGCGGCCGATCGTGCTTGAGCCGATCGTCAATGTCGACATCATCGCGCCGGAGACCAAGATGGGCGACATCGCCGGCGAGCTGTCCGGGCACCGCGGGCAGATCAAGGGCTCGGACACGCCGCGTCCCGGCACCGTGCAGATCTCGGCGCAGGCGCCGCTCTCGGAGCTCGAGCACTTTCCGGCCCGCCTCAAGTCGCTCACCGCGGGCCACGGCTCGTACAGCCTGGAATTCAGCCACTACGAGCCGGCGCCGCCGCAGCTCCAGCAGAAGCTCGTCGCCGCGCACCGCCCCGCCGCCACCGAGGACTGAGCCCTCACTCATGCATTACGTTCGCCGCGGCCAGGGCACGCCGCCACTCGTCTTCGTGCACGGCTTTACCGGCGACCACACCGATTGGCAGTTACAAGTAGATCATTTTGAAGGCGAGCAGCAAGTGCTTGCCTGCGACTTGCGCGGCCACGGCGAGACGCCGGGGCGCCCGGCCGAGTGCACCATTGAGCGCTACGGCGCAGATGTCGCCGCTCTGCTGGCGAATCTCGAGTTGTCCAAAGCCATCCTGGTTGGCCACAGCATGGGCTGCCGCGTCGTGCTCGAAGCGGCCCGGCTGGATCCGGACCGCATAGGCGGCATCGTCCTGGTCGATGGCAGCAGGATGTCCGGCGGCGTGGCCCCGGAATCCGCTGGCTACGTCGCCTTCGCGGACGGCCTGTTTGGCCAGATGTTCGTACGTTCCTCGCCCCGGTCGGAGGCGATCATCGCGCGCGCCAAACGCATGCCGGCCAACACCGCCGTTGCGGCATTTCGGTCGATGCTGCGCTGGGATGCGGAAAAGCTGGAAGCGGCGCTCGCCGCCGTGCGAGCGCCTCTCATGGTGATCCAGAGCACCTGGATCAACCCCGAGCGTAAGCGCGCTTCCCTGAAGGCGGGGCAGACGTCGCCCTGGCTCGAGCTTCTCAGGCAACGCGTGCCCGGCGCACGCATCGAAATTGTTCCCGGCGTCGGCCATTTCGCGCAGCTCGAGGCCGCGCCGAGCGTCAACCGGCTGATTGCAGAGGCCGGTCGATCAGCCGGTGCACCTTGAGCGCTTCCTCGCCGTTCACGCGCGGCTCAGGGCATGTGGGCGCGCGCGCGCCGGAATAGCCGATGCCGATGAACAGATCGAACGCAGCGCTCATCGAGCGGTTTTCGCGAGAAGGCGTTCCAGTTCCAGCGCTTGCTCTTTGAGCTTCTTCGGGTTGGCCTTCGCCAGGCGGCCGAGATTTTCGAGCTTCCATCGAATGCCGGGCAACTGCTCGAGATGCCCTATGCCGAGCAAATCCCACTTGGGTTCGTTGCGCGCGAGCGATAACAGGAACTCCCGCTCAGCGGCATCAAGGCTGGCTTGCAGCTCGGCCACCATGCGCTCGCGCGCCGACAAGAGGGCCCTCAACTCGACCGGGTCTGTGGTCATGCCCTTGAAGGTGCCCGCGTACTCCGCGGAAATATCCCGCAGGTTCGGCGAAAGCACTTCGTGAATCGGTCGATTGTGGCTCGCGAGATAGACGACGAAGCTGCGGCGGATTGCCGGAGTGATTCCCTCGTGGCTGAAGAGCTCCATTACGTCGAACAGGTCTCGTGGATGCTGACGGTCCAGCGCAGCCACGAGCTTCCCGCCATACAGGTCTTCGAGCGATGCGAGCGGCAACTCGAGATCCGCCTGCAACACCTCCTTCGCCTTGGCGCTGAGCGAAGTCGAGCGAACCGCGTGTACCGTGCCGCGCAGCACGAAGTTAACTTCGACTTTCACTTCGAGCTTGTCGCGCCGGACGAAGACTTTCGTTTCGCCGGCGTCGGCGACCGTCGCCACGTGAGTCTGGAATCCGCGTTTCTTGAGACGCTCGCCCGCGCTCTTGATCGCCTCATTGATCCTGCCGAGCGCTTCATCGCGCCCCATGCTGTGATCGGTAAAAACCAAGTCCAGGTCCACGGATAACCGGGGCATGTCCCGAACGAAAAGATTGATCGCCGTCCCGCCTTTGAGGGCGAAGATGTTGTCAGCGAACACCAGCGGCGCAACCTGAGTCAGCAGCCGCGCTGTGTCGAGGTAGACCTGATTCAAGCCTTGAGCACCAGCAAGCCATCCTTCGACTTCGATATCCAAGGACGCGAACTTCCCGTCGGCAGGACCGCCGCGTCGAGCTTGCCGGCCCATGGCAGCGAAAGCTCGCGCGCAAGCGTAAGGCACAGCCGAACCGTCTTGACGCTCGTGCAGCGCTTGAGGAGATCCATCAGCACCTCGGCGCGCAGGTTGTACGTGCCTTTGGCTATTTCCCTGGCCTCCTGCAGCGGCTGCCGAACGCCTACCTCGTCCAGCAACTCAAGAAGGGCGCGTTCCGGCGTCGAGACTAGCGGCGCGTTGTCGCGGTTCTCGAAGCGACCGACGCCAAGCATCTGCTCCGGCTTTTCATTGAACAGCCGCTTGCGGTGGTACTCGCTCGGAAAATGCTTGACGAACCACTCGGGAGGTCGCGCGGTCGCCCAGCCGTACAAATGTAATAGGGACTGCTGGGACACATATTGGCGGACGCCATACCACTCCAAAGCCGTCTTCCCGCCAAGGTGTAGCCCGGCTATTTGCTGTTGGAGCACGACGAGACTTGGGTGCAACTGAAGCGACTCGCCGGGCCGGCTATAGACGCCTCTGCCCAAGCGCTGGAGCCATCCCGCGCGGGCGTAGTGAACCGCCAAGTCAGCAGAGACACCCATTTCGGCGAGCTGCGCCGAGGTCACCGGAGAGCCGGGAGGCAGCCGGACATATAGGGTATTTAATTTGCTTTTGTTAGTCGTAGTCACGCTACGATTATATAGACTATCCTAATAGACAGTCTGCACGGACTCTTGGAAAGGTCTGATGAATCGTAGCCATACTACGATAACAGAATCTTTTCAAATAAATGTACTATTTGGACGCCATGCCGATCAGCCCCACTCTAAAAGCCATAAAACTCCGCAGGGTTGTCGGCGAGGATCTTCCTGCGCACGGCTGCGTCCGGCGCCCAGTCGAGCAGCAGGTCGAGCAGGTCGGCATCCTCGGGCGGCCTGGGCTTGCGCGCCGAGGGATGCGGCCAGTTGCTCGCCCACAGCATGCGCTCGGGCGCATGCTTCACCAGCGCCTTCGCCAGCCGGCCGACGTCCTCATACTTTGGCCCGCCGGTCTTCGAAGTCTCGTAGGGAGCCGAAAGCTTGACCCAGCAGCGGCCGGTGTCGACCAGCCTCATCAATGATTTGAAGGATTCATGTTGGGGAAGCACGGGCTCGAGATACTTCCCGGTGTGGTCGATGACGAACCTGCCGGGCAGCCGCTTGATCTGCGCCTCGACTTTCGGCAGCTCGCGCCCGTCGAGCTGGAGGTTGGCGTGCCAGCCGAAAGGATGCACGCGCGCCATCAGGGAATCCATGACGTCGAAGCCGAGCGTGCCGCCGTGGAGCGTCATGATGCGCAGCCCGCAGATGCCGCCTTTGGTGAGGCGCTCGAGCTCGGCGTCGGTAACGCCGGGCTTGACCACGGCTACGCCTTTCGCGCCTTTTCCTATTTTCTTTATGGCCTCCAAAGTGACGGTGTTGTCGTCCGCGTAAGCGTTTGGCTGCACCACGATCACGCGCTCGAGACCGAGGCGCTTTTGCATGACGCGGTAGTCCGACACCGGGAAATGACCCGGCATGAATGTGCCAGGCGCTCCCGGCACCGCGGAATCGTAGATATGCATGTGCGTATCGGTCGCGCCCGCTGGAACGCGAATCTTCATTTCTTCTTCCCTTTGGATTTTTTCGGCGGAGCGGCCGGGTTCGGGACCTCTTCCACATGCACGAAGACTCCGCCCTGGTACATCTCGGCGCGCGGATCGCCCGGTTTTTCCCGCGCCAGCACTTCGGCGGCATGGGTCTCGGCATTGTCCTGCGGCCGGTAGCCGAGCCGCGCGGCGTTGGAATTGTCGTACCAGCTGCGCGTGTTGCCCGAGACGCCGTAGACGATCTCGAAGCGGATGCCGGGATGATCGATGCCGATCGAGACGAGCTGCGCCAGGTCGCGCGGGCTGAACCAGATGGCGAGCCGGCGCTTGTCGATCGGCGCCGGATTGACGTTGCCGATGCGGATCATGAACATCTCCATGCCGTATTTGTCGGCGTAGAGGCTGCCGAGCGCCTCGCCGAACACCTTCGACACGCCGTAGCGGCTGTCGGGCTTCGGGTAGACGCGATGGTCGATCGTCTGGTCGCGCCGGTAGAAGCCGACCGCGTGGTTGCTGGTGGGGAACACGATACGCTTCACGCCGTTCCTGCGGGCCGCCTCGAACACGTTGTAGCAGCCGATGATGTTCGCCTTGAGGATCCCGTCCCACGGCCCTTCGACCGAGTAGCCGCCGAGGTGGACGATGGCGTCGACGCCCTTGGTGATGCGCAGCGCGTCGGACATCTTCGAGATGTCCGCGCGCATGAATTTTTGCCCCTTGGCGGGCTTCAGCGGCCGTTTGTCGGATAAACGAAGGCTGTATTTGCCCGCCAGCTCGCGCCGCAGGTGCGTGCCGACGTCTCCCGTCGCTCCGGTGATCAGTACGGTTTTCATCGCTCGACCTTTCTCGTCCAGTGCTCGGCATTGACCGCGCCTTTCGGCGCCCGTCCCTTCAGTATCTCGCCCGCCTGCGCCACCGTCTCGAGCGACTGGTGCTCGATCGCCGGAGGCGTGAGCCCGGCGGCATGCGGCGTGGCGATCACGTCGGGCCGCGCCGCGAGCCGGGGCGTCGGCATCTGGTCGGGTGCGCGACCGACGTCCATCGCGCAGCCGGCAAGGCGACCTGCATCGAGCGCCGCTTCGAGCGCCGGCTCGTCGACCAGGTTGCCGCGCGACACGTTGATGAAGAAGGCGCCTTTTTTCATCTTCGCGAACGCCGCCGCATTCATCAGATTTTCCGTCTCGCCGGTCGCAGTCGCTAATGGAACCACGTAATCCGACTGCCGCAGAAGTTCATCGAAAGACGCCTGCTCGACGTCTTTCACGTAAGGATCGTTGACCAGCACGCGCATCCCGAGAGCTTTCCCCATCCTGGAAACTTCCTTGCCGATGGCGCCGTAGCCGATGACGCCGAGCGTGCTGCCGCGCAACTCCTTTCCCATCGCCGCCTTCGGCACCCGCCCCGCGCGGTAGTCCATCGTCGAGCGCGTGATGCCGCGAGAGAGATCCACCATGAATCCGAGCACCATTTCGGCCACCGACGTGACGAAGCCGGCGCTCGCCTGCGTGACGAGCACGCCCGCCTTGCTCGCCGCGGCGAGGTCGATGTTGCGGATATCGATCGCACAGCGTACGAACGCCACCAGCTTCGGCAGGCGCTGGAATACCTCGGCCGGCCCGGGCGACTGCCGGTAGGAGACGATCATCTCGCAGTTTTCCGCGGCACGAATCAACTGCTCGCCTTGAAGCGGTTCTTTTCCTTCATGGAGCCTGACCTCTCCCAGGTTCTGCAAACCCTTGAGAGCCCGTTCTCCGTAATAGAGGGCCAGCGCCTCGGGCGAGTGCGTGAGGAGAATGCGGACCACTACGCTGCTTTGCGTTGCGCCGCCAGGCGTCGGTAGCGCTCGAGCGAGCGGGTGAGATGGCGCCGCATCGCATCGCGCGCCCCTTTCGGATCGCGGCTCTCGATCGCCTGGTAAATCCTGCGATGCTCTTCCTGGATCAGGGCGAGATAGGCGCGCCGGCCGCCCATCTGCTCGGGCAGCCCGCTCACCGTGCGGCGCGGGATCAGGTGCCGGCCGATGAACTGGAGAAAGCGCGAGAACTCTGCATTGCCGGTCGCTTCCGCGATGGCGCGGTGCAGCGCCAGGTCCTCGTCGACCGCGGTCTTGCCGCCGGCGGCAGCGCGATCGATCGCGTCCAGGGCGGCGGCGATGGCGCGTACCTGAGCGCGCGAGGCGCGCTCCGCGGCGAGGCCGGCCGACTCGATCTCGACCCCGAGGCGCAGCTCCATCACGTTGAGGATTTCGTCGAGCGACTGCATGCGCTCGGGATCGATGCGGAACGGCGCGCGCTGCGGTTCCGCGGAAACAAAGGCACCCACGCCCTGGCGAGTCACCACCAGGCCCTCGGCGCGCAGCGCCGCGACCGCCTCGCGCACCACCGTCCTGCTCACACGGGCCGCCCGTGTGAGCTCCTGCTCGGTCGGCAGCCGCGCGCCGGGAGCGAGCCGGCCGCCCTTGATCTGCTCGGCGAGCTGCTCGAACAGGCGCCGCGACAGCTTTCTCTCGGTCGCGAGCGGGCGGATCTTGACGAGGGGAGGCTGCATGGTTGTATGATGACTGACGAATCTTACCAGAGGAGGATTCCATGTCGTACCGGCATTTCATCGGCGCCGCGGTCGCGGCGGCGTGCTTCGCTCTGCCTGCGGCGGGCATGGCGCAGCAAAAACAGGTGTGGAAGGCGTCGGACGTGCACCCACTCGGCTACCCGACGGTCGAGGCGATCGTGCGCATGGGCAAGAAGCTCGAGGCGCAGACCGGCGGCCGCTACTCGATTCAGATGTTTCCGTCGATGCAGCTCGGCGGCGAGAAGGAAATGATCGAGCAGGCCCAGGTCGGCGCACTGCAGATCGCACGGATCTCGGTGGGCGCCATGGGCCCCGTCGTGGACGATCTGAACGTGTTCAACATGCCGTTCATCTTTCGCGACGAGCACCACATGCGCAAAGTGATCGACGGTCCGATCGGCCAGGAGCTGCTCGAGCGCACTTCCAACGCGCCGACCTCGCGCCTCATCGTGCTCGGCTGGATGGACGCCGGCACGCGCAATGTCTACTCGAACAGGCCCGTCACCAAGCCCGCGGACCTCAAGGGCATGAAGATCCGCATGATGGGCAACCCGCTGTTCGTCGAGACCATGAACGCGATGGGCGGCAACGGCGTCGCGATGGGCTTCAACGAGCTCTACAGCGCGCTGCAGACGGGCGTCGTCGACGGCGCGGAGAACAACCCGCCGACGCTGCTCGCGCAGAACCACTACCAGGTGAGCAAGGTGTACAGCCTCACCGGCCACCTGATCATTCCCGAGATCTTCGTGTTCTCCAAGCGCAACTGGGAGACGCTGCCCAAGGCCGACCAGGACCTCGTCAAGAAGCTGTCGCGGGAAGCGCAGCTCGAGCAGCGCCAGCTGTGGGATGCGTATGTCGGAGAGGCCGAGTCGAAGCTCAAGGCCGCGGGCATCCAGTTCGTCGCGGCCGACAAGCAGGCCTTCTACAAGGCGACGCAACCGGTCCGCGACAAGTACGGCGCCAAGTACAGCGCGCTGCTGAAGCGCATCGAGGACACTCGGTAGGCTTCATCCTCCGGGAAACGGGCCGCTGAGCGGCCCGTTTTTTTATATGAAACAGCGCTACCAGAAAACGATGGAGTGGCTGTACCTCGCCTGCATCGTGCTGTCGGGCACCGCGCTGGTGGTGATCACGCTCATCATTCCGCTCGGCGTGTTCATGCGCTACGCGATGAACAATCCGCTTTCCTGGCCCGAGCCGGCCTCGGTGGTGATGATGGTGATGTTTTCCTTCATCGGCGGCGCCGCGGTGTACCGCGCCAACGCGCAGATCGCGGTCGAGGCGCTGCTCAAGGCCGTCGGGCCGAAGGCGCGGGTCGGAATGACCTGGGGCGTGCATGCCTGCATGGCGCTCACCGCGCTGTTCATGCTCGGCTATGGCGTTCACCTGTGCGAGCTCACCTGGTACAACACGATGGCTGAATTCCCCGACTTGCGCGTCGGCATCGTGTATATGCCGATTCCTGTCGGCGGCCTGCTTACCTTCTTGTTCCTGGTTGAGAAGGCGTGGATCGGCGACCCGCCGAAGACCGACGTCATGTACAGCGACCAGGCCGCCGAGCTCGAATAGATGGACATTCTCGTTCTTCTTGGCTCTTTCACGATTCTGTGCGCGCTCGCGGTGCCGGTCGCCTACGCCCTGGGCCTCGCGGCCCTGATCGCGGCCCTCTACGTCGACATCCCGCTCGAGGCGGTGATGCTCAAGATCTCCGACGGCACCGACGACTTCGCATTGCTCGCGATCCCGTTCTTCGTGCTCGCCGGCGCGATCATGGCCGAGGGCGGCATGGCGATGCGCCTGGTGAACCTCGCCAAGGTATTCGTCGGCTTCATCCGCGGCGGCATGGCGATCGTCAACATCCTCGCGAGCACGCTGTTCGGCTGCATCTCGGGCTCGTCGGTCGCGGACACCGCGTCGATCGGCTCGGTGATGATCCCGCAGATGATCAAGCAGGGCTACCCGCGCGTTTTCGCCACCAACGTGACCATCTGCGGCTCGGTGCAGGCGCTGATGATCCCGCCTTCGCACAACGCGGTGATCTATTCGGTCGCCGCCGGCGGCACGATCTCCGTCGCCAGCCTGTTCCTCGCCGGCATCCTGCCGGGGCTTCTGTTCGGCGCCTGCCTGATCGGCCTGGTCGTGTGGACCGCGCACAAGCGCAGCTTTCCGGTATCCGAGCCCACCGCGCTCAAAGATGTGCCGAGGATCGTCCGCGAGGCGCTGTGGGGGCTGGTGACCGTCATCATCATCATGGGCGGAATCCTTTCCGGCGTGTTCACGCCCACCGAGTCGGCCGCCGTCGCCTGCGTCTATGCATTCCTGGTCACCTTCCTCGTGTATCGCGACTACAAATGGCGCGACCTGCCGCATCTAATCCATCGCGTCATCAAGACCGTTGCGATGGTGATGATGCTGATCGGTTTTTCGGTCGGCTTCGGCTACATGATGGCGATCATGCAGATTCCGGCGAAGATCACGGTCTTCTTCCTCAGCATTTCGGAGAACAAGTACGTCTTCCTGCTGCTGGTGAACATCGTGCTGCTGCTCCTCGGCACCTTCATGGATCTCGCGCCGATGCTCCTCATTTGCACGCCGATCTTCCTGCCGGTGGTCTACAAGCTCGGCATCGACCCGGTGCACTTCGGCATGATCATGATCCTCAACCTCGGCATCGGCCTGATCACCCCGCCGGTGGGCCCGACCCTGTTCGTCGGCTGCGCCATCGGCAAGGTGACCATGGAGGAAGTCTCGAAGGAGCTGTGGCCGTTCTACGGCGCGATGTGCTTCGCACTGTTGCTCGTGACCTACATTCCGGCAATCTCTCTGTGGATTCCGGGACTCGTGAGATAAGGGGAGACAATATGAAGCTGAAACCGCTGTCGGCAGGTATTTGCATGGCCATGGCCATCGGTCAGGAAGTGACTGGAGGAAAACGTGGTCTGTCCCTGATTTTCGGGCTACAGTGACGCTGCAACCCTCTAGGAGGAGGAGACACAATGGCTAGGTTTACCCGTCGCAAATTCCTGCAGGCATCCGGTGCCGGGCTCGCGGGAATACTCGCATCGCATCAGGCGCCGGTGTTCGCGCAGGCCGGCACGGTCCACTGGATATCCGACGAGCTGCTGAGGAAGACGATCCTGCCCGAGGCGGGCAAGGCGCTCGGCCTCAAGATCAACCTTGAAACAGTGAACGGGAACGATCTGCAGCCGCGCGCCACCTCGGCGATCCAGTCGGGAAGCGGCCCGGACCTCTTCATGTTGTTCAACAATCACCCGCACCTCTATGCGGCGAGCGCGGTCGACATCAGCGACGTCGCCGAGGCGATCGGCAAGGCGCAGGGCGGCTACTACCGCCTGTGCCGCAGCAACACCAACGACGGCAAGAAGTTCATGTCGGTGCCCTGGGCGATCATCGGCGGCATGATCGCGTACCGCAAATCGTGGTTCGAGGAAGTCGGCTACAGCAAGTTTCCGGAGACCTGGCAGCAATATCACGAGGCGGGCAAGAAACTGAAGGCGAAAGGCCACCCGATCGGGCAAACGCTCGGCCATACCTTCGGCGATGCGCCGACCTTCAGCTATCCCTACCTCTGGTCCTGGGGCGGCAAGGAAGTCGACGAGAAAGGCAAGGTCGTCCTGGATTCAAAGCAAACCCTGGAGTCGGTGAAGTTCATGACCGC
>WNFD01007033.1_pt1 | contig 11197 bp, 9 predicted proteins | sample 5400491 | NCBI WGS metagenome assembly WNFD01 (sample SAMN13153343, study PRJNA577476) | soil metagenome | isolation source: 120 cm saprolite under Douglas fir tree site 2 hole 2 replicate 2 | place: USA:California | collected 2015-04-18 | reverse complement strand
AGCTGATCGTTCACTTCAACATTGAAGAAGGAAAACAGACGCTGGTCTCCAGCCTGCAGGTGGAAGGGGTGCGCGCCCTGCCGGAGGAGCAGATCCGCGAGGTCTTGGGTTCGCTGCCGGGCCAGCCCTTTTCCGACATCAACGTTTCGAGCGATCGCGACAACGTGCTGGCCCTCTACTATAACCAGGGATTCCCGCAGGCGACGTTTTCCTACACGGCGGAGCCCGATAAATCCCCGGAAGCGCAAGCCGCCGTCACCCAGGAAAACGCGAAAGAGGAAAAGCTGACAGGCGAGGCCCGAAAGTACGCTATCGAACGCGCGGAGCCCGTAAAGCTGGTCTATAAGATTGTGGAAGGCCCGCGTATCTCCGTAAAAAGAGTTTTTCTCACCGGATACAACCACACCCGCCAGCGGGTGATTCGCCGCGAGGTCAAAGTGAAGCCTGGCGCGCCCCTGCGCGAAGGGGAAGTCGTCGAATCCCAGCAGAAGTTGTACAACCTGGGGGTTTTCAATCGTGTCACCATCGAGCCGCAAAACGCCAATGGCACCGACCCGGAAAAAGACATCGTGGTTCTGGTCGAGGAAGCCAAGCGCTACACCATCGCCTACGGCGGCGGATTCGAAGTGCAGCGCCTGGCAAGCACCACGGATCCCACCGGCGGAGAAATCCAGGCCGCACCGCGCGGCATCCTGGAAATTTCGAAACAGAATGTCACCGGCCGCGCGGACACCCTCGCCCTGAAACTCCGCGGCAGCACCATCCAGGGACGCGCGCTGCTTGCTTACACTGCACCCAATACATTCAATGTTTCGAAGCTGAGCACTCAGGCGAACGCGTACGTGGAAAAAACGCAGGACATCAACACCTTCGGCCAGACGCGCTACGAAGGCAACATTCAACTTACCGACCAGGTTACCTCCCGCTCGTCCCTGTTGTTCCGCTATGTCTTCCGTAAAGTTACTGTCAGCAATCTGAATATTCCCGCGGAAGAAGTGCCGCTCTTCAACCAGCCGACGCTGGTTTCCGAGTTCGGCACAACCTATGTTCGCGATTATCGCAACAATCCCGCGGACGCCACGAAGGGCTCCTTCAACACGGTGGATGTCAGCGCCGCGGCCACGTCCATCGGTTCCAGCGCCAGCTTCTTGCGCTACTTTGCCCAGAATTCCACCTACACGCCGCTCTCGCGAAACTGGAATTTTGCCCGCTCTCTCCGCATCGGCATTTTGCAGCCCTTTGGCAACACCGTTTCCCTGAGCTTTCCGGCGCCCACGGTAGCCCCTCTGCCGCAGTTAATCCCGCTGCCGGAAAGGCTCTTCGCCGGAGGCGGCACATCAATACGAGGTTTTGCTCTCAATCAGGCGGGGCCACGCGACGCTCTGACGGGTTTCCCGGTGGGCGGCCAGGCGCTCGTAATCCTCAATCAGGAGATACGATTCCCGTTGAAGCTGCCAATCATCGGCACAAAACTCGGCGGTGCGTTGTTCTATGACGCGGGAAACGTCTACAGCCGGGCCAGCCGCGTAACTCTTCGCTGGTCGCCCCCGAAGCCCGTCTTCGTGGCCGCGTTTCCCGGCCAGCCGCCGGGGCCATTCAACCCGACGCGCTGCGTGGCCAACTGCACCAATGAGCTGAACTATCTCTCCCACACTGTCGGCTTCGGGCTGCGATACGCCACGCCCATCGGCCCCATCCGCATTGATATGGGCTATCAACTGAATCCTGCGGAATTCGTAATCCCTTGCCAGAACACCCGGGCGTTTTGCCAGCAAGGCACGCACCTGCAGAAGTTTCAAATATTTTTCAACCTGGGCTCGAGCTTCTGATGCGTAAATGGATCACACTCGCGGCGATGTTCGTCGGCCTTCTGCCGGTTCCTGGCCGCATCGACGCGCAGGAAGTGATCGACCGGATTGTCGCCAGAGTCGAAACTGACATCATCCTGTTAAGCGACGTCCGCCAACTCAGCCGCTACCAGGCCTTCCTCGATGGCAAAGCGCAAAGCGACGCGGACATCCTGAACCGTCTGATCGACCAGTGGATCGTCCGCAACGAAGCCAGCGTCGCCCGCTTTCCACAGCCTTCCGATGAAGACGTTAGCCGCAGCGTCGAACGCCTGAAACGCTCTTTTGCTTCGCCCGCGGAATTTCAGGAACGGCAAAACCAGAGCGGCATATCTGACGACGAAATTCGCCGGTTCGTCCGCGCGCAACTCTATCTCAGCAATTACCTGGACAGCCGCTTCCGCCCGGCAATCCAGATCGACGAAAAAGCCATCGATGATTTTTACAGGACCCGTGTTGTGCCTCGGGCGGAGTCGCGCGGGCAGACCCCCCCGACGCTCGAAAACGCCCGGGACTTCATCCAGGAGGCGCTGGTGCAGCGGGCTATTAACGAACAGGCCGACCGTTGGCTGAAGGAAAGCCGCACCCGCGTCCGGGTTGAGATTATGCTGGACGAGAAACCAAAATGACGAAGGAATCTCGCCGCAAAAGGATTCTCTGGCTCGAGCACCTCTTCTGGGTGCTTGGCACCTGGACTCTGCTCGGCGTGGCGCTTGCCATCATCGGGCTGGGCAGCGGCCTGCTGAATCCCGTCTTGCGCCACTTCCTGGTCAACCGCTTGCAGAATCTGACCGGAAGCCGCGTGGAAGTTCGTACGGTTTCCGTCGGATGGTTTTCGCTGAACGTGAACGTAAACGGCCTGGTGATTCACGGCAAAGAGCCGCCAAGCACGGAACCCCTGCTGACCGCGGAGCAGGCCAGGGTCGGTTTGCGCATCGACTCCTTCTGGGGACGCCGCGTCTCCTTGAATGATCTGGTCCTGGTTCAACCCAGGGTTCACCTCCGCGTGGAGAAAAACGGCAGCAACAATCTTCCGGCTTTCAAGAAAAGCAGCTCCAAAGAACCGCTGCAGCAAACGCTCCTGGACTTGCACGTGCGCCACGTCGAAATCAAGGACGGCTGGATTCTCTATAACAACCTGCGCTCGCTCATCGCGATAGAGGGCGGCGATCTGCGCCTGAATGTCACCGCTGGCGGAACCCCGGAGCACCCACTGTATCTCGGGACTCTGGATTGGGATTCCATTCAGTTCGCCCGGCGTCGCGATGTGCCGCTGCCCGCAAACGTGTCGGCGAAGTTTTCCGCGAGCAGCGATGCCTTCACGGTGGAACAGGCGATAGTAGACGTCGGGCGCTCGCACGTGGACCTGCAAGCAATGACCAGGAATTTCGAATCTCCCGACTGGACTTACCGCTATCGCGCCTGGCTCGACCTACTGGATATTCGCGAGGCTTTTCGCACTCCCGAAGTGCCGCTGGGCAGAATTGACCTCCGCGGCGAAGGAACGCTAGCCTCCGGAACAATCAAGGGGAATGGCGAATTCGCAGCGGACAATATCGTTCTGAGCTTCGAAGACTTTCACTCCGCCAATCTCACAAGCCGCTCCAGCTATCAACTTGAGCCCGATGGAGTCGTCTTGCCGGACTTCGCCGCCTATGCCCTCGGAGGCAGCGTCAAAGGCCGTATCACCATGAAGTACGACGGCCTGAAATTCCGCGCTGACACCAGGGTCCAGGGCGTCCGCCTCGCCGCGGTCACCCCTGCGATCGACCACACCGGCTTTCCGATCGACAGCCTCCACTGGGATTCCGTGATCTATGCCGACACCGTTGAAACCTGGCACGACAATTTCCGCGACTTCGATATTTCCGCACGCATGCGTTGGGACGAACCCGACGAAACCGCGCCTGGACACATCCCGGTTACCAGCGAGGCGGTCCTTCGCTACCGCTACACTCCAAATTCTCTCGAGTTGAGCCAGTTTGATTTTGACACCCCTTCTTCCCGCGGCAGCTTCACCGGAGTTCTTCATCCGAAAAACACTTCCCTGGACGTCCACATGGATATCGGATCGCTTGCGCCCTGGGACGATTTCATCCATGCGCTGTCCGGCGACAAGCCCGGCACACTCGCCGGGAAGATCCTCATCGATGGCGCGCTGCAGTGGAATGGACGAATTATCGGGCCCTCCGATGGCCCAACGTTCCAGGGACACTTCCACGGCGAGCACGCGCGCTACGACAATTTCGCTCTCGACTCTCTCGACGGCGACATGACCTATTCTCCGAGCGAACTGGTCATCGCCCGGGGCCACGCCAGCCGTGGCACCATGGGGGCCGGCATCGACGGCCAATTGCAGTTGACCGATTGGGAGTTCCGCCCCGAAAATCAGTGGGTCAGCGAACTGAATCTTGAAAAAGTACCCCTCGAATCGCTCGAGCAGCTCGCCGGGAAGAAATATCCGATCCAGGGTTTGCTGACCGGGCAGTTCCATGGGCGCGGAACCCGCGCCGAACCCTCTTTAACCGGTTTGCTGGACGTTGCGGATGCAACTGTATACACCGTCCCGTTCAACCGTCTCCGTGGCCAACTGACAGTGCTCCCGGATGAAGTGCGCCTCTCGAACGCTGAATTGCGCTTTTTCGGCCCGGGCGCGGAAAAGGCCGGCGGCGCTGGAATCGTCACCGGCTCCGTCGCCTACCGCTACGCCGATGAGTCGCTGACCACGGATCTGGTCGGGGCATCTCTTCCACTAGCCAACTTCGCCCGGATCAAGGCCTCGGGCGTCCCCCTCGATGGCCAACTGTCGTTTCGCCTGAAATCCAGCGGTCCGATCGGCGCCCCGCTTGCCGACGGTTCCTTCCGCGTTGTCAACCTGCAAGTAGGCTCTGAAGTGATCGGCAGCTTCGGCGGCGATTTGCAGTCCGATGGAAAACTCGCGCAACTGAAACTCAGTTCCGCCATGAGCGAAGGCGCAATCAGCGGTGGAATCACCCTCGGTCTTGCCGACCCGAAGCCGCTCGACGGAAAAATCTCTATCCGCAACATCAATCTGGACCCCTTTCTGCTTTCGGCCTTGCACCTGGGGAAATTCGGCGGGCACGGCGTGGCCGATGGCGACATCACCTTCCAGGGCCAACTGCAACATCCGGAAACCCTCACGCTCGACGGGAACTTTTCCCGGCTGGTGTTCAACTACGGCAACGTACAGCTCGAAAATAAGGGGCCGATCCATCTCACGTCCACAAAAGACAGCTTGAAGATTCTCAGCCTCGCGCTAAAGGGCACGGAGACGAACGCAGAGTTGACAGGTTCCGTTCAATTCACGGGGCGCCGCACCGTGGCAATGAAGCTCAATGGTTCTATCGACCTACGCCTCCTCAGCGGCTACATGACCGATGTGGACGTGAATGGCCATGCGGATATCAACACCTCGTTCGAGGGCACCCTCGACCGCCCCCGTATCATCGGCCGCGTAAAGCTGAATAATGCTTCCGTACGCTCGGCGGATTTTCCCACCGGTTTGAGCAACGTAAAGGGCGACTTGGTCTTCGACGCCAACCGCCTATTTTTCGATAATGTCACCGGCGAAGCAGGCGGAGGCCAGATCACCCTGGCTGGCACTGCCAACTATTCCGAGAAGCCGTTTCGTTACGACGTCACCGCAAAGACCGATCGCATCCGCATCCGTTATCCAGAAGGGATGAGCTGGCTTATTGGGGGTTCGCTGCGGCTATCCGGAACTCCCGATGGCGGGCTGCTCTCGGGGAAACTTCAGATTCAACGCGTCACCCTGAGCGAAGGCATCGAAGCTGTCGGTTCGTTGACCTCCAGCTCCGCCAATGGAAGCACAACTTCGAATTTTCTGCGCAACCTGCAGCTCGACGTGGAAGCAAGCTCCACTCCCGACACGCGCCTGGAATGGCCCGGCGCGCATCTTGAAGCGGAATCAAGTCTTCGCGCCCGGGGCACCGCCGAGCATCCGATTCTTCTCGGGCACATCCACGTGCTTTCGGGCGATCTCTATTTCCACGATAACCGTTACAAAGTCGCGCGCGGCGATCTGAACTTTTCCAACCCCTTCCGCATGGATCCGGTGATCAACTTCGAAGCCACCACGAACATCCAGCAGTACGAGATCACCCTCAATTTCACCGGGCAGGCCAGCAAAATGAGCCTGTCGTATCGCTCCGACCCGCCTCTGCCTGGAAACGACATCGTCACCCTCCTGGCCCTCGGTCAAACGACTTCGGAGGCTACGATGCACGGGGGCGTCACCGGACAGGCTGGCGCGGGCAGTACCAGCGGGGCCACGGCATTGCTCTCGGAAGCGATCTCCAGCCAACTGGGTGGCCGCGTGGAGCGTTTATTTGGAATCACCCGGTTCCGCGTGGATCCCGGCCTGGCCGGCTTCGGCACCACAACTACCGGGCAGAACGTTGGGGCGCGCGTAACCGTCGAGCAGCAGGTGACTCGCGATCTGACGGTGACCTACGTCTCCAACGTGAGTTCCTCCCAACAGCAAGTGATTCAGGTGGAGTACAACTTGAACCGGAATATTTCGATTGTAGGATTACGCGACCAGAACGGCACGTTCGGCGTGGACATCAAGATCAAGAAGCGTTTCCCGTAGCGAACTTCCCAGGGAAAATTCGTCGAACGTTTTACTGAGGTTCCTGCTGTTGCGCCGATTGCTGCGCGCCGTCCGCCTGCTGTCCTCGGCGGGGCTGAAATCGTTTGCCGGGGCTGGCGAGCCGTGCATTTTGTCCGACGCCCGGATTGTCCTGCTTGGCCTCTTGCAAAGCTTCCTTGGCTGCTTTTCCGGACGAGAGACGGATCGATTCCTGAATTTCGCGCCCAATCTTGGGTGACTCCGCGGCCACTTTCTGGCCCAGCGGCGAGCCATAAAACTGCAGCAAGCCTTTGATCTCTTCATCGGAGTAATGCTTGTCGTAGACGGAAATCAGCTGGTCCGTGACTTCATCCACGTCAAATTTCTTTTCGTAGCGGGTGATCACCGCATTGACGAAGGTCTGCCCCTGCTGGTTGTTCGGCACCGTTTCGAGCAGCTTTTCGCGGTATTGCTCGGCCGCGCGAGTCATCGAGTCCTGCACCTGGTCGCGTGCGCCGACCAGTTCGAGCAGCGCACGGATGTCCGCTTCCTTTGCGGGATCAATTGCGCCGGCCGCCAGTTCACCGCTTCGTGCGCCGGAAGAGGCTTGCGGAGCGGCCTGGACCTCCACAAGAGTGCCACCCTGGATGGCTACAAGAAACGTGCCGATGTAAATCAGAATTAGTGCCAGAACCGCCTTCATGACTTCCTCCACATCTTTGCCAGGGCTTTCTCGAAAGCCTGCATCCATTACCGCAAGCAGAAGTCTAGTGAAGCGTTTTGCGCCTGACGCCTGCTCTGAAGTCCAGAATTGTTGCTTGCGTCACTGACCTTCCGTGCAGGTGGGGTGGCACAATCGGAAAAGCACAAACCGTGTCAGAGTAGAGCCTGCGGATTGGATCCTCTGCACGGCGTTCGCCGTTTGCAAGATTGCGCAGGTTTAGATGGCTGCATTTCCCCAAGGCAACGGCACGGCCAGCAGATTCGCGGAAGAACGCCGGCTGATGGTGGAAACCCAGATCCGTAAACGCGGAGTCACCGACGAACGCGTGCTCCAGGCGATGGTGACGGTGCCGCGTCATGAATTCGTGCAGGCATTCTGCATCAATGAGGCTTATGCGGACGAACCGCTTCCGATCGGCCACGGGCAGACCATTTCGCAGCCATACATCGTCGCCGCGATGGTGGCCTTGCTTGGGCTTGCCGGTTCAGAAAATGTTCTGGAAATCGGCACCGGGTGCGGCTATCAGGCAGCCGTGGTTTCGCTCCTGGCGCGCGAAGTCCACAGCGTCGAAATTCTGCCTGACCTGGCGCAATCCGCCGCCGACCGCCTCCAGCGCCTTGGATATGCCAACGTGCATGTTCGTTCCGGCGACGGCACGCTCGGTTGGCCCGCGTCCAGCCCCTTCGATGCAATTCTCATCGCCGCGGCCGCGCCCTCGGTTCCGGAACCACTCCTGCAGCAACTGGCCGAAGGCGGCCGCCTGATCGCACCGGTGGGCGAAGAAGATAAACAGGAATTGCAGTTGATCACCAAGCGCGAAGGCAAATTCCTCGTGAAGCAGGGCGGCCCGTGCCGGTTCGTGCCTCTGATGGGGCAGCACGGCTGGCGAAAATAGCCCTGCACTTTGCACTACAAAGTACTTGACACAGCTTCTCCCTTTCCTTATCCTTCCCTCGTGCCTATCCCGCACTCCAATCGCGCTCCGCTCCCCCTGCCTATCCCCATCGACGCCCGGGTCGCCGATCACCTGCGCTATATCCGCGAAACCATGGAGAGCGCCGCCGAATTCACGGCTGTTCCAGGCTGGGGTGGCGTTGCCATGGGCGCAACGGCCCTTGCCGCCGCGTTTCTCGCCTCGCGTCAGGCCACGCCCCGCGCGTGGCTCGCCGTCTGGCTGGCGGAGGTGTTTGTAGCCCTGGCCATCGCCGCCCCTGCCGCCGCCACCAAGGCAAGGCGCGCCAACTCTTCTCTCTTCAGCGGTCCCGGACGAAAATTCGCCCTCAGCTTCGCTCCCCCAATTATCGTCGGTGGATTGCTCACCCTGGCCTTATTCCAGTTCGGCGCCTATTCCGTTTTGCCGGGTGTTTGGCTGCTGCTCTATGGCACAGCTATCGTCACCGGCGGCGCGTTTTCCGTTCGTGCCGTTCCCATCATGGGAATGTGCCTGATGGCTCTTGGCGCGGCGGCGCTGTTCGCTCCGGCGTCCTGGGGCAATCTGTTTATGGCTGCGGGATTTGGCGTGGTACAGATTGGCTTTGGTCTCTGGATCGCCTTGCGGTACGGGGGATAAGCGGGTAAGTTTTTCGAAGGAAAGGAACTCATGGCCAAGTCGTCCACAATCCGGCAGGAACGCACGCAACGGGAAGACGGCCCCGCGCCTGTTCGCAGCGCCGCGTCGCAGACCGTCTCCGTGCCGCTGGACCGCTTGATTCACGAACGAATCCGCCTGGGCATCGTCAGCGCGCTCGCCGTAAATCGCACCCTCACCTTCAATGAGCTAAAAGCCTTGCTGAAAACCACCGATGGAAATCTCAGCGTCCATGCCCGGAAACTGGAAGAGGCGGACTATATCCTGTGCACGAAATCGTTCGACGGCCGCCTGCCCAAGACCGAATACCGATTGGCCCCCGCGGGACGCAAGGCGCTGGAGCGCTACCTGGATCACATGGAGGCGTTGATTCGCGCAACCCGCGAGAAGTGAAAATTTTTTGCCCTTGTGCTTTGTAATACAAAGTACATTATATCAGTCGGCGGCGGAGAGAGAATCATGCTCATGCATAACCCTGTCTTGGAAAATCCTGTCCTCCAGCATCACCCTGCTTTCCCCGTGGCGGCATCCTCGCTTCACGTCGCGATTATCTGCGACGGCAACGGCCGCTGGGCCACTTCCCGCGCCCTGCCGCGTTCCGCGGGCCATCGCGCCGGTGCGGAGGCCGCCCGCCGCGTCATCCGCAGCGCGCCGCTTCTCGGCATTCACACGCTGACGCTCTTCGCTCTCTCCTCTGCAAACTGGGCGCGGCCCGACGCCGAGGTCGCAGCCATTCTCCAGATTCTGCAGGAATATCTTCTGGCCGAAACTTCGCACTGCATCGATGAAGGGATCCGCTTGAACATCATTGGCCGCCGCGACCGTTTGCCCGCCGCTCTGCGCGAAGCCATCGCCAATTCCGAGGTGCTCACCGCCAACGGCAGAAAACTTCATCTGCGTCTGGCCATCGATTATTCCGCGCGCCACACAATTTTTCAGGCTGCCAGCAAGTTCTACAAGGTCACCAACCTCTCCAGCGAGGCGTTCAGCAACATACTCGCCGAAGTCCAGCGCGGCGGTCCACCGACGTCGATCTTTTGATCCGTACCGGCGGCGAACAACGCCTCTCCGATTTTCTCCTGTGGGAATGCGCCTTCGCCGAGTTCTGCTTTCTCCCCAAACGTTGGCCGGATTTCACGCCCAAAGACCTGCGCGACATGGTGAAAGAGTTCGAGCAGCGCGAACGCACGCGCGGCGGCCTGCCGCGCGAAGCCGAACTTTAATCACACATTTGGCCAGCGGTCTTTGGTCCTTGTGCAAGAATGTAAATTAACAACTGAAAATAAAAGACTTAGCCCGCTTAGAGCATGCGCGCCCTCAGCCAGACCTTTGCCATCCTCCCATCGTCTATACCCCAGGAGAAAGTCATGGGATCTGTGGGGCTTACGCTGCCCTGGGAGCATAAACTCTCAGCAGTGGCGCGCGACGGGGAGCGGCGAGTGGAACCTTTCGAAGGGAAAGCGGAAACCGTTCGAATCAGCGAAGAACTTCCCCAGGACGAGGCCGTGGCGGCGGCCTGCCTCGGCGGAAACCTACAAGGTTACGAGCGTCTCTATCAGTGGCAGGGCACGCGCATGAAAAATCTGGCGCGCAATCTTCTTGGCTCGCAGGCCGATGCCGAAGACGCCGTGCAGGAAACCTTCCTGAAAATTCAACGCAGCATCTCCGGTTTTCGCGGGCAATCTTCTTTTGTCACCTGGACGTTCCGCATCCTGGTCAACACCTGCCACGATTTGCGCCGCAGCCGCGTCCGCCGAAAGGACCAGGTGAACGAAGACGTCGATGCGCTGCCCCCGCGCAGGGAACTCCGCGCCCCTGGCGCTCATCCTTCTCTCCGCATGGCGCTCGAAAGCGCGCTCGGACGCCTTACAGCCCACCAGCGGGATGTTTTCCTGCTCTATGAAGTGGAAGGCTTTCGCCACGCGGAAATCGCCGGCATGTTGGAAATCTCCGAAACCGCTTCCAAGAACACGCTCTTCCAGGCCAAGAAAAATCTCCGCACCATGCTGGAACCTCCCCGCAGTTCCGCAACGGGAGGCGCACAATGAACATCAACTGCGACGATCGCGAACGAATTTTACTCGACGGCTCTCCCGAAGAATGGGCTGCGCTCGAACAGCACGCCAACACTTGTGCCGTGTGTGCCGAAGAATTGCGCGCCTGGAAACAGTTGAGCGCGGCGGCCGGCGAGTTGCGCGACTACCAGGAAAGCCCGGCGCTCTGGGCGCGCATCGAAAGTTCCCTCCGCCAACAGCAAGCCGCCGCCGCTCCGCGCAAGAGCTTCTGGAGTTCCCTTGATTTCTTGCGCCACGTTTCGCCAGCCTGGCAATCGGCATTGGTCGGCGCAATGGTCGTCGCGCTGGCGATTTCCAGCGGCTATCTCTACACGCACCGACCTGTCTCACCGGTGGATCCCGGAAACAAAC
>WNFD01007032.1_pt1 | contig 11197 bp, 8 predicted proteins | sample 5400491 | NCBI WGS metagenome assembly WNFD01 (sample SAMN13153343, study PRJNA577476) | soil metagenome | isolation source: 120 cm saprolite under Douglas fir tree site 2 hole 2 replicate 2 | place: USA:California | collected 2015-04-18 | reverse complement strand
ATCATCCTGAGCGGCACGGGCGCCCACGGCGCCTTGGGGCTGAAAGCCGTCAAGGCGGCCGGCGGCATGACCATGGTCCAGGATCCGATAAGCGCTGAGTACGATCACATGCCCTCCAGCGCGGTGGCCACCGGCCTGGCGGATTTTGTGCTCCCGCCGGAAAAAATGCCGGAAGCCTTGATCAAGTACGTCCAGCACTACTACTTCAATGGGGGCACGCCGGCCGCCGCCACCGCGGAGGCGCAGGACCACCTGCCCCAAATTCTCGCCCTGCTCCGGACCCGCACCAAGTACGATTTCTCCTGCTATCGCAAGAAGATGCTGATGCGCCGGGTCGATCGCCGCATGGGGTTGAATCAGATCAAGGACTTGAGTGGCTACATCACCGTTCTTCGCGAAAACCCCGAGGAAATCAGGCGGCTGACCCGCGATCTGCTCATCAGCGTGACCAGTTTTTTTCGGGATCCGGAAGCGTTCCGCGCCTTGGAAACGCAGGCCCTCGGGGAGTTGGCGCGCACCAAAGATCCGGATAATCCGATTCGCGTTTGGGTGCCGGGCTGCGCCACCGGCGAGGAGCCGTACTCCATCGCCATGCTGTTGCTGGAACAGCTGGCGGCCGTGCACAATACCTGCCTGGTTCAAGTTTTTGCCACCGATCTGGATGAAGAAGCTCTCGAGGGTGCCCGGACCGGCGTCTACCCGGAAAGCATAGTCGCGGATGTTTCGCCGGAGCGGCTCCGGCGGTTCTTCATCCGCAAAGACGAGCATGCTTTCCAGGTGAACAAACAGCTGCGCGAGGCCGTGATCTTCGCCGTGCAGAATCCGATCAGCGATCCTCCTTTTTCCAAGCTCGACTTGATCAGTTGCCGCAATCTGCTCATCTATCTCGAACCCGACGTGCAAGGGAAGATCATTTCTCTCATGCACTTCGCTTTGAATGACGGCGGCTATTTGTTTCTGGGACCCTCGGAGACCATCGGCCGGCAAGTCGAATTGTTCGCCACGGTCAACAAAGAATGGCGCCTCTTCCCGCGCATCGGACCGAGCCGGCCGGAGCGCGTGGATTTTCCCATTGGGCCGGGGGGGAGACCGCGCGACGAGGACAAGCGGCCGGCCGGAGCCCCTCCCAAGCGACCGGTCAACTTCGCCGACCTGACGAAGCAACTGCTCCTGGATACCTACGCGCCGGCCGCCGTCCTCATCAATCGCACCAACCAAATTCTCTATTTCAGCGGTCCGACCATGCGCTACCTCGATCAGCCGACGGGAGAGCCGACCCAGGACCTGATGCTCTTGGCCCGCGAAGGGTTACGCACCAAACTGCGGGCCGCCATTCGCCAGTCCATCAGCGAGAATCAGCCGACTTCGGAACGAGGGATTCGGCTGAAACGGAACGGCGGACAGGTGTCGGTGAAAGTCGGCGTTCGCCCCCTTCAGACGCCCCGCTTTCTCGACGGCATGCTATTGGTGACGTTCGAGGACGAATCCGCGCCGGCCCCATCCTTGCCGCCCAGCCCCGAATCGGTGGATGAGTCGGTGATCCACCAGCTGGAATATGAGTTGAAGGCCACGCGCGAAGACCTCCAGAGCACCATCGAGGAGCAGGAAAGCTCCAATGAGGAACTCAAGGCCGCCAACGAAGAAGTCATGTCCATGAACGAGGAGCTCCAGTCCGCCAACGAAGAACTGGAGACTTCCAAGGAAGAATTGCAGTCGCTCAACGAGGAGTTGATTACGGTTAACAGCCAGCTGCATGACAAGGTGGAGGAGCTGGAGAGGTCCAACAATGATATGGCCAACCTGCTCAATTGCAGCGACATCGGCATGGTTTTCCTGGATAACGATTTCCGCATCAAGCGTTTCACGCCGGCGGCCACACGATTTTTTAAGCTGATCGGCAGTGACATCGGCCGGCCCATTATGGACATCGCCCCGAGAATTTCCGATCCCGACCTCTTGGCGGACTGCCAGCACGTCATTCAGAACCTGGCGGCGGTGGAAAAAGAGGTGGCCGCGGATCAACATCGCTGGTGCCTCCGCCGAATTGCCCTCTACCGCACCCAGGATAACCGCATTGAAGGAGTGGTCATCAACTTCGTGGACATTAGCGGCCGCAAGCGCATGGAGGAAGAACTGCGCCAACTCAACGAGAAACTCGAGCAGCTGGTCACGGATCGGACGGCGGCGCTCCGGGAAAGGGAAGAGTTGCTCCAGGCCATCGTCAACCACGCCGCCGAGGGCATCATCACCATTGATGAACACGGGACTGTCCTTTCGTTCAACAAGGCCGCGGAGGACATGTTTGGCTATCGCACCAATGAGGTCCTTGGCCGCAACATCCAGGTGCTCATGCCTCCGCCTTACCACGACGAGCACGATAATTATCTGGCCAATTACCTGAAAACGGGAGTGCGTAAAATCATCGGTATTCGCCGCGAGTTGGAGGCACGACGGAAGGACGGCTCCACCTTTCCCATCGAGCTGGCCGTCAGTGAGGTGCGCGAACAAAACCGGCGCGTGTTTACCGGCATCGTCCATAACATTAGCGAGCGCCGCGCCCTGGAGGGAGAAATCCTCACCACCGCGGAGCAAGAGCAGGGACGGATCGGCCAGGACTTGCACGATGTCGTCGGCCAGGAATTGAGCGGCATGGCCATGATGGCCAAGAATTTGGAGGAGTCTTTGGATGATTCGCCGGAAAACCGGGCCTTGGCGACCAAAATTAATGCCGGCTTGAAGCAGCTCCTGGGCCAGGTGCGCGCCTTGTCGCAAGGCTTGATTCCGGTCGAGGTCGGTTCGGATGGCCTCATGGCCGCCCTGGAGGAATTGACGGACCGAATCAGCGAACAGACCGGCGTGTCGTGTGTCTTTCACTGCCCCGAGCCGGTCGTCCTGGACGATGTCGCCGTTGCCACTAAACTCTACCGCATTGTCCAAGAAGCGATCACCAACGCCCTGACTCATGGCCAGGCCCGGCACATCACGGTTAGCCTGGAATCCGACAACCAAGGGCTGGTGCTGACGATTCGGAACGACGGCCAGACCTTGCCCGACTCCGCCTCCACCGGTAAAGGAATGGGACTGCGAATCATGCGGCACCGGGCCAATCTAATCAATGCGAGTCTCACCCTCAATCCGGCCGAGGGCGGAGGAGCCGTGCTCACCTGTATCTTAAGCAAGAGCCAGCCCAAACCATGACTAAGACCAGTCCGAAGATGCAACCGGCCAAAGTTCTCATCGTGGACGATCACCCCGTGGTTCGCGAAGGGCTGGCCCTGCTCATTGATCGCCAGCCGGACCTGGAGGTCTGCGGGGAGGCCGCCGACATCGCCGAAGCCGCTCACCTGGCAGCCACCGTTAAACCCGACGTCGCGGTCATCGACATTGGCCTCAAGACCGGCAACGGGCTCGACCTCATCCGCCGTCTCAAGGCTCACGATGACACGGTGCGTATCCTGGTTTGGTCGATGTTTGGCGAGCGCCTCTACGCCGAACGCTCCCTGCGCGCCGGCGCCCTAGGTTACATCACCAAGGAACAGGCCACCGATCAGATCATCGATGCCATCCGGAAAGTCCGCGACGGCCAGGTCTACCTGAGCGCGGCCATGGCGGAGCGGATGTTGAAGAGGGCGGTTGGCGCCTCGATCGACCAATCTTCGATCGAACGCCTTTCCAATCGAGAGCTGGAGGTCTTGCGGCTCGTCGGCCACGGCATGGACACCAAAGAAGTGGCCAATGTCATGAAGGTCAGCGCCAAAACCGTGGAGACCTATCAAAGCCGGATCAAGGAGAAACTGAGCCTGAAAAGCGGCCGCGAGCTGGTCCAACGGGCCGCCCAATGGCTCAGCGCCGGCACGTGAGAGGATCGCTTTGGGAAATGAAGAATACAGTCAAATCAAAAGCTGCACCGAGCAAGCGCCCTTTATTTAATCCGGGTTTGATTTTCTGGTGGGTGGCAAGTGTGACACGGGTGGCACGCCCTGAGTCTTCGAAGGGCGTGGATTCTTTGCATATTGTGCACGCCCTTCGCAAAGCCTCAGGGCGTGCCACCCCAATCATTGCCTGTGACACGCCACTAGTTCCTTGGAATGACGATCGCCGGCCTGGAAGAATTCGCTGGTGCTTCATCGCGGCGACTTTCCTTTTGACCGGTTACCTATTGTTTTGCCACGGCTGTCACGGGGATGAGGACAATGAGTTATTCTCAGCAATTCGAATCTGGACCCCCGACATATTGCCTGCCGTGCCCCCGGCAGGACTGGCTCAGGTGGGAGTTGAACCCACAGCATCCCTTGGTTTAAGCAAGGGTGGTCTGCCGGTTGCCTACCGAGCCGTATTGTTAATCCGGAGTCAGAAGTCCGTAGGAAGCCAACTCCACGCACCGGAAATTCGATTACCTGCCTGACTGTTGGTTGAAGACTACTGATTACGGACTACCCCAGAGATGAATAGGTTCGCGGCCCGAGGGAGCTCGCGCAAAGTCGCAAAGCCGCCAAGGAACTTTGCGCCTTGGCGGCTTTGCGTGAGATTCTCCTAAATCAATCTTCGATGCACCATCCTGGCTTCTACGGCCTACGACCGCGGCACCGGCATGGGCAAAGGGTTGCTGACGAATTGGATGAAGGCTGCTGGAAAGCCGGGCGGACTGACCAGTTGTAAGCTCTTCAATTTCTGCTGCATCTGTTGAATTTGAGGATCATCGGGGTTCGCGAAGGCGCCCACGGTGACGACGCTACTGGCGGGCGTGTGCAGGACATAGGCCTCCAAACCCAGAGTTTCCCGGAGCACTTTGGCGACTTCGTGGGCCTGCTTGCCGATAGCGGACATGTGCTCTTCGGATTTGTTGCCCCAAAGCTTTTCGAGCAAAGTAGGCGGGGCGGAGGCGGGCTGAATGGCCATGCCGCCGTAAAACTCCTTGACTGCCAGCGTCCAGGGCTTTTTGCACTTGAGCAGACTGTAGCTTTCGTCCGCGTTCAGGCGCTTGAGAACGACGGGATCGGGGGACCGGTCCACCTTTTCCTGAGGAATGGTGGGATTGCGGGTCACGAAGCTATTTCTAAATATGTTGGCCTTTTGTCTTTGCATCGCCTGCATTTTGTTGCTGGAATCGGTTTGCCCAAGGATCAGCTCGTCGGCCGGGACAGACTTGGGGTTGGGCAGATTCTTGATTTTCTCCAGGGCAGCGTGAGCCGAGTCTATATCCTTGTAGCCGCCGATCAGCACGGCGCACTGATCTTCAATTCGGACGTGACGGGGACGCAACCGCTGGCCCGGTTCGATTCCTTGTTTACGAAGCAACTCTTCTTGTTGCAGTCGCTGCTTTTCCAATTCCTCTTGGAGCTTCCGGCGCTCTTCAGCGCCGCGATTGTATACGAAAGCGGGCAGGTCAAGGTCCCGACGAAGCTCCAACACGAGGTTATGGGCCATTTGCGGGGCCGAATCGCCCATGTAACTCGCCGCACAAATCAGCCACGTGCCGGCCTCCGGTGTCACCGGATATTCCTTTTGCGGATCGGCCTCCTGGCGCGCCATACCGGTCATTGCCACGGTTAGAGCCGTCATAGCGGCAAGTGTGAACCATGTCCTTTTCATTTGTTCCTCCTTCGACTTCTTTCTCTTCTTCTCTGGCTCTTACTCCTACTCCTGCTCCTCCTGCCAACCACGATTAGCGAAGAAGGAAGAGTAAGAGCCAGATTTCAATCCGTTCAATCTCTTAGTTCTGCTTCAGGGCGCGGATGGATGATTAAGAATGTGCTGCGATGTCTTAATCAACAACCAAAGCGCTCTGCGGACGCGAAATGTATACAAATCTGTGATTCTTTTCGTCCCTCGATCCTCCATCCTCGATCTTCGATCCTCGGATTCGCGCGAATTGATAGCAGAAGTTTTTGGATTAGTCCAGAGGCCAATGTGAGCCAAGAGCCTGGCGCTGCCGGCGGGTGACGGCGTCGATCCCCAGCTTGCCCAGTTTGAGTAGACGATCCAGTTGCCCTCGGCTAAAGGTGGCTTCCTCGCCGCTGCCTTGGACTTCCACGAATTGACCGCCGCCGGTCATGACCAGGTTCATGTCCACCTCGGCATCTTTGTCTTCGCTGTAATTGAGATCGAGCAATTCGGTATCGTCGAGGAGGCCGACGCTGACGGCGGCAACGCTGTCGCGAATGATCGATTTCAGAGGTGGGAGCGGAGTACCGCCGGTCTTGGGGGGCTTGTCGGCCAGGAGAGCGTCGACCAAGGCGATGAAAGCGCCGTTGATGCTCGCGGTGCGAGTGCCGCCGTCGGCTTCCAGTACATCGCAATCGATCCAGAGCGTGCGTTCTCCCAGGTTTTCCAAGGTGACGACGGCGCGCAAACTGCGGCCGATGAGCCGTTGGATCTCGACGCTGCGGCCGTCAACCTTGCTTCCGCGATCGCGTGCTTTGCGAGTGTTCGTGCTGCCGGGCAACATGCCATACTCGGCCGTGAGCCAGCCTTTGCCGGTCCCCATGAGAAAAGGCGGCACGGCCTGTTCCACCGTGCACGTGCACAGTACCAACGTCCGTCCTTGGCGCACGAGTACGCTCCCCGGCGCCTGCCGAGTGTAGCGGCGCCGGAAAGTCAGGGGACGCAATTCATCGGGTCGTCGGCCATCAGTACGCATGGTTCGATTCGGTCCTAGGCCGACTTCCGCGACGCAGGCGAATCCGAGTGGCGGGTCAATTCGATGCACCTTGCCTTGGGATGGCAGTCTCGCTCTCGCCGTCCATTTGTCCAAAATTCGTGCGAAAGGTGAACGGCAGGGCATTGAATAATTTTTGAAAGGACTGCATCATAAAGGGCTTGGCATCCAAGAGGATCGCACCCGGACGTTGAGAATATGACAGCCTCGGCTGCGAGTGCCCAAGCCGCTTCAAGGGCCAGCAAGGCTCTAGGATTTCCCCCCAATTGGCAAATGCGCCATTCGGGTCGGAGGCCAAGTCTTGTTGTTATTGTTTCAGCTTGTTCTCGTGAGATTCTGGCCGTCTTTCTGAGCCAAGTCACCGGTCGAGGTTGGTAGAAAAGACCAATCAGGCCCATTTGGCACGTGGGCGGATCGACCCAGCAGATTCGGCCAAATTGCTCTATACCAGGGTGCTTCCCCGTAAGGAGGCGAATGATTTGTTTCTCTTCTTCCGCATAATAGATCGGGCCAGGGATATGTAAGCAAACCAAATTGCCGGTTTGTAATTGAAAGGAAGGTATCCAAAAGGGACCGATTTCGATTCCAGGACAGGACAACCGTATCGCATCCATCCTTTTTTCTTCTCCTTTAAAAGTTCAGACTATTTCGAAAGGCGCCCCACCAGCTGCGCGACGGCAAAGGACGACTGTCATGAGGCGGATAATCCCATTCTGCCCAGACGCCCCAAGTGAGTAGATTTCTCACAAAAGATGAATCTGCGTTCTCCTTGTAAAGTTCCATGGCCGCCGCCATTCGATGATGGCCTTCTCTTACGTGATAGGTCCCCTCCAGATCTCGAATTCCCTCAACGCGGCATCCTATTTCATGATAGGGAAACTGTCCAGATCGCATCTGATCCTTGATTCGATCGACAATAGCTGGATTCTTGAGTCCGATTTGTGTTCCACGAATGGTGGGCAAATCGCGAATCATGGGCGATTATTCTTTTTTCGCCAACAGCCAGACCAACAGCGCCTTCTGAGCGTGCATGCGGTTTTCCGCTTGCTCGAAGACGATGCTCCGGTCGCCGTCGAGGACATCGCTGGTGACTTCTTCGCCGCGATGAGCGGGAAGACAGTGCATGACCCGAGCCTGGGCCGGGGCCGAGGCTAGAAGATCGGCATTGACCTGATACGGCGCAAAGCGGCGCAATCGACGGTCGCGCTCCTTTTCCTGGCCCATGCTGGTCCAGACGTCGGTATAGATCACGTCAGCTGAGCGGACCGCCTTGCCCGGCTCGCCGTTCTGCGACAGCTCTCCCTGGGGCACGTGCCGATGATAGACTTGCAGAAACGGCTCATCGAAGCCATACCCTTCCGGCGACGCCAGCACGAAACGCACGCCGAGCTTGCCGCAACAGATCGCCAGTGACCGGGCCACGTTGTTGCCGTCGCCGACAAACACCAAGGTTCGGCCCGCGACTTTCTTGAACACTTCTTGCATCGTGAATAGATCGGCCAGCGCCTGACAGGGATGGTAGTAATCCGACAAGCCGTTGATGACCGGACAAGAGGAATGGGCGGCGAATGCCTCAACAGTGTCGTGATGAAAAGTGCGAAGAACTACCCCGTCCACATACCGGCTAACGACGCGAGCGAAATCCGGAACGCTCTCCCGCGATCCGAGTCCGACTTCGGTTCCGGCGAGAAAAACGCTGGCGCCCCCGAGCTGGGCCATGGCCGTTTGAAAACTGACACGCGTTCGGAGTGAAGGTTTTTCAAAGACCATCCCGAGAACACGTCCCAACAGGAGCGGTTTTCGCCGGCCGCGATGGTGCGCCTTCTTCAACCGCCCCGTTTCTTCTAAGAGGTGATCGATTTCCTTCGGTGTCAAATCCAGCAAATCCAGAAAATGTCGCATAGCTTTTTGGTGAGTGGTTCGTGGTTCGTGGTTCGTGGTTCGTTGGTTTACGTTTCGCGCCCGCTAGACGTAAGACGGGCACGAAAGACAAGCAGACCACTCACCGACTCACCATTCACTCTTCTTTAAGTTTTCATCCCCACCAGAACTTCCTCCAAAATCCCGCAACCCTCATCGAGTTGCGCGTCGGTTACGGTGAGGGCGGGCAACAGACGGATCACGGTTCCATGTGTGCAGTTGACGAGCAAACGTCGCTGGAGACATTGATTGACGACCGGGGTGCCATCCACGGACAACTCGATGCCGATCATGGCGCCCAGAATCCGAATTTGCTGAATCCACGGACAGCGGGGACGCAGGGCCTCCAGTCGCCGCCGGAAGCGCTCGCCGATTTGCGTGGCTCGTTCCAATAAAGCATCGGCTTCAATGGTTTCGATGGTGGCCAAAGCGGCGCGGCAGGCGATCGGGTTGCCGCCGAAGGTGGCTGCATGCGTGCCGGGCTTGAATTTGTCAGCGACCGCGGGCTGGGCCACGAGGGCCCCGCACGCCAGTCCCCCCGCGATGCCCTTGGCCAGCGTCATGGCGTCGGGCTGCACCGGCCAATGTTGGTGGCCGAACCAATGCCCGGTTCGTCCCATGCCAGCCTGGACCTCGTCGAAGATCAGCATCAACTTGTGCTTGTCGGCTAATTCGCGGAGGCCTTCCAGATAACCAGTTGGCGGCAAATTGATACCGCCCTCGCCCTGAATCGGCTCGACGAGGATAGCGCACGTCTCACTATCGATCAGTTTTGCCGAAGCATCCAAATCGCCAAAAGGAGCATAAGCGAAACCGGCCAGCAGCGGTTCCAACCCTTGATGATACTTAGGCTGGCCCGTGGCCGTCAGCGCGCCGAGCGTGCGGCCGTGAAAGCTGTTCATCATGGTGATGATTTTGTACCGTCCCGGCTTGCCGTTGAGCCGGGCCAACTTGATGGCTGCCTCGACCGCCTCGGTGCCGCTGTTGCAGAAAAAGCACTGGCCGGCAAAGCCGCTGCGCTCGCTCAAGGCCCGCGCCAATAATCCTTGCGATTCCGTGTACCAGGTGTTGGGCACGTGGATGAGCTTGGTCATTTGATCTCGCACGGCTTCCACCACCCGCGCCGGACAATGACCGAGCAAGTCGCATCCCCAGCCGGGAAAGAAATCCAGGTAGCGGTTCCCCTCCGCGTCCCAGACATATGACCCCTCGCCGCTCACCAAGCAGACCGGGTAGCGCGTATAATTACCGATCGCATATTTTTGAAACAGCTCGATGATTTGTTGGGAGGAGTGCATAAGTAATTAGCCCCGGTCTATGGCCGGGGTATGTGTCCTAAAATGGCAATCCATCACCCCGGCCAAAGGCCGGGGCTAATTTCTGATTTCCGTACCGACGCCGCGGTCGGTATAAATCTCCAGAAGCACCGAATGTCGGACTCGGCCGTCGATCATGTGCGTCTTGCGAACACCAGCGCGAAGACTTTCCAGGCAAGCTTCCACTTTGGGAATCATGCCTTCATCAATCACGCCCCGCTCGATCAAATCGCGACATCGCTGCGGATCCAGACTTCTCAACAAAGAGCTTTCGTCCTTCTTGTCTTCAAGAATCCCCGGGGTATCGGTCAGGATGACGAGTTTTTCCGCCTGCACTTGGGAGGCGACGGCGGCAGCCGCCGTATCCGCATTGACGTTGAGCCAGCCGCCATCGGCATCCACAGCCACGGAAGGAACGACCGGCACCACCCCGGCGGCGCAAAAATCCTCGACTAATGAGCGATCCACCCGGGTCACCCGGCCCACCCGGCCCAGATCGATCGAACCGCCATCAACGCCCGATAAACTCAACCGCTCCCCAAACAAACATTGCAGCGGACCGGAGTGCAGGCCGACCGCCCGGCCTCCCAGGCTTCGAATTCGACGGACGATGTCGGCATTGATTTCCTGAAGCAAGACGCGAACCACGATGGCCAGCGTCTCGTCGTCGGTAAAGCGGCGGCCTTGAATTTTACGCGGCTGGAGTCCCGCGGCCGCCATGGCTCGATCGATCGGCTTACCGCCCCCGTGCACTAGGATGGGCCGCATGCCCACGGTTTCCATGAAGATCACGTCCTGCAAGGTCGCCTGCAAGACTTCTTCGTCTTCCATGGCGCTGCCGCCGAGCTTGATCACCGTCAGCCGATCGCGAAACCGGCGAATGTAGCTGAGGGCCTCGATTAGCACCTCAGCTTTGCGGATGGCCTCATGCATCGGACTGGTACCGATTTAGTAAATGGAAATTGTAGCACAGGTCCGGATTGTGGCTAGGGATTGAAGTCGGAGAACATCGAGGTTTAGCCGAGTCGCATCCCCCTTTTTGCACCTCCAATTCGCAATTCCTCATTCGGACATTGAAGTTCGGACAACGAAATCGCTGAGTTGGTTCGCCAATAAAGTGCAGGCCGACATTCGCCAGTAATTTCTTCTAGTTTTTGTTGGATTTCGCCGGATCGGTCGGTTAGAATCCTTCCTTCACCGTCCATCCTTTTGGTGCCCTTGGTCTGGAAGGTCCTACTCGCCCGCAGAGGGAGTTTTTCTTCATTCCCAGAGTGAAAGGTGCACCTATGAATTTGACTCAATG
>WNFD01007031.1_pt1 | contig 11197 bp, 9 predicted proteins | sample 5400491 | NCBI WGS metagenome assembly WNFD01 (sample SAMN13153343, study PRJNA577476) | soil metagenome | isolation source: 120 cm saprolite under Douglas fir tree site 2 hole 2 replicate 2 | place: USA:California | collected 2015-04-18 | reverse complement strand
GCCGATGTCGCTTACACATGGTCGCGTCTGAAAGATGACATGGATACTTCCGGCTGGGGCAACCAGTTCGGTGCCGTGTACTATCAGGACGCCTTTAATCCACATGCCAACTACGCGCTCTCGAATTTCGATCGGCCCAATTCGATCAAAGGGTCATTAACCTATGCGATACCGCTGGGGAGGGGACACCAATACCTGAACTCGGCCCTGGCGGATGCGGCGGTCGGCGGTTGGCAGGTGTCAACCATCATCATAGCTCAGTCCGGATCCCCGTTTACGGTAGTGATGAATAGCGCGACTCCGTCCGGCGCGCTGTGCAACGGATGCGCTCTATATCCCAACCTGGTCGGGAATCCAAGCGCGGGCCATCAGTCGCTCAACCAATGGTTCAACCAGCTCGCCTTTGCGCCGCCGCCGGTTAATACTTTCGGCAATAACGAGAGAAACTCGCTTCGTGGACCCGATCTGACCGATGTCGACTTATCACTGGCCAAGACTTGGGGTATACCGGGGTGGGAACGAGGCAAACTGCAGCTTCGGATGGATGCTGTCAACGTCTTGAACCATCCAAGCTTCCGAAATCCCAGCAATAGCCTCAATCCAAACGCGCTGTCATCGGGCGTTCCCGACCCAAGCGTGGGCGAGATCACCGCAACCACGATCACCGGTCGCACCCTTCAGCTCAGTGGCAGATTTACTTTCTGAGGAGCGGGGCGGGGACAGGCGTTTCTGGAAACTAGAAAGGACGGCGGCTCGCCGCCGTCCTTATCTTTTTTAGCGAATCTTTTTTACCGGCCGGGCAGATAGTGTCGGCAGTATCATTGGTGAGGATGAGGACAAAAGAAGCTATCCGCTTACTCGGAGCCATCCTCTTTTTTCTCGGTTCACTGCCGTGTGTCTCTCAATCGGCCGCCAGCCGCCAGCAGCAAATCAAGTCGCACGGTCATCAAGCTGAGGAGTTTTTAAAACAGAATCGGCCGGATTTGGCCATACCGGAGTTTCGCGCCATCATCGCCCTCGATCCCAATAACGTCGATGCTCAGGGCAACCTCGGCGTGCTGTTATTTTTCCAGGGCGCCTACGCCAATGCCATTCCGCCGCTTCGCGCCGCGCTCCGGCTCCGGCCTGGCTTATCGAAGATCCAAGCCCTTCTGGGCATCGCCGAGAAGCAGACGGGCGACGGCAAGACTGCTCTCGCAGATCTGGAGAAGGCCTTTCCCAAGCTGCAGGAGGAGAGGATTCAGATTGACACGGGCATGCAGTTGATTGAAATCTACTCTGGTGCTGGCGATCTGGACAAAGCCGCCGCGACTGTCAGCACTCTTCGCCGCTTATATCCCACAAATGTCGAAGTGCTCTACGCCTCCCATCGGATTTATTCGGATCTTGCCGGCGAATCCATGCTGACTCTCTCATTGGTGGCTCCGAAATCTGCCCGCATGCGTCAGGTCATGGCGCATGAGATGGCGAAGCATGGCGATGACGAAGGAGCGATTAGAAACTACCGCGAGGCTCTCAAGCTCGATCCTAACCTTCCCGGGCTGCATTTTGAATTGGCGGAGATGCTGAACGCCTCGTCGTCGGCGGCGGAACAGGAAGAGGCCGAGGGCGAGTACAAGGCGGCGCTTGCGGTTAACAAATTCGATGAAAAGGCAGAGTTCAGACTAGGAGACACCGCTTCCCGGCGGGGTGACGCACGGGGTGCTTACGAACACTATTCGCGGGCTGTCCAACTGCAACCGAATGACGCGGAAGCCAACATCGGCCTTGCCAAAACGCTGATGCTGATGGGTCAACCCGACAAAGCCGAACCACTGCTCGAGCACGCGCTGCAGTTGGACCCTACCAGTGCCGCGGCCCACTTCCGCCTGAGCACGTTGTATCGCCAGGCAGGACGTACCGTCGATGCAAAACGGGAGCTGGAGGAATACCAGAAATACAAGGAGATGAAAGAAAAACTCCAGGACATTTACCGCGAGATGCGCGTCGAGCCGGCTAAACAGGAAGCTGACGAGAGGGACGCGCGGAAATAGCAGTTACGATTCGGTGGTAGCGATCGACACACTTGTTCATTCTGGGGGCGCATTCCCTGTACATCGTGCAGACTCACTACAGAGGCCGGTGATGAAGAAGGCATTCCTAGGTTCCCGGGGTAACCGGCGGTCGACAATCACGAAATACGAGTTGAATGTGAGAGCAGCGATTTACGTGGTCCTGATATTTGTTCTTGGCTTGACTTCGGCGTTCTCTCAGCTTTCCGAAAGCGCTTCCCGAGGAATTGCATTACACGACAGCAAGTCTGGACTCCAGGAATCGGCGCCAGTTCCCGACGGCGCGCAACCGACGGCGCCACAGGCATTAGCCCAGTTGCCTCAATTGGTGGATATCACGGGTTCGACTGGCATCAAGTTCGAACACCTCTCCAGTCCGGAACAGAAATACATTGTGGAGTCGATGAGTGGCGGCGTGGCTCTGATTGATTATGATCGTGATGGCTGGCCTGATATCTATTTCACCAACGCGCAAAGCGTGGAGATAGCACTAGCTGGCAAGAAAGCTCGAAGCGCGCTATACCACAATAATCACGACGGAACTTTCACCGACGTCACGGAGAAAGCAGGGGTCGGTTATCCCTGTTGGGCCATGGGTGCGGTCGTCGGAGACTACAACAACGACGGCTGGCCGGATTTACTTGTCACCTGCTTCGGGGGAGTGGTTCTCTATCGCAATAACGGTAATGGAACATTTACGGACGTCACCAGACAAGCAGGCTTGAGCAATGACTCAGGCTGGGCCACCGGCGCGGCCTTTGGCGACTACGACAATGATGGGTGGGTGGACTTGTTTGTGTCGCACTATGTAGACCTTAATTTAAGCAACCTTCCCGCATTCGGTTCCCTGAAGACGTGCAAGTACCACGGCATCGATGTGCAGTGCGGTCCTCGGGGTCTCAAGGGATCTCCCGACAACCTTTGCCACAACCAGGGTGACGGCACATTTACCGATGTATCGACGAAGGCGGGGGTGGATGATCCACAAAACCGTTTTGGACTCACGGTGGTGTGGTCAGACTTTAACAACGATGGCCGTGTTGACCTCTTCGTCGCGAACGATGGACAGCCCAACTATCTTTACCGTAACGACGGCGACGGACACTTTACCGAGGTTGCCTATTTGTCGGGCGTGGCCGTCAACCAGGATGGAGCCGAGCAAGCCAACATGGGCCTTGCGCTCGGTGATTATCAGCACACCGGACTTTCTTCTATCGTAATTACGCATTTCAATGATGAATACACCGCCTTATTCCGGAACGATGGGAAGTTGAATTTTACGGATGTTTCGTACGCGTCCGGCATCGCTCCCGCCACGACTCCCTACGTGGGCTGGGGCGAGGCATTCTTCGACTTCGACAACGATGGCTGGCTCGACCTCTTTCTGGTGAACGGGCATGTATACCCACAAGTAGACAGCATCGATATAACGGCCAAGTACCGCGAGCCTGGGCTGCTGTTCTTGAACCAGCGCAACGGCACTTTCAGGAACATCAGCAACCTTGTCGGTCCCGCCATTCAAACTCCCCAAGTCAGCCGGGGAGTGGCGATCGGTGATTTATTCAATGATGGCCGACTTGATGTCGTTATCGAAAATTTGAAAGGTGGGCCCATGATTCTACAGCCGCAAGGTGGTCCCGCGAATCACTGGATCACCTTCGCACTTGAGGGAACCAAGAGCAATCGGCTCGCGCTCAACGCGCGGGTGAAAGCTACCGCAGGGGATTTAGTGCAGACCGGCGAGGTGCTAAGTGGTGGAAGTTATCTTTCCCAGAATGATCTCCGCATTCACTTTGGTCTCGGCAGTAGGGACCAGGTCGATAGAGTCGAAATCCTATGGCCGGACGGAAGAATGGAAGTCCGGACCAACCTGGCTGCCGACCGCTTCTACGCGATCAAAGAGCCTGAATGAGACCAGCGTCGACGAGCGCCAGTCCCCTCGTTGACACTTCAATGTGTGTTTAGTATACCCAGTGGCATTAACCGTTTGGATGCAGAATCAAGAGCGCGGTTGAGAGGCTGGGTTGCAATCCAGCAGGTCAAGAATCCGCCGAGCCGCAAAAGGCGGCAAGACCGTCAGCCTCGGACAGAGATGTAGAGTGGAAGAAGATCGATCGGTCAGGGCCGCCAGCATCTGGATCAAGGAGCACTTTCCCCTATGTGGCCATCGGAGGGCGATCACCCTTCAAGAAGAAAGCCCCTTAGGCTCGGGAACGAAGTTGTTCCCGCGCTGAGAACGGTCGGTTTAGCCGCGGTTGTGTTTCTGGCCCCTACAGGGGCGGCCCCCTCACGAGCGCAGCAAGCCGCGCCAACCACGAGCGGACAAGGCGCGACCCCGGTGCAGGAAGACTCCAGAGCGATTCGCACGCGAGAGTTCCTTGGCTTGGGCAGGATGCCGGACGCCAAGATGGCTGCCGAGGGCTCCAAGATTTTCGGCCCGAACTGCAGCTTTTGCCATGGGGCGGATGCTCGTGGCGGCACGGGGCCCGACCTTTTACGCTCCGCGGTTGTGTTGGATGACAATCAAGGGGAAGCCCAGTGGTCCACTCGCTGCTTCAGCGGGAATGAAAAGGAGAGCTCTTGAGAGCAGAATCGATGAACCACACACTTTGTCACAGGACGACGTCGACTGGGATTGTGGCAATTGTTCATTTTGCTCGGTGCGCTTTGCCTGCCTGCGGTTGCCCCGGGCAAAACCAAACATTACCAGGGCGAGCCGTTTCACGACAGCGTATATAAGGGTGGTCCGCAACATATTCCGGGCCGAGTGATGTGCGCCTACTACGATCTGGGCGGTGAAGGTGTCGCATACCACGATGCCGATGCGAAAAACAACGGTAGTGGCGGCTTGAACCCGGCGGATGGGATCTATTTGAACCGGTTCCGCATGGATGAGGGGGTTGACACTTCTTACACAAAATTTCACGACGCGATTGACAACAATCCGTACAACTTAGTGCAACCGCCCGAGAACCTACTCTATATCGGATGGGTTGTGGCGGGCGAGTGGTTCAACATGACAGTGGATGTCCAACGGGCCGGTGTCTACACAGCAGACCTCCTCTATACCTCAAGCGGTGGGGGCGACATATCGTTTGATGTGAATGGAAAAAAACACACGGGCCGTGTCACTGTCCTGCCGACCTACAATGCCTCCGACCCGATCGCCTGGCGACAAATGCACCACTGGGGATTGATGAAGAATCTAGTCCAGGTCAAACTGAAAAGGGGAGTGCAGGTGTTGACTCTGCACGTGCTGACGAACGGGCACATAAACTTCGCCTATCTGGATTTCAAGCCCAAAAGTGGTTAGGGCTTCATCGGAACCAGGGCATCGTGTCTCAACTCTCAATGTCCGGTTGGCGCAGGGACCCGCGGCCCTATCCGCTTCGCCTGCTTCAGACTCTACGATCTTTAGTACTGAGGAGGTTGCTGTGTCACAATCACGTCGTGATTTCCTGAAAGTGAGCGCCGCCGGAGTGGCGGCTTTGAGCCAGGGGGCATACGCCTTTGGCGTACGCGCTGCCCCCAAGGGCGAAATCGATGTCCGCCTGACTGCGGGCGCTGCGAGATTCGCCCCGCAAGCGTCGGTAAAATGGCAATCCCTCGCCGGCATGTCCGGTGAAACAATCCTGCTCGATCCCACCAAGGCGTACCAGGAGGTTCTGGGCGTCGGCACCGCGCTCACCGAGGCGGCCTGTTACATGTTCAACCAGTTGCTTCCGCAGGTCCGAGAGCAGTTGTTTCACGAGCTCTATCATCCTTCCGAGATGGGTTTCGGCGTCTGCCGGACTTGTATAGGTTCGAGCGATTATTCCACCGTGGCCTACAGCTACGATGATGGCGACGTGGACCCCGAGCTGCTGCGCTTCTCCATTGACCATGAACGTGCGTACGTTCTACCGATGTTGCGCCTCGCCCGCAAGATGAACCCGGAGCTGTATGTGTTCGGCGCGCCCTGGAGCCCGCCGGGGTGGATGAAATCGAACGGATCCATGCTGGGCGGAAGCATGCGGAAACACAGCCTGGCAGTGTACGCCGACTATTTCGTCAAATACTTGAAAGCCTATGCCTTAGAAGGCGTGGTAGTCGACGCGGTGACACCCCAGAACGAAGTGGATACCGACCAGGACGGACGGATGCCGGCCTGCCTCTGGGCCCAAGAGCACGAGATTGAGTTCGTGGGCAAACATCTTGGCCCGGCGTTGGAAAAGAACCAGCTTGCCACCAAGATCTGGATCCTCGATCACAACTGGAACCTCTGGGGAAGGGCGACGTGCGAATTGGAGGATCCTGACGTCAATAGGTACGTTGAAGGTATTGCCTGGCACGTCTACGGCGGCAAGGACACTGCCATGAGCCAGGTGCATGAGTCCTACCCGAACAAGCATGCCTACGTGACCGAATGCAGCCCCGATTACAAAGACCCGGCTTACATGACCAATTGGGCGACTTGGGCAGAACAGTTCGCCGGTATGTTCCGGAACTGGGCCCGTTGCGTTACCAGTTGGAACATGGTCCTGGATGAGAAAGGCTGGCCCAACATTGGACCTTTTTCAGCAGGTGGTGTTCTGACTATCGACTCGAAGACTCACGAAATTACGCGCACCGGCCAGTACTGGGCGCTGGCACACTATGCGCGGGCGGCCCGCCGTGGTTCGCTACGCTTCGATTCCCAGGGCCAAATCGAGAAGGTCTCGCACGTAGCCTTCGCTCACCCCGACGGTAGCCACGCCGCAGTGCTGACGAACACCGGCGGAGAAAAGAAAATCCGCCTGCAACTGGCCGGCATGGCAGCCGAAGTTGTTTTACCCGAAGCATCTGTACTGACCTTGACTTGGAAGTAGACAGGAGAAAGTCAGTTTAAAATCCATGCCCAAAACTGTAACGTTTCGCTATGCTCAAATCCCAATATATACCAGTCACGCCGCTCGATTGATACCAGGCCCACGCAGCACGCTCGATTCCAGAAATTGCTGGCGGCGATCGCAGTTACCTCCCTGGGTCCTCGGCGAAAAGTTCGCACGCATTGCCATTTAAAGAGGAGCTTGCATGTTCCGAACCACGTTGTTGTTGATTTCGACAGTGCTTCTTACGACGAACATGAACGCTGTGGTGAAGGTCGATAAAATTGAATACAAGGGTTGGAAAAACTGCTACCGCGTTACCAACGGGGAGATCGAACTGATCGTGACGGGTGATGTGGGCCCGCGAGTCATCCGCTTCGGGTTCGTGGGCGGGCAAAACCTGTTCAAGGAGTTTCCCGATGAGCTTGGGAAAAGCGGGGAAGAACGGTTCCGAGGGCGCGGTGGAGACCGGGTTTGGAAAGCTCCGGAAGATCGCATGGGAACGTATGTCCCCGACAACGATCCCGTCGAGATCCATGTGACACCTACCGGCCTACTCGCTCGCGAGCCGATCGAACCTTCGACGAAGCTGCGGAAGGAAATCGAAATCAGCATGGAGCCCTCCGGAACACGAGTGAAGGTGTCGCACCGAATCGCCAATCACTCTCTCTTCCCGCTGGAATATGCAGCCTGGGCGGTGACGATGATGCCCCAGGGCGGAGTCGAGGTTGTGGGGTTTCCGCCGCGCGGACCGCATCCCATCCATCTGGAGGCCACCAACCCACTGGTAATGTGGGCGTATACGAACCTTTCGGACCCGCGCTGGAAGTTCACGAGAAAGTACCTCACTCTCCGCCAGGATCCAATTAATGAGGATGCGCAGAAGCTTGGACTGTTCAGCCCGGACACCTGGGCCGCGTATTTCCTGAACGATGAAGTATTTGTAAAGCGTACGAAGGCTGACCCCTCGAAAACCTATCCTGATTTCGGGTGTTCTTTCGAAACCTTCACCAATAGTCAATTTGTGGAAATCGAGACCTTAGGGCCAATTACCAGTTGAAAGCATCTCCCATGGAAGTATCGTTTGATTTTCGAGGCGGATCTCCATGCAGGAATCTTCTCAACGCCAGTCGCCTGATCGAATGTGGCGACAAGATGTCCGATTTCATGACTGATCACTTCAGGATATTGCTAGCGGACAAAGATGGAAACCCTGTCGTTGAAGTTACACCAGAGGGGCTAAGCAAGCTCCCCAAGCGGACGTAAAATCCGCTCACATCCGCTCACATTTCTCGGTTCCCGAGCGTTCCTTACGGCGTTTTTGTGAGTTTGAACAAGACCGTCTATGCCTTGTCTGTCATGTAGTTAACGACTCTCGGCATTCTCATAACCCAAAGGTCGGTGGTTCAAATCCATCGCGCAACCAACGAAATCAATTCGTCAGGAGAGATCAGCACGTGGATCTAGTGTATCAAACCTTCGCAAACCCAGCACAAGACAACGTCGAGCCTCAACTGACTGAAACGATGCTCCTAGAACGTGCAATGAGCGAGCGGCCACTGTCGCGACAAGGCAGAGGCCGCATCGACTGCTGCGAGACCCGCGGAGGAGGGGGAGGGGAACATAGAAGTATAGAGAGAGACACCATCCCTAAGCCTTCGGCTTAGGTCGTTGCGCAACACACGAGGCGCTTCGGATGTTATTCGTACGCAGTCGAACAGGGTTCGATTCCGTTCGCCTCGCGTTTTAGACCTGTCCGAATCGATTGCAAGGAGCCAGAGAATAGCACTCGGACAGAATCTGGTCTCTGTTGTGCAGGATACCTTTAATAAGCCATCGCGTTATTAAGGGATAAGGCGACATGTCTTAATAACAAATGATGCTCGCTTCGGGAGAATGCACACGTCCTTCAAAGATGAGTCTTCTTGGCCTCGCAATTCGAACTCATTTAGTCGCCAAAAGTTCTCTGACAAATTGCTCCACGTCAAGCGCCTCAACCCCCTTAGCGATCGCTGCCGTAGTCACTTGTACCCACGATTTTCGATGGACCACGATCAATCTTCCTGCTCGTTTTTGCAGCGCGCGCTGAAGAGAAGTCAAGGGCGATGCCATGGACGGCCGGACAGTCTTCGCAGCTTTCGCTTCTACCAGCCACAGCTTGGCGTTAGGACGTGGAACAAGAAAGTCTACTTCCAGACCCTGCTGATCGCGAAAATAATAGAGTTCCTTGCGCATTCCACGGTCGGTTTGACTTTTGATTATTTCCGCTGCAACGAAGCCTTCAAACAGAGATCCAAGGAATGGCGAGCGCTCAAGCTCAGCCACAGATGTCAAACCGAGCAGGTAGCAGGCGAGGCCGGAGTCACCCAAGTAGACTTTCGGCGACTTTATCAGTCGCTTTCCGAAGTTTTCGAAATACGGCGGCACGAGAATGATCTGGCCGGTCACTTCAAGAATGTGCAGCCAGTCGCCAATCGTGGGCACGGTGACGCCAAGCGGCGCAGCCAGGTCAGTCTTATTCAGAATCTGGCCGTGACGGCTCGCCAAAAGTGCCAGAAAACGACGAAACGTCGCCAAGTCTCGCACGTTCGTGATCGCTCGAACGTCTCTCTCCAAATACGTTTGCAGGTAGGAAGCAAACCAAAGGCTACGAGCCTTCGGCCGAGCGAGCACCTCTGGAAAACCTCCGTGCAGCAGATTCACCTTCTTCGTTTCCGAAAGACTGAACGGCAGAAGTTGGAGGATGGCCGCTCGTCCCGCCATGGATTCGCTAATGCCTTGCATGAGCGGTGCCTCCTGGGACCCCGTGAACAGCCATCGCCCCATCCGCCTCGGGCCTGTGTCGATAACTGTACGAACGTAGGCGAGTAATTCGGGGGTATTCTGGATCTCGTCGAAGACGACTGGAGGGCGCAGCGCGTCAAGGAATGCGCGGGGATCGCTCCGTACGCGTGCCTGAATGTCGGGATCTTCGAGCAGTACGTAACGGGCTTTCGGGAACAGCCTGCGGAGAAGAGTGGTTTTGCCGGCACGCCGAGGCCCTGTCACCACGACTGCGGGAAAGTGTCGAGCTGCGTCCAGCAGCACGCCTGCCAATCTCCTTTGGATATATTGCATATGAGAAATATAAACTAGTACTTTAGATTACTCAATACTAGAAATTGGTGTTTGTCGAGACGGATGCCAAAGATGTTGTTGGATGCAGGCCGACCCCTGACCATGTCCGTCAGAGAATCCGCCCCATAGTTTGCGCAATTTGCGTAAGAGCATACGCAATATGCGTAAACCTGCTGCGCCGGAGAGAAAGGCTCAGTCGTGAAAGCTTGACTGGGAGGGATGCTCCGATGCGGCTCGCCTTTTCACCCGTTCAGCACATAAGGGTGCTGATTTCGTCGAAATGCCACGGGCGGAAATCATGTGTATCGACGCCGACATCCCTGGAAAGGGAAGTAGGTGTGTCAGGGAGGTTCCCATGAGAATGTCCGTATAGGTGCCAAGCTCCATGATGGGAGCGATTCCAGACGCGCATGGCATAGTGACAAATCACGATGGGTTGGCCATGTACGGAGATTTCCGCAAGGTTGCTGAGCCAAGAGAACTCCTCGGTCAGCTTGCGAATTTGTTTGTCGTGATTGCCCGGCACCGCAAAGATCTTCTCGCAGCGAATCTGCTTGCGGTGCTCCAGAGCCCTCACCTTGCTCCCGATGCAGAAATGCCCAAGGAAATAGAGGATGTCATTGGCCTTAACGGAGGCGTTGAGACGTTCGTGGATCGTTTGATCCATTTCCTCGACGTTTCGAAACAGAAAATCACAGAGCGCGTGTTTTCAATTACATAACTGAATTGATGTTACCGCTGCGTCCCGGCGGTGACGTAGCCAAACGAGCGGTGGGTTTGCCATAGCCGGTTGTCACCCATTTCACCGCTTCCCAGAAGCCCGTCATGAACGAAGCCGCTCGCGCAGCGGACGCTAGCGCGTATATAGACACAAGCCTCGGAAGCCTCGGAACTACCCCTTGAACAGCGGATGGCGCCCGAGGTAGGATAATGCCGATGGTTGCGAGAAGTGCTACATCGGTGAGCATCAATAACAACGTTTTGGCAAAAATCCCCGTCTGGCAAGGCTTTTCAGGCAGAAATCGCTCCGTATCTCTCCCCATGCTTCTTGTGAGGGCGCGCCTCGCCGGGTAACCGAGCGGCCTTGCGACCGCTCAGTCCCCTAAGAACCGGACTTGAAAGTTTCCCTTCATCCGGCTCGAGCACTCAATAACGCCCCCTAAAAAAGGACGCAGCCTCATT
>WNFD01007030.1_pt1 | contig 11198 bp, 6 predicted proteins | sample 5400491 | NCBI WGS metagenome assembly WNFD01 (sample SAMN13153343, study PRJNA577476) | soil metagenome | isolation source: 120 cm saprolite under Douglas fir tree site 2 hole 2 replicate 2 | place: USA:California | collected 2015-04-18 | reverse complement strand
CCGGTCAGATTGCCGGCCATCGCGTTCACCGAGTCGGTCAAATCCTTCCAGGTCCCGGCGACGCCGGGGACGATCGCCTGACCGCCGAGCTTCCCTTCGGTGCCGACCTCGCGGGCGACGCGCGTGACCTCCGAGGCGAACGAGCGCAGCTGGTCGACCATCGTGTTGATGGCCTCTTTCAGCTGCAGGATCTCGCCGCGCACGTCGACGGTGATCTTTTTCGACAAATCGCCATTGGCGACGGCGATCGTGACGTCGGCGATGTTGCGCACCTGAGCGGTCAGGTTCGACGCCATCGAGTTGACGCTTTCCGTGAGATCGCGCCAAACCCCGGTGACCTCGCTCACCTGCGCCTGGCCGCCGAGCTTGCCGTCGGTGCCGACTTCGCGGGCGACGCGGGTGACTTCCGAGGTGAACACCCCGAGCTGCTCGATCATCGTGTTGACGATCGTCGCCAGACGCAGGAATTCGCCCTGCAGCGGGCGGCCGTCGACGTCGAGCCGCACGGTCTGCAAGAGGTCGCCACGGGCGACCGCGGTGATCGCATGGGTGACCGCCGTGGTCGGCCATAACAGATCGTCGATCAACGTGTTGACCGAGCCTTCCATCTCGCCCCAGGCGCCGTTCGACAGGCCGAACTTGACGCGTTGGCGGGTCTTGCCCTCGCGGCCGACCACCTGCCCGACATATTCGAGCTCATGCGCCATGCGTTCATTGGCGGCGACGATCTCGTTAAAAGTATCGGCTATCTTGCCGGCAAGACCGGTCCGGTCGGCCGGCAGCCGCACTGAGAAATCGCCAACGCGCATCGCCTGCAAGGCCTGCAGCATGTGGTGCAGATCAAAGGAATCGCCGTCGATTACCTCGGCATGCCCGTTGGCCAGCGCCGCCAATGCCTCTTCAACGACAGGTGCATCCGGGAGAGCGTCCGAAGAGACCTCGGCGATCTCGGCAACGCCGTCAGCATTAGGCTCCATATCCGACTCCTCGGCCACTCCGGCCAGCGGGCAGCAAAACGCAGCTTCGCGCCGGTTTGCGACAAACCCGGCTCAAAAGGTTCTTACAAGTCGAAAAGGTTCTGGTACGCCAGTGACATAACAGCAGTTTTTTGGGTTTGCCGCAAGGCTCGCCCGCTGAACATCGTGGAACCGCAATCGGTTCATAGATTTGACGCGGCTATGGGCGGATTCGCTCCCGCCAGCGCGAATGGAAAGCCTGATCCCCCCAAGCCATGCGACTGTTCCCCAGCTCGCCCGGGCGGTCTGCGTCACACGGCGGGCGGCGAACACCGAGACGATCGCTTGGTTCCTGCCAGAGAAAATTTAATTAAGGCCAAATATTGCTAACGATCGGGGGGACCACCTGGATCGCCGGGGCTGTCCGGTTGAGTCCTGCGTGCCCGGTCTTACGGCCTTGGATCAACCCGCGACGACGAATAGAACGAGCGGAGTCAACCTGAAGGAATGCTGCCCGCTCCATCGGGCATCATTTGGGACAGGGTGGCTCTCCCGGGTGTCCGCAGGCATGCGCCTGTTGCTGACGCGGTGCCGGTGGCGCGGGCGCGGCCCGCTGCTGCGCAGCGGCACGTTGCTGAGCCTGTTGCGCGGCTGCGGCCTGTTGCGCAGCTTGCGCCGCCGCGCGCTGCTGAGCCTGTTGCGCGGCCGCCTGTTGCGCGGCTTGCGCCGCGGCCCGCTGTTGCGCCTGCTGCGCGGCGGCAGCCTGCTGTGCTTGCGCCGCCGCCCGTTGCTGCGCCTGTTGCGCGGCGGCGGCTTGCTGTGCTTGCGCCGCCGCCCGCTGCTGCGCCTGCTGCGCGGCCGCCTGTTGCGCGGCTTGCGCCGCGGCCCGCTGTTGCGCCTGCTGCGCGGCCGCCTGTTGCCCGGCTTGCGCCGCGGCCCGCTGTTGCGCCTGCTGCGCGGCCGCCTGTTGCGCGGCTTGCGCCGCAGCCCGCTGTTGCGCCTGCTGCGCGGCGGCGGCCGGCTGCGCGGCTTGCGCCGCGGCGCGCTGTTGCGCCGCGTGATCCGGGGCCGGAGCAACAGCCGCCCCGCCACGGACCGCCGGCGGCTGGGCATTGGCGTTTGGCGCGGGCGGGGTCGGGCCGGCCTGTGCGGGCTGCCGTCGCTCGGGCGGGGTCGCATGGGCAATGGGGGGCGGCGCCGCGGGCCCGGCCGGCCCCGGTCGCGGGCCCGCCTGAGCGTTGGATGGCGGCATCCCCGGTGTCGGAAGCGGCGTTCCGGGCGGAGTCGCGTGGGCGTTGGACGGCGCGCCCGCTGGGCCTGCCGGTAACGGTTGCTGCGCATTCTGCCCGGGCCCACGCGGGCCGACACGCGCCGGTGCCAGCCTTGAGAAATCCGGCGGCCCCGGAGGACGGCCGGGGGCGGCAGCCGCCGGTGGGGTCGCCTGCGCGGCGGGCGCTGGAGCTGGTCCTGGTGGTGCTGCCGGCGGGCCGGGAGGATGGCCCGGGGTCGTTGCCGGCGGGGTTGCTTGCGCGGCGGGGGCCGATGCTGCCGGGGCTGCCGTCACCGCCGGCGGGGCCTTCTGGGCGGCCGCTTGGCCGACCCGCGGCGCCGGAGCGAGCTGCGAGAAATTCGGACGAGCCGGGGGAGGCGGCGCCGCTGCGGTGGTCTGGCCGGTCGGTGTGCGTCCACGCGTCGGTGCGGTGGCGACGCCGGGTGCCGGCGCGGCGGCGGCCGAGGCTCCGGCCGGACGGGCGACGGCCGAGGGCGGCGCGACACTGACGGCGGCCCGCTGCAGCACCGGGTTCGGCACCGCGACTGCCGCCGGCGCGGCGCGGCTTGAATTGACGAAGGCACTCGTGGGGACGACGGTTGCCGCACCGCGGTTCGCAAATCGCTGGTCGACGACCTGCGGCGGCGGATCGGCCCGGCCAGGCCGGCTCACGATCGCGCTCGTGACGTTGGCGAGCCGGGCTCTGCCGACATTAGTGATGTTGACGCTGCGGAAATATGTCGGATCGCGGGTATAAGACGGCCAGAACACCTCGCCCGGCGCCAGCGGGAACCAGCCGATCGGCGACTCAACGTTCGGAACCGCGCCTTCGATCGCCTCAGGCTGGATGAAGCCAACGAGCGCCGGCGCGTAGACCGGATCGGCGACGAACTCGCCCGGGACCCAGCCCCAGCGATCGGCAACCCGGGCCCACCGACCGTAATGGAACGGGGCGAAGCCCCAGGGCTCGTCATCGACCCAGTTCCAGCCCCAGGGCTCGATCCAGGCCCAGTGACCCTCGCGGTAGGGCGCCCAATCGGCCGGCAGCTCTTTGGGGAACCAGACCGCGCCATAATCCGGGGCACTATTCCACTCGCCGTATGCTTCCAGCTCCTCGAAACCGGTCATTGCGGGCGAGACGTGGCGCGAGGCCGCCACGCGATCGTCGCGATAATCATGCGCCCGGCACCATTCGACGAATTCGTCCGGCGCGGCACGCTCGACGGAAGCTGAAAGCGTGTCGGTGCCGCTCAGGACCAGCTGGTCGCCGGGCTTGACATTCATGTCGATGCCGCCGCCGACAAAGCGCGCGCTGCCCTCGAACACCATGATCCGGGTCGGCTGATCAGCGGCGCCGGCCGTGATATCGTACACCCCGGGCTGCGACAGCGACACGCTGCCGCGGGGGACGTCGATCTCGACCGTCTCGCCTTTGCGCCAAGCCGGCTGACGCAGGTGCAGGTCGACCCGCCCCTGCGTCAGCGCGATCTGTATGAGCTTGTCGCGCAGGTCGGCGAAATTGACCTGCGTGTCATTGGAGAGGTTGACGGAGTTGGGGCCAATCCGCAATTCGGCGCGCGATTGCGGATCGGTGGCGAACCAGCCGCCGACGGCAACCGGGAGGTTGACCTGGGCTGCCGACCACTCGCTGTCACCGGGCCCGTAAAAGGCCAGCGTACCGGAAACCAGGCTGACCCGTCCGACGCGGGCGGGGGGTTGCGACTGCGCGAAGGCCGGAACCGCCGCGAGAAGGGCTAAAACCAGGAGGCTTTTCGCGAAGAGGCGCATCGCTTGACCCCGTTTCCGATATTCGTGCCGACAACGGTCCCAATGTGGCAAATCTGTGGCACGACGCTCGCTCAACACCTGAGGGGGTGGGAAGTTCGATCTTTCCGAAAGCAATTCCGGCGCGAATTTACCGCGGCTTAACCGCAGGCTGCTAGCATCCGTGGGAATGCAGCAACGGAGAGCGGCATGCGCGGAATTCGCGGCACGACACGCCGCGCCCGGATGGTGAGGCAATGATCGGCTGGGCGGTTCGCCAGCTGGTGATCTGGGGCGGCGTGGCGCTGCTGCTTTTTGCCATCAGCAAGCACTTTGTGCCGCCGCCGAGCACGACGGCTCCGGCTCTCACGGCGCCAGAAGCGGAGCGCGGCGCTGTGCCCAATGCGCTGGTCTTTCGCGCCAACCCGCAGGGCCACGTCCTGGTCGATGCCTACGTCAACGGCGCGCCGGTGCGGTTTCTCGTCGATACCGGCGCCACGATGGTGGTCCTGACATCAAAGGATGCTGCGGCCGCAGGGTTCGGCCACGGCGATCTGGACTTCAGCATGCGAACCTCGACGGCGAATGGGGTGGCCCGCGCCGCGCCGGTCCGGCTGCGCGAGCTTCGCATCGACCAGCTCCTGGTCGGCGACGTCAAGGCGGCGGTCGCCGAAAATCTCAACATCTCGCTGCTCGGCCAGAGTTTCCTCACGCGGATCGACGGCTATGAGATGCGCGACGGGGTGCTGACCCTCAGCTACTGGTAGGCCCCTGCCCTTCTATCGGGAGCGGCGGCGCGTTTCTTGACAAGCGCGGCCGATCGTGCGGTGTTCGCCGCGCTTTCTGCCCCTGCCCTTTCTGCCCCTGCCCCGGAAACCCTGATGCACGCCTACCGGACCCATACCTGCGGCGCGTTGCGCCTTGGCGACGCCGGCGTCACCGCCCGCCTCTCGGGGTGGGTGCATAGGAAGCGCGACCACGGCCAGCTGTTGTTCATCGACCTGCGCGACCATTACGGCGTCACCCAATGTGTGATCGACGTGTCGTCGGCGCTGTTCGCCGCGGTCGACGCGCTGCGGCTCGAAAGCGTCGTGTCGCTGACCGGGCGGATCGTCAAGCGCTCGCCGGATACCATCAATCCCAACCTGCCGACCGGCGAAGTCGAGCTGGTCATCGCCGAACTCGAATTGCTGTCGCCCGCCGAGCCGCTGCCCTTCCCGGTCAACAGCGAGGCCGAGTACCCCGAGGAAATGCGGCTCGCCTATCGGTTTCTCGATCTGCGGCGCGAACGGGTGCACGCCAACATCATGCTGCGCAGCCAAGTCATCGCCGCGATCCGCCGGCACATGCTGGCGCAGGGCTTCACCGAGTTTCAGACGCCGATCCTGACCGCCGGCTCGCCCGAGGGCGCGCGCGACTACCTCGTGCCGAGCCGGCTGCACCCCGGCACCTTCTACGCGCTGCCGCAGGCGCCGCAGCAGTTCAAGCAATTGTTGATGGTCGCCGGGTTCGACCGCTATTTTCAGATCGCCCCGTGCTTTCGCGACGAGGCAGCCCGCGCCGACCGCTCGCCCGGCGAGTTCTATCAGCTCGATTTCGAGATGTCGTTCGTGACCCAAGAGGATGTCTTCGCCGCGATCGAGCCGGTCCTCTACGCCGTCTTCGAGGAATTCGGCGGCGGGCGCAGCGTGACGCCGCCGCCCTTTCCGCGCATCACCTTTGCCGACGCGGCGCTCAAATACGGCACCGACAAGCCCGATCTCCGGAACCCGCTCGTCATCGCCGACGCGAGCGAGGTCTTCGCCGGCTCGGGGTTCGGCGTATTCGCGCGGGCGATCGAGGGCGGCGGCGTGGTCCGCGCGATCCCGGCGCCGGGTGCGGCAAGGCAGCCGCGCAGCTGGTTCGACCGGCTCAACGACTGGGCGCGCGGCGAGGGCGCGGGGCTCGGCTACATCGTCTTCGCCGAGGGCACAGCACCCAATCAAAGCGCAAGGGGGCCGCTCGCCCGCTTTCTCGACGAGGAGCGGCTCACGCTGCTGCGCCAATCCGCCGGGGTCGGCGACGGCGATGCGGTCTTCTTCGCCGCCGGAACGAAAGCCGAGGCGGAGAGGCTCGCCGGCCAGGCGCGCACCCGCATCGGCACAGAACTCGGCCTGATCGAGGAGGGCACGTTCCGCTTCTGCTGGATCGTCGATTTCCCGATGTACGAGCGCAACGAGGAGAGCGGGCAGATCGAGTTCAGCCACAACCCGTTCTCGATGCCGCAGGGTGGCCTCGCAGCCCTCGAGACCAAGGACCCGCTGGAGATCCTGGCCCATCAGTACGACATCGTGTGCAACGGGATCGAGCTCAGCTCGGGCGCGATCCGCAACCATCTCCCCGACATCATGTTCAAGGCCTTCGCGATCGCCGGCTATTCGGCGGCGGAGGTCGAGGCGCGCTTCGGCGGCATGCTCAAGGCGTTCCGCTACGGCGCGCCGCCGCATGGCGGCTCGGCCCCGGGCATCGACCGCATCGTCATGCTCTTGGCCGACACGCCGAACATCCGCGAGATCGTCGCCTTCCCGATGACCCAGCAGGCCGAGGACCTCCTGATGCAGGCCCCCGCCCCGGTGCCCCCCGAGCGCCTCAAGGAACTGCACATCCGCCTCGACCTCCCGCCCCCCAAACCCGGCCGCCACACCTAGGCGGCCGCGACCGGCACGGCGGCGGGGCAACTCAACCAACGGTTTCATCGCCGATTTTCGCCACCTGATGTTTCTGGCCAGCATCACGCAGATTTCGCCTTGAGGTTGTACAGCGGCGATCGACCGCGCTCCAACTCGGTAAGATGCAGGTCTTTCCACGCGCTCGCTCCACGGCTTTTCCCGAGACCGGAGTATATGGGAACAAATCAGCAACGATCCACCCATTGGTGGACAATTTTGGGATGGCGGAGGTCTCGACCGATGGCCCGTGAGGTGACGCCGTCGACTTAGCCGTCGAGCAGTCGGTTGACGAGACGGTCGATCGTCGCGGCGATGCCGTCCTCGGTCAGGGCGTCCCGGATCGACCGCCGCTGGCGCATGAAATGCGCGCCCTCTTTCAGAGCGACCGCCGCCGCGACGCGCTCCGCACGTACCGCGGCATCGGCAAGCTCGCCGTGCAATGCCATGCGCCGATCGAATTCCGAGATCGGCAATTCCCAGACGAGATTGTCGAAATCACGCGGATCACGCCAGCCTCTCGACTGCATCGGAATGACGCGGTTGAGGACGGTCGTGCTGTTCAGAATGGCGATGAGATAATGCGCCTCTTCCATATCTCGGGCCGCAGTCCAATAGGCTTTGTGATCCACAACCACGCGCGGATCGTCGAGGACTGCCGCGCCCAAGAGGGTTCCGGCTTTGGTGTAGACGACCTTCACCCCAGTCGCTGATAACTGGACTGACAGCTTCCGCATATGGTCCAGTTGTTGCCTCAGCGTCATCCGCGGCGTGCCATCGGGCCCCTTCTTACAATGCGCGATCCACTTGGCTTCGGCGTCCCGCAGCCAGGCGCCGAGATGCCTGTGCCCGCCATTTACCGCCGCCGCCGCGTCGAGCACCGTACCGCCGCTCGCCGGGATGACGCTCAACGTAGGCGATAGGATGCGGAACGGCGCAATGGTCTCGCCCAGCAGTACCGGACGCAGAAATTCGGCCTCGACCGGCCCACGCGGCGGGTCCACGTTCTTCCAGGGCACCTTGTCCAGGGGGCCGGCCTTGCCACGGACACGCGGCGCAATGGGGTTGTCGCCAAGCCGCCCCGAGGCTTCGCGCTCCACGAGAAAGAAGCGACGGGGATAAACGGTAGCCCCATTCTGGAACCGTGCCCGGTAGGGCGACGCACCCTCCAACGTCGTAATCCGGGGCCACGGCTCGTACGCCCGGCGTAATGTGCGGTCCGCCTCGGCCTCTGTCGCGTCGCGTCGCGGCAAGGTGCCGGAGAAGCGCTCGACCCGGCCGGGCAGCGGCCCCGCCGGCTCCCGTTGGCCGAACAGCACGCAGGTCGATGTTGTGCCGACGGCGGTGCGGCCAAAGATCGGCCGCACCTGGGCCAGATCCCATGCCTCGACGATACACACCTGCACTGTATTGAACACACCGCGGCGCAGCCCGCCGAAGGCCGGGCGGTTCACGGCGGCATACGGCAGCACGAAGGCGATCGTCCCGCCGGGACGAAGATAGCGCTCGGCGCCACGCGCCCAGAACAACGCCGACATGTCCTGTTGCGTCGCCAGTACCCCGCCGACCCACAAATTCATGGCTCGGCACGCTTCGCGCAGCCGCGGCTTCATTTCGGCGCTGAGGTGCCGGTAGGCGATCCAGGGCGGATTGCCCAGCATGACATCCGCCTGCTGCTCCGGCCGGGACAGCCATAGCGGACGCATCAGATTGCGCAGGACGAAGGGCCAGATTCCGTTGCGCCCGGCCTCGTAAAGCTCGCGCAGTCGCCCGAAGGTCCCAGCCAACGCGGAAGCGTCCAGCGCGGCGACGCCATCGATCCGGTTCAGCAATCGCTCGATCTGTGCCGGCGTCGCACCCTCTTGCAGGCCCTGAGACAAGGTTTGCAAGGCGTGATCGAAGCGCGTCTGATCCTCGGCAAAGCCCGCCGGCACATGCAGCGGCGCCTCACCGGGCACCGCGACCACGACATCGCGCGTATCGCCGATCTGACGCAGGTTCCATTGCATCGCGTCGCCCAGAAACACCGGCACGTGCAACTCGCCCTCACGCTCGAAAATTGCCGGGCCCAACGCCAGCAGCCAGGTGACCCGGGCGATGATCACGGCGACCGGGTGTACGTCGAGGCCGCGGACCTGCTCGACACAGGCGGCGATGGCAACCGATCGCGCGATGCCGGCAGCCTCAGCGGCAGCGAGCTTCCGCCGGATGGCGTGGAACAGGAAGGTGCCTGAGCCGCAGGCGGGGTCCAGCACGCGCTGGGTGAGTGGAGCGGTCAGCGCATGGGCAACGATCTTGGCCGCGAGCCAATCCGGCGTGTAGTACTCGCCGAGATCGTGCCGCTGCGCCGGATCGATCAGGCTTTCGTATAGCGACTTCAGGACATCGGCTTCGACATCGCGCAGGCGAAAGCGCGCCGTTTGCCGGGCGATTCGGCGCACCAGATCCTGCCCGTCCGGAAGCTGCAGGACCCAATCGAAAAAATCGCTTTCGACCGCGCCCTGGATACCCTCCTCGTCGAGGGCCTGGCCGGAAAGGATCGCAGCGGCGTCGTCGGCCGGCAGGTCGAGCACCCGCGCCGCGATCGTTTTGGCAACCACGGTCAGGTAGGTGTGCTGGAGAAAAAGCGCATCGTCGCCGACCGCGGTGCCGTAGGCCTCGCGCAGCAGCCCGTCCCACAGCTGCCGCTTCAGCAATACTTCGGAATGCGCGTGTAACTCGGCCCACAGGCGCTCCAGCACGCCGCGCGCCCGGCCGAAGCTCAGGCTGTTGCGGCCCAGCTCACGTTCCACGGTCAGCGGGTCGGGCGTGAGATCGTCGCGGTTCGACAAGGCCGGTTCGAGCCAGGCCAGCAGCGCCTCCGGCCGCGCCCGATTCGGCTCGTGCCGACCAATCTCGACAAGCGTGCCCTCTCGCAGCTCGTACGCGACAAACGTGGCGCCGTCAGTGGCGATGCCAAGAAACCGACGCTGAGTCTGCCGCTCCCGCTCGCCCAGATAATCTGGGAGCCGGGCCAGCACATCATGCAGCTCCTGCCGCAAATCGCGCTTGAACTCGAACACAACCGATCCGAATAGGGTGTCGGCGCGGCCATGCACTTCCGGCATCCGGACCTCGTGGTCGATCGCGTGGTAGTCGACTCCGAAGCCGTGGTGCAGGATATCCGTGATCAGCGTGCGAACGGACTCATGCCCTGGCCGGTTGGCGAGGGTCGCGACGATCTCGGGAAGGTGATCTTGTCGCCAGGTGCCGCGCATGGCCGGAGGATGGCTCGCCGAGGCTGTTCGTATCAAGGTCTTTACCTCAATGCGCTCCCGGCATACAATATCTGGTATGTCCGCCCATCCAGACTCGCGACAATCAGACCTGTTCGCTGCGCCGGGCGAAGCATCCCGCAGCACCCTTCCAATGCAGTCGGAGCCAATGCCGGCCGATTTCGTCGAGCGCATTCGCGACGAGCTGACGAGCACGCTGGCGATGGCACGCGCTGCGGCACAGCTGCCGTGGAAGGATCTTACGCGGGCCACGCTTGCCGAGCTGCGCTTCAACTCCGTGGCCTGCTGGTTGCCCCCGGATGAGGCGACCGCGCTCAGGGAGCATTTCCAACGCGAGATGACCCGGCTCTATGACATCGCCGAACGCGCGGCGGCGGGGTCGGCATAAGCAACCTCTACCCCTCAAACCAAAAAATACTTCGCCTGCGGGTGGTGGAACCCCGGCACGACCCTCTCTTTCTGTCGCGCCTGCAATTCTTCTGGCGCACCGCGGTCATTGATTTCGCCGCAGTTTCGCGGTGACATGGGCGGTCGGGAGCCGGGGGGCGCGATGTCGAGATGGATTTCCGTCGCCGTTGTCCTGGCGGCGCTGGCGGCGGCGGGAGCCGCGAGCGCCGAAGAGAAGCTCGTGCTCCAGCTGCACGGCCCGGCACAATTCGAGTTCGCCGGCTATTACGCGGCTCTGTGGCAGGGGTTTTATCGCGATTCCGGGCTCACCATCGAGATCAAGCCGGGGGCGGGGCGCGGCGAGGCGCCGATCGATCCCGTCCGCGAGGTGACCGAGGGCCGCGCCCAATTCGGCACCGGCACCGCCGAGCTCGTCGTCCGCACCGCCCAGGGCCTGCCGCTGTTGCTGCTGGCGCCGATCTTTCAGCAGAGCGGCGCGGCGGTTTACTACCGCGCCGACTCTGATTTCCCCTCGCCCGGCGCGTTCGCCAAGGCAAAGCTCGGCCGATTGCCGGCCAGCGACATTCTCGGTATCGAGCTCGCCACCGCGCTCAAGGCTGCTTAATTTCGAATGAAGGGCAGCAAACCGCCCCTCTTGAGCCGTTTCGGGTGATGTCGACCAATGTCGCAAAAGGGGCATGAAGACCCGTTGCCAGGGTGATGGCTGAGGGTCTGCTGAGGGTCGCGATGGGCCAAAGGTTCGCCAGATTCGAACGACAGCTCCAAGCCGGTTAGCCGCCGATACTGCGCCGGAGGACGAACGGGTCAGACGGGTGGAAAC
>WNFD01008425.1_pt1 | contig 11201 bp, 12 predicted proteins | sample 5400491 | NCBI WGS metagenome assembly WNFD01 (sample SAMN13153343, study PRJNA577476) | soil metagenome | isolation source: 120 cm saprolite under Douglas fir tree site 2 hole 2 replicate 2 | place: USA:California | collected 2015-04-18 | reverse complement strand
TCGTCGGCCGCGCCACCGCGGCGAGCGGCTTCGATTGGCAGGCTCTCGGCCCCGTGCTCGGCGAGGTCGCCGGCAGCTTTGGCGCCACCTTCGAAGCCCTCGCCGTCGCGCTGCGGCAGAAAAATCCCGCGCCGGCGCCGAGCCCCGACCTCGCCGATCTCGACCGGGCGATCGCCAAACTGCGGAGCGCGATCGAGGCGGGCGCCGACGATCCCGCCGCGCCGCGCGAAGCTTCCGTCCTGCCCTTCGTCATCGCTACGCTGCGCCGCGATCTCGGCGATCTCGTCGACGCGCTCGCGCGGCCCGCGACGAGCTGAAGGCAAGCGGCGCGGGCACTTCGGTGATACGGTGCGAGGGCCAGCCGGAGGGAGGCATCCCGTGACGCGATGGGTCGAGACGTTCAAGGGCGCAATCCTCGCCTCCGAATATGATGCCGAGGCCTACATGAACTCGGCCATCTATGTGTCCCGCTTCGACCAGGCGACGTGGTTCCTGCTGCATTCGATCGGCGTGACGCCGGCCGGCATGAAGCGGAAGAAGCTGCGGGTGGCGATCATTCGCCAGAACTACCAGTTCCTCCGGGAGCTGCGCGGCGGCGAGCTGGTAACGACGAGGAGCGGCGTCGTCGCCGTCGGCGCGAAGTATCTCCGCTTCGTGCACCAGATGCTCGACGGCGTGACCGAGCGCATGGTCGCGACATGCGACTGCACCGCGGCGCTGGCGAGCCTCAAGACCGGCAAGAGCGCGCCCCTGCCGCGGCCGATACAGCAACGCGCCAAGGCGCAGCTGCTCGAGGAGCCGGCCGGCAAGGCCACGCCGATCACCAGAGGATCAGCGCCACCGAGGCGGCGAGGCCGGCGGCCATGATTGTATTGACGATGCGGGCGGTGCGGCGGCGGCGCAGATAAAGCTGCAGCGAGGCGCCGAAAGCGAGCCAGAGGAAACCGCTCGGCAGCGCGGCGGCGACGAAGAGCGCGGCGAAGGCGATCGCCTGGACGAGCGCGCCGTCGCCGTCGGCGTGGAGATAGGCGCCGGCGGCGCTGGTGCTGACCAGCCAGGATTTCGGGTTGATCCACTGGACGCCCTGCGCTTTCACGGAGCGCGCCTGACAGTGCGATCTTCCCGGCGAGATAGAGGAGGAACGCCGCGCCGAGCCAGTTGAGCGCCGTGAGGAGCGCGGCGTGGCCGAGGATCAGCTGCCCGAGCCCGAGCGCCACGCTGAAGATGAGGAGCCCCATCCCGGCGGCGACGCCGATGAGACACGGCAGGCCGCGCGCCACCCCTGAGATGGCGCCGGCGGCGGTCAGCATGACATTGCTCGGCCCCGGCGTCACCGCCGCGACGACCGAGAAGATGAAGAACGCGATGCCTTGGTCGAGCGTCACGCGTGCCACGCTATGCGGCGCGGCGGGGCGATGTCTTGAACGATCGTGCGGGGCATCCCCTCTCCCGCATGGCGGGAGAGGGTGGCGACCCCGGGTCTCGGCCCGGGGGGAGCCGGGTGAGGGTCGATGGAGCGCAGCCCTCACCCTCCCGCGCCTGCGGCGCGGGTCCCTCCCTCTCCCGCAATGCGGGAGAGGGGATTTACAAGAGGGAGAGAGTTCGGCTGGCCTACCCCGGTGCCGCGCCTTGGGTGTTGACGTAGACGGCGTAAAGGGACTGGCTTGCCGCCATGAAGAGGCGGTTGCGCTTGGGGCCGCCGAAGCAGAGGTTGCCGCAGATCTCGGGCAGGCGGATGCGGCCGATGAGCTTGCCCTCCGGCGTCCACACGGTGACGCCGCTATAGCCGACGGCGCGGCCGGCGTTGCTCGCGATCCAGAGATTGCCGTCGACATCGCAGCGCATGCCGTCGGGCGCGCATTTGACGCCGTCGATGATGCAGTCGGTGAAGAGCTTGCGGTTCGCCGGCTTGTTGTCGGCGCCGACGTCGAAGACGTGGACGTCGTTCTTGCCGCCGGCGCCGGTGTCGCCCGGCCCCTTGCCGGTGCTGATGACGTAGAGCTTCTTGTAGTCGGGCGAGAAGAGGATGCCGTTGGGATCCGGGACCTGATCCTCCGGCACGACGAGGTCGATTTTGCCACTGGGATCGACGCGATAGCAATTGGTCGGCAGCTCGCGTTTCGCGGTGCCGATGCCGGCCGCCTGGCCGAGCGTCGGTTTGAGCCGGCCGGCGGCGTTGCTCGGCCCGCCGGCGGCGTCGGGCGCGCCCTCGTAGAGCTGACCGCCATAGGGTGGGTCGGTGAACCAGTAGCTGCCGTCGGGATGCGGCACGATGTCGTTCGGCGAGTTGAGACGCTTGCCGTTGTAGCTGTCGGCGATCACCGTCACCGAGCCGTCGAGCTCGTAGCGGGTGACGCGCCGCGTCAGGTGCTCGCAGGAGAGCTGGCGGCCCTGGAAGTCGAAGGTATTGCCGTTGCTGTTGTTCGACGGCAGGCGGAAGACCGAGACGCGGCCGTCATCCTCGAGCCAGCGCAATTGACGGTTGTTCGGAATGTCGCTCCAGACGAGATAGCGGCCCTGGGCGTTCCACGCCGGCCCCTCGGCCCACAGCGCGCCCGTCCACAGCCGCGTGATGGCGCTGTTCGGCTGCGCATACTGGTTGAACAAGGGATCGACGGTGAGGATATCGGGATCGGTGAAATAGGTGGTCGGCGCGCCGTTGCGGCTGAAATCGCGCGGCGGGGTGGTGACCGTGCTCGGCGGCGCCACCGGTGCGGCCGCCTGGGCGAAGGCGATCCGGGGAGCGGCAGCGGCGACGCCGGCGCCGGCCCCGAGGGCCTTGATGACGCTGCGCCGCGAAATCGTCTCGACGCGACGAGCACGCTTGTCCTCTCGGGGCATGAGCGATCCTCCCTGCTGCGATCGTTTTGCCGGACGTTAACCCCGCCTTCCGGGGAAGATCAAGTTGCCCTCCCGGGGGGTCTGTCCCCGGGTGATGTCAGCGTTCGACCAGCTGGCCCTCCTCCAGCCCGACGATGCGGTCCATGCGGCGGGCGAGGTCGAGATTGTGGGTGGCGAAGAGGGCGGCGAGGCCGGCCTCGCGCACGATGGCGATGAGCGAGGTCGTCACGCCCTCGGCGGTGTGCTGGTCGAGATTGCCCGTGGGCTCGTCGCCGAGGAGGATGCGCGGCTCATTGGCGAGGGCGCGGACGATGGCGACGCGCTGCTGCTCGCCGCCGGAGAGGCGCGCCGGGCGGTGGCTCTCGCGCTGGGCGAGGCCGACGAGGTCGAGGAGGCGCTGGGCGCGCTCGCGCGCCGGGCCGCGCGCGACGCCGGCGATCATCTGCGGCAGCATGACGTTCTCGAGCGCCGAGAATTCCGGCAGGAGATGATGGAACTGGTAGACGAAGCCGAGATTCTTGCGGCGGATCGTGGTGCGCTCGCTATCCGACATGCTGCCGCACTCCTTGCCCGCGACCAGCACCTCGCCGCCATCCGGCCGCTCGAGCAGGCCGGCGACGTGCAGGAGGGTGGATTTGCCGGCGCCGGAGGGCCCGACCAGGGCGACGATCTCGCCGGCGCGCAAGGTGAGCGAGGCGCCGCGCACGACCTCGAGCGCCTCGCCGGCCTGGCGATAGGTCCTGACGATGCCGCGCAGCTCGAGCGCCGGCGCCTCACTCATAGCGAAGCGCTTCCACCGGATCGAGCCGCGCCGCCCGCAGCGACGGGTAAATGGTCGCCAGCAGCGAGAGGCCAAGCCCCATGGTGACGACGATGGCGACCTCGACGGGATCGACCTTGGCGGGCAGCTGCGAGAGGAAATAGACGGTCGGGTCGAAGACGTTGACGCCGGCGAGACGCTGCACGAACTGGCGGATGCTCTCGATGTTCTCGGCGAAGCTCAGGCCGAGGACGAAGCCGGCGAAGGTGCCGATGATGCCGATGCTGGCGCCCGACAGCATGAAGATCCGCAGGATCATGCCTTGGGTCGCGCCCATCGTGCGCAGGATGGCGATGTCGCGCCCCTTGTCCTTCACCATCATGATCATGCTCGAGATGATGTTGAAGGCGGCGACGACGATGATCAGCGTCAGGATGAGGAACATGACGTTGCGTTCGACCAGGATCGCCGTGAAGAAGGCCGAATTGCGCTGCTGCCAATCGATCGTGCTGGCGCCGGGACCGATGAGCTGGGAGATGGCCTGGCGCGTCTGGCGGGTCTCGTCGGGATCGGCCACGAAGACCTCGAGCGTCGTCGCCGCGTCCGGCAGCTTGAAGAAGAGCTGCGCCGCCTCGATCGGCATGAAGATGAAGGCGCTGTCATATTCCGACATGCCGATGTCGAAGGTGCCGGCGACGCGGTAGGTTTTGACCCTAGGGACCGTGCCGAACGCCGTCGCGGTGCCCTGCGGCGAGATCAGCGTGACCTCGCCGCCTGCCGCGATGCCGAGGCGCTGGGCGAGGCGGATGCCGAGGAGGACATCCTCGTCCTTGAAATTGGCGAGGGCGCCCTGGCTGGTATGTTCGGCGACGCTCGGCAAGAGCTTGAGATCCTCGGGGCGGACGCCGCGCACCAGGGCGCCGGAGGCGCGCGACTGGTTGGTCGCCATCACCTGCCCCTCGACCTGCGGCACCACCGCGACGACGCCCGGGACCTTCTTGACCTCGGCGATCAGCCGGTCGAATTGGCCGAGCGGCTCGCCATTGGTGCCGACGATCGCGAGATGGCCGTTGATGCCGAGGATGCGGCCGAGCAGCTCGGCGCGAAAACCGTTCATCACCGACATGACGATGATCAAGGTGGCGACGCCGAGCGCGATGCCGAGCAGCGAGAAGACGGCGATCACCGAGACGAAGCCCTCCTGCCGGCGGGCGCGCAGATAGCGAAACGCCACCATGCGCTCGAACGGGTTGAAGATCATCGTGGGCCGCGTGCCTGCGATAACCCCTCGCCCCTCCGGGGAGAGGCCCTTCGACAATCGCTCAGGAGGGCCCCGCGCAGCGGGGAGGGTGAGGGGGACGCGGAGCTCTCGAGCGATTGCCGGAAGGAGGCGCGGCTGCGGCGACGGCCCCTCACCTTCCCATCGCTGACGCGATGGGTCCCTTCCTCTCCCCTCGGGGAGAGGAAGAAAGGCGCCGTGTCGCCGCGATCGCTCACCAGGACGCGGTCAGCTTGGTGAGCGCGGCGTCGACCGGGATCTCCTCCTTGGCGCCGCTCGCGCGGTGCTTCAGCTCGACGGTGCCGGCGGCGAGGCCGCGCGGGCCGAGGACGAGCTGCCAGGGCAGGCCGATGAGGTCCATGGCGGCGAATTTCGCGCCCGGGGATTCGTCGCGATCGTCGTAGAGGGTGTCGATCCCGGCCTGGCGCAGCTTGGCGTAGATCGCATCGGCGGCAGCGGCGCATTTGGCGTCGCCGACGCGCAGATTGATCAGGCCGGCGCGGAACGGCGCCACCGCCTCCGGCCAGATGATGCCGCGCTCGTCATGGCTCGCCTCGATGATGGCGCCGACGAGGCGTGAGACGCCGATGCCGTAGGAGCCCATCTCGACGGCGACGGTCTCGCCGCCGGGAGCGGTGACAACGGCGTTCATCGGCTTCGAATACTTGGTGCCGAAATAGAAGATGTGGCCGACCTCGATGCCGCGCGCGGTGACGAGCTGATCCGCCGGCAGCGGACATTTCGCCGGATCGTGCATGTCGTCGGTCGCGGCGTAGAGGCTGGTCCAGCGCTTGAAGTCGGGCTCGAGATCGGCAGCGTAGTCGACATCGGTCGCCAGGATGTCGGTCTCGAGCCACGCTCTGTCGCAATAGACGACACTTTCACCAGTCTCGGCGAGGATGATGAACTCGTGGCTGAGATCGCCGCCGATCGGGCCGGTCTCGGCGCGCATCGGGATCGCCTTGAGGCCCATCCGCGCATAGGTCCGAAGATAGGCGACGAACATCTTGTTGTAGGAGCGCTTGGCGCCCGCCGCGTCGAGATCGAAGGAATAGGCATCCTTCATCAGGAACTCGCGGCCGCGCATGACGCCGAAGCGCGGGCGCACCTCGTCGCGGAACTTCCACTGGATGTGATAGAGGTTGCGCGGCAGCTCGCGATAGCTCTTGACCGCGTCGCGGAAGATCTCGGTGATCTGCTCCTCGTTGGTCGGGCCGTAGAGCATGTCGCGCTCGTGGCGGTCGCGGATGCGCAGCATCTCCTTGCCGTAATCGTCGTAGCGGCCGCTCTCGCGCCAGAGATCGGCGGGCTGGATCGTCGGCATCAGCACTTCCTGCGCGCCGGCGCGATCCTGCTCCTCGCGGACGATCTGCTCGACCTTCTTGAGGACGCGGAAGCCGAGCGGCAGCCAGGAATAGATGCCGGCGCTCGACTGGCGGATCATGCCGGCGCGCAGCATCAGCCGATGCGAGACGATCTGCGCCTCGCTCGGATTCTCCTTGAGCAGCGGCAGGAAATAGGCGGACAGGCGCATGGATCCTCGCGATCTCGGCTCTAGCGGGAGAGAGGGCTAAAGCACCGGCGCGGCGGAATTTAGGCAAAGCGCCGGGGGAAGTCCATGGAGGGGCAGTGATTTTGCCGCGTCGGCGCCCCGCGGCTCAGTGCCGACGCTCGCGGCAGGCCGCGGTCAGCAGCCCTTGCTCCGCAATGTTGAGGGGATGCCCGTCGAGATAGGCCTTGCCGTCCGCGATAGTGACATAACCGATCTGCGATTCGCCCTGGAAGAGATTGGCGTTCGCCGGAATGCCGAAGCGCTTCTGCAGATCGATGGTGATCTTGATCGGCGCGCTCGCCACCGCCTTGTTGAGGGCGTTGTCGCCGCCCGGCAGGTCGGCCGGCGCGACCTCGTTGCCGTCGGCATCGACGCCCGGCGTGTAGGCGACGCCGGGGGCGTCGTTGACGTGCGCGATCGTCTCGCACACCGCCGAGGACACGATGATTGGCCGATCGGCCGCCTGCGCCGAGGCGTCGGCAATTGCGAGAAGCGCGGCGAGCGCCAGGCTGAACCAGGGTAAGCAAGCCATATTGATTCTCGCGAGGTGGCCGAGGCGGCGCCCCGGAATGTTGCGCCGGTCCCTAGTCTCCGGACGCGGCGTTAACATTGCATCACCACCACCGCCTTTTTTGCCATCAATGTTGCACTGCGGTAGGCGTGGTGCCTGAACTTGTTGCAGAAAATGCCGCCTGCCATGCAAAAAGTGCGTGACGTCTTTCGCAAAGTTCCGTAAAGTCCAGTCACAAGAACAATAAAAATGCGTCAAGGCATTGGTCCGAGTTTAGGGAGGAATCGCCGAAAGGCGGAGCGCGGGGACAAACCCAGGCGCTGAAAGTGAGCGAGAGGTCTGATTTCGAATGGCAAGGCCCCGGTCTTGCCATTCTTTTTTTGCGTAGTTTCAGTATTTAAGCGCCCATGGCGGACGTAGTGCGAGAACCTTCGAATAGGCCGGGCAAGTTTCCACATGGGCGCCCGGCAGATAGCCCAGACTCATCAGGAACTCGCCGACGATCTCGCCGCCGGTGAAGACGAAGGTGCGGCGGAACAGCTTGACCCATTCATCCTTGGACAGTGGGTGGTGGGCGTCGAGCCAGGCTGCGAACGAGCCATGCGTCCGGCGCAGATCACGCAGTCTCTGCGCATTGGTGATCGCGGCGGCAACCTTGAGTCGGTTGCGGATGATGCCGGCATCACCGAGCAGGCGATCGACGTCGCGGCTGCCGAAGCGGGCAACGCGGTCGATATCCCAGCCGCGGAAGGCGGCGGTGAAGGCTTCTCGCTTCCTCAGGATCGTCAGCCAGGAGAGGCCGGCCTGGTTGATTTCGAGCACCAGACGCTCGAACAGCACCTTGTCGTCGCGCGACGGAAAGCCGTATTCGCTGTCGTGATAGGGACCATGGAACGGGTGTCCGGGCGCCGCGGCGCAGTAGGTCTGGGTCATTCAATTGTCGCGGAAGGTGATGAGATCGGAGCGGGCGATCAGGTAATACACGAGCCAGAGCAGCGTCGCGATCGCCGTGGTGACGAGACCCTTGAGGACCAGCCGCGGGTTCGCCGGGGCGCCGGGATCGTTGCCGGGTTGAGCGTCCACATTCGGCTTGATCCCCCATGGCAGAACCGCGAACACCACCACCCACCAGATGCAGACATAGACGGCGGCGCCGGTCACCCAGCTCATCGCTAAACCTGCTCGAGCTCGATGAGCGTGCCGCAGAAATCCTTCGGGTGGAGGAAGAGCACGGGCTTGCCGTGCGCGCCGATCTTCGGCTCGCCATCGCCGAGAACACGCGCGCCGCCGGCGGCGAGGCGATCGCGCGCGGCAATGATGTCGGCGACCTCGTAGCAGAGATGGTGCATGCCGCCGCTCGGGTTCTTGGCGAGATAACCGGCGATCGGCGAGTCGGCGCCGAGCGGCTCGAGCAGCTCGATCTTGGTGTTGGGCAACTCGACGAAGACCACGGTCACGCCGTGTGCGGGCAGCGCCTGCGGCGGTGAAACGCGGGCGCCGAGGACATCGCGATAGAGCGCAGCGGCCGCGGCGAGCGCCGGCACGACGATGGCGACATGGTTCAGGCGGCCGATCACGCGCTCCCCGCTTTCCTGGTCCTCTTCGCCGGTATGCTCATAGCCGCACGATGTGGATATCGGTCACCGGTTTCTTCCCGTAGCTTGCCTTCAGCGAGCGGCGCATGGCGAGCCGGGCCGCCTCCCGCACGGCTTCGTCGTCGCGGCGCCGCGCCGCCGGCAACTCGGCGATCGCCTGGCTGAGCCGCTCGCCGAGCTCGCCGAGCGTCGCGGCATCCGCATCCTCGACGAGACCCTGCACGGTGACTTGCGGCACCGCCAGCAGCTGCCCGCCTTTGTCGATGACGATGGTGGCGACGGCGGTGCCGTTGAACCCCATGCGCTGCCGGCTCTTCAAGGCGGTGCTGCCGAGCGCGCGAAGCTGATTGCCGTCGGCGACCAGACGCCCGACCGAGACGGTATCGATGACGCTGGCCGGGCCGGGCGCCAAGCGCACCATGGCACCGTTTTCCGCAATGACGGTTTCGGCGACCTGGCAATCGCGTGCGAGTTGCGCGTGCGCCATCAAATGACGCAGCTCGCCATGTACCGGAACGGCAATGCGCGGCCGCACCATCTGATACATCGCCGCCAGCTCGTCTTGGGCGGGATGACCTGAGACGTGCACGAAGTGATCGTGCTCGGTGACGATAACGACGCCCATCTTGGCGAGCTGATTCTGAAGCCTGCCGATGGCACGTTCGTTGCCCGGAATGATCCGCGAGGAGAAGATCACCGCGTCGTCGGCGTCGAGCGTGATGTGCGGATGGTCGCCCTGCGCGATGCGCGAGAGCGCCGCGCGCGGCTCGCCCTGGCTGCCGGTGCACACCAGCAAAGCCTTGCCGCGGGGCAAGTATCCGGCCTCGTCCTCGCTGAGGAAGGGCGGCGTGTCGCGCAGGTAGCCGGTGTCGCGCGCCGCCTTGTAGATCCGCCACAACGAGCGGCCGACCAGGGCGACGTCGCGGTCATTCGCCGCCGCCGCGGCGGCGATCGATTCCAGCCGCGCGACATTGGAGGCGAAGCAGGCGACGGCGACGCGCTGCTCGTAGCGTCCGACGAGATCGATCAGCGACCGGCGGACCTCCGCCTCGGAGCCCGAATGGCCCGGACGCAAGGCATTGGTCGAATCGCAGACCATCGCGAGAACGCCTTCGGTGCCCAGCCGGCGCAGCGCCGCCTCGTCCGAGATATCGCCGACCAGCGGCTCGGGATCGAGCTTCCAGTCGCCGGTATGAAGGATGGTGCCGAGCGGCGTGCGGATGACCACCGCGTTCGGCTCCGGGATCGAATGAGTCAGCGTAATCAATTCGATCTCGAAGGAGCCGACGGTGAACTTGCCGGACAGCGGCACCTCGGTGATCGCGATGTCGTTCTGCAGCCCCGCTTCCACCAGCTTCTCGTAGAGCAATGCGCGGGCGAAGGGCGTCGCATAGACAGGGCAGCGGAAGCGCTTCCAGAGATAGGGAATGGCCCCGATGTGGTCCTCATGCCCATGCGTCACGACCAACCCGGCGAGGCGATCGCTGCGTTCGGCGATGAAGCCGGGATCGGGCATGATGACGTCGAGTCCCGGCATGCTGTCATCGGCGAAGGTGACGCCGCAATCGACCATCAGCCACTCGCCGGCATAGCCGTAGAGCGTAAGGTTCATGCCGATCTCGCCGGCGCCGCCGAGCGGCAGGAAGACCAGCTCGTCGGGACGATTGCGCTGAACCTTGCCGAAATCGTTCATGGCGCCGTGTTGCGCTTGTGAATGAGGTAGAGACCCCACAGTGCGAGATCGGGGTCGATCCTCTCGATGACCGGGGTCGAACCGGCGAAGAGCGGCACCAGGCCGCCCGTCGCAACGACCCCCATCGGCGCGCCGAATTCCTCGCGGATGCGATGGACCAGCCCTTCGATGAGCGCGACATAGCCCCAGAAGAGCCCCGACTGCATGCATTGCACGGTGTTGCGACCGATGACGCGCGCAGGCCGCTCGATGGCAACATGCGGCAGCTTCGCCGCCGCCAATTCGAGCGCGTGAAGCGAGAGATTGATCCCCGGCGCGATCGGCCCGCCGCAATAATTGCCATCCTTGTCGACGACATCGAAAGTCGTTGCCGTGCCGAGATCGACGACGATGAGCGGTGCCGAATAGAGATCCTTGCCGGCGACTGTGTTGAGAATGCGGTCGGCGCCGACGGTATGCGGCTCATCGACCCGCAGCTCGATGCCGAGGCGGCAATTCGGCTCGCCGATGACCAGCGGGTCGCAGCCGAAATAACGGCGGCATAGGGTCTTGAGATTGAAAACCGTTGCCGGCACGACGCTCGAGAGGATGGCGGCGTCGATATCCTCGCGGTGCAATGTCTTGAAGCTCATGAGCTGGGTCAGCCAGACGACATATTCGTCGGCGGTGCGCTTGGGATCAGTCGCGCAGCGCCAGGAGCCGCGCAAGGTCGCGCCGTCATAGACGGCGAAGACCGTATTGGTATTGTTGGCGTTGATGGCGAGCAGCATGGCGTCTCCTCAGCCGCGGGCGCTGGCGGGGAAGACTTCGCCGGCCGCAATGCGGCGGGCGCCTGCGGCGGTCTGCAGCGCCAAGGCGCCGTCGGCCTCGATACCGATGAAGCGTCCGGCGATCTCTTCGCCCGCCAGCCGCACGGTGATGGCATCGCCGATCCCGGCGGCCCGGCGCAGCCATGCGGCGCGCACCGGGG
>WNFD01009517.1_pt1 | contig 11202 bp, 12 predicted proteins | sample 5400491 | NCBI WGS metagenome assembly WNFD01 (sample SAMN13153343, study PRJNA577476) | soil metagenome | isolation source: 120 cm saprolite under Douglas fir tree site 2 hole 2 replicate 2 | place: USA:California | collected 2015-04-18 | reverse complement strand
CGGGACGCCCGGGAACGCCATCATTCACCACAGTGAGTAGTGATCATTTGCACAGCATCTTCGCCGGCGGTGGAGTAACGCTGCACTTTTAGCTATGTCTAGAAAGCCATGCACAAGGGAGAGACTCTCTATGCACAAAATCCTGATTGCATTTTTATTTATCAGTCTCCTGGCTGTCGTTGCTCCTGCTTCTGCCCAGAATCAGATTGCTTTCACAGTCGGTGGAATAACCAGGGATTCACCCTCGGTCAGCCGGATTACTCTGGGTCGCCCCTGTCCAATTACGGGCTGCCAGTTTCCGCCTGAAGCCAACAGTCTTGATGCCGGGTTCGGATTGAATGCGTCTCTTACGCGAAGGCTTGTGAATCTGCGTCTAGTGGATTTCTCGCTGGAACTGCCGGTCATCGTGGTGCCTTCCCGAGGAACAGACGTAGCTGTATCGAACGTGCGTACGGTCTATTTCACACCCGCTCTCAAAATCGGCCTGAATACAAACGGCGCAATTTCACCCTTTGCGTCGGTCGGCGGTGGGTTTGCCCACTTCAGCGGCGGATCATCTACCAGCAATCTGGAAGGTGCTTTCGCGGTTGGTGGCGGAGCGGATTTCAAAACGCCAATCCCGCTTTTTGCATTGCGCGCAGAGGCTCGCTATCTACGCTCCGGCTTACCCAATGTGTTTGTTGGAAGCGGAAATCTCAATAACGTCTATTTCGGAGCTGGTGTTGTGCTCAAGTTCTAGAAGCGGGAACGTACTCGGGCAAAAACAAAGCCTCCTGCGATCAGGAGGCTCTTGTTGCTTTGAAAAGCGAAACTTGGCAGACGCAGAACTAGCCTGCTTTAACGACCTTGCCGGATTTAATGCAGCTGGTGCAGACGCGCAGGCGCTTATTGCCGGCCTTGGTGACGGCGCGAACCGGGCGCAGGTTCACATTCCAGCGGCGACGGCTCACGTTGTGAGCGTGGCTGATCTTGTTTCCAAATTGCGGACCTTTGCCGCAGACTTCACAAACTTGTGCCATGACAGGTGACTCCAGGATTCTCACTCGGAAGGAATAGTGCTTCAGAGCTTTTGTGGTTTAAAGGCAAATTTTACAGGATGTTAGCCGGAATGGCAACTTACAAGCCGCCACATTGCAGTTGGATGGAAGCGGCGGCATCACCGGAGATAACCTGCGGCGGAAAGAATCGCTGGCCGTCGTGAGGCACCAGAAGCAGGGCGCAATTACTTGGAATAAAAGAGTTTATCCAGGCTCCGGTAAGTTGTGACCAGATGGCACGCATCACCGCGCCATGGCTCACGATGACCAGCTCTTCGGCCGCATGGCGGCTGCGCAGGGATTCCAGAACCGGCATCACGCGCTGGCGAACGTCCTCATAGCTCTCGCCACCCGGAGGCCTCCATAGCCATTCCCGCTCCTCGTCGTAGTTGGGATCGGCGGCAGTCAGGGCAGCGTGTTGATGCCACGGCTGGCCTTTAAGAGCACCCAGATCGCGCTCCTGGATGCCGTTCACCACCTCCAATGGAAGCTTGAGGGCGGCGGAGATGATTTCCGCGCTCTGGTGCGCCCGGGCAAAAGTGCTGGAGACGATGCGCCGTGGGTCGAAATAACGGGCAATTTGAGCGGCAGCATCGCGCGCCTGCTGACGCCCAAGGTCAGTCAGTGGGACATCCCCAGACAGAGCAAAGCAGCTGTCACATGAACTTAGTTTGCCTTTTGAGATAGCGAGCGGGCGACCTTTAAGGCCTGTGCGGACTCATTGAGCAGGCCAGAATTTCCGCAACTGTCTATCCGAAGCCTCTTCTCTGACGATTTGTTAGCGAATATCAGGTATTTACGATGCATGTCCATTTCGAACCTCCCGGAATCGTTTTCGTCAAAAACCGTGAAAGTGGCGGGCGGATTTCCCTTGAGGCCTTCGATCAAACGGAGCTTGTAGTAGGTTCCGTCATTAAACTCCCCGTTTTTTGGGGCGGGGACGTGCCTGGATCCTATGACCTGAACCGTGGCCACCAGTTCGGACTGAGAAAATTCCTTTTTGGCTGACGGGTGTCCGTTCAAACATGCTGCCGATCCCGCTGATGTAATCGCCAAAACTAAAATCAGGGACTTCATGCCCATTGTTCCTCTTCTAAAAGTAGTTTACCTGCGGCGGCAATCCAGTGTTCGCCCGGTACTGAACCGAGTGGCAGGGGTGTGCGATACTGAAACTTATGGCTGTACCGACTCCAAAATCCGTAAAAGTGAACAAAACCACCGGCACCGGGATAGATATTGTGTGGGAGGACGACCACAGCACCCATTACAGCTTTCAGTGGTTGCGCGATGCCTGCCCCTGCGCCACCTGCACAGAAGAACGGAATAGTCACAATCGGAAGGCGGGAGAGCCGGTGAAGCAGGTGGCCACGATCCTGCCTATGTATAAGGAGCCGGTGCGGCCAAATGAAGTGACTCCGGTTGGCAGATATGCATTGAATATCAGCTGGAATGACGGACATTCCAGCGGGATCTATTCCTGGGACTACCTGCGGGAATACTGCGGATGTGAAGCCTGCCGCAGGATGGCGATGAACGCCTCCCAGCAATAGTGAACCCCAGGCAGTAACGAATCGAAAAGCAGTGAACCTACTCGACCAGCTCAATCCTCGACAGCGTGAAGCGGCGGAAGCCGTTGAGGGACCAGTGTTGATTCTGGCCGGAGCCGGTAGCGGCAAGACCAGGGTGATCACCTTCCGCATCGCCCATCTGATTGAAAACCTGGGCGTGGAGCCGGATGCGATTCTGGCAGTCACGTTTACCAACAAAGCGTCGGCTGAGATGGTGGAGCGCGTGGAGCATCTTCTTGGCGGACGCATGCTGCGCAAACCGCTGATTGCTACATTCCACTCGTTTTGCGTGCGCGTGCTGCGCCGCGATATTGAAGCGCTGAACATCGGCGGCGTGGGGTACAAAAAAGACTTTGCCATCTATGACGCTAATGACCAGCAGGCCGTAGTGAAGAGCGTGATGCGGCGCCTTGGGATTGATGACAAGCAGCACAAGCCGTCAATGGTGCTGTCGCGAATTTCTTGGGCCAAGAACCACATGCTCGACCCGCAGGAACTTTATCTACAGTCGGCTGATCCCATCACCGAGAAGGTTGCGCACGTCTTTGAGGCCTATCGCAAAGAGCTGCGCAAGGCCAACGCGCTGGACTTTGACGATCTTCTCCTTGAAACGGTGCGGCTGTTGAAGTCGTCAGCCGAGGTGCGGGAAAAATACCAGCGTCGCTTTGAATATCTTTTGATCGACGAATATCAGGACACCAACCGCCCGCAGTATGAGTTGATCAAGCTGCTGGCTGGTGAGCGGCACAACGTGTGCGTCGTCGGCGACGAAGATCAGTCGATTTATTCCTGGCGCGGCGCAGACATTCGCAACATCCTGGACTTTGAAAAGGATTTCGGCGAAGCCAAAGTGATTAGGCTGGAACAGAATTACCGGTCAACACAGAGCATCCTTGAGGCAGCGTCGGCGGTGGTTGCCAACAACGTCAAGCGTAAAGGCAAGAGGCTCTGGACGGAGCGCCAGGGTGGAGCCAAGATTGGCTATTACGAAGCGCCGGATGCTGAGAACGAATCGCTCTTCGCCGCCGATTTCATATCGAATTACATCCGGAAGGCCGGCGAGAACGGCGAAGATAATCCGCGCGTCGCAGTGCTGTACCGCCTGAATTCGCAATCGCGACTGGTGGAAGAAGCCATGCGCCGTTATCAGTTGCCGTATCAGGTAGTGGGTGGCTTTTCGTTCTACGAGCGCGCTGAGATCAAGGACATGATCAGCTATCTGAAGCTGATCAACAATCCCCAGGATTCCATTGCGTTTCTGCGCGTGATTAACACGCCGGCGCGCGGCATCGGTAAAGCCACAATCGAGACCTTGGAGCGCTTGTCTCTGGAGACGGGCATTTCGCTATGGGGCGCGCTGGGTGAGGCGATTGAGCGCGGGCTGCTTCCGGCAAGGGCCGTGGCGTCACTGAAGGGCTTCAAGGAACTGATTGAAGACGGGCGCTCGATGTTTCTGGGAACGTTTGCCAATCGGGTGAGCGAGACAGCGAAAACCCACCACGGAGACACTGAGGCACTGAGAAACTCTGAACCAGAGCCGGAAGCAGACGATGTGTCTTTTGATCCCGGACAGTTGGGAGAGAATATCAGCTTTGATTTCGGGGCAAATGATTTTGATGCAGCCGATATCGCGGCGGCCAATGAGCAGATACGCGACGATTCGGAACTGGCGTTCGCCCCCGATGAAGTGGGCGCCAATGACGATCTCGGACCGGCTCCGGAAGCTCCGCCGGTCGAAGCCGTGGAAGGTTTCCGCGCTCCCGGGGGTGCAGCTTCCATTCCTGAAGTCCTGAAGTTTCTGATCGACCGCACCGGCTACATCAAACAATTAGAAGAAGAGGCTACACCGGACGCGTTCGCCCGCATTGAGAACCTGCGCGAACTGGTGAACGCGGCCATGGATTCGCATGATCGTGGCGAATCGCTGGCGGAATTTTTGGACCACGCCGCTCTTGTAAGTGACGTGGACACGTATGATCCGCGCGGAAAGATCACGTTGATGACGCTGCATTCCGCCAAGGGTCTGGAATTTAACCTGGTGTTCCTGATCGGTCTGGAAGAGGGCTTGTTCCCACACTCACGTGCGTTCAATGATCCTGATCAGATGGAAGAAGAGCGCCGCCTCTGCTATGTAGGCATGACGCGGGCCATGGACCAGTTGGTGGTCAGCCAGGCGCGATTCCGGCGTCGCTATGGCACGGACATGCCGGACGCCAGCGTGCCTTCGCGTTTCCTGGAAGAAATTCCAGCACATCTGCTGAACGATCTGGGCTCGCCGCGTGCTTCGCGAAGCAGCAGTCAGCGCACTACAGAATACGCCGACCAGCATTACAGCTACGAAGATGAAGACCAGAGCGCGCCGACGAGTTACACGCCGCCGCGGCAGCAAAGGCCCTCAACAAGTAGCTATGCCGGGCCGAAATACAATTCCATTGACAACATTGCTGAGTTCTTTGCCTCACGCGGCAAAAAGTTCAACCGGCCGCAGATCGCCGCGGATGCGCCGGTTTCACGAGCGTCCTTCCGTCCCGGACAAAGGGTAAAACATCCTAAATTCGGCGAAGGTGTTGTCTATCAACGAGAAGGAGAGGGAGAAACGGCCAAGATTACGGTACAATTCCCTCGGTTCGGATTGAAAAAGCTGGTGGAGAAGTATGCCCAGCTGGAACGCGCATAAAACGACCTTACTGCAGACTATTTGCGGACCAAGAGCAGCAGATATTTGATTCAGGACTTTAATTAATTCAGGACAAGGTGAATGGCAAATACGAAAGCACTGAGCAAAGAAGAACGCAAGAAATCAAAGCGCACCGCGCGCAAGAAACAGGCTCCTAAGAAAAAACGCGACTACCCACGCGGCAGCAAGAAATCAAAGGTGAAGAAACTGGCACGCGGCACGTCCAAGCGCTAAGCCTGAGACTGTGAACAGTGAGAGACGCGGGCTGACCGCGTCTCTGCTGTGTTTCCAGCACGTGCAGCTTTTGCAGATGCAGGCTTTTCATACGCACACCAAGGTTGAAGGAGGAGCTTCTGGCCAGTCAACTGTTTGCCAAGAAGTCCATTGACAAGCTCATCTCTGATTCTGAGAACCCCGAACACCGGCTGAAAAAAACACTGGGACCGTGGTCACTCACCGCGCTAGGCATCGGGGCCATCATTGGTTCCGGCATTTTCGTGCTGACCGGGACCGCCGCCGCGGGGGAATTCTCTCAACCTTCACTGCTGCATGCCCAGGTGCTGGATGTATTCCAGAACCTGCTGCGGCACGGGAATCTTTCCGGCGTGTTGCTGCATGGCCGTCCTCCCGCAGGACCTGCGATTGCGATTTCATTTCTTCTCGTCGCCGTAGCCTGCAGCTTTGCCGGACTTTGTTATGCCGAGCTGGCCTCCATGATCCCCATTGCGGGTAGCGCGTACACGTACTCCTATGCCACGCTGGGCGAACTGATTGCGTGGATCATTGGCTGGGACCTGATCCTGGAATACGCGGTGAGCAATGTTGCTGTTGCCGTAGGATTCGCCGGATACATGAAGGCACAGATCGGCCAATTCGGCTGGCACATCGCTGACAAGTGGTCGTCACCTGTCTGGGCTGGCAATGGCTGGACGGGCGCGTACTTCAACGTCCCGGCATTTCTTGTCGTATTCATTCTGACAGTGCTGCTGGTCTGGGGCATTCGCGAGTCCGCCGAAGCCAACAACATCATGGTGATCGTAAAGATCGGAGCCATCCTGACATTCTTGATAGTCGGTGGAATGCTGGTAAACCCGGTCAACCTGCACCCGTTTGCGCCGTCAGGATTTGCCGGCGTGATCTCCGGTGGCGCTATCATCTTCTTCACCTACATAGGTTTTGATTCTGTCCCCACGGCCGCGGAAGAAGCCAAAAACCCGCAAAAAGACATTCCATTCGGAATCATTGCATCACTCGTTGTCTGCACGGTTCTCTACATAGGCGTGGCTATTGTGCTGCTTGGCATGATGAAGTACAGCACATTCTCCGGCGAGAACGCTGAAGCCTCGGCCGCTCCCGTAGCATATGCCTTGGCCAAGCTGGGCGCCAACCGCTGGCTTCAGGCGATCATCGTGATCGGCGCGCTCATGGGGATGATCTCGTCACTGCTGGTCTTTCAATACGGGCAGACACGCATATGGTTCGCGATGTCGCGCGACGGATTGCTGCCTAAGCTGTTCTCGTCCTTATGCCGCTTTGATACTCCCCACTGGTCCACATGGATTGCCGGTGCCGCGGTGGGAATTCCAGCAGGGCTGGTAGATATTGGCGAGGCTGCCGATTTATCGAATATTGGCACGCTGTTCGCATTCGTACTGGTTTCACTGGGCGTGCTGTTTCTACGCAAATCGCAACCGGACCGTCAGCGTGCCTTCAAAGTTCCGCTGGTACCGCTGTTTCCCATCATCTCCGTAGTGCTCTGTATTGCGCTCATGGCAGGATTGCTGGTGATCACGTGGATTCGTTTCTTTGGATGGATGGCCATCGGTCTGGTGATTTACTACTTCTATAGCCGCAGGCACAGCGAATTCGCCGCACTCCCGGCCAGCAGCAAAGGATGATCGAGCTATGGACCGGTCCTTCATCCAGTCATTGCCCAAAGCGGAACTGCATCTGCATCTGGAAGGAAGCGTTGAGCCGGCGACTCTGGCCGAGCTGAGCCGCCGCTACAACACGCCGCTACCAACGGAAAATAATCGCTATGACGTGCGCGGCAGCGGCGACGTGCTCACCGAGGACGATGTCCGCGATCTGTATTCCTACAAAGACTTCAATGGATTTCTGATGGCGTTCAAGGCGGTAACCGAACGGCTGCGCACGCCTGAAGATTACGAGTTCATCACCTATCGCCTGATGCAGAAGCTGCGCCAGCAGAATGTTGTGCATGCGGAGGTCTATGTCAGCGTTGGGGTGATCCGCTGGCGCGGGCAGGATTTCGGGCCCATCTTTGACGGGTTGGAACGTGGCCGTGAACGCGGACAGCGCGACTTTGGTGTCTCACTGCTCTGGATCTTTGACGCCGTGCGGCATTTCGGTCCGGAAGCGGCAGCCGAGGTCTTTACGCTGGCAGCCGAGCGGCGCGAACGGAACGTGGTGGCCATCGGCATTGGCGGCGATGAACGTCGCGGCCCCGCGGAGTGGTTTCGCGAGCTCTACAAGAAAGCCGCGGCTGATGGGTTGCATCTTACTGCTCATGCCGGAGAGACCGCCGGGCCGGAATCGGTTTGGGGGGCCCTTAACATGGGCGTGGAGCGAATTGGACATGGGCTTTCCATCTCTCTGGATGGGGAATTGCTGGAAGTGCTGGCGCACAAACAAATATCGGTCGAGATCTGCATCAGCAGCAATTTGCGGACTGGCGCGATCACCGAGTTGAGCAAGCATCCGGTGCGAAGGTTTTTTGAAGAAGGCCTCATGGTCACGCTGAACACGGATGATCCAGCCATGTTCCAGACCACTCTGAACAAAGAGTATGAGATTGCGCAGCAGGAGTTTGGATTCAGCGAAGAACATCTGCGGGAGCTGGCACGAAATTCCTTTGAAGCGTCATTCCTGCCCGTCGACAAGAAAGTCCGGTTTCTCCAGCAGATTGATACGTTCGCCAAAAGTTGAGTAAAAAAGAGTTAAGAAGAGAAGACTTGAATTGATGCGCGAAAACATGCGCGCGGGGAAATATGCCTAAGCATATTGGGATCGTGGGTTGCAGCTCGGAGGGCGCTGCCCTTTGTTACCGGACGATCTGCCTGGAAGCCGAGCCCCTGATGGGGAAACACGCGCATCCGGAAGTGACCATGCACACCATCTCACTGGCCGAGTACATGAAGTGCCTGCAGGGCGATTACCACTGGAAAGGCATTGCAGAGTTGATGCTGCGATCCGCTGAGGCCCTGAAGCGCGCCGGCGCGGATTTTCTGATCTGTCCTGACAATACGATTCACCAGGCCATGTCGCATGTGCTGCCACGATCGCCGCTGCCATGGCTGCATATTGCGGAAGAAGTCGGCAAAGAAGCCAGGCTTCGTGGCTACTCAACTCTGGGACTTATAGGAACAAAGTATCTGGTTGAAAGCCAGGTTTATCCGGAGAAGCTGACTGTACTAGGCATCGCCTACCAGCTTCCAACTCCGCAGCAGCGTGTCCGAATCAACCAGATCATCTTTGATGAACTGGTCCGCGGCATTCAGAATCTGGAAGCTCTGTTCTATTTCCAGCAGGTGATAGAGCAGATGAAAATAAATGGCTGTGACGCCGTAGTGCTCGGCTGCACCGAGATACCGCTGCTGGTGAGCGACGACGATTCTCCGCTGCCGGCTCTGGACTCAACCCGGACGCTGGCGCGCGCAGCGTTGCGGGACGCTCTGGCCTGACGATTACGAATGGTCCAGATTCACAAGCCGTCCAAACGCAGGTTGCCGTGGATTGGGCTTCACTTCTGGTGTGGGGTTCCTCGCTCCGGCTCGATGTCTGGAAACTAGTCAGCCATCGCTGATTCTTGCTCGTTTACTTGAATGGTTACCAGTTCAGGCTGCTTCGGAGCGGGGCGGAATACTTCGTGCGAAGTGCCAGTCTGAGGATCGCGCCAGAAGTCCACGATAGATGTCTGGTGGACGCATGAGATGGTGCAGTTCGGAGCGCATGACTTCTCGGTAAAGTACTCACGGACGATATCTTGCTCAGTGTAATCAGCCAGGGGAATTCCGGGGAAGCCACGTTGCTGTGAGCAGTAGTGGACCAGGCCATCTTCACAGATGTAGAGATAGCGGGCGCCGGCACGGCATCGCCACTGGTTTGGCTTGCCCAGCGCAATGTTGTTCTGGAAGGAGTTGAAGCGGGCGTAACTGTGCTTGCCCAGCTTCTTCATCTCGGCGAAAACGGTCTGCGCTTCTTCACCCAGAGGACGCAGTTGCCCGCTGCCATCATGGATGATGCCGACGGTTGAGGTGAAGCCCAGCTCCACGGCGCGCTTGCCGATGGTTACAGCATCCCACTGGTCCTTCACGCCCGCGCCAATCACGGAGTTGATGTTCACGTGGAAGTCGGCGTGTTCGCGCAGCCATTGCAGCTTCTTATCCAGTACTTTGAGCGACTTCTTGGAGACTTCGTCAGGCTGCACATTGTCGATGGAGATCTGCAGGTGATCGAGCCCAGCGTCATTCAGTTGCTGGATACGTTGCGGTGTAAGCAGATAGCCATTGGTGATCAGGCCGGCAATCGCGCCATTTTTGCGGATACGGCGGATGATGTCGTCCAGCTGCGGATGCAGTAGGGTCTCACCACCGCTGATGGTGATGAGCGTGGCTCCAAGCTTGCCCAGCTTGTCCACACGACGGTACATTTCGTCGAGAGGCACCGGCTGCGAGAAATCGTCATACTCATTGCAGTATGCGCAGGAGAGATTGCAGCGCCGCATGGGAATGATGTGCACCTGGACAGGATGGTCTTTTGAGCCCGCGCCTTTGGCGATCATCATGATCTCTCGGAAGGTGCGGCTGGCGGCTTTGAACCGTCGCCGTATTGTGGTGCGCAAATCAGCCATGGGGTAAACAGCTATTAAACCATAGAGTTGCGCTCCCCGGACTCATAACAGCATTAATCCGGCATTTTCACAGGCTAAGTGGCGGATATGCAGATTGAACGATATCGCACGCCAGCGTGTCTCGATGGGAAAGGATCCCGGCAAGTTTGGATGCGACGACCTTGCCGGTTCGCTTATATGAGGTCAGCTGCACCAGATCAGCCCGCGAACGGCACCAAAGCGAGTCGAATCAAATCGCCAACGATGTACCAAAGGGCCACGGCTATCACGGCAGTTCCGGTTTTGATTTTCTTGTTTGCGATGGTTGCCATTCCCACGGCAATGAGAAAAATGCACCAGATACTGATGAGATCGAAGGATGACAGGAAGTGGTAAAGGTAGCGTGAGTCAGTGTTGGTGCCCAGTATGGCGCCAAGGTGCGTCGCCACCGGATTTTCCATATCAAAGCCTTCTGGCTCTACACCCACAAACATCACCAGAATCGCCAGCGCCGTGGTGACGAGCTTGGGCAGCCATCCATAAAAGACGACGGCCAGAACTGTCTTGTACTTGACCTGCGCGTCCAGGCCGAAGTTGAACGTCGCCAGTAGAAGGGCAGCGAATACTGCGCCGAAGAGCAGGGTATATATCGGCGTGGTGTAAACCCGCCGGTGGGCACTAGCAACCTGTTTGTCTAGCGCCACCTGTTTTTGTTCTGGAGGAAGTTTTTGCAGAAAAGAAGCGTGCGAAAAGGTGTAGTTGATTACCGGTTCCCACCCGACCTTTTTCTCCATGGTGAATATCATGGCAGATGCTGCGAGTGAAAGCAGGATGAACGGTAGCCACCAGCTTGCACTGCGTCGCAGGTCCGTGAACGCTTTGCGCGGTGCGATAAACGTATCAATCACGCGCTCTACCTCTGACAGAGCTGGTTGCGACGCCGGCTCGGCGGGCATGTTCGGTATTGCTGACGAAGGTGTGCTCATAAACCATCCTACGAAGCAGAGTTGGGAAAGTTTCCCTGCCGCTAATTTTTAAACTTCCGGTCCTCAACCGCCGCTGAAATGC
>WNFD01007025.1_pt1 | contig 11202 bp, 10 predicted proteins | sample 5400491 | NCBI WGS metagenome assembly WNFD01 (sample SAMN13153343, study PRJNA577476) | soil metagenome | isolation source: 120 cm saprolite under Douglas fir tree site 2 hole 2 replicate 2 | place: USA:California | collected 2015-04-18 | reverse complement strand
GACCTCGTTCCTGACCACCAGAAACTCGATATCGTCCACCTTCGCCACCATGCTGCGGTTCTTTGGACTGAGATCGGTCGACTCCTGGAAATAAGAGCGAACCCGGTTATAAAGCGAGATAGCCTTCCCCACGTACAGAATCGTCCCCTCGGCATCCTTCATCAGGTAAATGCCGGGCTTATGCGGCAGCGAATTAAGCACCGATTGAATCTTTTGGTTCATGATTACTTCAGCATCCAATGAGCTAACAAAAACTCCTGCCCTTCATTATACTGCCTGGATGCCAATTAGTATACGAGTCCGTTTGACGGGGGTGTATGAATTCGTTGTAGGCAAGCAAGGGAAAAAGAGTATCCTCATCTGTACAAGAAAAAACCACAGAACAGAGAGGAGACTCAAGGATGGAAACGAATGAGCAGATAAAAAGTGTACTGAGAAAAACCCTGGAAGACGAATTGGACCAGTTTCTGGAACAGGTGAGTGAGCTGGCAGAAGGGGATTTGGAGAAGCTGGAAGAGCAGGCAGTGAAGACGAGTCAGGCGATGGGAAGGGGCCTGCTGGAAGGGGTACTCAACAGCCGACTGCGCAAGCAGCGCCCAGAGGCACGTCGAGAGGGCAGTTGCGGACATAGGCAACGACTGGTGGGGGAACGTCCGAAAGAGGTGGTGACCCTACTGGGGAAAGTGACCGTCGTCCGTCCGTATTATCAATGCTTGCCTGCCGCAGATCCAGAGGCGGGCAGAGACTGTACGCATGGGGAAGCGCCCGTCGACGCACTGTGGGGAGTGCAAGAGCGCCGGACAACCGGCGGGGTCCAGAAGCTGATCAGTTATTTGAGCGCGCGGCTGACGTTCGAAGAAGCAGCGGAGACGCTGTGCCGCTCTGTGCCGATAGGGATGTCAGGACGGCAAGCGTTGACCTTGATGCGTCCAGTGGGAGAAGCGTTGGCCACCGCAGAAGATCGGCAGGTGAATAGCTTGCAGGCGCAAGCAAAGCAAGCCCGAAGTCAGCCGCAGGAGCCCAAGCCAACGAAGGAGATCGAGCGGCTGTACATCGAACTGGATGGGGTGCTGGCGCGGATGCGGCGTGGCAGCGTGTCGATGGAGAAAGAGGAACTGCAACGGAAAGGCGATGTGTATCGTGAGATCAAAGTCGGCGCGGTGTTTCGCGCAGAGCGGGGGCCTAAGCGGTCAGAGCTGGCCCCTGGCGTGTATGTGGATACGCCAGCGCAAGACAGTGTGCGCTATGTGGCTCGCCGCACGGCCAAGGGCGGCTTTGACTGGTTGCTCTACCAGTTGGCGGTGCACTGCGGGCTGGAGCAAGCCGAGCAGGTGGTGGTCGTGGGCGACGGCGCACCGTGGATCTGGAATCTGGCCGCCGAACACTTTCCAGGGGCCGTGCAGATCGTTGATCTTTATCATGCCAAAGAACACGTGTGGGACGTGGCCCACGCGGTCTTTGGACGCGGCACAGCAGCGGGAACGGTCTGGGCCACACACGCCTGCTCGCTCCTCGAACAGGGGCAGAGTGAAGCGCTCGTCTCCGCGATTCAGGTCTTGCCGCCCATCCCGCCGGAACCAGGGCAAGCACGCAGTAGTCCAGAGCGGGCCGTGGACTACTTTACCACCAACGCCGCCCGCATGCGCTATCCCGTCTTCCGCGCTCAAGGTATGCACGTTGGCAGTGGCATCGCTGAGGCCGCCTGCAAAACCATTGTCAGCACCCGTGCCAAACGCTCTGGGATGCGCTGGACTCCTGCCGGCCTTGATGCTCTCTTGCCTCTGCGTACCTCCGTTCTCAATGGAGCCTACGACTCCCACTGGGAGCAAGAATATGCCGCCTGATTGCCTACAACGAATTCATACACCCGTTTGACGGCCAGACGTTTGGAGATAAGACTTCCCGTGAGAGGACTTGAGCGGTGTCCTGGCTGTCATCCTGAGCGCATGAGCCGAAGCCCTGAGCGCAGCGAAGGGGAAGGATCTCTCCGTCCGTCGAGTCAGACCCTTCGCTGCGCTCAGGGTGACAGGTATTATCTCCAAATGTCTATTTGACGGCGGCCAACAGAGGCCTTGAGCCAGGTGATACACTAGCAGGAGGATAGATCTACCACTCCAACCGATAGGAGGAACTTATGGCAACCGAACAAAGCGCGACACATTTCACGGCTGACGCCATCTCGCACCGCTTTCTCGAAACCAATAGCTTACGCATGCACATCGCTGAGCAGGGAACCGGCCCTCTCATGCTCCTCTGTCACGGCTTCCCCGAGTGCTGGTACTCATGGCGGTACCAGTTACACGCGCTGTCCCATGCCGGCTACCATGTTGTCGCGCCCGACCTGCGCGGATACGGCCAGACCGGGCAGCCCGAGGATGTCGGAGTGTATACGCTGCTCCACCTGGTGGGTGACCTGGTAGGCATACTCGATGTGCTCGGTGAGCGAGAGGCGATTGTGGTCAGCCACGACTGGGGAAGTGCCCTCGCCTGGCAGGCGGCACTGATGCGCCCGGACCGCTTCCCAGTTTTGATTACCATGAGTTCACCCTATTTTCCCCGTGGCTCGCTACACGGCGCGAGAGCCACCGTTCCACCAACACAGAGTTGGCAGCAGACCTTCGGAGAGCACTTCTTTTACCAATCCTTTTTCCAGCAACCCGGCATCGCTGAAGCCGAATTAGAGCGCGACGTCCGCTCCACTATGCGCCGCTGGTTGTATGGACTTTCGGGTGACGCTCCTTCAGCCGAGCGCTGGCATCCTATCCTACCCAACCCAGAGGCAGGCTCGCTCAACTCGGCTGGCAACCCCACGTCCCTGCCATCCTGGATCACAGAAGCAGATCTCGATGTGTACACTGCTGAGTTCGCGCGCACCGGCTTTCGCGGTGGCCTCAACTGGTACCGCAACATCGATCGCAACTGGGAACTGCTAGCCGCCTACAGTGGTGCCAGCATTCCCCAACCTACCCTCTTCCTATGGGGCGACCAGGACCCGACCCTGGAGATTGCAGGGGTGCGCAAGCGGATCGTACACATGCAGCAATATGTCCCCAATCTCCGCCAGATCGTCTTTCCGGGCTGTGGTCACTGGATACAACAGGAGCGCGCTCAAGAGGTCAACGCGGCGATCCTCGCATTCCTCCAGCGTTTGTAGATACTACTACGTGGCAGTTTTTTATCATCTGGTTGTTTGCAGTTCGAGTTAAGCGATTTCAACTTCTGTCTTTGATGGGACGGCTCGATGGATGGCGTTGGCTACGGGCGAGTGAGCTTGCGCCCAGTTGACAATCTCCCGCAGGCGTTCTGGTGCTATACCATCTGCCCCGATACGAATACGAGTACGTACACTGAGCGGCCCGGCAGCGATGGTGTTGTCCATCCCCAGTAAGCCACGGTCATCTGATTCACTCTCAACGGTCACTACAAGCGTTGTAAGAGCCACGCCTAATTGCGCGGCGCGCATGGCAATAACCGTTGTATCACAGGTAGCCAGGGCGGCACGCAAGAACCAGCCGGGCGTCGGCGCAGAACCCCCACCCCCAATGGTTTTGGGCATATCACTGACCAGTGTAGCACCGTTTGGCCCTTCTGCTCGACATCGCAGTCCTTCTTCCAGAACTGCGGTGGCGGCTTTATCGGTATGACAGCACTTGTCGGGGTGTTCGGATAAATAGTTGGTTAGGTTCTCGATGGACTGTTGGATGTGAGTGACGGACATATTGGCCTCCTTGATCAGGCATCTGGATGCCCCCTTGAAAAACGCAACGGCTTGAACTGTCCTGTGCGAAGATGTTTGACCCCCTCTACTGTCGCTGGCTCATCAGGAGCGACCTTTGAGTGCCTCTCTCATAGAAAAGAGTACCCAAGATTAGTATATCACCTTTTCTTCAAGACCAGCGCAGTAAGACACCTTCGCCATGTGCTTGCAACCTTTCAGCAATAGGTTTGCCTTGAGGTTGCGGATTGGCAAACGCTCATAACTTGGGGAACTGAGCACTAGAGCAAGTCCGAACCAGAAGGGATGTAGCAGCGTACATCAAAGAACGAGGCTGTCGAGTGAAAGGTCTCTACATAGATGATGTGAAAGCCCCTCTCCAGCAATGGGGCCAGGCAAGGATGAGGTCCAGGCACATCAATTAGATTTTTGCGCTGTCGGCTATCGAACAGGGAGTTGTACTTCTTGCCAGCGGAAACACTCCACGATGTGATCGTTGACCATCCCTACCGCCTGCATGAAGGCATAACAAATGGTAGTCCCGACAAAGGTGAAACCGTTACGCTTCAACTCCTTGCTCATCGCGTCGGATTCCCTGGTACTTGCGGGAACCTCCTGCAGGCTTTGCCAGGCGTCTTGACGAGGTTGCCCATCGACAAACTGCCAGAGAAACGCATCGAAACTGCCAGAGTGGGATTGGACCGCGAGAAAGGCGCGTGCGTTCTGAATGGTCGCCTGGATCTTCAACCTGTTTCTCACGATCTCAGGATTCGCCAGTAACTCCTGGATTTTCCGGTCATCATAGCGAGCAATTTTGTGCGCGTCAAAGTCATCAAACGCCCGGCGATATCCGGCTCGCTTTTTCAGGATCAACGACCAGCTCAGGCCTGCCTGCACCCCCTCGAGGATCATCATTTCAAAAAGCTTGCGATCATCGTGGACGGGCACACCCCATTCTTGATCATGATAATCGATGTATTGTTGACTGGCTAAGGCCCAGGCGCATCTCTTTACCATCAGGATTTCACTCATCTCTTTGTATTCGCCGGATGTAGTTCGCGTTACTCTTCAATATTATAGGGCCCCATCGTGGCGATGACTACTAGACTGACCGCCTTGATGTGAAAAGAGAAATGTAGTGGCACCCCTTGCGGGTGCCAGGTCCAACCTACCAATTGAACATGGTCAGACTACCACCTTGTTGCTGTAGCATAATGAAGAAAGAAGACATGCAAAGCTATTCCACCTTCCAGGTGGAATTCACAGACATAGTAAGAAACGCGCCATAGCGGTTCGCCGAGGCAGCGAAGGCGCGAGTCTCAGTGGCGCTCAAGGGAACGAAGGGGTTGACTTCGATGACAACGGTGTTTTTCTTGAACGTGCGCTTCCAGGTACCGATGACCTGACCATCTAGCACCATCGTGTTCGCCAGCAAACCACCGCGCGGGTCCAGCTTGTTTGTGTGCAAGGCGTCAAAAATGGCGCTGCGGTCTGTATAGCCAACGGTGAATTCATCGTAATTTGGTAACAGGTAGGCAGCCTGAGAGAGGCCCTGCGCGTGTGGTATAGATGGTGAGAACCAGTATGTCTGACTGCCTATCGTCTCATACATCAGTTGGGATGGAACCATTGCAAGGCCGGCTCTCGCGTCGGCTACCGTCAGTCCTGACCACCACACAAAATCTTGCATGGTCGCAGGGCCGTGACTCGTAAAGTAGCGCCTGGTCAATACGGCCAGTGCTTCGTCACGATCAAACGTCCTGGCTTGTGGCGCCCGCTCATCAAGCAGGGCATAGGTGAATTGCTTGCCTCGTCTCGCGCCGCTACAGATAATCCCGTCCAATTCAGCACGCATAATTATATGGGTGAAGCGTAGTAAATTATCCGTAGCAATGCCCGCTTGTTGAAGCACGGACACGAGTTGCGAGCGAGTAAGCTGCTTGCCGCCCTGTAATGCTTTTGCCAGCGCGGCATTACTACGCTTAAATGTGGCATCGTCCAATTCAAGCCTGCGATAGTAATGAGCATTAAAGGCATTGACGCGTGGAGCAGTGAGCGCAAGCATCCAGCGAATGTCGGCAGGGGCGACAAAATGCCAGGTGGGCCGCATCACATGCGTACGAAGGATGGTGCCGCCGGCAAATGCTTGCTCAATGCTCTCATCGATGGCGCCTTGCATGCGCAGGCCGAGCGCCCATTTTGCAGCCGCGTAATCCTGGGCCTGGACAGCGCCCAGCCACTGCACCACGTCGCCGGGCTTTTCAAAGGTTCGCTGGGTGATGAGTTGGTTGTGAAGTCGCTGGTGCGCAATGTCCAGGTTTGTCATGATTGATCACCTTTCCTGGTCATCACTCGGCATTGAGTGTGCCGATAAAGGCTGTCTCTTCTCCCCAGTGTACCATGTTTGACGCTCATTCGACAAATTTAGCAGCCGCCGCGCTCACGCTCTCACCCATCGACGCCTCTTGCGGAAAGGTCCGAGCGACGATGCGTCACTGCTCGCACCCGTCTGTAAGCCAGAGCGACCAGGTAGACCACGAAGCCCAACGCGCTGATGTCGAAACTCACCGGATAGGACAGATAGAAAGCCATCGTCAATCCTGCCCACGTAATCACCAGCGCTAGCGCGGCAGAGAGAAAAAGGGCGGCGTAGGGGCGTGTTACCACCCTGCGGACGCTCGCGGCAGGGGTGACGAGCAGCGCGAACACCAGCAGCGCTCCCACCGCTGGGACCGCGTCAGCCACCGTTACTGCCAGCAGCGTCAGAAACAGGGCGTCCAGCGCGCGAACCGGGAGGCCGCGCGCCCTCGCCACTTCGGGGTCAAGCGAGGCAAAGAGCAGCGGACGCGCTATCGCGAGCAGAGCGATACTGGTTACCGCGCCCACCACGCTGATGACCAGCGCGGTTTGCGCGTCGACGCCAAAGATCGAGCCGAAGAGCACGCCGACGCCGATGGCAATGTTGGTATTGGCGACAGGATGGGAGAGGTAGAGGCCCAGGAACAAGGCCCCTAGCCCGAGTATCCAGGCCAACACTGTTCCAATCGCCACATCGCGCGAGCGGGCGCTGGCCCTCCCAAGCTGTCCCATGCCCACCCCAACGATGATGGAGCTGCCAAAGAGTCCCACATAGGGGTTCAATCCCAAGAAAGCAGCGGCCATCGCCCCGGCGAAGCCCACATGCGAGAGCGCATCGCTAGCAAAAGTCAGATGACGGAGCAGCACATAGTAACCCACCAGTCCGCAGCTCACCGCGATGAGCGAGCCAGCCAGGAACGAGGTGCGCATGAAATCAACCGCCAGCATCTGCTGGACATCCGCCACCAGGTTCAGGGAAAACGGCTGCGTGGATGCGAGCAGCATGCTGTATGCCAATCCTTTCATGACGCGCCTCCTTCCGACATGTTCTGCGCGGTCAAGGATCTCTGCTTCGATACCCACGGCCCGTCCTTGACGAGTCGCAGCGCGAGATAGGTTCCGAACGCCAGGGTCGTGATGAAAAAACCCAGCGGGTAGGGGAGATAGTACGCGATGACGAGCCCCCCCCAGGTGAAGAGCAGCGCCAGGAGCACCGAAAGCAGCAGCACGCTGGCCGGGCGCACCGCGAGCCGCTCGGCAATGGCTGCCGGGGTCACGAGCAGCGCGAAGACCAGCAGGACTCCCACGATCTGGACCGCTTCGGCGACGGCGAGGGCGAGAAGGAGGAGGAACGCAAAACTGATGAACTGCACGTGTACGCCCTTCGCCTCTGCGACCTCCTCATCCAGCGAGGCAAAGAGGAGCGGGCGATACATCACTCCAAGCACCAGCAGCGTAAAGACCCCCACCACGAACGTGACCACCACATCCTGCTGGCTGATGCCCAGCACCTCGCCGAACAGCACGGCGTAGGCAGCCGTGCTGTACCCCTGGTAGAGGGAGATGAAGAGGATGCCCAGGCCGAGGGCGACTGACAGGATAATGCCGACCGCGATATCGCGTTGGGAGAGGCGCCTACCGAAGCCGCCCATGCCAAGTGCGCCAACCAGGGTGAATGCCAGCAGTCCGAAGACCGGGTCGAGGCCAACGAGTACTGCTCCGGCGGCCCCGGCGAAGCCGATGTTGGCGAGCGTGTGGCTGGCAAAGGTGAGGCCGCGCAGCACGACGAAATAGCCGACCACCCCCGCCATCACGGCGATGATCGTGCCTGCCAGGAAGGCGTGGCGCATGAAGTCGTACTGGAAGATATCCTGCCAGTCTGCCACCAGGTTCCAGGAGAAGGTGGGCGACCCAAGCAGGGCGACCCGCGTGGTCATGTGCTGCAACAGTCTGAAAGGGAAGAGAAAGACGAGCCCAATAGGCCATGCTCCACTCATACCCGGTGTCCCTCCACCTCTTCGAGGCCCACTACGAAGACCCGACCCTGGCTGTCGTGCAACACTTCGACCGGCGCCCCATACAGGCTGCTCAGTTTCTGCGTCGTAATGATCTCGTCAACCGCACCGATCGCTACATGTCCTCGCGCGAGATACAACACGCGGTCGACGACGGGCAGGACGGGGTTCACGTCGTGGGTCACCAGCATCACTGTGAAGCCTCGTTCGCGTGCGAGCTGCGAGATGAGGTGGGAGATGCCCAGCTGACTGCGCAGATCAAGGCTGGCGAGTGGCTCGTCGAGCAGCAGCAGGCGCGGCTGCCCAACCAGGGCCTGCGCCAGGAACAAACGTTGCTGCTCACCCCCCGACAACTGCCCAATGGGCCGGTCGGCATACGCCGTCGCTTCCACCGCGTCGAGCGTTGCCTCGACGCGGGCATGCTGTTGCCGCCGGGCTGGTCCCGGAAGCGAGAAGCCCCAGTGCAGTCCATTCAGCCCCAGCATCACCAGATCACGCCCTCGCACGGGCAGGTCCGCGTCGAGAAGACGTCGCTGCGGCACATAGCCGATCGCGGCATTGCCTCGCCACGGAGCGCGTCCCAGCACAGACACGCTGCCCTCGCTGGGGCGCAGGAGTCCGAGCAACAGGCGCAGCAGGGTGGACTTGCCGGCGCCATTGGGACCCAGGATCGCCACGAACTCTCCTGGCTCGATCTGGAACGTCGCCTGACGCCAGACCGTGCGCTGCCCCAGCTGGACCGCCGCGTCCTTAAAGGCCACGATGTCCGCGTGCTGTCCGCTCCCCTGCAGACCGTCGCCAATGCCGGCTTGCAGGGGAGCGGGCAACACAGTCGAAGGGAATACGGACCTCTTGCTCATCTCGCATTCGTACTGCATAGCATTCTCCTGATAGGGTGGCTCCAGGGCCTCAAATGACGTTACTTGCCGAGCGCATTGGCGTTCAACGCGTTCTGCAGCACCAGCAGTTGTGCCGTCTGCCAGTCCTGGAAGCTGGCATCGGGGGGCTGGATGGTCTCCGACACGCCCACAATCGGAATGTTCTGCTGGACTGCGAGCTGCTTGATCGTGTTGGTGACATCGGTGACGGTCTGCACATTATAGACCAGCACTGTGATCTGCTTCTGCCGCACTTGCTGCTCGAACGTCACCACGCTGCTCGCGGGTGGATCGTTGCCCTCGGCCACGGCCCCCATGAACGCCGGTGGCGTGATCAGATTCAGCCCCAGCGCGTTCGCCAGATAGACAAAGATATTCTCCGTCGCGCCGACCTTCTGCCCGGCGAACTTGGTTTTGATTTCGTTGATGCGCATGTGGTAGGAGCTCAACGCCGTCTCGAAGGCAGCGCGCTGCTGGGTGAAATAGGCAGTATCGGCGGGATCAAGCGCCTGGTAGTCTTTGGTGATCTGGTCTGACACTTGCTCAACATAGGTAGGGTTATACCAGAAGTGGGGATTGTCGCCCTCGTGTTTGCCCAACAGGTCTGCGACGGTGAACACCTTGCGCCCGCTTACCGGGTTGGCATCCAGCAACTTCTGCCCCCACGCATCATACCCTGCGCCGTTGAGGATCACATACTTTGCCTGCGCGAAGGCCCGTGCGTCGGCCGTGTTGCTTTCATACTGATGGGGATCGGCGTTGGGGTCGCTGACAATGCTGGTCACAGCGACACGTGTGCCTCCCAGCTGGGTGGCAATGCTGCCCCAGAAGTTTTGACCAGCAACGACATTAAGAACGGTCGAAGTCGAAGACGATGTGGGTGTAGAGCTAGCAGAACATGCAGTCAGCAAGAGAGCGAACAACAGCCCACAGGTAAGCAGAAATAATGCTCTGCTGAGACGAGACATAAGGCGATCCTCCCCATAAAGAGACACTGTATCAACTACTACGTTCTCAACTATAGCATAAGGGAAACCGCGCTGTCAATGATATGGTATCTCATTAACAGGAAAGAGGAAGTGTGCTGCACAGGGTCAGTGATGAGAGCTCATCTGGGGCGGCGGCACACGAAACCATGTATCAGAATTGCATGGTGGCCTTCCAACTCGTCCAGCCGTTTTTGCTCAAGATGGGGGCCACGACAGAAGAAGAAATGGAAGAGCGCTACCGGCAGATGCTGGTGGAGATCATGTCGCCGGAGTTTTGTGGGGTGTGGTTGTATCTCACTGTCTGGGGAACGACACCCCTCTAGGGCATGGTGTAACCTTCATCAAGCGGTGGCTCTCCCGCGCTTTACGTAACTATGCACCAGTTACTCTGCTTCCCCCTCTGCCTGGTCACCGTTATCACTACTATCCTGCTCCTCTAGCTGCTCACCATTGCCATTATCTTCTGGCTCTTCTAACTTTTTACCGTTGGTGGTTGCCACTGCCACGACGGTATCGCCCCCGGCGAGATGCATCAGTTGCACTCCCTGCGTGGCACGTCCCCTGATGTGAAGCTTGTTCACATCGGTGCGGATAACCATGCCTCCAGCCGTGATAATCATCAGGTCGCTATCCTTTTCAGTGATAACGCGCGCCGCGGCGATGGGACCGTTCTTCCCGGTGATGCTGGCAGTGATGACGCCTCCTCCACCGCGACTATGCAAGGGATAGTCTTCGATAGGGGTGCGCTTACCGTAGCCATGCTCAGTGACAACCAGCAATTCGCTATCTTGCGGGGCCAGGTTGAGCGAAACGACTCTATCACCTTTGCCCAGGCGAATGCCACGCACGCCGCCACTCGTGCGCGAGGCAGAACGCAACTCTGCCACAGTGAAGCGATTAGCTTTGCCCAGGGCGGTGATCATGAGCACATCATCATTGGAGTGGGCCAGCTTTGCGCCGATCAACTCATCGTCCTCTTCGAGGTCCATGGCGATCAGACCCTGGCGGCGCACAACCTCAAATTCGTCCATCGTGGTTTTCTTGACCTCGCCTTTTTTGGTGGCGACGATCATATAATCGCGGCTGACTCCCTTGGGAACGTAGACGACGGCGGTGACGCGCTCGCGCTGCTCGATGGAGATCAGGTTAATGATATGTTCGCCCTTGGCCGTGCGGCTCACGTCTGGTAACTCGTAGACGCGGAGCTGGAAGACGCGCCCACGGTCGGTAAAGAAGAGGAGAGCGTC
>WNFD01014240.1_pt1 | contig 11204 bp, 8 predicted proteins | sample 5400491 | NCBI WGS metagenome assembly WNFD01 (sample SAMN13153343, study PRJNA577476) | soil metagenome | isolation source: 120 cm saprolite under Douglas fir tree site 2 hole 2 replicate 2 | place: USA:California | collected 2015-04-18 | reverse complement strand
CCGATGTCCTCGAACGCCGCCAGCGGGCGCAGCTCCGGGTCGAGCGCGGCAGCGGCGTGGATGCCCCCGGTCCGTGAGAAGTTCGGCTGGAAGCTCCGGAGCTTCTCCATCGCGGCCGCGACGGCCGCGGCGTCCAGTACGGGTCCGTCGGGCAGCGCCGCGCACCGGTCGATGACGTCCTGGACGCTGCGCCGGCCGCACACGCCGCACGCCGCGGTGGTCAGGGTCCCTCGGCGCGTGAGCGACACGCGCTCCACGTCGAATTCGGCCCCTGCGGCGGGCGCCACGTCGATCGTGTTCCCGAAGCCCTCCTGGTCCGGCCTTCCGCAGTGGGCCACGCGCGACACGTCGTCCCGCGAGGCGATCACGCCTTCGGCGAACAGGAAGCCGATCGCCAGCTCCCGGTCGTGACCCGGAGTCCGCATGGTGACGGCCAGGGTGTCGCCCGCGGCCCGGATCTCCAGCGGCTCCTCGACGACAACGTCGTCGTCGGCCGCGGGCTGTGCCACCCCGCCGGCGATGCGGCGCACCTCGCGCCGGCCGACCCCTTTGACGACGCCCTTCACGACTCCTTCATCTTCAGCCTGCCCTCGTCGTCCACCAGGGCGGTGAAGGACACGCCGCAATAGTTGCACACCAGCTCGTCGCTGTTGCCGAACCCATCCCCCACCGGGTTGTACGCAGTGCAGGAGGGGCATTCGAACTCGTCGAAGCGGCGCTTGGCCCCCTGCGACGCGCCCGACTTCTTCTGCTCCTCTTCCTCTTCCTCGGCGCTGTACCCGAGATCGTCGCGCGGCATGCCGGAAGCCTAACACGGCCGCGCGATCCCGCCGCCTGAGCGCTTGTCCGGCCGCCCGGGACGACCCAGGTTGCTCTGGCATGGCCCGCCTGCTCGCCGCCGCCCTGCTCTGCGCCTTGCCCGCGCGCGCCGCCGTGCAGGTATGGGTGGCCGACGAGTCGGAGAAGGTTCGCCCCTCCGCGGCGGCCCCCGCCGGCGCGCCCGCCGCGCGCATCCGGCTCGCCGCCGCCGGAGGCGAATGCGCCGCCGCGCAGATCGTGGTGCGCTCCCCGGACGGCGTGCGCGGCCTCACCGCCTCCGCGGCGCCTCTACGGAGGGGAGAGAAGGCCGCGGTCCCGCTCGAGCTGTCGCGGGTGGCGACCATCGATCTGACGCAGCCGAGCGGCCCGGAGGGCAGCGCCGGCGAATGGCCGGACGCGCTGGTCCCCGTACGCGACGCGATCTGGAAGGAGACGCGGCGGGCGTTTCCGGTGGATGTCGGGCCGGACCGCGCGCAGGCGATCTTCGTCGAGGCGTGCGCCCCGCCCCGCTCGCCGGGGAGGTACGCCGGCGCCGTGCAGCTGGGCTGGATGGCGCGGAAGGGGCCGGTGCGCACCTCCGTTCCCGTCGAGCTGCGCGTGCGCGGGTTCGACCTGCCTGCCACGCCCGAGCTGGCGACCGCGTTCGGGTTCTCGGGCTATTCCGCCGCGAAGGGACACGGGAGGCCGCCGCGGGACGCGCGGGAGCTGACGCGGCTCTACGACACGATGGCCCTGCGCCGCGGCATCACGCTGTTCGGCGGCACGCAGGACGCGCCCGACTATGCGGCCCTGGGCGACTCGGTGCGCATCGACTGGACCGGCTACGACGCGGAGGTCGCGCCGTTCCTGGACGGCACCGCCCTGCCCTCGGGCGCGCGCTGGACGGCCGTGGAGCTGCGCGAGCCCGCGCGCCTGACCCGGCTGCAGCGCAAGTCGTGGCGCCGCGCCTGGGTCGAGCACTTCCGCGAGCGCGGCTGGCTGGATCGCCTGTTCGTGTACGTGCAGGACGAGCCGCGTCCAGAGGACTTCCCCCGCGTCGAGGAGCGCGCGCGGGAGCTGCGGGAGGACGCGCCCGAAGTGCGCCGCCTGCTGACGACCGCGTACTCCGATCGGCTTCTCAGCATCGACCTCTGGGTGCCGCTCTTGAACTGCCTCGATCCGCGCGCACCCTCCTGCCCGCGCGCGGCGCCGCGCTCCAGCTATGACAAGCTGTGGTGGTACCAGAGCTGCATGTCGCACGGGTGCGGGCCGCTGCGGCCGCGCGACCGCGACGCGTTCGTCGGGTGGCCGAGCTACATGATCGACGCGCCCGCCACGGCCGCCCGGGCGATGGGCTGGCTCGCCTTCGCCAACGGGATCTCCGGCGAGCTCTATTTCGACGTGGTGCACGCGTACGGCCAGGGCGATCCGTGGCAGTCGCAATGGGCCTTCGCCGGCAACGGCGACGGGACGCTGTACTACCCGGGCACGCCGAGGCGGATCGGAGGCGAGCACGACGTCCCCGTCGAATCGCTGCGGGTGGTGCAGATCCAGCGGAGCCTGCAGGACCATGCGTACCTGGCCCTCTGCGCGCGGCTCGGCGACCCGCGGTTGGCGCAGGCGGAGGCGCGCGCCCTCGCGCCGTCGTTGCGCGGCTGGGCGCGCGACCCGCGGGCGTACGCCGCCGCCAGGGAGCGGCTGGCAGCGCGCATCGAGGCGCTTTCCGCGGATCGGCGGGCGGGCGCGCTCGAGCTGGGACGCTAGCCCCCGGAGTTCGCTGTTTTCCTTGTCCGTCCCCGCCCTGGAGAGCATCCTCCATCCCAGGAGAATTGGATGACGGCCACCCTGCTCGCCCTGCTCCTCGCGGCGCCCAGCTGCTCACCAGCGCCGGTGAGCGTGCGGGCCGCGCGATTTGCTCCCGGCGAGCAGCTCCGCTACCGGCTCGACGTCTTTGGCGCCGACGTGGGCACCTTCGAGGTCGCGCTCGAGGCGCCGCAGGCCGCGGACCGCGGCCGCGCCTCCCTGGTCGCGCGCTCGCGTGCGAAGACCAGTGCCTTCGTCAGCACCAACCTCGGACGGTACGAGGGGTTCATCAGCACCCTGCTCGGGCCCGACCTGATGCCGATTCACTTCCGCGAAGAGCTGGACGAGGGCGACACGCACCGCGCCGTCGAGGCGGCGTTCCCCCCGCGCGCAGGAAAGCTCGCGGCCAGGGCGAGCACCAACGGCAAGCCCGAGCCGCTCGACCTGGACGCGACGCCGCTCGCGCGCGACATTCTCTCCACGTTCTTCTTCCTCCGCGCGCTCCCGCTCAAGGCGGGCACGCCGGTGTGCCTCGAGGTCTACGCCGCGCGGAAGATGTGGAGCATGGCCGGGGCGGTGGGTCCGCGCGAGCAGATCGAGATCCCGCTGGGGAAGTTCAGCGCGGTGCGCATCGACGCCGTGGCCACCCGCGTCGACGACGCGACCGTGAAGCGCTCGGCCCACGTCTGGGTCACCGACGACGATCGCCGGCTTCCCGTGGTCGCCGTCGGAGAAGTGAAGGGCAAGACCTTCCGCGCCCAGCTCGTCGAAGCCCCCGCCGCGCGCCTGAAGACCACCGCCGCGAAGCCGGAGCGCAAGACCGGCGCGCCCCGCGTCGGAACGTCCATCGGCCGGTGATGCGCCCCAGAGCACATGTCAGAACGTCCGCGCTGTGAAAGGCGTAGCGCCGCCGAATACGGCGGCGACTAGATGAGGCCCTTGTTGCGGCGGATCTGCTCGACCGTCTTCTGGTACTCCACGTCCCACGCCTGCGTGCCTTCGCTGAGGTGCTTGAGGCGCGCGCGGGCCTCGCGGTCGATGTCCTCGTCGACGTCGAGGTGCTTCTTGAAGACCTGGTAGATCTTCTTCCGGATCTGGTGGTCCTCGGCGTAGACCTCTTCCACGTTGCGCGAGATGAGCAGGAACTCGATCATCTGGTTGATGATGTAGTCGATGCCCTCGTCGCCCATCTTGAAGCCGCGCACGTCGGCCATCTCGCGCTTGACCTGGTTGAACTTGGAGTGGTCGTAGCCGCGGCGCTCGAGGGCCTCGCGCGTGGCCTGGTTCACCCGCTCCTCGGCCGCCAGGTACTCCTTGAGGATGGCGGCCATGTCCATCTCGGCGTCGGCCACCCGCATGGTCTCCACCTCGATGTCCCCATCGGCCATGAGCGTTGCGACGGTGTCGCGGGCGATGGAGGGGATGATCTTCGGGTAGAGCTTCATGCTGCCGGTCCTTTCACGACACGCGTACCTGCAGGGGCGACGCCGCGTTCTAGGACAGCTGGCAAGGGGGTTCAAGGAAAAACCGCGCAATTCGCCGCCGGATCGCCGACCTACGTGCCCCCACTGCGTCCGGCGCTCTCGGACACCGGCTCGGCTCCGGGCGGCTCCGGCTCTTGCGCACCGATCGGCTCTGCCTCTCCCAACTCGGAGTCCTCCAGCGCTTCCAGCTCGGCGGCGGCGGCATCGAAGGCGACGTCGTCGCGGTCCGTGGCGAGGGCGCCGTCGCCCAGCGGCGGCGGTCCCTCGCCCGCGTCGGCGGCGCCCTGCGCGGCCTCGCGCGCTTCGGCCTCCAGGGCAGCGCGCTGCTCGGCGGCGAGGAACCGGTGCACCCGCTCGGCGAGCTGGAGGTTGAAGCCTTCGACCTGCGCGATCTCCTCCGGCGCGGCGGCGCGGATCCGGCGGAGCGAGCCGAAGTGCGCGAGCAGCGCGCGCTTGCGCTTGTCGCCGATGCCGGGGATCTCCTCCAGGACGCTGCGGAAGTTCCGTTCGCGCCGCAGCTTGCGGTGATAGGTGATCGCGAACCGGTGCGCCTCGTCGCGCAGCCGGGCCAGAAGGAACAGCTCGCCGGTGTTCTGCCGCAGGACGACCGGGTTCTTCTGCCCGGGGAGGAAGACGCGCTCGGGGCTGCGCTCGACCTGGTCCTTGACGAAGCGGCCCTTGCGCCGGGAGCGACCGGAGGTCGAAGGTCGGCTTGCGGCTTGCGGCTTGCGGCTTGCGGTCAAAGCCGAAACCGAGGTGCCCTCCGCCTCGTGCGCGATCTGCGCCACCTCCGGCTCCGGTCCCGCCCGCGCCGCCCACGCCTCCGTCACTGCGTAGCCCTGCCGCGCCGCGAAGCGCGCCTCGTCCTCCAGCACCCGGCTCTTGGCCAGCCCGGCGAGGGGGACGTCCGAGAGCGACAGCCCTGCTTCCTTGAGCGCCGCGCGCGCCACGTTGAGCTGCCCCTTCCCGCCGTCGACCACCAGCAGGTCGGGCAGGTCCTGCTGCTCGATGCCCCGCTGCAACCGCCTGGTCAGGACCTGGAACATGGAGGCGAAGTCGTCGCCCGCCGCCTCGCCCCGCACCTTGAACAGGCGATAGCCGCTCTTGTCCGGCTCACCGTCCGTGAACACCACCTGCGACCCCACCGTGAGCTGCCCCTGGAAGGTGGAGATGTCGAAGCACTCGATGCGGCGGGGAAGGCGCGGGAGCCGGAGCCGCGTCTGCAGGCGCTGCAGCGTCTCCACCGCGTTCTTCTGCGTGCGCTGCCGCTCGTCGAAGTTGTGCTGCGCGTTCTCCGACGCCATCTCCACCAGGCGCGCCTTCTCGCCCCGCTCCGGCACATGCACCCGGACGCGCTCTCCCTTGCGCTCGCTCAGCCACGCCTCGCGCGCCTCGGGCTCCGGGAGCTCCACGGGCAGGAGCAGCTCCTTGGGGATGAACGCGCCCGACTCGTAGTACTGGTCGAGGAAGCTGGAGAGCAGCTCCTCGGTGGGGAACTCCTGCTTGCTGAAGCTGAAGCTGCGCCCGCCCGAGAGCCGGCCGCCGCGGAAGAAGAGGAGCTGGATCTCCAGCAGCCCGCCTTCGCGGTGGAACCCGAGCACGTCCTGGTCCACGGCGTCGCCCAGCACGGTCCGCTGCTTCTCCAGGCTGCGCTCGATCGCGTGCAGCTGGTCGCGCAGCTGCGCCGCGCGCTCGTACTCGAGCTTCCCCGCCGCCTGGTTCATCCGCGCGCCGAGCTGCGCGGTCAGCTCGTCCGCCTTCCCCTCGAGGAACAGCGCCACCTCCTCCACGCTCCGCTGGTAGTCCTCCTGCGGGACGCTGTAGACGCAGGGCGCCGGGCACCGCTTGATCTGGTACTGGAGGCAAGGCCTTCGCCGGTTCGCCATCACCTGGTCGGTGCAGGTGCGCAGCTGGAAGTGGCGGTTCACGATGCCGAGCGTCTCCCGGATCGAGGAGGCGCTCGAGTACGGCCCGAAATAGCGCGCGCCGTCCTTGCGCACGCGCCGCACCACCTCCAGGCGCGGGTACGGGTGCGTGCGCGAGAGCCGCAGCGAGATGAAGTTCTTGTCGTCGCGCAGGCGGATGTTGAAGCGCGGCCGGTGCTTCTTGATCAGCTCGTTCTCGAGGAGGAGCGCGTCCTTCTCGCTCGGGGTGATCATCACCTCGATGTCGCCGAGCAGGTCCGTAAGGAACGGGATGAAGATCCGGCTGTCGCCGGTGCGCTCCTGGAAGTACTGGGCGACGCGCGAGCGGAGGTTGACCGCCTTGCCGACGTACACCACCGCGCCGGCGCGGTCCTTCATGATGTAGCAGCCGGGCTGCGCGGGCAGCGCATCCAGCTTCCGCTGCAGCTCCTCGGAAAGCATCGCCTCAGGTCTGCCCGCCTCGGCGGGTGGATGCAAGGGAAGAGCAGCGCGCCGCCGCGCTGCCACTGTAGCGCCACCCGTGGCACCTGGGCCGCTCCTGCTCGACCGTCACTCTTGCGCACGCTCGCTCGCGGCTGGCACGGCGCATGCCTCGCAACCTCTTGATCCACCCAAAGGGGGAGACAATGCGCAGACTCGTATCGATCGTCGTGCTGTGCGCGGCAGCCGCCGCCTGCGGCGCTGGCCGCAGCTCGAGCTCGACGGACCCGACGTCCGAGACCGGGCCGGCAGGTCCGGCCGGGCCGGCAGGTCCAGCAGGCCCTGCGGGACCAAAGGGAGACAAGGGAGACAAGGGAGACGTGGGGCCGGTGGGTCCGGCAGGTCCGGCGGGTCCGGCAGGCGCAACAGGTCCGGCAGGTCCGGCAGGCCCCGCTGGACCCGCGGGGCCGACGGGTCCGACCGGTCCCACGGGGCCAGCTGGACCTGGTGCGACCCTGTTCCAGAACTCCAACGTTTTCTGCAACTCGTTGCCGGCGGCCCCGGCCTTCATCTGCAATCCTCTCCGGCTCGCGGGCATCAAGGCCGGGCAGCGCGTCTTCGCGTCGATCTGGACCCAGATCGACAACACCAATACGGCGCCGACGAGCTTCAGCATGGGGATCTGCTGGCGCGCAGCGGGAAGTACGGCCGCACCCACCCCCTTTACGGGGACCAACGGAGCCGGTTGGCTCAACACACTCCATGCGAGCAATTGGACCCAGATCACCCTGAGCGGCCTCAACACCTTCGCTGCGGCGGGCGATTACGACGTCGGCTCCTGCTGGACCTCGAGTCCGCCGGCGGGCCTGGCGGCGGCCAACTCGCGTTCCGAAGCCATCGCCTTCCAATGAAGGCCCCAGGCACGGCGAAGCGCTAACGGCGCACGCGGCTGCGGGGCTGCTTGCGCCGGCTGAAACGGCCGTGCTCGGGGCGCGGCGGCGGGGAGATGCCCGCCGCCGCGCGCGCCTCGGCGCGCAGCACCTCCGGACGCTCCCTCGAAGTCCAGCTCCTCGGCCTTCTCGTGCATCTCCGCTTCGAGCCGCGCGATCAGCTTGGGCACGTCGCGCTTGTCCTTCGGCAGGTAGCCCGCCAGCTCCTCCTTGCCGGCGAGCGCATCGTCGGCATCGGTGGCGATGCCGTGGATCTGCATGTCGAGGATGGCCCGCTTGACGCTCTGCGGAGTGATGCCGTGCTCCTCGTTGTAGGCCTTCTGCTTGGCGCGGCGGCGGTCCGTCTCCTCGAGCGCGGCCTTCATCGAGGCGGTCACCGTTTCGGCGTAGAGGATCACGCGGCCTTCCAGGTTGCGCGCCGCGCGGCCGATCGTCTGGATCAGCGATACCGAGGAGCGCAGGAAGCCTTCCTTGTCCGCGTCGAGCACCGCCACCAGCGAGACCTCGGGGATGTCCAGGCCCTCGCGCAGCAGGTTGATGCCGACCAGCACGTCGAACACGCCGCGACGCAGGTCGCGCACCAGCGCGAGGCGCTCCAGGGTGTCGATGTCCGAGTGCATGTAGCGGACTTTCACCCCCAGGTCGGCGTAGTACTCGGTCAGGTCCTCCGCCATGCGCTTGGTCAGGGTTGTCACCAGCACCCGCTGCCCGGCGCCCGCTCGCTTGCGGACCTCTTCGAGCAGGTCGTCGACCTGCGAGGCGACCGGGCGGACCTCCACCTCGGGATCGATCAGCCCGGTGGGGCGGATGATCTGCTCCACGATCACGCCTTCCGACCTCTGCAGCTCGTACTCGGCGGGCGTCGCGCTGACGAACACCGCCTGGTTGACCAGCTTCTCCCACTCCCCGAACTGCAGCGGCCGGTTGTCCAGCGCGCTGGGCAGCCGGAACCCGTACTCGACCAGCGTCTCCTTGCGGGAGCGGTCGCCGCGGTACATGGCGCCGATCTGCGGGACGCTCTGGTGCGACTCGTCGATCACCAGGAGGTAGTCCTTGGGGAAGTAGTCGAGCAGGCACGGCGGCGCCTCGCCGGCCTTGCGGCCCGAGAGGTGGCGCGAGTAGTTCTCGATCCCCTGGCAGTAGCCCATCTGCTCGATCATCTCGAGGTCGAACATCGTGCGCTGCTCGAGCCGCTGCGCCTCGAGCAGCTTGTTCTGGTCGCGCAGCTGACCCAGCCGCTCCCGCAGCTCTTCGCGGATGTCGAGGACGGCGCGCTTGCGGCGCTCTCCGCTGGTCACGTAGTGGCTCGAAGGGAAGATCGACGTCTTGTCGATCTGCGCCAGCACCTTGCCGCGGAGCGGGTCGATCTCCTTGATGGACTCGACCGTGTCGCCGAACAGCTCGACGCGGATGGCGCGCTCCTCCTCGTACGCCGGGAAGATCTCGACCGTATCGCCCTTCACCCGGAACGTCCCGCGGGAGAAGTCGGTGTCGTTGCGCTCGTACTGGATCTCGACCAGGTCGCGGAGCAGCTTGTGGCGCGGGTATTCCTGGCCAGTCTCCAGGCTGACCTTCAGCTCGTAGTACGCCTCGGCGGTGCCCAGGCCGTAGATGCAGGAGACGGAGGCGACGATGAGTACGTCGTTCCGCGTGAGCAGCGAGTGCGTCGCCGCGTGGCGCATGCGGTCGATCTCGTCGTTGATGGACGAGTCCTTCTCGATGTACGTGTCCGTCGTCGGGACGTATGCCTCGGGCTGGTAGTAGTCGTAGTAGCTGACGAAGAACTCGACCGCGTTCTGCGGGAACAGCTCCTTGAACTCGCCGTAGAGCTGGCCCGCCAGCGTCTTGTTGTGCGCGATGACCAGCGTGGGCCGCTGCACCTGTTGCACCAGGTTGGCGACCGTGAAGGTCTTGCCGCTGCCGGTGACCCCGAGCAGCGTCTGGTGCCGGTCGCCGCGGCGCACGCCCGCGACGAGCTCCTCGATGGCCCGGGGCTGGTCGCCCTGCGGCTTGTAGTCGCTGACCAGCTTGAAAGGCATGGCTGTCGAGTGTAACAGGCGCGTTCGGATACCGCCTCCCCCCGAGGTCCCCATGCGCCAGACGATCGCTTGCACTCTCGCCGCCCTGCTCGCCGCCTGCGCCGCAGAGGCGCAGACCACGCGCCCCGTGCCACGACAGCAACCCGCGGCGCCAGCCGCGGCGCGGTCCGACGCGCCGGTGATGGGCGAGGCCCAGGCGCGCCCCGGGTTGCCGGTGGTGAGGCTCATCGCGACGGGCGGCACCATCGCGATGAAGATCGACCCGGTGAAGAAGGCGCCGGTGCCCGCCATCTCGGGCGAGGACCTGGTGGCCACCGTGCCCGAGATCGCGCAAGTGGCGCATGTCGAGGTGCAGAACCTGTCGAACGTTCCCAGCTCATACATGGACGCGGACCGCTGGGTGCAATTGCAGAGCGCTGTCGCGGAGGCATTGGCGCGCCCCGAGGTCGCCGGTGTGATCGTGTCGCACGGGACCGATACGCTGGAGGAAACCGGCTGGTTCCTGGACCTCACGGTTGATTCCGACAAGCCAATCGTGCTGATCGGGGCGCAACGCAACGCCAGCGAGCGCGACTTCGACGGTCCGCGAAATCTGCTCAACGCCGCGCGCATCTGCGTGGATCGGGCGGCGCGCGGCAAGGGAGCGATGGTCGCGCTCAACAACAACATCAACGCCGCCCGCGAAGCAGTAAAGACGCACACTTCGGACGTCGAGACGTTCAAGTCGGGGGATCTCGGGTTCCTCGGCTTCGTCGACTACGATCGCGTCGTCTGGTACCGCGCGCCCCTGAGACGCCAGCATGTCCCGGTACGCCTGGGAGACGGTCAGCACCTGCCGCGCGTCGACATCATCGCGACCTACGGCGGCGCTGACGGCGTGCTCGTGCGAGCCGCTACAGCGGCCGGCGCAAAAGGATTGGTCATCCAAGCGCTGGGCTGGGGAAACGTGAGCGTCCCGACATTCCAGGCCGTGAAGGAGGTCATCGCGAAAGGCATCCCGGTCGTCATCAGCACGCGCGTCTGGAATGGCCGCGTGCTGCCCAACTACGGATACGAGGGAGGCGGCAAGACGCTGCAGCAGGCGGGAGCGGTCTTCGCCGACAACCTCTCGCCGCAGAAGGCGCGCATCCTCCTCATGCTCGCGCTACAGACCACCACCGACCAGAAGCAGCTTCAGCAATTCTTCGATCGCTAGCGTTCGCCGCTACTTCGCTGCTTCGCGGCAGAGGGGCGAGCTCTCCTTCGAGCGAGATCCTAGAGCAGGACTCGCCAGTCGGTGCCGGAGGGGGAGTCGCGCAGCTCGACGCCACGTTTGGCGACCTCCGTTCGGATCGCGTCCGCCTGGGCGAAGTCCTTCGCCTTGCGGGCGGCGACGCGCGCCGCGATGCGCTCTTCCACCCAGCGTGGATCGATGTTCTTGCGCACCGCTGCCAGCTGGCGCCGCGTCCGGATGCCCTCTTCCGGCTTCCGCGTGGAAAGCCCGAGCACGTGCGAAAGCTCGCGCGCCGTCCGCAGCAAGGGGGCCACCTCGGCGGGGGGCGCCTTCGCGTCGATGCGCGCATTGAGCCGCGCGTAGAGGTGCTCCACCCGGGCCAGGGCATCGGCGGTGTTGAAGTCGTCCTCCATCGCCGCGCGGAACTCGGCCACCGGCTCGGGCAGCGGCTGCGCCTCGGCGCTGAACTTCTTCTGGGCGAGGTACGCGTCGCCCTTCGCCAGCGACTCGTAGAAGTACTCCACGCGCCGGTCGGCGTCGGCGAGCGCGGATTCGGTGAAGTTGATCGGATG
>WNFD01007658.1_pt1 | contig 11204 bp, 8 predicted proteins | sample 5400491 | NCBI WGS metagenome assembly WNFD01 (sample SAMN13153343, study PRJNA577476) | soil metagenome | isolation source: 120 cm saprolite under Douglas fir tree site 2 hole 2 replicate 2 | place: USA:California | collected 2015-04-18 | reverse complement strand
CGCCCTCCTCGCCTTCTCGCTCTACTACTTCGCCAGAAAGCCCCTGAACACAGAAGAATGATTTTGCGAATCGCACGCTAGGAACTCACTTAGAAAAGTCTTCATGAGTTCACCACTGGAGAGCATCGTAATGAGCAACGTTCTGGTGATGTTCCAAGCCGATACCGAGCACACCGAGCAGATGGCGCTGGCAGTCGGCGTGGGCGCGGTGGAGGCAGAGGCAAGCATCCGGTTGCGACGGCTGGCGGCTCCCGGTGCTGTCGAGGTGGCGCATCGAGGCTATGGAAAGCTGCGAGCGGCAGATCTGCTCTGGGCCAATACTGTCGTAATAGGGCTGGAGTCACCCACGCCAAAGTCGGAGGAGCTGGGCGGGTTGCTCTCTCTGCTGAGAGAGATCGATCCGGGCGAATTGAAGGGGAAGCAAGCATGGACGTTCAACCCGGGGGTCTTGACGGCAGGCAGATCTGAGGCGCAGAACCTCATCGAATCGGCTTTGCGAGTTGCTGGCATGGAGGTCCTTCCGATGGAGAACCTAAGCGCCGGGAGTGGGGAGGACCTGATCGGTCGAATGAAAGAAGTTGGACGCTCTCTTGCGAAGTAAGCCTCTATGAATCAATTATTTAATGGAAATAAAACAGGAACGGACACCTCTATCCCCCGGCGTCGAGAATCTTTTTGAATCTTATTTCGATGTCGAGATATCTTATATCGTAGGAATCGGGAGGCCGGGATGACTGATGACTAAGGATCAAAACAAAGTTTCAGCCCCGCGGCTTTGGCTGGTTCTGGCCCGGGCTTATGGCTCGATGGTGGACTACATCGAAGGTTCCATCGTTGCGCAGGGCCTCGGTCTGAGCGACTTTATGGTGCTGGAAGTTCTGCTTCACAAAGGTCCACTGACGATCTCGGCGATCGGAGAGAAGGTGCTGCTGGCGAGCGCCTCGATGACCTCGGCAATCGACCGGCTGGAGAAGCGCGGTCTGGTCAGTCGCAAAACCTGCGACTCAGACCGGCGGATTCGGTTCGTAGAACTTACCGATTGCGGTAAGGCGTTTATCGAAGAGATTTACGCCCGGCACGAGAAGGATCTGGAGGCGGTCATCGGCGAACTTCGTGACGAAGAACGGCGAGTGATCTACGAAGGATTGAAGAAGATCGGGCTCGCGGCAAAAGTCGCGGTTCCGACACAGAAGGGCAATACCGAGTCGAAGCAAGACCCTTCAGCCTGAGCGCTCGGCTGGAGTAAGAAAGGAAAGGAAGCAGTATGCTGACTGTTCGCAAGAGTAACGAAAGAGGCCACGCCGACCACGGCTGGTTGGATTCGCACCATACATTTTCATTTGCCAACTACCACGACCCCGAACACATGGGTTATCGCTCGCTACGTGTCATCAATGAGGACCGCGTGGCCGAAGGGCGCGGCTTTGGAGCGCATGCCCACCGCGACATGGAGATCCTGAGCTATGTCCTGAAGGGCAAGCTGGCCCACAAGGACAGCATGGGACACGTCGAGGTGCTTGGGCCGAACGAGATTCAAAAGATGTCGGCCGGCAGCGGCGTCGTGCACAGCGAGTTCAACGGGTCGGAGACAGAGCCGGTTCACTTCCTGCAGATATGGATCGAGCCGAAGAGCCGCGGCACAACGCCCAGCTATGAACAGCTGAAGTTTGAGGCGGCCGAGAAGTTGGATCGCTTCAAACTGCTGGCATCGGCGACACCCGTGGAAGGAGCGGCAACCATCAACCAGGACGCGACTGTCTCGGTTGCGGAGCTTACGCCGGGCAAGCAGCTGACGTATCCACTCGGCAGCAAGCGCCATGCATGGTTGCATGTGATCGACGGCAACGTGACGGTGAATGGCAAGCCGCTGCACACTGGCGACGCGGTTGCAGCCGACAAAGAAGAAAAGCTCGACGTGGTTGCGCAGGGTTCAGGCAATAGCGAAATATTATTGTTCGACCTCGCCTAAGCGCGTCATAAGTCTGAAACAAATGCAACGGTGACCGGCACATATTATTGAGCCGGTCGCCACAACCAGGACATCTCACACCAAAAGCTTTCATTCAAGGAGACCATCCAATGAACCGACGCATCTTTACTGCCGCTCTCTCTGCGCTGCTCCTCACCGGAGTCAGTGCGTTCGCCCAAAACTCGGCCCAAAGCTCAACCTGGACCATCGACAAGAACCACGCCCAGACCAACTTCCAGATTCGCCACATGGGAGTCAGCACTGTTCGCGGCTCCATCAGCGGCGTCACCGGCACCATCGTGTGGGACGAGAAGGACCCCAGCAAGTCGAGCGTCGAGGCCACGATCGATACGACCACTGTGAACACGAATAATTCGACGCGTGACACTGACCTGAAGTCCGACAAGTTTTTCAATGTCGCTAAGTATCCGACCATGACTTTCAAGTCCACTTCGGTGAGCCGCGTCAACGGCAAATTGCAGGTTGTCGGCGACCTTACTCTGGCGGGTGTGACCAAGAGCGTCATCCTGGATGTGGACGGACCCACCGCTCCGCAGAAGGGAATGGGAGGCAAGATGGTCATTGGCCTCTCTGCCACCGGCACGGTGAAGCGGAGCGACTTCAACTTCGCTCCTAAAATGCCCTCCATGGCTCTTGGCGACGAGGTTCAGATCACCATCGACGTCGAAGCCAACCAGTAACAAGATTCATGATGGCCCTGCTCTCCGCCGGCGACCGCGGAGGCAGGGCTTTTTTGCGTGACGCGGACGCGGTAAGGAGCCAGTGCTTCTGGCGGCTCAGGTCTTCGTCGCGTTTTTCTATCTCTTCGGATGCCTCCGGTTTCAGGCTGCGAGGAATCTCAAGCGGCCTGGAAGAATCTCAAGCAACCGGGCGGTCAAGTCTAGTTGCCGTTCGTACGCTGGATGCGATCCTTATTTTCGCAAACCAGACGCAGGAAGTCCTGCAGAATTGGCCCCTCATTCTCCGGATTCCACGCTACCGCGAGACCCATATGGAGATTCTGTGGAACAAGCGGAGAGATGACGACGCCCGACGGCCGAAGATAGCGAACGCCCGAGGGAACCAGGGCGACTCCTTCGCCGGACTCGACCAGTGTAAGCACGCCGGACCAGGTCGCGGACGTGTTGACGATGTTCGGCGAAAAGCCGGCTGCGGAACAAAGCGCGACGATGCCGTCAAAGAGCGCGGGCGTCAAATGGCGATCGCACAGGACAAACCGCTCGGCGATGAGGGCGTCGATCGAGATGGGTTTTCCTGCCATGGGGTGGTCGCGAGGCAGGACGACGACGACGGGGTCGCGGTAGAGAAGCTCCGCGCGCAGGGTGCGGTCGAACGGCGGTTCCAGCGGACGTGCAAAGGCGACGTCGATCTTGCCGGCCGTCAGCGCCTCCATCTGCTCGGGCGTTCGCATCTCATACAGAGAGAGTTTGATGTCGGGGTGGAGTTTGCGGTAGTCGCGGATGATGCGCGCAAAAAACCCTCCCGCACCCCACAGGAAAAAGCCGATACTGAGCGAACCTACCTGGCCGAGGAGCGAGCGGTTGGTAATTTCGACGGCGCGGTCGGCAGCGAGGAGGGTCCTACGCGCCTCCGCCAGAAAGAGCTGGCCATGCGGCGTAAGTCGGGTGCGACCTGACGTGCGGTTAAGGAGCGCACCGCCGACCTCACGTTCAAGATCGGCAATCTGCTCGCTGATGGCAGACTGCGAGACACGCAGCTGGCGACCCGCTTCGCTGAAGGTCCCATGATCAGCGACGGCGCAAAAATAGCGTAAATGCCTCAGCTCCATCGGTTATGCTCCTTCGCCAAGTGTATCGGTTATTCCGATGGACGATCGCGGAAATACCTGTGAAACATTCATGTAGCCGGAAATGTCTTACTCTATAAACAGAATCCCAGCAGAAGAGGCCCCGTCGAATGTGGATCGTAAAAGTAGCTCTAAATCGGCCTTATACGTTTATCGTACTGGCGATCCTGATTCTGATTGCAGCGCCTGTCGTGATCCTGCGCACACCGACGGACATCTTTCCGAACATCAATATTCCGGTCATCTCGATCGCGTGGCAGTATACCGGCCTGAATCCCGAGGAACTAGAAGGCCGGTTGACGACGCCGTATGAGAAGGTGTTGACCACGCTGGTCGATAACATCGAGCACACCGAATCGACCACCATCGCCGGACAGGTGGTCATCAAGGTCTACCTGCAGCCGGGAGCGAGCCTTGACACCGCGAACGCGCAGGTCACCTCGGCGTCACAGTTCATTTTGAGGAACCTGCCGCCGGGCATCCTGCCGCCGCAGATCATCGACTTCAGCGCGTCCACTGTACCGATTCTTCAACTCGGCCTCTCAGGCAAAGGACTCTCCGAACAGCAGTTGAACGACCTCGGCCTGAACTTTATCCGGCCGCAACTGGTCACCATTCCGGGCGCAGTAGTTCCTAACGTGTATGGCGGCAAACAGCGTTCCATCATGCTGAACCTCGACCCGAAGCTGCTGCAGGCGAAGGGGCTTTCGCCGGGCGATGTTCTGACTGCAATGGCCGCCCAGAATGTCGTCCTGCCCGGAGGCACGGCAAAGATTGGCCAGGATGAGTACGACATCCGTATCAATTCCTCTCCGGTCACGCTTGCGGGAATCAGCAACCTGCCGTTGCGCCAGGTCAACGGGACGACCATCTATCTCCACGATGTCGCTACGGTGAGCGACGGGAGCATCCCGCAGACGAATATTGTGCGCCAGGATGGCCATCGCGGCGTTCTCGTCACCGTCCTGAAGTCTGGAAACGCCTCGACACTGAGCGTCGTAGGCGGTATTCGCGCCCTGCTGCCCCGCATCGCATCGACTGTGTCCCCCGATCTGCGGATAAAGCCGATCGGGGATCAGTCGATCTTCGTTCGAGCTTCGATCTCAGGAGTCGTTCGTGAGGCGGTGATTGCAGCAATGCTGACCGGCTTGATGATTCTGCTCTTTCTCGGCAGCTGGCGCAGCACGATCATCATTGCCGTCTCCATTCCGCTGTCGATCCTCACCTCGGTGATCGTGCTTGGACTGATTGGCCAGACGATCAACATCATGACGCTCGGCGGACTTGCGCTGGCGGTTGGCATCCTGGTGGACGACGCGACCGTGACGATTGAAAACATCGAGCGCTATCTGGAAGATGGCCACCTCCTGCACGATGCCATCCTCGAAGGCGCGGCGCAGATATCGGTGCCCGCCCTGGTCTCGACCCTCTGCATCTGCATCGTGTTTCTGCCGATGTTCTTCCTGAGCGGCGTCTCCCGCTATCTTTTTGTGCCGTTGGCCGAAGCGGTCGTCTTCGCCATGTTGGCCTCGTACGTTCTTTCGCGGACACTGGTGCCAACCATGGCGATGTATCTCTTGAAGAGACACGACCACAACGCGGTCCCTTCGAACAATATATTGGCCCGCTTTCAACGCGGATTTGAGCGTCGATTCGAGCAGGTGCGCCGCAGTTATGTAGGTATATTGAGGCGGGCCGTGCGGGCCCGGATGATCTTCGTTCCCATCTTCCTGCTGATCGGCACGTGCGCCTTTCTGCTGCTTCCCTTCCTCGGCCAGAACTTCTTTCCGAGCAGCGACACCGGCTCGTTCATCCTGCATCTGCGCGCCAAGAGCGGCACCCGTATTGAAGAAACAGCGAGGCTCTGCGATCTGATCGAACAGAACATTCGCAAGACCGTGCCACCCGATCAGATGGACAACATTCTCGACAACATCGGGCTGCCTTACAGCACATTGAACCTGCAGCACGCCACCTCCGGGCTAATCGGGCCAGGCGATGCGGACATTCTCGTCTCGCTAAGGGAAAACCATCGCCCCACCGCAGAATACATTCGCGCATTGCGGCAGAGCCTTCCGCGCGATTTTCCGGGCGTCACATTCTATTTTTTGCCGTCGGACATCGTAACCCAGATTCTCAACTTCGGCCTGCCTGCGCCGATCGATGTGCAGTTCGAGGGCTCGGACATCGCCGATACCCGCAAGGTCGCCAACACGGTGCTCGACCAGCTTCGGCGCGTGCCCGGCCTCGTCGATCTGCGCATCCAGCAGCCGGACGACTACCCTGTGCTCACCGTCGATGTAGACCGCACCAAAGCTGCACAGGGCGGTTACACCTTGCGCGATGTCGGAAGCAGCCTGCAGAACCTGCTGAGCGGTAGCTCGCAGCTTACTCCCATGTTCTTCCTCAACTACCGGAACGGCATCAACTACAATATGGTGGCCGAGGCGCCGCAGTACGACATCCAGTCGTTGAACGACCTGCAGAATGTACCGCTGTCGTCGCCGACCAGCAGGCAGCCCGAGATTCTGGCTGATGTGGCCAACATCAGCCGAACCACCGAGATGCAGACCATCAATCACTACAACATCCGCCGCACGCTCGATATCTACGGTGCGGTGCAGGGCCGGGACCTGGGTGCAGTAAGCAAAGAGGTCGACAGGATCGTGGCGGCCAACGAAAAGTCGCTGCCCCGTGGCACGTTCGTACGCGTCCGCGGACAGATTGAGACGATGAGGAGTTCGTACCTTGGCTTGCTCTTCGGTCTGGCCTTCGCCATCGTGCTGGTCTACTTGCTTATCGTGGTCAACTTCCAGTCGTGGCTCGATCCCTTCATCATCATCACTGCGCTTCCCGCAGCGCTGGCCGGTATCGTGCTCTTTCTCTTCACGACGCGGACCACACTAAGCGTGCCTGCGCTGATGGGTGCGATTATGTGTATGGGCGTCGCCACCGCAAACAGCATTCTTGTTGTATCGTTCGCGAAAGAACGTCTGCTGGACCACGGAGACGCCGTCATGGCGGCAATTGAGGCCGGCGCAATCCGCTTCAGGCCAGTCTGCATGACGGCGCTTGCAATGATCATCGGCATGGTTCCCATGGCGCTCGGCGCCGGTGAGGGCGGCGAACAAAACGCTCCGCTGGGCCGCGCCGTGATCGGCGGCCTGCTGTTGGCGACAGTTGCAACGCTGATGTTCGTTCCTGCAGTCTTCGGTCTTCTGCACGGCCGGCGCAGACAACAGCAGCCTTCGGGAAAATCGGCCGATCATCACATCACGGCAAGGGCTTAGAGGAATCATAATGAGCAATGAAGGAGCGCGAATGACGAGCACGGCCGAGCAGAACGCAACGGAAACCCATCCGTCCGGCGAGCACACTTCCGAGCCGGTAATACCGTCGGAAGAGCCCAGGCTGACTCAAGGTACGTGGATCGGTATGGTCGTCGTCGCCGCCATTGTTGCTGGCGTGGTCATCTTTGGCGTGATGGCGCGACGAGGATCCGAACACTCCCTGGCGAAGGAGACGGCGGCTTCGGCCATTCCGTCCGTGAATGTCGTCTACCCAACCCCCTCCACCCTGTCGCCGGAGATTGCGCTGCCGGGCAACACACAGGCGTTCATGGATACGCCCATCTACTCCCGGACAAACGGCTATCTGAAGAGCTGGTACTTCGATATCGGCGCCCACGTGCGCAAGGGACAGCTGATGGCGCAGATCGAGACGCCCGAGGTAGACCAGCAACTACAGGTAGCGCAGGCGGATCTGAAGAGTGCACAGGCTAACCTCGACCTGGCCAACACAACCTCAGGCCGGTATCAGAATCTGTTGAAGACCAACTCCGTCTCGAAGCAGGAGACCGATGTTGCGGTGAGCGATGCTGCGGCCAAGAAGGCGGCGGTGGATGCCTCGATGGCGAATGTGCGGCGGCTCGAGCAGTTGCAGTCGTTCGAGAAGGTGTACGCGCCCTTTGACGGCATTGTGACCGCGCGTAATACAGACGTAGGGCGGCTCATCTCGGCTGGCCAGAATACAACCCCGCAGGAGCTCTTCCATCTGGCGGCCATCGGGAAGATCAGAGTTTACGTCGCCGTTCCAGAGTCTTATTCCGCTGCCATCAAGGACGGAAGTAAGGCGAGCCTGACGCTGGACGAGTATCCCGGCAGGTCGTTTGAAGGCACGATCGCACGCAACTCCAATGCTATCGATCAGGCGTCCCGCACGCTGAACGTCGAGGTCGATGTCGACAACTCGAAGGCCGAGTTGCTTCCTGGCGCTTATGTTTTTGTTCACTTCAAGGTGGAGCACGCGACAAACCTGATGGTTCCGTCGAACACCCTGCTATTCCGCTCCGAAGGCCTGCGGGTCGGCGTCGTCCGCGATGGGCGCGTACAACTGATGCCGGTGAAGATTGGCAGAGATGCCGGCGCAACAGTGGAGATAGCCTCTGGTTTGACTCCGAATGATGCTGTGATCCTCGATCCCTCAGACTCTCTGGCCAGCGGGCAGGAGGTCCAGATCGCAAACCGTGCCAACCAACCCGCGACGGCGACGAAGGCAGGGGCGCAGTGACGCAATACCGCGCAACTTTAGTCAGTGCTGCTGTGCTCGCATTGAGCGGCTGCATGGTTGGGCCGAAGTATGTGAAGCCATCAGTCCCCATGGCGCCCGAATATAAGGAAGCAAGCCCGGACGCCTACAAGGAGAACTCCAACTGGCAAGTGGCCCAGCCCGCGGATGCGGCGTCCCGCGGCGAATGGTGGAAGATCTTCGGCGATGCGGAATTGAATACATTGGAGCCGCAGGTGGCTGCGAACAATCAGGATCTGAAGGCCGCGGACGCACGGTTCCGCGAGGCGCGCGCGTTGATCCGGTTCAATCACGCGTCGTTGTATCCGACCATCGGAACCGCTCCCTTCGCCGGTGGACTGCGCGAGTCGTCGAACCGACCCTACTTCAATGCGAGCAATTCGAAGGGCAACGGTGTCGGCGACATACAGCTTCCCGTCGATCTCAACTACGAGATCGATGTGTGGGGTCGCGTTCGTAGAACCGTAAGTGCCGCGCGAGAAGAGGCGCAGGCAAGCGCAGGTGACCGTCAGACTGTCCTGCTGAGCTTGCAGGCCGAACTCGCCTTCGACTACTTCGAGGCCCGCAGCGCCGACGCCCAGGAGAAGCTGCTGAACGATACCGTCAATTACTACGAAGAGGCCTACCGCATCACGACCAACCGCTTCGACGGCGGGGTCGCTCCCAAGTCCGACGTAGACCAGGCGAAGACGCAGCTTGAGGCAGCCAAAGTGCAGGCACGCGATATCACCCTTCGGCGCGGACAGTTCGAGCACGCCATTGCCGTTCTTCTCGGTGTACCGCCTGCGTCGTTCACGCTCAACGACGCCCCGCTCGATGCACGTCCGCCGGTCATTCCGCCTGGCCTGCCATCCGAGCTTCTGGAGCGACGCCCCGACATCGCCGCAGCAGAGCGTCGCGTTGCCGAGGCGAACGACCGCATCGGCATCGCGCGCGCCGCCTTCTATCCAACGATTTCGCTCAACGGAACGGTTGGCATTGAAGCAACATCCTTCGCAAACCTGTTCAATCCTGCGAGTCTCGTGTGGTCGCTCGGCCCGACACTATCACAGACAATATTCGATGCAGGCCGCAGAGCGTCCGTCTCCGAGCAGGCCAACGCCCGCTACGACGAGACCGTCGCAGACTACCGGCAGACAACGCTCACCGCGTTTCAGCAGGTGGAAGACAACCTGATCGCCCTCCGTGTTCTCCAGCAGGAGGCCGAAAACCAGCATCAGGCCACGCTGGCGGCTCAGTCCGCAGAGCAAATATTCAACAACCGGTACGTTGGCGGCCTCGACACCTACCTCCAGGTCGTGACGGCTCAAACCACAGCGCTGAACAACGAACGAAACGACATCGACATCATGCGCCGCCAGATGGATGCCAGCGTTCTTCTCATCAAGGCGCTCGGCGGTGGCTGGAACGTCACCGACCTGCCAAAGCTGTAACTCTATCGGCCGGACAGCTGCAATGGCAGGTGGAACGAAAAGACCGAGCCCTGCGACGGCTGGCTGGTCACGTCGATGGAGCCGCCATGCGCTTCGACGATGGCCTTCGCGATGGCCAGCCCCATCCCCGTGCCCTGCACCCGATAGCGCTGTCCCTGCCCGCGGTAGAACTTGTCGAAGATCATCATCCGCTCGAAGTCATCGACGCCCGCGCCGCGATCGGCAACGCTGGTCACGAGTCGTCCCTGCGAGACCTCGGCGCTTACGAAGATCGGACTTCCCTCCGCCGAATACTTCGCGGCATTTTCCAGCAGATGCTGCAGCACCTTCGCGATGCGCTCAAGATCCATCTGCACCAGAGGCAACGAATCGGGCAGGCGAAGCTCGACCGGGTGCGTTTTGAGAGGGCCTTGAACCGCCTCAAGAGCCAGATCGACGGCCTCACGCATGGAATGCAATCGCAGATCGAGCTTGATGTCGTTCGCATCCAGCTCCGCCATCTCCATCGCCTGGCCGACGAGCCGGTCCAGCCGCGCGGACTCCTCTTCAATCACCTGCATCATCTCTGCGCTCTGCTCTTTGTCGAGAAGAGGATCGCTTCGCAGGCTCGTGATCGCAGCGGTGATCGAAGTCAACGGGGTTCGCAGCTCATGCGCCACGGAGTCAAGCAGCGCATTGCTCTCCACCGCACCAGCGCGTTCAATAGCAATGGCAGCGAGGCCGCACACTGCGTCAAGCGCCTCGGGTGAGGTTCCCTCACCGGTGATTCCCACGGCCCCGATCGGACGCGTGCCAAGGAGTATGGGAATCAGGGTGACCCCTCGCTCCTCGTCCCGGCGATGGTCTCGCGTAAACGCCGCGTCCCGCAGCTCCGCCGCCGTAACATCCATGTAGTTCGGGCTGGAGCGGTAGACGCGGTCCCTTTGGCGCAGATAAACCGCGGCGCCGGCAAGGTTGAAGGTCGCGGCGATCATCTGTGGCAAAACATTGAGCAGGTCGATGACGTTGCCTGTCACCAGCATCTGCTGACTGAACTCATACAGCCGCTCGGCCTCGCGCTGGCGGCGTCGCGAGATCTTCGCCTCCCGGCGCGCGCGCTCTGCAAGCTGGCTGGCAACGATGCCGGTCACCAGAAAAGCAAGCAACGCAATCCAATTGCGGCCCTCCCCAATGGTGAACGTGAGTATTGGTGGAAGAAAGAAAAAATTAAACGCAGCCGCGGACAGGATGGAAAGATAAATCGAGTGACGCAGCCCCCAGTTTGCGGCCACCAGAAGGATGCCGACCAGGAACGTCAGTGCCACCGTCGTGTCGTTGACATGCAGCCAACGGAAGTAGACAGCTACAATGACAGCGGCAGTAGCCGTTGACACACTGTAGCGAACGA
>WNFD01007023.1_pt1 | contig 11204 bp, 9 predicted proteins | sample 5400491 | NCBI WGS metagenome assembly WNFD01 (sample SAMN13153343, study PRJNA577476) | soil metagenome | isolation source: 120 cm saprolite under Douglas fir tree site 2 hole 2 replicate 2 | place: USA:California | collected 2015-04-18 | reverse complement strand
TGCGGCGGAAAAGAGTGTGCCGCACCAGCCAGAGATCGCCGGCCGGTTGACGGAAATCGCGGAATCCCTGGATTCAAGCAGCCAGCTCCTCGATGCGCCGGGGACACTGGACCTCGAAGATTTAGAGCGCCGGCTGACGGTTCTGGATGAGAAGATACATGCGTTGCTGACGAGTCATGCGCCGGAAGAGATCATGCTCAAGATACGGCGCGAAGTGGACGGGCAACTGGCGATGTACAGGCGGAAGATGAAAGCGGGGCAGCTGGCCATGGTCGAGAAACAGTACGTGCAGAAACGGCTGCTGGAAGAGTTTGGAATTCCGCGCCTTAGTCTTTTCTACTTATCATAGCGTGTGCCAGCAAATTGGCTCGGTAATCGGAAACAAGACAGAGCGGCGTGAGTTCCAATCTTCAAGGGCGACTTTACTTAAAACAGGACAAATATTATGGCTGATGAGTTAAGATTATCGATTGAGAAGCTCGTTTACGGCGGTGACGGTTTGGCGCACGCCGATGGCAACACCGTTTTCGTGCCTTATGTTCTGCCCGGGGAAGAAGTGCGAGCAACCACGAAATCGAAAAAGAAGAAATTGATCTGGGCTGAGCTGCTGGAGGTCACTTCACCGGCTAAAGAACGCGAGAAAGCAAAGTGCGCACATTTTCAGAAATGTGGCGGGTGCCACTACCAGCACATTCCGGCAACAGAGCAGCTGAGACTCAAGAAGGAAATATTGCGCGAAACGCTTTCGCGGCTCGGCGGCATCACGTGGGAAGGCGCGATCGTGGAGCATGTAGCGGAACCGTATGGCTATCGCAACCGCGCGCAATGGGCGGTGCGAAGCGGGATGCCCCGGGCGCTGGGATATTTTCTGCCGGAGAGCTCCGTGATCGTGCCGATCGATGAGTGTCCCGTGCTCTCGCCGCGCCTCGCGCAGACCTTCGCCCAGCTTCAGGAAATGGCGCGCTCCGGCAGATTGCCAGAAGGTATCCAGGAAATCGAAGCTTTTGCCGATTCGGCGGACGAACAGATTGCTCTCAACGTGGCGTTTGAGAAATTCCCCAAGCCTGCCGCGGAGCTGGCATCTACGTTCCGGGAGGCTTTGCCCCAAATCGAAAGCTTGCTGCTGCTCGACCAAAAGAAGAACCGGTTTGAATTGACAGGGCCGGGTTATTTAACGCACGAAGCCGGCGGATACAAATTTCGAGTGAGCCATCTTTCGTTCTTCCAAGTAAACCGATTCCTAATCGAGGATTTGCAGAAGACCGTGACCGCCAATGCGCATGGCGAGCTGGCGCTGGATCTGTACTCCGGAGTCGGATTTTTTACGTTGCCGCTGGCAAAGACGTTCCAGAAGGTGGTGAGCGTGGATGCCAATCTTGCCGCGACGCGGGATCTTTACGCCAATGCGGAGGTCGCAGGTGTCACGATCGTATCGCACAACGAACATGCGGAAGAGTTTCTGAAAAAAACCGAGGAAAAACCAGAGTTCGTGGTCCTCGATCCGCCGAGAGCGGGATTGGGCGCGGAAGCGGCGGAGAAGCTCGCCGAGCTCGGCGCCAATGAGATTGTCTACCTTTCCTGCGATCCATCCACGCTGGCTCGCGATTTGGCGGTATTGACGGGCTCAACCCGGAAACCGAAAGAAATTACTGGGCCAAGCATCCGCTATGAAATCACGGAAATGCATCTGTTCGATTTGTTCCCGCAGACATTTCACATCGAGACCTTTGTGAGGTTGCGAAGAGTGCCATGAGGCTGCCGGCTGTAGCGATCGCCGCGGCATTTGCCGGCGGCATCATGCTCGGCCTGCACCCCGCGGTTGCCCGAAATGCTGCGTCTCTTCTTCTTCTCTCCTCTTCTTTCGTGACGATAGCTGTTCTCGTTCTAACGGGAATCTTTCTTGTAAAACTCGGGCGTCTCTTCCTTGCTGCTTCTGCTTCTCTTCTCAGCTGGGTGTTGCTTGGATTCCTGGGCGTTTGCATTGCGGAGCAGCCGCGGCATGCGGATCACGTGATCTCGCTCGTGGAGCAAGGACGCGTCCGTTTGAAGACGCCTTTGCGATGGCACGGCCACCTGCGCGATGAGCCAACGCGCCTGCCATGGGGTTACGGATACGAAATCGAGCTTTCCGGCGTGGAGTTCGAAGAGGCGCTGCATCCGGCGCGAGGCGGCTTGCGCGTGAGCTTCACAGCGCATCCAGAGGGAGGGCCGCTGCCAGATCTTCATGCGGGAGACGAAGTGGCAGTCTTGACGGAAGCAAGGCGGCCGCAAGTTTTCAGGGATGAAGGCGCGTTCGATAGACGCGCGTATCTGGCGCAGCAGAGCATCGACCTGGTGGCCACCCTGAGAGCGCCGGAGCTGATCGAGCGAATCGCCTCGCCAACTCCGACCATCGGGACGAATCTCGCGTGGGCGCGAAGGCGATTGCGCGACGAGATCGATGAGCTCTTAGCGGGCGTTCCACAGGCCGCGGGCGTGTTGCGAGCTATGCTTTTGGGTGACCGGAGTTTTGTGGATCAAGACGAGGCGGTGGATTTTCAGAAGACAGGCGTTTTTCACGTACTGGTTGTGGCAGGTTTGCACGTCGGCGCTCTCGCGTTCGCCCTCTACTGGGCGGGACGGAAGCTGCGGCTGTCACGACTGTGGACGATGCTGTTCACGCTCACGACGCTTTCCGCGTATGTGGCCGTCGTCGAGCAGCGTGCGCCCGTGTTGCGGGCAGCAATGATGGCGGCGACTGTCGTGCTTGGCGGACTTTTCTTTCGAAGATTGGAACTTTTGAATTCTGCGGCGGTGGCAGCCCTGATTCTGCTCGCAGCAAGACCGCTGGTTCTGCGCGATTCCAGCTTTCAGTTGACCTTCGTAGCTATCGGCTGCATCGCGGGCCTGGCGCTGCCGTGGTTGGAAAACACGGTGCAGCCGTATGTGCGCGCGCTGCGAGGCTGGCGAGACGTAACGCGGGACGCCGCTAATGAGCCGCGCGCCACCCAATTCAGAATCGATCTGCGTTCGCTGGCGCAGTGGCTCTCGACGCCGCTGCCGCAGCGGCTGAGCAAGCCAACGGGCGACGTTCTTGTTGGCGGATTGTCTCTGACGTTTCGCGTGTGGGAGTTGCTGGTGCTCACAATGGTCCTGCAAGCCGGCATGTTGCCGCTGATGGCGCGCGATTTTCATCGTGTACCACTGTCGGCACCCATCGTGAACCTGGCAGCCGTTCCACTGACAGGTGTCCTCGTGCCACTGGGATTTCTGACCTTGGTAGCGGGGTTGATTCTGCCTGCGGCGGGCAAGCTCCTCGCTACTCCGCTGGGCTGGCTAACCGGGCTGCTTTTGCACGTTGTCCAGTGGTTCGCACATTTTCCACGGTGGAGTTACCGCATTCCCGGGCCACCGTTGTGGTTGATCGTGTTGTTTTTTGCCGCTGCCATTCTGCTCGTCGCAGAGGTGCGCTTGAAGCATCCCCTGCGGAGAGCCCTGTTTTGGGGTTTGCGCGTGGCGTTCATCGCCTGCGCGCTGACGATTGCCATCTATCCGTTTGGAGAGAGGTGGACAAAGGGCAGACTGGAACTGACGGTTCTTGATGTGGGCCAGGGCGATTCGCTGTTTGTCGTCTCTCCTGGCGGAAAAACTCTGTTGATCGATGCTGGAGGTGCGTTCGGCGGTTTTCCCGGGCACGAAGAACACAACGGCGTCGACCCGGGCGAAGAAGCCGTGTCGCCGTATCTGTGGTCACGGGGATTTCAGAAGCTGGATGTTGTCGCGCTGACGCACGCGCATCAGGACCATCTTGGCGGGCTCACTGCAATTCTGGACAATTTTCGCGTTGCAAAACTCTGGATCGGGCGTGAAGTATCGTCACCGGCTCTCGCAAGATTGGAAGAATTGGCGCGCGCGCGAAACATCGCCATCGAACACGAGCTTCGGGGCAAGTCATTTGGCTGGGATGGCGTCGATGGCGATTTTTTGTGGCCCGAGATTGCTCCCGAAGAGGTCGCGCCTTCAGCAAAGAACAATGACTCGCTGGTGCTGCGCTTGCGCTACGGCGGCCGAAGCATCCTCCTCCCGGGAGATGCCGAAAAACAGGTGGAGCGCGAAATTCTTTCGGAGAACAGTGCGGAAGCAATGCATTCCGATGTGCTGAAGATCGGCCATCACGGAAGTAAGAATTCGACAACGCCGGAATTCCTCGCTGCAGTACAGCCACTCGTTGGAATCATATCCGCGGGAGAAGACAATCCTTACGGGCATCCCAGCCCGGAGATCCTCGAACGATTGCAGAATGCGGGAGTGCGCATCTTGAGGACGGATCGAGATGGCGCCGTGCATGTGTTGACGGATGGCGCTCGGTTGGAGATCACCTGCTTCGTTGCGTGTCCAGGTTTGCCAAACGCGACAGCGTCAGTGCGAGCGGAGGCGCCAGATCGCCAGCAGGACCAAGAGAAGAAATAAGAAACCAACAGCGGCCTGCCATTCATGATTTTTCTTGTATTGGGCGAGAGAGAACGACCCCGCCGAGTCGCCAGGTACTTTCGCGGCGGTCAGGCGCGGAATGAAAAGCGGGACGGCGCGCGCGTACTCTTCGAAAGACGCACCGTGGCGCAGATGGAGCTCCTTCTCTTCCCTGCGCATCACCATAGAATAAAAAACTGCGAAGTAAACCATAAGGATCAATGCAGATTTCCACGAGCGCGTGGCAAGTCCGGCCCCAAGAGCCAGGATAGCACTGCCGAGATACAGCGGATTTCTGGCGTAAGCGTAGGGGCCCGTGACGGTGAGGACTTCCTGCTTGTGAAGATAGCCGGCTGCGTACGCGCGCACCCACAGGCCAATTACACCCGTCAGGGCGCCCAGCAAGATGCTGCGCGGTGTGGGCCAGGAAAAATAAAGCACCGCTACCGCAAGCGGATAACCCAGCCGCACGCGCCAGCGCACAAAAAAATTACCGGCCGGGCTCATTGGCGAACCTCAACCTGCCGACGAACGGCGTCGAAAACTTTGTCGACGTCAATTTCCAGAATTGAGGGATCGGTTTCGTCGCCTCGTTTGTAGGTGGTCACCGCGCGCGGACTGCGCAGAACGATGTCGATGGGAGAAGCGGTGCCCGAGCGGTCTCCCGCGCGATAGGGACCGTTTCGCGACGGATCCGTCGGGCCGAAGATGGCAACGGCGGGCGTTCCAAGAGCGACGGCCAGATGCAGCGGCCCCGTATCACCGCCGACGATGCAGACCGCATTGCGCAGAAGGGCCATGAGTTGACCGAGCGAACCATTGTATGCGATGGGGTCAGCTTCACCACTGGCCAGTTTTACTGCAGAGATCAGCTCGTCTTCACCGGGGCCATAATTCAGAACGCAACGCAGTCCGAGGCTCCCACGGATTTTCTGGCAGAGGGCGCCGTAGCGTTCCGGCGGCCAGCATTTCGAGCGCCAGCCGCCCGCGGGGCTCAAGACGATGTACTGCTCAATGGCAAAGCCTCGCAGGAGCTGCAACACGAACACTTCCTGAATCGACGGCACCGAGAGAGTGACGGGCCCGACGCCGTTCCGGGCGGCCGCGCGCTGTGACAGTTCTCCATTCTGATCGGCGATGTGGGTCTGTGCGCAACGGACGCGATCGGTGTAGAGGATGGGGACACCAAACTCCCGAATCGCTTGCGAGGAAAACCCGATCCTGCGCGAAACACTGCCAAGGAGCGGCAGCGCCGCAGACTTCCACAGCCCTTGATAGTCGATTGCAACGGTGAAATGTTCTTTGCGGATTCGTCCGATGATTTCGCGCAAGGAGTGGTAAGAGCGAGTTTCCGCCTCCCAGATATCCGTTGCCAGTCCGCTGCTCTCGACCAGCGTTTTCCAGCGAGGATGGGTCACCCAAATGATTTCAGCTTCTGGAAACGACTCGCGCAGGCCGGCGACAGCGGGAAAGGTGTGGACAATATCTCCGAGGGAGCCAAGACGGACGACCAGGAAACGCTGGTCAGGCATGCGGCGCCTTTCGAACGGATTCGAGCAGCTCTCGCGTGGAGTGATCCTTGGGGTCACCAACGATGGCCACGCGGATGCCGAGCCGAGTGGCAACAGCGCGCTCCGGCACGGTCTCGGCGGTGTAGTCGGTGCCTTTGGCGTGGACATCCGGGCGCAGTTCTTCCAGAAGAGCTTCGACGTTGGGTTCGGCAAAGAGCACGACGTAATCCACGCAGCGAAGCGCGGCAACTAATTGCGCGCGGGCATTTTCATCGAGGATGGGGCGGCCGGGCCCTTTGAGATTACAGACGCTGGAATCGGCATTCACCCCTGCAACGAGAACGTCGCCCTCGCGCCGGGCACCTTCGAGATAACGAATATGTCCGACGTGCAGCGTATCGAAGCAGCCGTTGGCAAAGACGATGCGCTGGCCGCGGCGCTTGTGTTCGGCGAGTTTCTCGCGCAGCACATCACGCGCGACGAGTTTGGAGGCGGCTTCGCGCATGATTTAAGAGGCGGCTCCAGATACCTCGGCGCGGATGGCCTCGAGAAGTTCTTCGCGCGAAATGGTAGCAGTGCCCCGTTTCATGACCACCAGGCCGCCAGCGATGTTGGCGATGTGCGCGGCTTCGAGGGGAGATGCCCCACAAGCGAGCGCCAGAGTGTAAGCGGCAAGAACGGTGTCGCCGGCGCCGGTGACGTCAACGGCTTGATCGCTGCCGTGAACGGGGATCTGCGTGAGCCGGTCGCCTGGCTCGAAAAGCGCCGCACCGTGTCGTCCGCGGGTGACAAGGAGCGATTGCAATTTCATCTCGGAAAGTGTCTCGCGGCCTGCGCGCATGAGCTCGCCGGTATCTTGACCGATGGCCGTGTGATGCTCCGCCTCAAGCTCGGCCTCATTTGGCGTCGCCGACGTGATGCCCGCCTTCGCATAACGGTGCAGCCGGTAGCGCGCGTCGAGCGTGACGTACAGCGTCCTCTTGCGCTTTGCGGATGCCTGCTGCACAAGCTCCGGAGTCGCTACCCCAAAGCCGTAGTCGGATACAGCCAGCGCGTGCGCGGGGCGCAGATTGGCGGAAAGCCGCTGATGGAGCTTATTTCGAATGGCGTCGGGCAGCGGCGATTTTGGCTCGTAATCCACGCGCAGAACCTGTTGTCCCACGGTGTGCGCCCAGCCAGCCAGAAAGCGGCTTTTAGTCGGCGTCGTCCAGCCTTTCACACGAAAAATGCCGGAAACATTGACTCGCAGGCGGCGAAAATGAGCGATCAGCGCATCTCCCGCAGCGTCATCGCCAACAGCGCTGACCGGCAGGACTCGCGCGCCGAGAGACGCAAGGTTGTTGGCAGCGTTGGCTCCGCCGCCCGGCACAATCTGAGTTTCGCGATGTTTGAGGATCAGGACCGGCGCTTCGCGCGAGACGCGCGAAATTTCGCCATATTGGAATTCATCGGCGACGAAATCGCCGAGGAGCACGATCGTTTTCGTGCCGAATTGTTCGACGCACTCGCGGAGGGCGAGAAGGTCGACGGACGTTGACGTGGGCTCTTGCGTACGTTGACGCTTCATTTTTGCTGCCTCAGTATCCAGTCTGCCGCCTGCGTGAGATTGTCCGCGACAAAGTCGGGCTGCGACGGCCACGCCGCCGCGTGCCAGGTGAGTTCACCTTCACCGTAGCCGGTACGCACGAGGATGCTTCGCGCGCGGGCATTTCGCGCGAGTTCCACGTCGGCATAACGATCGCCAACCACGAAGGAGCGCTGCAAATCGAGAGCGTACTCCAGCGCCGCACGATCCAGCATGCCAGTGCTCGGCTTGCGGCAGCTGCAGTTTTGGGCGGAGATGTGCGGACAGTAATAGATCGCGTCGATTTTCGCGCCCTTTTCGGCAAGTTGTTGCGTCATCAATTCGTTCACGGCGTGCACGAGCGATTCCGGAAAGTAACCGCGACCGACGCCGGACTGATTGGTGACGACGATGACAGGCAAGCCCGCCTGGTTGAACCGGTGAATGGCAGCCGCGACATAGGGAAACATACGAAAACGGCTGACGTGATTCAAGTAGCCCACTTCTTCGGCGATAGTCCCGTCGCGATCGAGGAAAACGGCGGCGCGCAATGGAAATTGTTCAGCCACGCCGCACCTGGATCGAGTGCAGCCAGGATCTTGCCGCAGCCTCCACCATGTCGGCCGTGATTGCGGTCATGCACCGGTGATCGGTCGGACAGCGGCGGAGAAAACACGGGCTGCAGTAGGGTTTTTTCTGAAGAATGGTGCAGCGCGGCGTGACGGGTGATGTACCCTCCGGATCGGTCGGGCCAAACACCCCGACGACGGGCAGGCCAACGGCGGCTGCAACGTGCATCGCGCCCGAATCGTTGCCGATGAAGAGATGGCACTGCGAAAGCAGCGCGGGCAAATCGGCAATTGTGGTTTTCCCTGTGAGATCAATGGGAGTCCGGCGCATTTCGCTGGAGATGGCCGTCACAACGCTTGCCTCGGCTGCAGTTCCAAAGAGAATAACGTCGGCATCCGCTTCCGATTGCAGCCGATTTGCCACCTCGGCGAACCGCGGAGGCGGCCAGCACTTTGCCGATCCATACGATGCGCCAGCCCCGATGGCAATTCTCAGCGCGCCCTGGCGCACGCCGGATTTGTAAAGAAACTCATCGGCACTTCGGCGCTTCTCTTCTGGAACGTGCAGGCCAATGAACGTTTCGTCCTGCACGGAATCCAGCCATCCGGCGCGGCGCAGGAGTTCCAGATAATAAAACTTTTCATGCGCAGGAATTTCCCCGTGCTGGGGGGGCGCTACGGCCTTGGTCAGAAGAAAGCTGCGGCCGTCGCGCGCATAACCGATGCGCTCAGGAATATTCGCGCGCCAGGCCAGCCACGCGGCATCGAACGCATTTTGCAGCAGCAAGGCAACGTCGAACTTCTGCGCTCGAAGTTGCGCTGCCAGCCGCTCCCGGCCGGGAATCCCTGCGTGCAAATCTTTCGGATCGTACGGGATGAGTTGATCGCAGATCTCTTGGTCGCGGTAAATATCCGCGACGTAGGGCCGTCCCACGATCGCGATCTCCGCATCGGGAAAGCGCTTGCGCACCGCGCCAAGCGCAGGCAGCGCCATGATGGCATCCCCAACCCAGTTCGTCGCGCGAATGAGAATCTTCACGCCGCCGCTCCCGCGCTGGCGACAAGTGTCTGATCGAGAACATTTCTGAAATCAGCCTCTGGAGTCACAACCAGGTCGATCACCGCAACGTAGACCGGAGCTTCCTCGAACTTGAAATCACCCAGATTCTGCGCGTCCTTTTCGGTCGTCACAAACACGTTCGCGCCGGCCCGCTTCCCTGCTCGCATGATCTCCAGGAAGTCCTGCTGGGTATAAAGGTGATGATCAGGAAAGATGGCCTGGCCGCAAATGGCAAGCCCCCAACTTCCGAGATCGCGGAAGAACGCGTCTGGGTTACCGAGACCGCAGAATGCAAAAAAAGGGCCGGCGCCGATTTCATCGGCGGAGACAGGAGCGCTCTCGCCGCCGAAACGGCGGAATCCAAGCAGTCGCGTCGACGCAGCGAAAACCGGATACCGATCGAGCTTCCCGATTGCCTCGAGCGTTCCAGATGCCGTTTCGGCGCGAGTAAAAATAATCACATTTGCGCGGCTCATAGCCGCTACTGGTTCGCGAAGGCGGCCGGCGGGCAGCAAGAACTCCCCCGCGAGCGGTCGAGAAGCATCCATCAAAAGAATATTCAGGTCGCGGGCGAGCTGCAGATGCTGAAAACCGTCATCCAGGAGAAAAACGTCGATGGACTGCCGCGATTCGAGCCGAAGGCCTTCGGCGAAACGATTTTTGCCAACACCAAATGAGACGCGGCCCTGCAAACGGAATTTCATCAACTCGATTTCGTCGCTAGTGCCATTCGCGCCTCGGTAACCGCGACTCAGAATAGCAACACGCTTTCCATCGGCGAGAAATTTCTCGGCGAGCCAAATCACCATCGGTGTTTTGCCGGTGCCGCCAACCGTCAAATTCCCGACGCTGATGACGGTCGCATTCAGGCGTTTCTGCTTGAGCCAGCCGTTGGCATAGAGCCAAACTCGCGCGCGGACTCCGGCACCATAGAGCAGCGAGAGCGGCCAAAGAAGTCCCCGCAATGGCGGCGGCACGTTCATCGCCCGGCGCCGTCCAGACGCTTCGCAATCTCCGCCACCGCTCGTTCCGTCGCTCCGCGCGAATCGGCCACCAAGTGGCGCGCCATCTCGCTCATTTTTTTCAAACGCTCCGGATCGCGAAACAATTCGATCCAGGCAACGCCGACGTCTTCCGGGCTTTCCACTTGAATAGCGGCGCCCTCCGCAACAAAACGCGAAGCTATTTCCGCAAAATTTTCCATCGATGGGCCAAAAACGGGTATTTTGCCGAAGGCCGCCGGCTCCAGAATATTGTGCCCCCCGGAAGAAACAAGCGAGCCTCCGACAAAAGCACCGTCGGCGAGTCCATAAAGCGACGCCAGCTCACCGATGCTGTCAAGGAGAAGAACAGTGACGTCATCGGGTATGCTGGAGCTATCAGGCCGCTCAATGACTTGCGATGGTCCCGGCCCCGGAATCGGTAATCGCGACCGCCGGATGAACTTGCGGTGCGATTCATCAATGAATTCCGCGGCGTCATCAAAACACTCCGGCTTGCGTGGCGCCAGCACGAGCAGCGCCTTCGGATACTCGCCTTGCAAAGTTCCAAACGCGATGAGCGCGTGCGGCTCTTCCGTCGCAACAACGCTACCGGCGACGATGATCGGCGATCGGCCGCTGCGTTTTAGCTCGGCTGCGAGCCAGTTCGACAACGGCGTGGGCGCCGGAAGCTCCAGGTCGTATTTCAAATTTCCGCTGACCCGCACGCGATCCGCGGGGGCGCCCAGGGCCCGCACGCGGTCCGCATCTTTCTCGCTCTGCATGAGGAAGGCGCTGGCATTGGACAGGGCGTTTCTAAGAAAGGGACGAAGGAAAAAGCCAAAAACTCCGAGATAGCTCTGGTAGCGCGCAAACGAACGGTCCGAAATGCGCCCGCTGACGAAGAGTACCGGAATCTTACGCCGGCCGGCCTCCCGCAGGAAATTCGGCCAGATCTCGGTCTCCAGCACCAGCACTACCGACGGACGCACGGCATCCAGCGCGCGACGGACACAAAAAGCCCAATCCACCGGAAAATAGATGACGGCATCGGCAAAGGGCATGCGTTCG
>WNFD01007021.1_pt1 | contig 11205 bp, 7 predicted proteins | sample 5400491 | NCBI WGS metagenome assembly WNFD01 (sample SAMN13153343, study PRJNA577476) | soil metagenome | isolation source: 120 cm saprolite under Douglas fir tree site 2 hole 2 replicate 2 | place: USA:California | collected 2015-04-18 | reverse complement strand
TGACCCACGAGCGATGCGAAACCGAGACCAAACGCGCCTTTCGTATCCGACTTGCGATTGGACTCGATCAGATTGTTGAACACCGCGTTCCTCCGGTCCTTGGGGGGCTTGCTGGCTAAGTAAATAGTACCTGTCACGATACAGTCGCTAGTAGCTCAAAGATTACAAAACGATGACAGCCAAATGAGCCTTTGGGTGCCTCTACTAGTGAACGGCTGCCGGGCCGTTCTTTACGGTGATTGGTGGCTGTTTGAGTCCGCTATGCTGGAGCAGATCAGGACTGACGGGGCGAAACGGGCGAAACAGTATCCCCGCACACCCAATGGTTCCCCAGCCGCGTGCATGGGCTTGTGGATCGACCACACTACATCTGCGTGCATCAGCGACGTAACGAATAGTGATGGAATCAACGTGTTCAGGACAAACCACTCGAGCTTGCTCGGTCGCTGGGACTCTAGAAGGTCATCATACATGGTCGTCTCTCGTGATCGGATTCAACCTGAGAGTACCGATGACAAGTGACGATGCCGTTGTGCCGAGATGACGAAAAGGTGACAACGAAATGTGGATCTAACCGCGCGGCAATCCCACGGTGAACGTCGTTCCCCTCCCCGGCCGGCTCTGCACTTCGATCGTGCCACCATGCGCCTCCGCGATCCATTTACAAATGGCCAACCCAAGTCCCGTGCCCGCGCGCTCACTCGTGCGCGTGCGCGCGGAGTCCGCGCGCCAGAAGCGATCGAAGACGTGCGGCAAGTCCCCGGGCGCGATGCCGATGCCGGTGTCGGCGACCGAGAAAACCACGCGCCCATCGTGGCTGCCCAGCTCAACCGACACCTGCCCACCGCGCGGCGTGTACTTGACGGCGTTCTCGATGAGATTAAGCGCGAGCTGGCGAATCCGGCTGCGATCGACCGGCACGACGACCGGCTCGGGCGGCAAGTGAATCTCGATCGCGACCCCCGCATGCTCGGCCAGCAGCTCCCCCGTCTCCCCCGCCTCTTCGATGATCTCGCGAATGTCGACGTCCTCCTTATGGAGATCCGCGCGACCTTCATCCGCGCGCGCGAGCGTCAACAGCGCTTCGAGCAGCTCGGTCATGCGATTCACCTCTTGCAGCGTCTCTTCCAACGGCGCCAGCGTTTCCTGCGGCAAGTCCGGTCTCGTGATGGCGCGTTCGACCCCGGCTCGCACGACCGTCAGCGGCGTCTTCAGCTCGTGACTCGCGTCGGCCGTGAAGCGCCGTAAGGCGGCGAAGCTGCGCTCCAGGCGCGCCATCATCTGATTCAGCGTCGCGGCGAGCCGACCGAGCTCGTCACGCTCCATCGGGACTGCGAGACGGCGGTGCAGGCTGCGGCCGTCGGTGATCTCGCGAACCTCCGTGATCATCCGATCCACCGGCTCGAGCGCGCGGCCCGCGATCCATCGTCCCACGAGCACCGCGGGCACAACGCCGACCACGAACGCGATCATGAGCGTCGTGAGCAGCTCCTGCAGTCGCAGCTCGGCGCTACCCGTATCGGCAGCCGCGAAGATCGCGCCGAACTGGCCGCCGGCGTCCGGCACCGAGCGAACGACGTAATGCAGCGTCGGGCCGTTGGGGTTGAGGCGATAGCGCCCCAGCACGTGCGTTCCCGCCCCCGCTGATCCCGGCGGCGGGGCCGTGATCGCATTCAACTGCTCGAATTCGGCAAAGGTCAGCGCGCGCGCGTCCGGCGAGGCGAACAGCAGGCGGCCGTCGCGGTTCGTCACCAGGAGATAATCGGGAACGACCTCGAGCACCGCAGCGACTTCCGACGTGAGGATGGGCCGTCCTGCCGTGTCCCGCTCTACCAGAACACCGCGTGCCCGATAGCTCTCGGCGAGGATCCCCGCGCTCAGGTCGGCTTCCGACTGAATGCGGCGATCGAGATCCTGATAGGTGGCGCTGCGGCGAGCGAAGTAGAGGACGACGGCGAAGACCGCGATACTGAGAATCAGCGCGGTGGCGTACCAGATGGTCAACCGCCCGCGAATACTCGCCACGTTACGGGCGGACCACGTAGCCCACGCCGCGCACCGTGTGGATCAGCTTGGGTTCCCGTGCCTGATCGATCTTCTTGCGGAGTCGTGTGATCACCACATCCACGATGTTCGTGCCGGGATCGAAGTGGTAGTCCCATGCATACTCGGTGATCAGCGTCCGCGACATCACGCGTCCCTGATGGCGCATGAGATACTCGAGCACCGCGTACTCCTTCGGCGTCAGCTCGATGCGCTTGCCATCGCGCGTGACCTCGCGACTGCCGGTGTCGAGCACCAGACCATTGACCTTGAGGGTCGGCGGCGCAATCGCCTTGGGCCGGCGGCCGAGTGCTTCCACGCGCGCCAGGAGCTCCTCGAACGCGAAGGGCTTCGTGACGTAGTCGTCCGCACCCATCCGCAACGCTTGCACCTTGAAATCGACGGAATCCTGCGCGGTGAGCACCAGAACGGGCAATCCGACGCCGCGATCGCGCAGCGTGCGCAGGACGTCGATGCCCGAGAGCTTCGGCAGGCGCAGGTCGAGAACCATGATGTCGTAATTGGAACCCCGACCACTCGCGCGGCGCAATCCTTCATCGCCGTCGCCCACGAGATCGACGTGATAGCCCGCCTCGTCGAGCCCGCGCCGTACGTATTCGCCTACGGTTTTGTCGTCTTCGATGACGAGAATCTTCATCCGACCGGGAGAAAAACCTTGAAGTTCGTACCCACGCCCATCTGCGATTCTACCTCGATGCGGCCGCGATGCTCCTCGACGATGCCGTAGGCCACCGACAGGCCGAGGCCGGTGCCGCGTCCCTGCGGTTTGGTGGTGAAGAACGGCTCGAAGATCTTGGGCAGATCCTCCTGCCGGATCCCCGTCCCCGTATCGATGAACTCCGCCAGGATTTCGTCCTGGCGTTGCGGATTGAGGCACGTCCGCACCGTCAGCACGCCGCGGGAATTCATTGCGTCCATGGCGTTGAGCATCAGCGCCATGAAGCACTGGACCAGCCGCTCCGCGTCTGCCGGAAAAGCCGGTAGCCCGGCCCCGAGCTGTCGCTCGATCGTCAGCCACTTGAAGCGCTCGTGGTGTTTCAGGAGAAACAGGGTCTGATCGATGATGGCGTTGATGTCTGCGGACACCTTATGCCCCGATTTCTTGGGGCGCGAAAAGTCAAGCAGGCCGTCGACGATGCGACGGCAGCGCTGCACCTCCGAGTCGACGATGTGCAGATACTCCTCCTGCCCCTGCCGCTCCTTCTCTGGCAGATCGGCAAGGCGCAGGCTTAACGCCTCGCTACAGGCGAGAATCGTGGCCAGCGGATTATTGATTTCGTGCATGACGCCGGCTGCCAGCTGCCCGACTGCGGCGAGTTTTTCGCTCTGCGCCAGCCGCTGCTGCGCCTGCCGCCAGGCCGTGACGTCTTCGCCGATCGTGATGACGTGCGAGATATCTTCATCGTCGAGGCGCATCGGGATTTTGGTGATGCGGTAGTGCCGGGCCTCACCGGTGGCCTGCGAGTCCATCTCCACCTGCTGGATCTCGCCGGTCTCGAAGACGCGATCGAACTCCAGCTTGAGCAGATCGCGCGGCTGCCGATCGAGCACTTCGAAGACTTCTCGCCCCAGCGCATCCTCACGCGAGACACCCTGCGTTCCGGCTTCACGCTTGCGATTCCACGCGCGGATGCGGTAGGCACGGTCGATCACGTACAGACCCACCGGCAACGAATCGATGATCCGTGCCGCAAAGTTGCGCTGTGACTCGAGCTCCCGCGTCCGCAACGCGACCTCGGACGCGAGATCCTGCTGCAGCGCGGTTGCGGCAAGCACGGGAGCGAGCATTTGGGCCACTACGACCAACACGTCGTGCGCCATGCGCTCGTAGCGGCCCTGCGGGATGATCACCTCGAAACAGCCGAGGGCCTCGTCATCCTGAACTAAGGGCAGGCGCAGGAGCGTGCCGCCGGCCACGCCCTCACGGTGCGGACCTGCGGCGACCCATTCGCCAACTGGCGGCGTGAAGCCCGGCAGCTGGGTTTCGTCCTCGGGGCTTGCGATTGGGATGTACCGGGAGCCGTCGCCAGATCGGAGCCACAGCCGGCAGCGGCGCAGCGCCAGGCCACGCCGCAGGACGCCCACGACGCCGATGAGACCATCCTCGGCGGCGCCTCCCCGGCCAGCGGCCAGCACTTTTGCGACTTCCGCAAGGACCTCGAGACCGGGATGGTCCGAGGTCAGGGTCGGTGCGACCATAGGGTCGCTAACCTAGGGATGAGGCTCCCGGCGCGCCAGCCGCGCCTCACCACGGATCGCCAACATGCCGCGCATAGCGGGCTTGCGATCACCCAAGAAGAGCGTGGGCCCAAGCGTGATCGCGCCACCGCCGATTCGCAGCGACGGCAGCAGCGACAGGGCGGCCCAGTGCGATCCTTGCCAGAACGGTGAGCCGGAAGCCACATAGCCAGTCGCTTCGAGCGTGACGTCGAGACCGATCGCGGTCCCGTGCTCGTCCTCGCCGAGCTGCGCGATCGAGTGCAGGCGTGTCCGTGCCGACACCGTGGTTGCGAACACCATGCCGCGCGAGCCACCCATTACGGTACTCTCGTCCATGAACGTCCCAACGCGACCGCCGATGGAATATGCCGCGAGGCCGTGGGAGAGCCGGTGTACGTATCCGATTTCCACCGCTTCGATCTGCCAATTGGAGCCGAGCGTCGCGAAGTACCCAAAGCCGATCGCGTGATTGCTCGGAACACTTCTCACGCTATCGCGTGATTGTGCGGCGAGCGTCGTAGACAAAGCCCCAAACGCTATCAACATTGATGCTATGGACCGGCGCACGTTCATTCTCCTGACTGGCGCGGCATCAGCCGCTCTCTTCCGTCCCCCGCGCCCGCTGCCCGGTCTTACCCGGCGACCGCTCGGCAACCTGCGCTTCGATCTCGACGACCAGCGCCGCCTGGCGCTGTGGTACAATGCTCCCGACCGATCCATCCCGCTGCTGCGAAATGCCGCGTTGGGCCTCTGGGTCGGCGACACCCTGGTCACGCTTGCTGACCTGGAAAACGTCAGCGTGGGAAACCGCCGCCCGCCAGGCGGCGAATCGCTTGTGATCCGGGGCCGAACCCCGGGCACCGCAGGGAGCGCGTCAGGCAGCGTCTGGCTCGAAGCGGAGTTCGTTGCCTGGGACACCACGGCGTCGGTCGATTCCGCCGCGCGCGGTGCGCACGGCGCCATCACCGTCAGCGTGTACCCGGATCGCGTGCTTGCTACGATCCGCGGCATGCGATTCTTTGCAACTTCTGAGCCAGAGGTGCTACCTGGTGACGGCGCTCTCATCGCGCTTGTGAACGGTTACCAATCGTGGAGCGCCTGTCGCGTCGCGTCCATACCGGCGGATGCGACGAGCTATGGCGCGATTGGGCTGAGTCGTGCAGGACACGGCTTCGCCGCCGTGTGGGATCCCGGTGAGGCGGGGGACGGCAAGGTCAAGCTCGCCGCAAATGGCAGCCTGGAGGCCTTCAGCGAGTGGCTGCCTGCCCGTCCCGTGCGGCCAGACGGCGACAGCGCGACGCTGCGGATCGCCTATCTCCCGGATGGAGACGGCCTTGCGGCGCTCAGCGCCGCCGCCACGCCCGCTTCATCCGTTGATCGCGAGCGGATCGCGGCCCTTGCCGTGCCTACGGGTTGGTGTTCGTGGTACGAGCTCGGCCCCGACGTGACCGAAGCGGACGTCGTGGCGAACGTCGACTTCTGCGCCGCTCATTTCGACCGCCGATCGCTCCGTTACATCCAGCTCGATGATGGCTATCAACGCGCCGCGGGGAATTGGGACACAAACCCGAAGTTTCCGCACGGTCACCGCTGGCTGACGGACCGCATCCACGCGTCAGGATTTCAAGCGGGGTTATGGATCGCGCCCTTCGCCGTTGCGGAGCAGTCGGACGTAGCGTCAACGAATCCGGGCTGGCTACTGAAGACAGCCCCACCGGATAGCTCAGCTGTGCTCGTCGACACGCGAGCGCCGTGGGGCGGCCGGATTTTCGCGCTCGACGGCGCGCACCCGGGTGTCCAGCAATGGCTGTACGACCTCGCGCGCCGGGTCGTGCGGGAATGGGGCTACGACTACTTGAAGATCGACTTCTTACACTGGGCGACCGTCGGAGCCGCGCACTACGGCGGCCTCACACACGCGGAAGCCTACCGACATGGGTTGGCGGCAATACGCGATGGCTTGGGCAGCGAGGCATTCCTGCTCGGCTGCGGTGCGCCGGTGCAACATGCCGCAGGTCTTGTCAACGGCATGCGCATCGGCAATGACGTTGACGCCAATTGGGGCGGCATTCAGGAGCCCGCCCGCGCCGCCGCGTTGCGGAGCTTCTACAATCGTTCCGTCTGGCTCAACGATCCCGATTGCCTCGTTGTCCGCCCGCCGCTCACGCTCGATGAAGCGCGGGTCTGGGCGTCGATCGTAGCCGTCTCCGGCGGAATGACCATCCTCTCGGACAACCTGCCGAAGCTCCCTGTCGAGCGGTTGGCGCTCTTGCAGAAGGCGCTGCCGGTCGCGCCGGTGAATGCGGGCACGAGGCCGCCTGTTGCAGTCGGGACGCAGAACGTCGAGCGCGAGATCGCGCCGGCGATCGCGACCGCCGACACGCTCGTCCGCTTACGCGGACCCTGGCGGTTTCGCACCGGCGACGATCCTCGCTACGCCGCGCGCGACTTCGACGACGACGCCTGGGAAACGATCCCGGTGCCGTTGCATTGGGAGCAAGCCGGTCATCCGGATTACGATGGGCACGCCTGGTATCGGACTCGGTTCGCGTTGCCCGCCGTCACAGCACCCGCGGCGCACCTCGAGCTCGGCAAAATCGACGATAACGACGAGACGTTCATCAACGGCGTGCGCATCGGAGCCACGAACGGCTGGAGCAGCTATCGGCGCTACGTCGTCCCCGCTACCGCGCTGAACTGGGGCGGCGAGAACGTGCTCGCCATTCATGTCGTCGACACCGGCGGCCCAGGCGGATTCTGGAGCGTCAGGCGCGACCGCCCCGCGGGGACATGGATTGTCGAAGGAGCGCCGAAGTGGTGGACGGTCGTGCTGGTGAATTGGGAGGACGAGCCACAGGCCGCGACGCAGAGCCTGGCCGTGCTCGGAATCTCAGGACGTCGTTTCGCTGCCTATGATGTGTGGGCCGACCAGCCGCTTGCCGACGTGCAGCAGTCGCTCGCCGCGACGATCCAGCCGCACAGCACGCTCACTGTCGCCTTGCGACCCGCGATACAGCGTCCGCACATCATTGGAACCACACGGCACATCGTTCAAGGCGCCGTCGACATCGCCGAGGAACGTTGGGATTCCGCCGCGAGCACCCTGCATGGGCGATCGGTGAATCTCGACGGCCGCGCGTACGCGATCACCATCGCGGTGCCGCACCGTTTGCGGTCGCGAACCTGCAAAGCCGATCCTGGTTGCACCGTCAAGCGTCTCGACACGGGCCACGTGGTTCTCCAATGGCCCGCGGGCCTGACGAAGGATCTGGACTGGAGTGTAAGCTTCGGATCGGCGCGGCGTGCTAGAGTCGCACCGCAGCACCCATGATACGCAGCCCCTGCATCAGGTATCGCTGCCCGATCAAACAAACGACCCAGACGGGCAGTGTCACCAACACCGCCGCCGCCATCTGATATGGCCAGTTCGGGCTGTATGCAGTGTGAAATCGCGCGAGGGCCACTTCAGCCACCGCCATGTCCGCCGAGCGCGTGACGATCAGGGGCCAGAGGAAGTTGCGCCATTGATCCATGAAGGCGAGCAGCGCGAGCGTGATTACTGCCGGCCGTGCGAGCGGCAGCATGATGCGCCAGAAGAGCGTCCACTCCCCCGCCCCGTCCAGTCGCGCCGCCTCCTCCACATCGCGCGGCAGCATGAGGAACGACTGTCGCATCAACACGATGCCCAAGACAGACACGAGCTCGGTTGAAATAAGCCCAGGATACGTATCGACCCAGCCGACTGCGTTGACAAGCAGAAACCGCGGGATCACCAGCAAAATCGCTGGGAGCATGAGCGTTGCGAGGAAGGCCGCGAAGATGCGATCGCGTCCCGGAAACCGCATCCGCGCGAACGCATATCCCGCGGCTGCGCTGGTGAGCACCTGCCCAACCATCACGCAGCCGGTAACAATCGCCGTGTTCAAGAAGACCTTCGAGTAAGGCAAGGCAGCGAGCGCCGCCGCGTAGTTGCTCAATGTGGGCGTCTGCGGCAGCAAGGGTGGCGGCCAACGTAGCAGCTCCGACTCACCCATCAGCGAAACCGAGACCATATAGAGGAAGGGCGCGATCACGGCTAGGCTCAAAAGGCCAAGACCAAGCTTACGCATGCCGAGCATATCGTCCCAGGAATTTGAGTCGCGGCCAACCGAACAGCACCAACGCGAGACACAGTAGGATCGCGAACGCGCTCGCCATGCCGAACGTTTGCGAGCCCCCCCCCCGCCCCGCCCCGCCCCACCCGAGCTGGTAGACGCGCTGGACCAGCATTCCTGGTCCACCCTGTGTCAGCACAAAAACGATCGTGAAGACCTGAAAGGCACTCAGCAGTCCGCTGAGTACCACGAACCACGTCATCGGTCTGAGCAGCGGAAGCGTGATCCGCCACAATCGTCGCCACGCGCTCGCGCCATCGACGCGCGCCGCATCGACGTAAGCCCTCGGGATGCGTTCGAGTCCGGCGAGGAACACCAGCGTTTGGCCGCCCACCTGCGCGTAGAGCGCGAGGAGCATCAATGCGGGCAGAGCTGTCGCCGGACTGCTGAGCCAACCGGACCGCCCGAGCCCGAGCGTGCCTGTCTGGTCGATCAACTGCCACACCAGCGCAATCGTGACGACCGAAGTGACGTACGGGAGCAGCAGTGCCGAGCGAAGCAATCGCCCGCCCCAACCGACGCGGAACCGGTGCACGACGAGCGCCGCGCCGAGTGCGATCACGACCGAGACGGGGACGTACAAGGCATACAGCGCAGTGTTGCGAATCGATAGCCAGGTGAGCGGGTCGTGGACGACCGCGCGGAAATTCGCGAGCGGCAGCGCCAGATAGACCGCGAATGCCGCTGGTCCGAGCGTGAACACCAAGAGGTGCAGCCCCGCGGGAGCGAGAAACCCCCACGCGATCGCGGTCTCACGTCGCTTGCGCGCCGGCGTGCGCTCCGCCCAGCGCAACAGCAGAATCCCAAAGGGTCCCACCAATGCGCTGGGCAAGAGCAGCAACAGCCAATGCGGCGTCGTGATTTCGGCGGGCACAGTACGCAGGTCGACCCATCGTCCCGAACCAATGAGTATGGCGACGATCGCGCGCGGTGCTCCGCCGACGCGCGCACGCAACGGAGCGGACTCCGCCGGCTCGCCGCCAACCAGCTCGCCGTCCTGTACCAACGCCGCGAGGTCACTCACCGAAACGCGCGAGCGCGGCGGCGGCAGTCGCGTCGCTGCCTCCTGCAGCAAGCGCCGTGTATCGGTGAGCCAGCGATCGGTGCTCGAGCGGGCAACAGCGCGCACGTCGGCGTAGCTGGCCACTGCGAGCAACAAGGCGGCGCCCACATATCCGCCGCGCCGCAAGGAGCGTCCGCGGAACGCGATCCCCGCAGCCCCGGCCACCGCCAGGACGGCCGCGGGAAACGCAAACCCCAATCCGCCCGGCAGCGGGCCCGTGGGTACGCGCAGCGGTCGCGCCGCGACGGCGCCGACGATTTCGCGGCCGTCGCGATCCTTCAGCGGAACGAGCGCTGATCCTTCCCGCCACCGCCCGCCGGCGCTGTCCAACAGCAGCAAGTCGTCAGGCGACAGCGGTGGAGCGGTTGCGTCTACAAGGGGCGCGGTGCCGTAGTACACTTCGACTTCCGTCGTCCAGCCGGGCAGCGTCCGCAAGCCCCTCGCTTGCGTGAGCAGCGATGGGAGGTGATAGCTGCGCGATGCAGGCGATTGCGGGACTGGTGTTATCGGCGCTTGTGGGCGGCGGATGCGACCGCGACGTCTGACGGGCGGCGGCGGCGGCGGGGTTACGGCTGCGATGTACGCGGCAGTCGTCCGCGCGATTCGGAATGCGAACGCTCGCTCGTAGCGACGCTCGATCCAATGCGTGACGTCCAGCGTCAGTGCCGCGGCGAGCGCGGCCATCGCTGTGGCGCTCGCGGCCCATCCCCGCGGACTCACGCGAGCGGTGCCCCAGCAGCATCGAACAAGTAAAGACGGCGCCGATCCACCTTGGCCCCTACTCGAGTGCCGACGCGCACGTCGGCAAATCCGGGGAGGCGCGCTACCAGGGGCTGCCCGCCGGCGTTCAGATGCACCAGCGTCTCGCTGCCGAGCGGTTCGACCACCAGCACGTCCACGTTGCCGACGCCTTGATCCACTGCGCACAGGCCGACGTACTCGGGCCGTATTCCCAACTGCATCTCTCCGTCGTATGTAGAGAGCTCCACCGGAATAACCAGACTCCCCGCCTCGATGACCCTGCCTTTGTCTCCGGCGCGGCCGCGCCCTTGCAAGACGTTCATCCCCGGCGTCCCGAAGAAGCGCGCGACATGCACATCCGCCGGACGCTGGTAGACCTCCTCCGGAGTGCCGACCTGGCGCAGCCGTCCCTCGTGCAGCACCGCAATCCGCTGACCCATCGTCATCGCTTCCGCTTGATCGTGCGTGACGTAGATCATCGTCGCGGCGAGTCCTCGATGCAGCGCCAACACCTCCGCGCGCACCTCGACGCGCAATGGAGCATCGAGACGGGCCAACGGCTCATCGAGGAGGAATACCTGCGGTCCGCGCACGATGGCACGGCCGAGGGCGGCGCGCTGTCGTTCTCCTTCGGACAATTGGCTGGGAAGGCGATCCAGCGCGCTTTGCAGGCCGAGTCGTGTCGCGGTCTCGAGAACGCGGCGCGCCGCCTGCGCGTGGGCGAGACCACGCATTTCAAGGGGGAAGGCGATGTTTTCGCGAACCGTGAGGTGCGGATACAGAGCGTGGCTCTGAAATACCATCGCGACATCACGCTCGGCGGGAGAGTCGTGAGTGACCACGCGCTCGCCGATGACGACCTCCCCGGCGGTGGGCTCCTCGAGGCCAGCGATGCAGCGCAACACGGTGGTCTTCCCGGAGCCGGAGGGGCCGAGCAGAACGAGCAGCTCTCCATCCCGCACT
>WNFD01007923.1_pt1 | contig 11206 bp, 4 predicted proteins | sample 5400491 | NCBI WGS metagenome assembly WNFD01 (sample SAMN13153343, study PRJNA577476) | soil metagenome | isolation source: 120 cm saprolite under Douglas fir tree site 2 hole 2 replicate 2 | place: USA:California | collected 2015-04-18 | reverse complement strand
GGGGCGGCGAAAATCAGAGCAACGTCCTGCCGGTCCCCTCGCAATCCTCTGAGATACTGCTGGCCTTTGATCTGCGCCAGGACCGCGACCCTGCCTACGAAGTGGTGATTAAGACCCCGGAGGGCCGGGAAATCCACCGCGCTCCGGGCCTTGCGAGCCGGACCACCCGGGCCGGCGGACGCGCGGTCGCCGTCAGGCTGCCGGCGCGAGTCCTGCCCCGGGGCGACTACCTGGTCTCCGTTTTTGGCGCCGATGCCCAGGGTCGGCGTCAGGTCGTCGATTCCTATAGTTTTTCCGTTGTTTACTCTTTTTGAAATTTTCCTTTCCGAAAAAAATAAAAAAACCCTGTAATTTCCGCCGCGCCCGAAGCAGTTCCCAGTGAGGGCGAAGTTTGCAGATCCTGAAGACGCCGGCCGCCGGCGTCAGGGAGAACTTCGTCTGAGAAGACATCGAGGAAAACCCATGACCCGTAAAGCCAGGACTTCCGGACTGTTTGTGTTCATTTTCGCCATTGCCATTCTCTTTTTCGGCGTTGTTCCCGCCCGGGCCCAAAGCAACATCAACGAGGAACAGGGTCTGAAGCCCTACGATGCACTGCACGGCGGCGATCTGGACAGCGTCAGCCTGACCAATGGCGGTCTCACGCTGCATATACCCCTGGCTTCTTTTCCGCAGCGCGGCAACCTTGAGCTGAGCTTTTTTGTCCTCTCCGGCGGCAAGCAATGGAAGGTCTTCACTCCGCACAACCTTCCTTCACGGTGGATGCCGGTCGGCAATCTCGGCGCGCAGGTGGTCAGCAGTATGGACTGGCGTCTGCTGGATGGTGGCGGGGGCCCCGATATGCCGGACATGACGTTGGCCGCGGCATCGCCTGACGGTAATGTCCATCAGTTCGGCCAGGGTGTAAGCACCTGCGTGGGTCTTTACTCGCTCGATGCCACCGGAATGTTGCGCCCCGATTGCGGGACCCTCATTACGCCCGGCGGAACGCGTTATACCTTTGGCACGCTCACGGAAGGGGACGGAGGGTCGCAGGCTGCCACCGCAACCGATGCCAATGGCAACAGGATTACGATTTCCGCCTCCGGATGGACCGACACGATCGGCCGCGTGATTCCCGGATCGTCACAATCCGGCTTTGCGGTTCAGCCAGGCGTCCCGACTTCCGATCTCTCCACCTGTCCGTCCGGGACTTCGTCGGCGATGGTGTGGAATGTTCCCGGGCCGGCCGGAGTCAACGGGGGTGTACGCACCTTTAAGTTCTGCTACAGCCCGGTTACGATCTCCACCAATTTTCAAACCGGGCAGATTGAGTTCGGCCCCGCGTCCACCGCGTTGCTCACCGCTGTCGTTCTGCCTGATCTGACCACGTGGACCTTCGCTTACGACAACTACGCCAATGTCACACGCGTTGGTTTTCCAACGGGTGGGTCGCTTTCTTATCAGTACATCTTCAATGCCCGCACGCCGCGCTGCGCCAATAAAACCCCGGGAAGCATGGAAGTCACCTCGCGCACCGTAGACGCCAATGACGGTTCCGGAGGGCATACCTGGCATTACAGCTATTCGACCGGCAAGGCCACCGTCACCAGTCCGGAAGGCAACGATACGGTGCACACTCTCGCCGATCCGGTGAGTGGCGGAGTCTGCGCTCTGTACGAAACCCAGACGCAGTCTTATCAGGGCTCGGCTGGCGCCGGTACTCTGCTCAAGACCATATCGACCGCCTATAGCGGCGCTGCGAGTCCGTTTGGGCCCTACGATATCAATGTGGTGCCCACCAGCGTTACCCAGACTCTGCCCAGTGGCCTGAGCAGCCATGTGGTGAATACTTACGACGCGGGCGTCACCAACGGCGATGGTGAGCACGTCATCTTCGGCAGCCTGCTGCAGAAAGATGAATACGATTTCTCGGGCAGCGCTCCGGTGCGTTCCACGCTCACACATTATCTGTGGCAGGACAATCCGACATATCTGACGAATAATTTCCTCTCGCTGGTGGCTTCGACCACGGTGACGGATGGCGCCGGCAATCATCAGATGGCGCAGAGCACGTTTGGCTACGATGGAACCCAGGTCGCCGGTTCAGGAGTCACCACTCAACTCGTTCCCCCACCGGCGGGCGGGAATATCCGCGGCAATCAGACCACTGCCAGTCGCTGGCTCAACCCCGGGAATACTCTTGTCTCCGCCACTGCCACTTATTTCGATACCGGCATGAAGGCGAGCAGCACCGATCCGCTGTTAAACCAGACCAGCTATATTTATTCGACAACCTTCAAGGGCGCGTACATGACCGAGACCGACCTGCCCGACACGCTGATGCCGGATACGGGCGCGACCATTGTCCATCATAAGATCACCGGCAACTACGATTTGAACACCGGCCTGCTGACCAGCTTTACCGACGAGAACAATAAGAGTTTCAGCTATCAGTACGACATCATGCTGCGACTCGCGCAGGGCAATCATCCTGATGGCGGCCAGACAACTTTCAGCTATCCGGATACGCTCACGGTCAATCGTCAGCGCCTGATCAGCGCCAGTCCGAGCGCGGTCTGGGACAGCTATACGGCTAAGTTCGACGGCCTGGGGCGTTCCATCCAGGCGCAGCAGGTCACGCCCAGCGGAACCGCGCTGACCGACACGACCTACGATGTCATGGGGCGTACTTCGACCGTCTCCAACCCCTACTATCAGGGCAGCGTCCACGGCGGCGATCCGACGTATGGAACCACACAGAGCCAATACGACGCGCTCAATCGGGTCATCAAGACCATCAAGCAGGATGGCAGCTTCCGCACCGCTGTCTACAACCAGCCGGCTGCTTTGCTCAGCTTAGCCGACTGCACGATTTCCACCGATGAGTCCGGCCGGCAGCGCCGGACCTGCTCCGACGCGCTGGGGCGCTTGGTCGAGGTCGATGAGCCCAACCCGGCGGCGTCTTCCACCGCGGCAACAGGGTCGGTCAGCATCGGCGGCAGCGAGCAAACCGCCACGACGACTACAATCGTGGTTGCCAATCCCGGTTTTGAAGCCCCCGCGGTGGGCGCCGGCAATTTCCAATACAACCCCGTTGGCGGAAGCTGGACCTTCAGCGGCGCGGCCGGGATAAGTTCCAATGGGAGTGCCTTTACCAGCGGAAATCCGGCCGCGCCTGAGGGAACGCAGGTGGCCCTCCTTCAGAACGGCTCTGCCAGCGTTATCTCCCAGTCGCTCTCCGGCTTTCAGACCGGCGTCGTCTATACCGTTGGTTTTTTTGCCGCCCAGCGTGGAAACTCGAATCAGGTCGGCCAGGATTTTGGCGTCTATCTTGACAACACCCTGCTGGGGACCTTCCGTCCCGCCGGCACCGGATGGGTAGCGATGTCCACTGCCGCCTTTTCCACCACCGCCGGCGCTCACACACTCAAATTCGTGGGCATCGATTCCTCCGGAGGCGATAACACCGCCTTCATCGACGCCGTGCGGGTAACCGGCGCCGCAGGCCTGCTGGTGGCCGGCTCCGGCTTTGAGGCGCCGGTGCTGGGTTCCGGCGCGAGCGCCTATCAGTATCACCCCGCGGGCAGCAGCTGGACCTTCGGTCCCAACAGCGGACTGGATGGTACCGGAGCGGTGGTCGGCGGCTCCGGCATCAGCGGGAACAACAGCGGCTTCACCAGCTCCAACCCGCCCGCTCCCGAAGGCGCACAGGTGGCCTTCCTCCAGGGCGGTCCGGCGAATTTCATCTCGCAGTCGATCAGCGGCTTCCAGGCCGGAGTCAGTTATTCGGTCAGCTTCCAGGCCGCGCAGCGGGGTAGCTCGAATGCCCCCGCCGGGCAGGATTTTGACGTCTATATCGACCAGACGCTGCTGGGCACGTTCCGCCCGGCGGGCAGCAGTTATGCGCTGCTGACTACTCCAGCCTTCACCACAACCGCGGGGGCGCACACGCTGAAGTTTGTGGGCCGGGATTCGGCGGGCGGAAACGGCGATACAGTATTTCTTGACGCCGTGCAGGTGACCGGAACCGCCGGGTTCGCCGACACCGGCACCGTGAGTGTAACCATCAACGGCACGCCGTACTCGACCTCCTATGGTTCCGGCGACACCGCCGGCGCCATCGCCGGCCGCCTGGCAACCGGCATCAATGCCGGCAGCGTGGCCACTGCCGTGGCCTCCGGCGCGCTGGTGAATCTCACCAGCAAGACGGCCGGTTCAGCCGGCAACTTCACGCTCGCCGCTGCTTACACCTGGAACACCTCGCTGTTTACGAATCCGTCGTTCACCTCATCTCCCTCCGGCGCCACGCTCACCGGCGGCATGGATCCCGGCAACCTCAACAACAACTCTTATGTCACCCTCTATACCTACGACACGCTCAACAACCTGCTGTGCGTCGAGCAGCACGGCGCGGCCACCGGCACCGGATGCAGCTCCAACCCAACCCTGGATGCCACCAGCGCCTGGCGTGTTCGCCGCTTTACCTATGATTCAATGTCGCGGCTGCTGACTGCCAACAATCGTGAATCGGGCACGCTCATCTACGCATACGACAACAACGGAAATGTGACCTCGAAAACCGAGCCGAAACCGAACGTGCCGTGGGGCTCCGCCGCGCAGACCGTGATTGTCAGCTACACCTATGACGCGCTCAATCGGCTGCTCAATGTTACATACAGCGATGGCACCACTCAGAACGCCAGTTACCGTTACGACTACCTGTCGTTCCTGGGGCAGACATTCACCAACCCCATCGGACGCCAGGTGTCCGCCACCGCCGCCGGAAACACCATCAAAACCTTCACCAGCTACGACGTGATGGGCCGGGTGACGCAGACCGTGGAATGCATCTCCGGGGTAACCAATTGCAACACCTCGACCGCGAGTTACGATCTGCTGGGCGATCTGCTGAATCTGGGCTATCCCGGAAGCACCTTTGCCGTGACCTACCAGCACGACTCTGCCGCCCGCCTGATCAAGGCCACCGACTCCAGCGGCAACGTTTACGCCCAGACGCCGACTATTCTGGCTTCCGGTGCGATGCAGGAATTTGTCTCGCCCAATTTCAATAATTACAAGTTCCACACCGATTACAACAGCCGGCTCCAGCCGGTCGAGATCTGGGCGGGCAGCGCCCAGGGCGTCAGCGCGCTGTTCGACAAGACCTACCAGTACAATCCAACGGGGCTGACGCAGGTCAATAACGGTAACATCTACACCGTCACCAACGTGAAAGACGATACCCGTACGCAGTCGTTTGGCTACGATGCGCTCAATCGCCTGCTGCAGGCCGGCGACAAAACCCATTGGGGCAACAGCTACGTCTACGATCCCTGGGGCAACCTGCTGCAGAAGAACCCCGGAGCCCCGTCGGGCGAGACCCTGCTCAAGACCGCCGACGTCAACAACCATCTGAGTGGTTTGACTTATGACGAGGCCGGCAACACCACGAATGATGGATTCAACGGCTACACGTTTGACGGCGAAAATCGGATTACAGCCGTGGGCGCGAGCGTCAGTTACACGTATGATACCGGCGGACGCCGCGTAAGGAAAACCGTCAGTTCTGCCATTACCAATTACTGGTACGGACCGGGTGGCCAGGTGCTGACCGAAACCGACGGTTCCGGCGCCACCACCAATTACGTCTTCTTCGGCGGTCAGCGTCTGGCCCGCAACATCAGCGGTGACATCAAGTATTACATCACCGATCATCTGCACTCCACGGCAGTCGTTGCCGATAAGAGCGGAGTGGTAATCGATGATAACGACTTCTACCCATGGGGCGGGGTTGTGCAGGGTGTGGGTGTCACCGCCAGCACGAATCATTACAAGTTCACTGGCAAGGAACGAGATGGCGAATCGCAGCTAGATGATCTTGGAGCTCGGTATTACTCGAATATCATCGGACGGTTTATGAGCCCTGACTGGGCGGAGAAGCCGACAGCCGTTCCTTATGCAGAATTGGCTGACCCGCAGAGCCTCAACTTATACTCCTATGTACGTAATAGCCCGATCATAAGAGTGGATGTCGATGGTCATGATGCTAATTCGTTAAATTGGAGAAGAAATGGTGGGCCAACATCTGCTGCTGCTTCCAGCATGGTCGGTGATCCTCCAGGCCCACCGACACAGTCTGGCGACGGAATCTCAGACGAACAAAGGCAGGAAATGGCGCAGGTCCTCGACCGAGGCAAAAAGGAAATTCAGAACGCAATTGAAAACTGGCATACCAGGCCCCCGCCCAGGATATGCGGCCAGGCTTGTAGCGCTCAAATGAAGTACAGGCCAACCGGTGGCCGCCCGGGCGATCAAAATCATTCTTTCTGGTACTTGCGCGATAGAAACGGTAGGACTTTTAATATCAGTGCTGGCAAACCACCCAACAGTAAATATCTTCAAGTCGTCATTTACGAAGTTTCGACTCTTGATCCAAGCAAAAGCCCATACCAGGACTTCCCTTCCAGCACAACGTGGTTCGAGGGTAGCGCATCGGATATTTGCGGATGTATAGATAAAATGGTAGAATTTGCCTTACATTGGCCGCAAACTAAAGTGATTTATGATGCACGAGGGCCAAATAGCAATTCAATTGCGAATGCAGTCGGGAAAGCCGCGGGCTTCAATGTGCCGGAACCGCCAAATGTACTCGGCTGGTTTACGCCTCTTTTCTAGAAGGGAAAATGAATGAGGCGAAAGAGTTACATACTCTTTGCGATAGTTCTGGGGGGTTCTCTAAGTTCGGCGTGCCTCGCGATTGACGATGGCCCCAAGGCGCGTGCCACGTCGGTACTGATACGAAAGTACGAAACTATTTTTTATTCGAGCTCGGAAATTCAACTTGATTCGGGTGTTCATGGTCGCCTTTCGACTGCTGAGGCCAGACGCCTGAGTTTTCCTTTTGCGTATCTTGAGGCAGCACTCTCTGAGCTACAAGGCGGAATCTTCGCCGATATGCTGAACGACAGCGACGGGATTCTGCAAGGCGCAAGAGAATTCCGTAGCCCTCAGGGTTCTTTGGGGTTGGGTGCCGTGCGGTCTCGGCGTTGTTATATTGTGCTTTTGAAGAGCGGAAGCCGGTTTAACCTTCAGAAGTATTTTCAAACGGCGCAGGTTCCGGTAGCGGTCCATGGTTTAGTGTGGAATTGGCCCGTGTATATTGATGAATTCACGGAAAAATCAAGAGATGTAACCGGCGCTTCAGCGCCCAGACTCAGTTCACTGCACGCGACTCAGGTTGGCGATCAGTTTGTCCTCGTATCCAACGATCTCAAGGATCTTCAGAGCATTGCGGCCACACTTACAGCTTGGCGCCAAGGATCACCGGAGGTGCCGGAGATCGAGGATTGGGACGACTTCAGCCGGTCTGGCGTGTGGGCCTACAGGCGATACCGGCGCGGCAAAGTTGCTGACCGGATGGCGGCTGGCATGCAGGACGTGACATCCGATGCGAAAGCCATCTCCTTCGTTCTCGACTCTGCTGGGAATGCTCTCCTATTTCGGCTACTGCTGAATTCCGCGGAAGGAGAACGAACGGTTGTCAAAATGAACTCGAACAATCATCTCCCACCGCTAAAACAAATACGGAAAGATTTGTGGGAAAGCATCGTTCCGATCCCCGGAGATAGCAAGACTGAGGAGGCAGTCTTTTCCATTGTAGGCTTGTTTGGATTTGCAGATTATTCGTGAGCGATACGCCACCCACAGGCCCTACGGAGTCGGAGAGCCTGTGGTTTCCAAACTGGCGGCTCGCACCGCCTGACGGAGTTTCCACTGATCCGGCAGCCATGATGGTAACTCGTTCATCCGAACCTGCGGCAGGTTGAGCAGCAACTGGGTGAAGTACATCTGTGGATCGATGTCATGGCGGCGACAGGTGCTGGTGAGACTGGCCAGAATGGCGGCCGTCCGGCCACCACGGGGGGTTGCCGACGAACAACGAGTTCTTGCGGTTCAGCACGACACGCTTCATCTCGCGTTCGCTCACGTTGTTGTCGATAGGCACCGCACCATCGGAGCAAAACACGTTTAACTCCTGTCGACCTGAGAACCACGATCCCGCACGAACTTGTCTTAGAGATGATTGACGAACTGATTCCGTCTGCGGAAAGAGGAAAGGCAACAGTGCAATGGGGCGGATCTGATTATATTACAGATGGATTCGGCGGGACAGATGTTACAAGTGCTGAATATGAGATGGTTTCAAGCCACATTTATGGTGCGCGCTCATCTTCCGGCTCGGGCGACATGGTCGTAATTTTGCGTTGGAAGAAAAGTGAATGTCGCGCATTGGATAAGTTCAGGTCGCAGCCGGCAGAGAAATGAACCGGCGGTGGAGAGAAGAAAACCGGCGAAAGCATTTGGCTGGAAATCAGGGCCGGAAAAAAGGGGGACAGGCTCTCAGTCCCCTTCTCCTCCCTTTTCCTCCTTTTCCTTTATCATCAAAAGCTTCACCGCGGAGAAAAACAAAAGACAGAGTTCATGAGGACGCCTCTCCTGAAGCCCGGCCAGAGGCGCACCGGCGGAAATCGATTCTGAGGCCGAGAGGCCCAAAGCCTGGCTGTTTCGCGAGATGCAAAAGGGATGGTGATGGAAAACCCGGAACCGGAAAATGCCCAGTGGGGAAAAATCAAGGAGATCTTCGGCGCCGCTCTGGAGCTTGAACCCGGCCGTCGCGGTGACTTTCTGCGCGATGCCTGTGGTTCCGATCACGCGCTGCTCGCTGAAGTCGAATCCCTGCTCGCGGCCCACGCGAGTTCGAATGACCTCTCGGAAAACGCCTGGCAAAGTCAGTTTCCCGAGGAAGAACAGGGCCCCGGGTCGATCGGCCCTTATCAATTGCTCAGGAAGATCGGCGCAGGCGGTATGGGCCAGGTGTGGCTGGCCGCGCAGACGGCCCCGGTGCGGCGTCAGGTCGCGATAAAACTCATCCGGGCCGGAATCTATGACGATTCGCTGCTTCAGCGCTTCCAGGCTGAGCGCCGGTCGCTGGCTATCATGGACCATCCATCGATTGCCAAAGTGTTCGAAGCCGGCTCGACCCCCGCCGGGCAGCCGTATCTGGTGATGGAATACGTTCCCGGCCCGTCGATCACGGATTACTGCGATCAGAAGAGACTGAAGATTCGTCAGCGGCTCGAACTGTTCATCAGGACCTGCGAGGGAGTGCAGCACGCCCATCAGAAGGCCATCATTCATCGCGATCTCAAGCCCGCGAACATCCTGATCGTGGAAGTTGACGGGAAACCGGTGCCCCGCATCATCGACTTCGGTCTCGCAAAAACGGCGGCGCCGGAGCCGGCCGAAACGGCGCTGCTCACGCACGCCGGCAGCTTTGTTGGAACGCCCGGATACATGAGCCCCGAGCAGGCTGAGCCCGGCGCCGGCGACGTCGATACGCGGACAGATGTTTACTCGCTGGGCGTCGTCCTCTACGTCCTGCTCACCGGATATCTGCCCCTGGATGCGAAAAAGCAGCCGATCCACGAGGTGCTGCGGCAACTGCGCGAAGATGAGCCGCCGCGCCCCAGCGCCAGAATTGGCATGGAGAGCGAGAAAGCCGCATCAATTTCCACCGCGTCCACGCGCGCAACGGAGCCGGCGCATCTGGCGAACCTGCTGAAGGGCGACCTCGACTGGATCACGATGAAGGCGCTGGAAAAGGACCGCACCCGGCGGTATGGAACACCCTCCGAACTAGCCGCGGATATTGCTCATTATCTGAACAACGAGCCGGTAAAGGCCCGCCCGGCGGGTACCGCCTATCGTCTGCGGAAGTACCTCCGCCGGCACCGGCTGGAGGCGACTGTCGCCGTCGGGTTGGTTGTGCTGTTAGCCGGATTCACTGCCGTGCAGGTGATGCAGGTGCGCCGTGTCACCCGTGAGCGCGACCGCGCCGACCGCCTGACCCGGTTCATGAGCGGCATGTTCAAAGTCTCCGACCCAGGTGAAGCGCGGGGCAACAGCGTGACCGCCCGCGAGATTCTTGACCGGGCTTCAACAGAGATCGACTCCAGCCTGGCCAGGGACCCGGAGCTGCAGGCGCAGACGATGAATGTGATGGGAAATGTCTACAAGAGCCTCGGACTCTATAGCCGAGCCCAATCGCTGCTCGATCGCTCCGTTGATACCCGACGCCGGATATTCGGAGCCAACGATCCCCAGACCCTGAGTTCCATGGATGACCTGGCCTGGACCCTGGATCGGGAAAGCCGTTTCGCCGAAGCCGAGAAGTTGCAGCGCGAAACTCTTGAATTGCGCCGCCGTCGCCTGGGGCCCGAGCATCCCGACACACTTCAATCCATCATGCATCTGGCGGACACGCTCGGTTTTGAAGGCCGTTATGCGGAGGCGGAAAAATTGCACCGGGAGGCGCTCCGGCTCAAACGCCGTGTCCTGGGACCGGAGCATCCTGACACGCTGATGTCGATGAGCAATCTGACAAGATATTCAGAGGCAGACGCTCGAAATCCGGCGTCGCGTCCTGGGGCCCGAACACCCGGAGACTTTGCGGTCCATGGTTTTTTTGGGATGGTGCCTGGCCGGCGATGGCCACTACGCAGAGGGGGAAAAGTGGCAACGGGAAACGCTCGAAATACAGCGCCGGGTTCTTGGTCCGGAACATCCCGATACCTTGAGATCCATGGACAATCTCGCCTGGACCCTGCGAATGGAAGGCCGCCAGGCTGAAGCAGAGAAGTTGCTGACCGAGGCGCTCACCACTCAGCGCCATACTCTGGGGCCTGAGCACCGGGATACAGTCGGTTCGATGCGCGATCTGGCAACGGTCCTGTATGCGCAAGACCGCTACACCGAGGCGGAAAAGTTGCAGCGCGAGGCTCTCAGCATCGACCTTCGCGTTTTCGGACACGACCGGCCGGAAACGGCGAGGTCCATGGAGAATCTGGCCAGGACTTTGCAAAAGGAGGGTCATTACGCCGAGGCGGAAACCCTGCAACGAGAGACGCTCGCCATTCGCCGGCGTGTCCTCGGGCCTGATCATCCGCATACCGCCCTTGCCGCCTACATTCTGGGATGCATGCAGGCGGTCGCCGGCAGGCGAGACGAAGCGTTTTTGTTTCTGCGCGAAGCCATGGACCACAATTTGTCGGTCACTCTCCGGCTCGAAATGGAAAACGAACCCGACCTCAGGTCGCTTCGCGGCGATCCGCGTTTCCTGGCCCTCGTTGCACGGGTCAGAGAACAGACTGCGTCGGCGCAGAAG
>WNFD01012607.1_pt1 | contig 11207 bp, 12 predicted proteins | sample 5400491 | NCBI WGS metagenome assembly WNFD01 (sample SAMN13153343, study PRJNA577476) | soil metagenome | isolation source: 120 cm saprolite under Douglas fir tree site 2 hole 2 replicate 2 | place: USA:California | collected 2015-04-18 | reverse complement strand
GATTGGAAATATCCACAGGACCGGTAGTGCCTTTCCGTTCTTCTGACATGCTGGCATCTGCTGATAAGGTCAAACAAGGTGAAGCAGTGCCTCTCTTATGGCTACAACATGTGCGTCGTATGCATGTCGAATGGCCTCTGCAAAACTTTGAAAAGCCACAGGGAGTATTACGCCAGGCAAGTCAGAAACTTTTCGTTAAAAACGCTACTCAGGTCATTCTCAGGCGCTTCAGTGCCAAAGAAGAACCTCGCCGTATCACAGCAGCCGTTTTACCAGACAGGGCATTTAGTACAGAACAGGTCGCTTTAGAAAATCACCTGAATTATCTATATCGTCCCGGTGGAACGCTTTCTTATGAAGAGGCAGTGGGAATTGCTGCGTTCCTCAACAGTACACTCGTCGATCGCTACTTCCGTATCGCTAATGGTAATACCCAGGTAAATGCTACCGAGTTGCGAAAACTTCCCTTGCCTCCTTGGGAACGACTCACTGGCATAGGCAAACGAGTAGCAGCCATGGAGGATGGACACGATCACGATGCCACCGAGCAAATCATGATGGAGGAACTTGGAGAAGATTTGCATTTCCGTATTCCGAAGCCTCAAAAAGATAATGAGGTTAACGATAAGCATTAGTATTCTGTCAATTTAACTGGATGGAAGGGAAGAAGTGATGAAACCTCAACCGCTTACAAAACACCTTAAAGACTCTAGCAACCCGGTCAGGCAATTTCTTAAGCAGCGATTCCCTCGAACTGCCAGCTTAACGCGGAAAGCCAACCTCCAGCTACAAAGCGAGGATACAATCAACCCTGGCTTTAAGCCTAAAATCTACGATCTTCTTGCCACAGCTATTGGTTACCGCATTCGCTACAGCTTTGTTATCACCTCAGTTGATGAACTAGCAGAATCGGTGGGTGCATGGTTTTTCTCCTATTATTGGGGCGACTATCCTTCTCGTTTGCACTCAGAGAAGCCGATAAAAGATTTCTTTGATAGCCTTGATGATACATTAGAGGCTATTGCGCCGGTAAAACAACGCTTGAAAGACGAGCAAGAAAAGTTACTGGCACGCTACTGCTATGTGTTGGCCCTGTTCGAGCAACTGTGTCGCGATATTAACAGCTACCTGTACAGCCCGCTTCTAATGCCATGGCGTAAGCAGAGTGTCGATGAACTGCTAGGAATACCTACAGATGCAGAGATCGATGATCTGTGTGCAATGTCCTGGTTGTTCTATGATCGATACCATGATCGCTTATCATTGCGTTCCGTCCTCAGCCCCACATTTAAAGAATGTGGGGTTGTCAGTGAGTCAGATGCTGACTTGATTGTAGGCAGATGTCTGATGGAGATAAAAGCGAGCATCAAACCGAAGATTACATCACTTTTATTGTGGCAGCTTGCTGGCTATCTGCTACTTGACGATAAAGATAAATACAAGATTCGCTCGGTTGGGATTTATATGGCACGCCAGGGGAAGCTGCTTCAGTGGCCGATTGTTGATTTCTTGCGCCAGCTCACAGGAAATGACGTGGTGTCTCTAGCTCAACTCCGCCAGGAATTTTGCATGTTTTGTCAAGGTGTGCGGTTAGGCAGAGGCGCGTAACTACCCCAGGCTGTATTGCGCTCCGTTCATCAAGCAAAGGTATACCTCTTGCTCAACAATGCGGTCTTGGCAAGACATCGCCTTCACTGGACAAGGTGTCCAGAAAGGTCCGCGCAAAGTGCAGGAACCGGTAGACGTCTGCAAAGTTCGTCACCAGACCCAGGGAAATCCGCACCGCCCCGCCGCTCTGCATCCCCACCTCGGTGAGCAATTGATCCCAGCTCCCTACCTCAGCGAGAAACTGCTGCCAACTGTTCCGCTCTGCATGCTGGTAGATCCTCTGGAGCGCCGCTTGCGACTGCCCGAACGCCGCTTCGGTCGCCCCGGGGTTACACAGGCAGCCTGTGCGCAGCGAGAGCATGTGCTGGTTGGCTCGCTGTTCCACTACCCGCTCATCCACGATGCGCCCGTCGGGAGTGAGGAAATTGAACGCGATGGTCGCTCCACGCCGCTGCGTCCCGTGCGGGCCATAGACCTGCACCAGCGGCGTCCCGTTGCCATGGCGCAGCGACAGCAGCTGCTCGAGTACCCAGCTGGTCAGGCACATGACACGCTCGTGAATAGTCTCCATGCCGATGCTCATGAGGTGTCTGAGCCCGATCTCCACTGCCGGGAGGGTGAGGTAGTTAATGGTGCCATCCTCGAAGGCGATCTCGCCTTCGGCGAAAACGTAGCCATCACCATGCACGCTGGAGCCCCAGATCGTGCCCCCGCCAAACCAGGGGCGGCGCAGTTTGGCCAGGGCGGCTTTGCGCGCCAGCAGGCAGCCGACACCCGTAGGGTAGCCGAACAGCTTATAGAACGAGATCGGCACAAAATCGGGCTGCCACCGGGTTAGGTCCAGGCGGTTGCTGGGCACGAAGGAGGCGCAGTCCACCAGCACGTCCCAGCCTCGGGCCTGCGCCGCTGCGATCCACTCCAGGGGATGCTGCACTCCGCTGAAATTCGACTGGGCCGGGTAGGCGAACAGGCGAGGGCTGCCCGCGTTGGCCTGCTCCAGGGCCGAAGAGAGCACATGCTCCTCCACGCGCAGGTCTGGTGGCACGATGGGCAGATACGTGATGGCAGCCCCCCTGGCCCGCGCAAACTCGCGCATGCCGTTGACCGAGTTATGGTTATCGACGGTGAGCAGGTAGTGTCCTCCCGGGGCGAAGGGATACGCCTCCCCCACCAGCTTGAGGGCGCCGCTGGCGTTGGGGGTGAAGATGACGCAGTAGTCGTCGGGGGAGGCATGGAAGAACTCGAGCACACAAGCACGTGCCTGTTCGTCCAGTGCGGTCATCGCCCGCGAGGTGGGGTTACTGGAGTGCGGGTTGCCAAACACGTGACGGCGCAGGTGGTCCCGCAGTTGGCTCTCGGCGTAGAGGCTGCCCCCGGTATAGTCGAGGTAGAGGTGGAGGTGTGCTCAAAGGCAGGGTAGGTCTGTCGGAAGGCGACTTCGGCTGCATGCATCGGTATGCTGCTGGAGCCAGGGAAGGCCTCACGGTTGTTTCTTCTCGTAGGAATGGTCTCCATCGATAAGGTCCTTTCATGCCACGAGCAGTGCTTACAGTCGGTTCTTGGATACGTGACTCCCTGATAGTGACTCAATTGGAGTAGCATACTCACTCCGATCGGTGATTTTATGCCGCAAGACAGGGTATATCATTCTCCGAGGTGTAGTGAGTAGTTACATGATTCTTTGTCCTCCACTGCGCTACGATGTGATGAGCCAATTTGGCATCAACCACCGTGAGACGTAATGTCCCGAGGTAGTAAACATCCACATACATCGCATAGGTACAGTGGTTACTCAGTCCCCAGACCGCCGGTATTTTTGCGAGAGGCGCTGCATGAGCCAAAACGTCGAGTTGATTGTGCAACGCTGCTTTGGAAACGGCTTCATCTCCACTCCCTCCTGCCTGGGGTAAGTGGTCAGAATACATTACCACTGCCTGTCCAGGTGACACAGTGATTTCTTCACCGGCGACGATTGCAGAAGAAAACTCCTGTACTATTGACGTTGCGGATGGAGTTTTTTCGAGATTGAGAGATGTTCCACATGCTGCAAACAGCAATGCCGATAGGAATAACGCACTACAGGTCAAAAAGAAGTGCCGCGATACATTGAAACGCATCGTTTTATCCCTTCTTGATCAACACTAGAGTTTTCACCACGACCAGCGCTGCCACAGGCCGCATCGGCCAGGAACTGCTGCTTACGAAGGAGAACAGGCGATGGTGAGTGGAATGCATACGATCCTCCCGCACGCCCAAAGTAAAACGACAACAAGATGACAAGACGATAGGTCGACAGGATAAGTAAGCGCATGCACTTCCACATGAGAGATATAGAGATTTTTCTCTGTGTGTGATGGTTCCTTAATATGGAAAGCTCAAACCTATTACAGCGCTACCCTATTTGACCTGCCACACCCACATACCGCCAGTAGCGTCTCCAGCAGCGATGAACTTCCCATCCGGTGACCACACGATGTTCCATACGGCGGAAGCATTGCCACCATAGGTCCAGGTTATGGTATTGCCATTCCAAACATCCACCGTCCCATCCCTACCTCCGGTGGCGATAGATTGACTATCCGCTGACCATGCCATGACCTCTACACGCCCGCCTTGACTCTGATAAGCGTTGAGCCTGGCCCCTGCGACAGTATCCCAGACCTGAACCATGTTCTCTCCACTCAGAGAGGCAATACGCCTGCCATCAGGAGACAGGGCCCAGACTGGCAGAAGGTCGATTCTTGTAGGTATCACCTTCAAAACGATTTGCTGAGTAGGGACATTCACTACTTCCACCTCCTTATCACCTGAAATGACGATGCGCGTTCCATCAGGCGTCCACACAAGCTTTGACACGGGAGCAGCAAGATGAAAGCTCGCAAGGTTGCGCCCTGTGTGGGCATCCCAGACTTGCACCATACTGGCATCCGTGATGGAGATGGTAGCGATACGGTTTCCCTGCGGCGACCAGTATGTAGTTTTCGAGTCACTAGAAGGTATGGTCAAGAGTTTGCACGTCGTGAGATCCAAAACGTAATCGTTTTGTGTAGTGGTTCCAATGTTGACACTATGCCCATCGGGCGACATGTTTATGCTTTCGAGCAGATAATCTACTGGAGGAACATGGCAGGTCACCAGCTCGTTTCCCGTGACGACATTCCATACCTGCATTGTTCCATCTTCACCGGTAATGACGATACGCGTGCTGTCGGGCGACCACACTACATCGAGATAACCATTAGGTGAAGAGTAATAAGTGATAAGGACGCTGCGCCAGGCAATAGTGTCCCATACTTGCACCGCCACCCTGTTGGTTGCAACTCTTTCTATGAAGGCAAGGTGCTTTCCGTCGGGAGCAAATACGGTTAGGTTCTCCTGGGGGTTTGCCTGGAGTGCGTGCAGCATATGCTTTGCCACTTGCCCTGTGGCCCTATTCCATACGACCACAGTTTCACCGGCAGGACTAGAATCTGCAAGAAAGCTGACATAGTTGCTATCCGACGACCACTTGGCAGGACCATTGACATGACCATGATAGGCTAACAGTGGCGCAGCAGAAAAACCTTGCGATGGACGTAGTCTTTGCTCGATGACCAGCCAGGAAACGAGCAAACCCACGAGCATGAGCGCCACCAGCACGCGCTCAGCGATGTGCAGGAAGGTGCGCTGCGGTTTGACTCGCGCTGCCTGGCGACGAGTGCGCTGCGTGCCTGCCGCCCTCCCCAAACGCGCGCTTGTCTCATACCTTCCATCCACACCGGGCGCCTCTTGATCATGATCTGTTTCCTGAGAAGGATAGGTGTGTGTCCCAAACACGCTCCCGAAGAACCTGGTCAGGAACAAGAGATAATCAGACCGTTCCATCCGGGGCGGGCTATGCATCTCTCGTTCGTTGGAAGGCTGGCCTTGTGGAACTACACCAGGTTCGGTGAAAATCGTGGAGAGGGCCTCGGGATGCGACTGCTCAAGCGCCACCCTGGCCGCCTCGCGCACACTTGTATGCTCGTCATCCAACATAGTGACCAGAGGTTCAAGCAGCGCTTGCTCACCGCGTTCCCCCAGGGTCAACGCTGCTATTTCACGCACCTGCCAGGCAGGATCATGCAGCGCTCGTATGATCGGCCCTAGCGGTAGACGGTCGCCCAATAAACCCAGAGTCCGCAGGGCTGCCGCCCGCACAGAAGGATCTTCATCGGCCAGCGCGCCTATCAAGGCCTCTAGCGGCGCTTGCTCACCAAGTTTGCCCAGCGCCCACACGGCTGCTGCTCGTACTTCCCACGCGGAATCGTGCAGAGCAGCCACGAGCGGTTCTATCGAGCTTGTCCCTCCCTGTTCTAAGGCGCGCACTGCGGCGACCCTCACCGCACTCGCTTCATGCTTGAGCGCTGCCACCACTTCATCTGCCTGGTTCAGGGATAAGGCAGGCCTGTCTCCCAATCCAAGCTGACTCAGCACAGAAGGCAGGAGAGAGGCTGGAACAATGGCCTTCCCCGGGCTATGCAGTTGTCCCTCATCATGGGACGAGGGTTGTTCGTTGCCTGCGTGCTCCATGATATTAGCTCACTCCGTTCGTTTGTGCTTCCAGTATCTTGTGCAGCCGGCGCGTAGCACGATGTACATTCGCTTTGACTGTTCCCACAGGTTGATTGAGCAGTTCGGCGATCTCAGCATGACTGAGGTCTTCAAAATAGTAGAGCGTGACCGCCACGCGATAGCGTTCTGGGAGGGTCGCCACGTGCCTCTCAAGCTCATCTCGCCACTCGTGCCAGTACGCCTCCTCGTCGGGCCCGAGAGATTGGTCCTCTATGTCCAGCATTGGACTATCTTCCGAGGTATCGAGTGAGATGGACAGGTGCTCAGGCTTACGCTTGCGGTCGCGGAAGATATTCATCGTAATCGCGTACAGCCACGGCCGCAGGCGCAGTGCGCGTACCTTGAGCACAGGGTAGCTCTTGAGGGCATGATAGGCGCGTAGAAACGCCTCCTGCACGATGTCTTCAGCATCGTGTGGACTGCCCGCCAGGCGCAGGGCAAAGCTATACAGGCGCTGCTGATAGCTCAGCACAAGTTGCCTGAAATCGCGGTCCAGGTCTGCAGCCAACAGTGAGAGCAGATCGGCGTCACTCTGATCCATGTCTTCTCATTCCTCGGTGCTTTACCACCCCTCTATATAATATGACTGAGAAATATTGGAAGAGGTTGCAAATCAGCGAAAATGAGTGGGACTACCTGGCAGGCGGCCAGGGAGAAGAAACCCTTGTCTTGCTCACAGGCGGCCTGAACAGCAGCGAAGTCTGGTTCCAGATCATGGCCGAGTTCGAGAAGACCCACCGTGTCCTCTCCATTCGTTATCCGAGTGTCGCCACAGTAGCAGAACTGGTAGAAGGCGTCGCTGCCATCCTGGACGCCGAGCATATCGAGCGGGCGCATATATTGGGCGAATCGCTTGGCGGTATGGTTGCCCAGTGCCTCGTGCGGCGCTATCCCGGAAGAGTGGACACGCTGATCCTGGCAAGTACAGCCGCCCGGAGCAGCGGCTCGTGCCCCGCATGAAGAGACAGGAGAAACTGGTTTCCCTGTTTCCACTGGGACTGCTGCTCAGCATGTCGAAGCGCCGCGTGCTTCACCTGCTGTCTGGCTTGCCTGAGGAGGAGCGTTCCTTCTGGAAAGCCCTGCTGGCGGAGAAGATTTCATCCTACGTAACAAAGGCCTGGTTGATCAGCCAGTATAAGCTCCTTGCAGACTACTGCGCTAGCTACCACTTCGCGCCCGCCGACCTGGAGCGCTGGCCGGGAGCAATCCTGATCCTTCAGGCCGACGACGATGAACTCATACAGAGGTTGGCACGAGAGCCGCTTACTGCCTTCTATCCCCAGGCCCAGGTGCACACCTTCCACAACGCGAATCACATCCCCTTGATTACCAAAAGGGACGAATACATCAACGTGGTAAAGCAATTCTTACGCGAAAGGCAACGCGTCTCATAAATACTTGCTTGTCAATGTGGATAACTTCATACGGCTCCGTAGGGACGACATGGCCGTCTTCGTAACCCATCGTATCATGGTAGGGCGACCCTTGCGGTCGCCCAAAACACATCAACCGAAGAAAAGTCCATTACCATCCGTAGGGGCGAGGGTGGTGGAGCGGCGCGGGGAGGGCCTTTATGGTCGCCCGCGGCCCCGGCAGAGCCCTGCTGACTGAGTCATGAGCCGGTGCGAAATGGCCACCACGGGCCACACTGTCCCCCGGACAGAGTGACCGGATAAAAACACATTAAATGGTGGTCAAGCTCACCCCTGGCAAGATAACATCGCATGGCAAGATAGTTGGAGCTAAGTTAGCATCAGGGCTTATGGTTAACTGGTACATCCTCAATAAGTTCAGAAGTGGATACCCCTAACGTTTCGGCAAGTTTAGACAATATAGTTAGCTTTATCTCATGATGTGGATTTTTCCAGACTCGACGTACCGTACTAAATGGTACATCAGATGCACGTGAAAGTGTCGAGATATTAAATCCCTTTGACTCAGCTACTTCCTTAACTCTCAGTCTGTACATACATCCTCTTTATTGTTCACATTGCGCGGATTGTAGCAGACTCTTACTCTTGACGAAATTTGGCATGTGTGATTTACTATCGGTGGTAAGTCACACATGAATAAGGGAAGGAGCGCCAAATTGAAAAAGACATTGCATTGTCAAGACAGTGTGTCGTCCAAATTAAGATAAAACTGAGCAGTTCGAGAAAGATCCCTGCGCTAACATCATTGACAGACATTTGTTAGCTTCCTCAGGTCGATTGGAAAATTAACTCTACCCCACTAAAATCCCTCTTCACCAGGTCTCGTGTGCGAATCCAGTAGTAAATTCGTCCTGTATCTCCCCACTCTGTGCCTGGAACACCGTCGCTATCCATCTGGAAAAGGAGTTGCCAGTCAATCGGTGCGCCTGGAAGTTCACGGTGCATAACCCATTGCACGTCATCAGGATGTCCCAGAAGGCGGTGGAGAGGAATATGGTAGGTGGTTCCAACCGTGCCTGCAAGCTGTGCTTGTACTGCATAATAGGCCCGCTCTTCTTCATCAGTGAGTGGTGCCGACAGACCAATCCGCTGTAAGGATGTCGCATCATACCGGCTGTAATCAGGCAAGGTCATCTCGGTAGCATAGGTCACAGCACTGGGACGATAGTGGTATCGCTTCGCTACTGTCTCTGGAATGGCAACCCGTTGGAGGGCGCTACGAACACTGTGATCATACAACACACTCCATATGGTCTGATGACGTGGCCAGGAGTCGAAGAATGCATCGATGTCGAAGAAAAAGTACAGTCTTCCCTCGACCGGCAAGAGATGCCTCGTGTCATAGGGTGCCACCTCCGCCAGGTTGAGCTGCGCCACAAGTGGCAGCGGCGACCCGCTGTGTTCTGGCCATGCATACCCAGCAGGCAGGTCTGGCGATCCCCCGAACTTGGTCGCTCCTTGCCCGAGTTGTGTTTCGTCCACCGCATGTGCTTTGAGACGGATGGATGGGAACGCAACCTGCGCGATCTCGGCACTCACTCGAGTCAGTCCCCCAGCAGACAACAACTCCTGCAATGTGCTCATACCTTTCCTCCCTGCTGTGCTTCGTGCTGTAGCTGAGCACGAAGCTGTCCGATCAGGTTCTGTTTCCTAGTATAGACCTGTGCTGGGGTCTTGTATCCTAATGCTTGGTGAAGCCGCTCTTGATTATAAAAAGTAAAGTCTTCCCCAATGTCAAGACAGTATTGAACGAAAATTAAGATAAAACTGAGATGTTCGAGAGACAATCATTTCGCATTATTTTCTTAGTCAACAGACTTGAGTCTTCATGACTCCTGGCTCATTTACTCAGGAAAGATATCTCCTTCCATCAATAACGGCATACTATTTTCGTCAAAAACCTTCCGGCAGATTGTGAGCCCCATAGTTATAGCTTCCTCTTCTCCATCACTCCACAGACGCGTAGCTGGAAAGTAGTGAGCAAACCGAACTAACGAGCTAATGACCAGGAGATCATAGGGGTTCATTACAGTTTTGCAAAAGGCAAACGTATTAGGTGTCTCAAGGTCTTGCAGCGTGATTATGAACGGCTCATGGTCGTCCTCTGCGCTTGCATCTCCATTGAAAGCGACCACTGTGGATGTAATCTCTGGCTCACCCCACCCATCAGGATCACAAATTTTGTAGGGACGCTTGGCTCTGTCAGGTGGGTCAAATTGATAGATATAGCCGGGAAGTTCTCTCCCCGGCGTTGTCAAGTAATCGATGAGTTGCCGAACATCCCTGCTCCAGGCTGCAAACTTGCTTTCATCTGCTATCGGTGTTTTCCAACTCCAGTAATTTGTGTATCCCATCGTTCATCGCCTCTTCTTCGTTTTTTGGCTCCATCCTGAGATACTATTCTTTTCAACAATGCTATTGCGGCAATGGATACTCTCCCCCGCCCTGCTCTCTTCGCCCAATCTCCGCTGTCGCTCCACACCATGCAATACCCCCCCCTCACGCGCTGCGATACAGCTTCGTCAACACAAACTCTCGGTGCCCCAGCACCTCAGCAGCCGCCAGCCTGCCGCTCGCGATCCGCTGCATCATCACTATGATCTCTACGCCGGCTTCCTTCAACGTCAGGTCGCGGCTGAGCAGTCCGCTGATATCTACGTCGATGTGCTCGCCCATCGTGCTCACCGTCTTGGGATTGGCCGAGATCTTCATCACCGGGATAATGGGATTGCCGACCACGTTGCCCTGTCCCGTCGTAAAAAAATGGAAGACAGACCCGGCAGCCGCCCACAGCGTCACAGCTTCGGCTGCCGCCGAAGAAGTGTCCATGAAATAGAGTCCGCGCCCGCTGGGAGCTTCAGCAGGTGCCAGCACGCCATTGATCGGCTTCGTACCGGTCTTCTGGATATTCCCCAGGGCTTTTTCCTCGATAGTGCTCAATCCGCCCGCGATATTGCCCTGCGTTGGCTGCGACCCCAACAAATCGAAACCTGTATCCAGGATGAATTGCTGGTAGGCTTGATGTACTTGCAGGTACTTCTCCTGCAGTTCTGGCGTTGCCATGCGGCGAGCGATCAGATGCTCGGCCCCCGTAATCTCGGACGTCTCGCCGAACATCACCGTCGCCCCCTGCTCGATCAGCCAGTCTACCGCCACTCCCAGGGCGGGATTGGATGCCAGCCCAGAGGTCGTATCCGACTCCCCGCACTTGATACTGAAAACTGCTTCGCGCACTGGTATGGCCTCGCGCTGCACCTCCGAGCTTTCCTGCACAAACTCGCGTGCAGCCTTCGCCGCGCGTGCTATCGTGTCGATATCGCCGTGCTCTTCGATAGAGAACCCGGCAACCGGCTTCCCTGTCTTTGCGATGCCGTCTACGACGACTTTGGTCCAGTTCGGCTCGATGCCGATCACCACGGCCGCGGCAACATTAGGGTTGGCCCCCGTGCCGGTTAACGTGCGGAAGTGCAAATCAAGATCGTCCCCGAACTGCAGGCGCCCGTAGGGGTGCAGCAGAGGCACCGTCGCCTGAATGACGTGCGAAACTCGCTCCACAGCCGCGTTAGAGAGATC
>WNFD01023161.1_pt1 | contig 11208 bp, 11 predicted proteins | sample 5400491 | NCBI WGS metagenome assembly WNFD01 (sample SAMN13153343, study PRJNA577476) | soil metagenome | isolation source: 120 cm saprolite under Douglas fir tree site 2 hole 2 replicate 2 | place: USA:California | collected 2015-04-18 | reverse complement strand
CGCGATGAATTGGTTCGAACGCAAGATTCTTGCCCACATGCAGGTGCGCCTGGGTCCCATGCGCGTTGGTCCACACGGGCTGCTGCAGCCCATCGCCGACGCGCTAAAACTGCTGCTCAAAGAAGACATCATGCCTGCCGAGGCGGACGCCTTCGTTTTTTGGATGGCCCCGTTGCTCGTGGTACTGGCGGCGTTCACCGTCTTTGTCGTCGTCCCGTTTGGCCCCACGCACGCCATCACCGACATGAATATCGGTGTTCTCTTCATGCTCGGCGTGTCGTCGCTAAGCGTGCTGGGCATCGTGATGGCCGGATGGGCGTCTAACTCGCACTATCCCTTGATCGGCGCGCTGCGCTCCAGCGCCCAGATGGTCTCGTACGAAGTCGCGATGGGTCTCGCCGTAGTTTCGGCGGTCATGATGACCAGCCTGAACGCCGAAGGCACCGGAACCCTCAGCATGATCGGCATCGTGCAGGCGCAGCAAGCTCAGGGTGTCTGGTTCATTTTCAAATTCTTTCCTTTGGGGCTGACAGCCGGGTTCCACACCGAATACAGCGGCTTCCGCTGGTCGCTGTTTTTCCTGGCCGAATATTCCGCGATGATTGCGGTCTCTTCCATCGCAGTTACGCTGTGGCTCGGCGGATGGCTGCGGCCATTTCCCAATTTTCTGACCGGTCCAACCTGGGATCTGGTCTTCTCCTTATTTCCGGGGATCACGTTTCTCTTTCTGGCGGCGATGTGTTTCTACAGCACCGCACGTATGCCTAAACATCCCTTGTTCAGGGTTCAAACCATCGGCCTCGCAGGATTCGGCGCAGTGCTCGGCTTGATTGGACTGGTCCTGTTCGTCCCCGCCGTTCGCGTCCGCGTCGAGGATATTTATTGGTTCACGATCAAAGTTGCCGGGTTTATGTACCTCTATATCTGGTATCGTGGCACGTTCCCGCGTTACCGTTTTGACCAGCTCATGAAGGTAGGATGGAAAATCCTCCTACCGATTGGATTGGGCGTTCTGATTCTGACGGCTACGGTAGGACTGTGGCCGGTGATACAGCAGACGATATGGCACCCGTAGCCACACCATTTTTTTTCTATTTGCTCGCAGGGATCATGCTCATCGGGGGCATCCTGGTGATCACGCGCAAGAACGCCGTGCACTCGGCGCTGGCGCTGATCGTTACCCTGTTGGCCCAGGCTGCGCTTTATCTGATGCTCTACGCCCCGTTCGTCGCTGGCGTGCAAATCATTCTCTACGCCGGCGGGATTATGGTGTTGTTCCTGTTCGTCATCATGCTGGTGAGTATCGAGCGCACACAGAATGTTCCTGTTCGTCATCATGCTGGTGAGTATCGAGCGCACACAGAAGGAACGTCAGTTCAATAAGCAGTGGCTGGTTGGGATTATCGCGGCGGGCACGCTGGGCGGCCTGTTCATCACGGTCTACACGAAAGGAAAGAACATCTTCCCGGACCGTGCGTTGCCTGCCGTGGAAGCGCAGAACACGCAAAACGTCGGGACCCTGCTCTACGGCCAGTACATGTTTGCCTTCGAGATCGCCTCGCTGCTGCTCCTGGTAGCAATTATTGGAGCAGTGGTGATGGCAAAGAAGAGAATTTGACTGCGAGCACTCAGCAGTCAGCACTCAGTATTCAGCCAGTCGGGCTGCAATGTGTTTTGCGAATGCGGAAGAAGCCGAGCGACTGAATGCTGATTGCTGAGTGCTGAATGCTACCGGCTAAGAGCTAAGACGAAACATCCAAAATGGACGCAATGCTCCACATCTCGACCGCGCATTACTTGGTCCTGGGCGCCGCCTTGTTTCTGCTGGGGGTGATCGGCGTGCTGACGCGGCGCAACGTGGTCATCGTCCTGATGTCGATCGAGTTGATTCTGAATGCCGTGAACCTGAACCTGGTAGCGTTCTCCCGTCTGTGGGGAGGACTGCACGGTCAGGTGTTCTCCATCTTTGTGATCACCGACGCCGCTGCCGAGGCCGCTGTTGGCCTGGGCATTCTGATCGCCTTCTTCCGTAATAAGGAGACGATTAACGTAGACGAAGTGAATTTACTGAAGTGGTAAGGAGCATTCAGGCGTCGGCACTCAGCATTCGGCCATTTCGGATTTTGGCTGGATGCTGGTTCACAGTTGACGGGCTGAGTGCTCAATGCTGAGTGCTGAATGCTATTTCTAGAACATATCTGGCTGATACCGCTCCTGCCCGCCTTCGGCGCGACGCTCATGTTTTTCTTTGGCCGCAAGTTGCAGAAGGCGACCGTGAGCGCGGTCTGCGTCGGCACGATTGTGCTGGCGTTCGCTATCGCCTGCGGGGCAGTCCTGCAATACACGGCCTGGTCGTCCCAGCCGAGTCACTTCCACCGGCCCTATCAGACCGTTCTCTACACTTGGCTCGGCAGCGACAGCGGAAACCTGACATATAGGTTGCATGACGGCAGCACAGCTCCGTTCCAGGCCGATGTCGGCTTCCTGCTCGATCCGCTTTCCAACATCTGGCTGCTGTTCGTCACCGGTGTCGGCATGCTGATCCATATTTATTCCATGGGATACATGGCGCATGAGGGCGGGTATTACCGCTTCTTCGGATATCTGAACCTGTTTATGTTCTCCATGCTGACGCTGATCCTCGCCAACAACTATGTGCTCATGTTTGTCGGCTGGGAAGGTGTAGGCCTGTGCTCGTATCTGCTCATCGGTTTCTATTTTCATCGCAAGTCGGCCAGCGACGCCGCCAACAAAGCATTCATCGTCAACCGCATCGGCGACGCCGGATTTCTGCTTGGCATGTTCTTCATCGCATGGTATTTCGGCTCACTGCGCTTCACCGATGTCACGCGACTGGCTCACAGTGGACACTTCGCAATCGGCGACCCCATCATCACCGCTGCAACACTGTTGCTTTTCGTTGGAGCCTGCGGAAAATCGGCACAGCTCCCGCTCTACATCTGGCTGCCTGACGCGATGGAAGGTCCCACGCCAGTCTCAGCGCTAATTCATGCCGCCACCATGGTTACAGCCGGCGTCTACATGGTCGCGCGCTCGAACGCGTTATTTGTGCTCGCTCCGAAGTCGATGCTGGTCGTGGCCATCGTCGGCGCACTCACGGCCCTCTTCGCTGCTTCCATCGGCCTGGTGCAAAACGATATTAAGCGTGTGCTTGCTTATTCCACGGTCTCGCAGTTGGGCTACATGTTCCTCGCACTCGGCGTCGGAGCCTTCGCCGCCGGCGTCTTCCACGTCTTCACCCACGCATTCTTCAAGGCGCTGCTCTTTCTCGGAGCCGGATCAGTCATTCATGCCATGAGTGGTGAGCAGGACATGCGCAACATGGGCGACTTGCGCGACCGCATCCCAGTCACGTACTGGACGATGCTCATCGCCACACTCGCCATCACGGGCATTCCGCCCTTCGCCGGATTTGTTTCCAAAGACGAAATTCTTTGGCAGACATGGACCTCCGAAGGGGGTGCATATCGTGTTCTGTGGTTCGTAGGCTATGCCACCGCGCTGATGACGGCGTTCTACATGTTCCGCCTGGTGTATCTGACTTTTCGTGGCCGCCCGCGTATGAGCCGCGAAGTTGAGCACCACATCCACGAATCGCCCACGTCGATGACAGCTCCGCTGGTCGTGCTGGCGATCTGCTCGCTGTTCGCGGGCTGGCTCGGATGGCCCCACAGCCTTGGGGGTTCGGACCGCTTCGCGCAATTCCTCGAACCCGTCTTCGCCCGTGAAGCTCAGGTGTTCACCGAAGAAGGCAAGGCTGCGCAATTGGCCGCGGGCGCAAAGGAAGAGGAACATACCAGCTCCACCGAATATCTGTTGATGTTCTTGTCCGTCGCCGCGGCAGGCGTCGGGTTCTACATGGCGGGACGCGCTTACGGCAACGCCGAAAAGGGCTACACCGAGCCCATCGCTGCTGCAGCTCCACCCGTATACAACACGTTGCTCAACAAATATTACCTGGACGAAGTCTACGACTATGCTTTCACCGGACGCCGCAAACTAGGAGACGTACGTCTCGGCGTGTTGGGTGCGGGCGAAGCGTCGTCATGGTTCGATTCAAACGTTGTGGACGGCGCAGTCAACGGTGCAGGTTGGATCACTCGCCTCACCGCGACATTCTCCAATTGGTGGGACAAGTGGATCATCGACGGTATCGGCGTCAACGGCCCTGCCATTTTTGTGCGCATGCTGTCGTATCCCGCGCGCCTGTTCGCGTGGGGCCTGGTGCAGTGGTATGCGCTGGTGATGACGGCAGGACTAGTCGGATTCGTGTTCTATTACGTGTACCACTGATTGCAGCTCTTAGCTGTTAGCTCTTGGCTCTTAGCCTAGAAACTGGAGGCGCGGAGTTACGAGCTAAAGGCTAAGAGCTAAAGGCTAAGAGCTTAATGTACAACCACATTCTCTCCATCATCCTGTTCACGCCGCTTGTCGGTGCTTTCGTGCTCCTGTTTGTCCATAAGGAGAACAAAGACGCCGTCCGCTGGATTGCGAATATTTTCGCGCTGGCCGGTTTCCTGGTCTCGCTGCCGCTTGTGCCCTGGTTCTGGGACAAGCGCTTCGAAGCCGGATTCAAGTTCATCGAGGGCGCGCCCAACAACTGGATTCCATCTATCGGCGCGGGCTACGTCCTGGGCATCGACGGCATTTCTTTCCTGCTCATCATGCTCACCACGCTCCTGGGCTGGATCTCGATCCTGTCTTCCTGGACTGCGATTGAGAATCGCGTCAAGGAATATTACATCTGGTTCCTGATTCTTCAGACCGGCATGCTCGGCGTGTTCATGGCCCTGGACTTCTTCCTCTTTTTTGTTTTCTGGGAAGCCATGCTCGTGCCCATGTACCTGCTCATCGGAATCTGGGGAGGACCGCGCAAGCTCTACGCCGCTATCAAGTTCTTTCTCTACACGCTGGCTGGTTCCGTCCTGATGCTGCTAGGCATTCTGTTCCTTTACTTCCACCATCACACCGTCACCGGGGTCTACACCTTCGCCTTGACCGCCTTGTATGACACCGCCCCGCGCATCTATTCCGACTACGGCCCGCACATCGCAACCCTGCTGTTCCTCTCGTTCTTCTTTGCCTTCGCCATCAAAGTGCCGATGTTCCCATTCCACACTTGGCTGCCCGACGCGCACGTGGAAGCGCCTACGGCCGGTTCGGTCATCCTAGCCGGTGTCCTGCTGAAGATGGGAACGTACGGCTTCATCCGCTTCTCGCTGCCGTTTTTTCCCGACGTGCTGATGCACACCAAGGTCCGCAGTTGGACACCGCTCGGGTTAAGTGGCTCAGTGTTGCAGCAGATCAACCACGGCATTTCGACCGGCGCGCTGTTCTTGATCGTCGGCATTCTTTACGAGCGCCGGCACACGCGCGAGATCGCCGAATACGGCGGCATCTCGAACGTCATGCCCGTTTACGCCACCATCACGATGATCATGTTCCTGTCCTCGATGGGATTGCCGCTGCTGAACGGTTTCGTCGGGGAGTTCACCATCCTGCAGGGCACGTTCATGGAAAACTGGAAGTGGGGTGCCTGGGCAGTTCCGGGCGTGGTGCTGGCAGCCGCGTATCTCCTGTGGCTCTACCAGCGAGTGTTCTTCGGCACCGTCAGCAATCCGAAGAATGAAAAACTGCATGACCTTACGCCGCGCGAAGTGGCGACGTTCGTGCCACTGATCATCATGGCGTTCTGGATTGGCCTCTATCCCAAGCCGTTCTTCCAGATTCTAGAACAACCGGTGAATCATCTGGTGTCGGTCGTGCGTCCGGATTATCTGCAAGCCGGAAGTACGGTGAACGCCGCGGTGCGTCCCCTGACTGAACGAACGACCGAAGGGACCACCTTCTACACCCCAACCGCGATGCCCTCAACTGTGGGCGCGACGGCTCAACCCGCCGCCACAGGGGGCAAGACGACTCAGCCTGCGAAAGGGAAGAACTAGTGGGTGTGCTAGCACAATTCTCGTGGACGGATTATCTGCTGGCTCTGCCCATGACCCTGCTCACTCTGTTTGCCCTCGGCATCCTGCTGATTGACTTCATGCTTCCAGCCGAGATGAAGTGGGCCAACGCAGTCACGGCCTTCGTCGGCGTAATGTTTGCCGCGGTGGGAGTGGTCAAGATCCAGCTCTGGATGCACGCCAACAATGCTCCGGGCTCGCTCGGCATGATGCGAACGCTGCTGGTGGACCGCTTCGCCATCTACTTCTTCTACTTGTTTCTCGCGGCCACAGCCATCGCCATTCTCATGTCGGTTCGCTACATGGAGATTGAGCACGAGAACCACGGCGAGTATTACGCTTTGATGTTGCTGTCTGTGGTCGGCATGATGTGTATGGCCGCCGGCTTCGACATCGTCCTGATTTTCATCGGCCTGGAGCTGATGGCCATTTCCACATACGTGCTGGTCGGCTTTCTGCGGCGCGATCGCCGCTCTAACGAAGCCGCGCTGAAATATCTGTTGTTGGGCGCGTTTTCGTCCGGCATTTTCGCGTACGGTCTTTCGCTACTCTACGGCCTTACCGGAAGCACGAATCTGGCCGTGATTGCCGGTCAACTCGCAAAGATCTTGCAGAGCAGCCAGTACAAGCCTATTGCGGTGGTGGCGTTGCTGACGACGATCACCGGCCTGTTGTTCAAGATTGCCGCTGTCCCCTTCCACCAATGGGCCCCGGATGCGTACGAAGGCGCTCCGACCAGCATTACCGGATTTATGTCCGTGGCCGTCAAGGCTGCGGGATGGGCGATGCTGCTGCGGATACTGCTCTGGGGACTTCTCCCGCTTCGTCCGGTCTGGGTTCCTCTGCTGGTATTCGTCGCCATCGCCACCATGACCGGAGCGAACTTCGCGGCCCTCACCCAGACCAATACCAAGCGCCTGCTCGCCTACTCCTCCATCGCCCATGTCGGCTATATGCTGCTGGGTCTGGTCGCCGGGACACCCACCCAACTTAGCCCCGACGGCATCAAGGGCATTCTGATCTACTTGCTGGTTTACACCTTCATGAACCTCGGAGCCTTCGGCGTGATCGCCTCGCTGCGCCAGCGGGCTGTAATCGGGGACGAACTCGACGACCTGAATGGCCTTTACTCTCGTGCCCCGGTCGAAGCTGTCCTGATGCTGCTCTTCATGCTCTCGCTCGCCGGGATTCCGCCGCTCGCCGGTTTCTGGGGCAAATACTTCATCTTCCTCAGCCTGATCGGGACAGCCCACTACACGCTGGCTGCGCTCGGTGTACTGTATTCAGTCTTCGGTCTTTACTACTACCTGAAGATTGCCAACGCGATGTTCATGGGCAAGCCTGCGGAAAGGGAAGTGCTGCCGGTAAGTTGGACGATGCGCGCCGGTCTTGGCCTGGCTGCCGTGGCCACGCTCTACATCGGCATCATGCCCGACCGCTTCATCCAACTGGTGAACTGGGCGCTAGGCATTGCGCAGAATCCGGCGGTAGCGAAATTGGTCCGCTAAGGAATTGCCTGGAAAAAGTTCGGATTCTTCGGTCGGTTCAGAGTTCCTGGAGAATTTGGATTTGTAGCAGTCGGATTCGTATCGGTCGGATCCGTATCAGGGCATGACTTCAGTCATGCCGTAAACGTGCGAAAATGCGTTCGGCTTCAGCCGCTGGGTGTTGAAGTTCATGGCCCGAACATCTTCTGCGACACGTCGCGCTCTCGTCGCCTCAATATGACTTAAGATATTCTCAGCCGGACTGAGCTCCATGTCGTCGCCAGATAAAAACTCCGAAGAAAAGCGAAGCTGGTTGCTTCAACTCGGCCGCTACAGCCAGTTGGCGTTCCTGTTGCCGTCCGCGACGGTTGCCGGATGGCTCCTCGGTACCGCACTCGATCGCTGGCTGCACGTGTCGTGGCTGAACATCGTTGGCCTATTCCTGGGAATTGCGGCTGGGTTCATTGAACTGATCCGCACGGTCTCGCGCGATCCGAACTGAAGTTGCTGATTTGCCCTCACACTCGCGTACCATGTGACCGAACGGATGGACTTCGACAACACAAAATCAAATCCTGAGCGTGGCCTCGGAGACGCCTTCTACGCCGGTGCCGTCGGCCGTATTCGCTGCTTCATGATCGGTCTCGGACTGCTCCTGTCCGGGTTGGCTGCGTGGAGGTTCGGACGATGGTCCGCAATAGGTTTCACCTGTGGATGTGTGATTGCCTACCTTAACTTCCACTGGCTCAAGAGCGGCGTTGCTGGCCTCGCCGACCGCATCACTAATACGGGTAAGCCACAGTCGGGCAAGGGGATCGTGGCTCGCTTCTTGTTGCGTTATGTTTTGATGGGCGCCGCCGCGTATGGTATATTAACCAGTTTTCCCGCGAGCCTTCCCGGCCTCTTTGCGGGCTTGTTCCTGCCCGTCGGAGCAATTGCCTGCGAAGCCGCCTATGAGGCATACGTAGGGCTGACCAGCAAGATCTAGCAACAAGGTCTATCAAACCAGCTGGCGAAAATCCGAGAAGCCAAGAGCTAAACGCGAGAAGCGTTCTTATGGAACAACTCTGGTTGACCGAACTTCTAAACCGTCTCTTCGCCGGTCCGGTCACGTCCTCTCTTCGGGCGCTGCACATCGAGCCCCAGCATCCGCAGGCTCCCATCTCGAATTCTTTCGCCATGGAGCTAGTCGTCTTCGTATCGCTGCTTGCGGTTTTCCTGCTGATCCGGTCACGCCTGTCCGTCGACAGGCCCGGAGGAATTCAACACATCACCGAATTGTTCCACGGCTTCATCGATTCCCAGGCCCACGAGATCATCGGGCACGGCAGCGAGAAGTTTGTTGCTTTCCTGACGACGCTCGGCGTTTTCATCCTAGGTTGCAACCTGTTGGGCGTGATTCCTACGTTTGAATCACCGACCGGAGTTCCCATCGTCCCCTTGGGTTGCGCGATTTGCGCGTTCTGTTATTACAACTGGCAGGGCATCAAGCATCACGGTGTGGCCAACTATTTTAAACATTTCTTCGGACCTCCCATGGAGGGGATGCCTCTCGTCGTGCGCATCTTCCTCGCCGCTCTGATGCTTCCCATCGAGCTTGTCAGCCATGTCGCGCGCTTGCTGTCTCTGACGGTTCGTCTCTGGGCCAATATTTTCGCCGGGGATCTGGTGACGCTGGTCTTTTTTTCCATGATTCCGATCGGTATCCCAGTCATCTTCATCGGCCTGCATATTGGCGTTGCATTCCTGCAGGCGTACGTTTTCGTGCTGCTGACGATCATTTACCTAAGCGGCGCGGTAGCGGAAGAGCATTAAACGGCAGTTCTCAGTAAAGTTCAGATTTGCAACGTTCGAACAACTGAGAACAGAGAACAGAGAATTGAGAGCTGAGAACTGTAGGCTGCAAGCGTGAGGGCGTCTGCACGGGATGACGTCAACCACCCACTGGCGGCAATTTGATACGAGGAGACACACAATGCGTAAGCTTAGTCATCTGTTCATGACCCTATCGGCTCTGTGCTTCGCTGTCCCTGCCTTCGCGCAGGGCGGCGGCGCCAGCGAGACCAATTGGATTGCCATCACTGCTGGATTTTCTATGGCGATCGCCTCCGCAGTTTGCGGCCTGGCTCAAGGCAAGGCTACCGCCGCTGCCGCCGAAGCCCTGGCCCGCAATCCTGCGGCGCGCCCAGGCATTCAATTTGCCCTTCTCTTGGGATTAGTGCTGATCGAGTCACTGGCGCTGTACACCCTGGCGATTATCTTCTTGAAGGTGAAATAGGCAAGACCCACTCAGAATCAGAAAGCCTCTGCTGGGCGAGCAGAGGCTTTTTTATGCCCGACCGCAACCGAAAATAACTGCGGTTCAAAGCGCTCAGCCGCCAAGCGCGGACTCACTCTTGCCGCTCCGTTTCATCAGTTCCTGAATGGCGTCCCGCGGAGCCTTGCCCTGGTGCAGAATCGCATGCATCTGCTCAGTGATCGGCATTTCAACGCCCCGAGCTTTGGCCAAACCGACTGCCGCCGTGGTGGTAAAGATTCCTTCGGCCACCATCCCATGCATGCCAGCAACGATTTCCGGCAACTTCCGTCCGCGACCGAGTTCGAGGCCCACACTGCGATTGCGCGAAAGCCCGCCCGTACAGGTTAGGACGAGATCGCCCAGTCCCGCGAGCCCCGCCATTGTGTCGGCACGTCCGCCGCAGGCCATGGACAACCGCGTCATTTCGGCCAGACCCCTGGTGATCAAGGCCGCGACGGAATTGTGCCCAAGTTCAAGGCCGGCGCAGATTCCAGCGGCGATGGCGACAACGTTCTTCAGCGCGCCGCCTAACTCCACGCCAATGACGTCGGTATTCGTGTACACCCGGAAGCTGGGATCGCTGAACTCGTGCTGTACTATGCGCGCAAGTTCCCCGTCCTGCGATGCGACTGTGACGGCCGTGGGATCCCCTTGGGCCACCTCCAACGCGAATGAAGGGCCGCTCAGTGCCCCAACTCGTGGTCGATGCCCGCCGTTGTCGAGCACTTGCACGATGACCTCCGTCATGCGGAGCAGTGAGTTTTCCTCCAGTCCCTTGGTTGCGCTGATGATCAACGTGCCCGGCCGCAAGTGCGCCCGCATTTGTTCAAAGATGCTCCGACAATGTTGTGACGGCATTACGCTTACCACGATCTGCGCGCCGTCGATTGCAGACGCCAGATCATTGCTGGGTGTAACCGAGTCCGGGACGGAACAGCCGGGAAGAAATTTCTCGTTCACGCGCCGTTGCGCGATGGAATCGCACACTTCCTTTTCGTGAGCCCAGAGGCGTACGCGATGCGATTCCTTCCGCCCGAGGACGATGGAAATGCCGGTGCCCCACGCTCCTGCTCCGATGACGGCGATCTCGCTCATCCGCGCCTCGATCCGATGCGATTCTCAGTGCCGGCGACTAGTCGTCGGATGTTCTCGTGGTGTTTGGCCACGATAAGCAGAGAAACCAGGGAAATGAGTACCACAGCTATCGGCGTGCTTCCGTATTCATGAAGGAGCCAGACCAGAAGCGGAAAGAGAGCAACTGCCGCGATCGAACCCAACGAAACGTAGCGAAACAGAAGTGCGACAGCAAGAAAGACACCAACTGCGGCCAGCACGGCTTTCGGAGCGATCATCGCAAACGATCCCAGTCCCGTGGCAACTCCCTTTCCACCTCGGAATTTAAGCCAAACGGGAAAGATGTGCCCCAAGACGGCGAACA